>FWPU01000559.1_pt1 | contig 120635 bp, 92 predicted proteins | sample 2228361 | NCBI WGS metagenome assembly FWPU01 (sample SAMEA103939777, study PRJEB20133) | metagenome | reverse complement strand
CGAAAGAGTCAATCTCGCTTTTGCGACTCTATCGTAAGGAAAATCCAGGCCCCCTGCCAACTCTTTTTTGGCCAAAGTCCAGTTGCAGCCGGTGGTAAAATACTGCCCGGTACCGATATAAAGGGAAGATCAATGCCAGGAATTAGCCTTCATGAAGAGCTACAGTTGCTGGTAGAGGATGGCGGAATTCCTCCGATGGAAGCGATCAAAGCGGCTACCAGGAATCCAGCTGAATTTCTCGGCAAGAATAAGGAGCTTGGAACAATTGAGGTCGGAAAACTGGCTGATCTGATGATCATAAGAGGCAACCCGCTGGAGAACATTCGAAACACGAGGAACGTGGAGGTTGTGATCAAGGGGGGTAAGCTGCAGGATACAACGTATCACGCTGGTTACTCCAATCCCATCCCCGGAAACCCCCGTGGCTACCCGACACAACCACCCGTGCCGGTGGTCAAGTCCATATCCCCTTCGGTTGCTACTGAAGGAGATACCGATCTCACGGTAACCGTGCGCGGTCAATATTTTTTCTCAAACAACTAGGTTTCCTCTATCGTCAAAATTGGAGGCGTTCCATTGAAGACCACCTTTGTTAGCAACGAAGAGTTGAGGGCCGTAATTCCGGCTTACCTGTTGCAGAGTGTTGGTAATTATCCTATAACTATTTATACACCTCATTTATGGGGAAGCGGGGGCGGAGAATCGGCGGTGGTCGGTTTTGATGACCCGGTCTACTTCATGGTTAAGTTTAAGCCCTGACCTCCGCCGTCGGCTTTATTTAACTCGATCCATTGGGCGAGAATGCCCGGGGACGCAGGTGAACGCGGATCGGTTCAGTTGAGGATAAACGAGTTATGATCTAACTCCGACGCTCATAGATGGGCTCGCGCCGACGGCGTGGGCTGATCCGGCCGGACCGGTTCATGCTCTATTACACGCCAGCGACGGAGTCGGCTTTAAACCCGTATCCTATGTGATTGATGCAGGACCCACATGGAATTTTACATTGAAAGAAACGGTTCGATACCCTATAAGTTACAGCTCAAAGAGCAGATTAAACTTGCGCTCGGCCATTTGAAGCCCGGCCAGCTGCTCCCTTCGATCCGCGAGCTGGAGCAACAGCTCGATATAGGCCAGGCGCATGTTAAAAGCGCCTATAAGGAGTTAAGGGATTGTGGCATACTGACTTCCATCCCACGCAGGGGCTTTTTGATCAACCGCTTCCTAAGCTTAAACGTGGGCCATAAATTAATCCGTGACTGTAATCTGCTCTGTGAGTCGGTGCTGAAGCGCACGCGGCAACTCGGGGTAAATTCGTCCTCTTTCGCCAAGATGCTTTTAAACCGGGCGATAGAGATGGATAAATCGCTGCCTTCCCATCATCTCGTCACTTTGACGAGATTAATCGGTGAAGACTTAGCGGCTCAAGTCGGTAAATTGTGGGATATATCTATACCGGTTCTAACTTTGGATGAACTCCGCCAGATGTCGCTGGAGCAGCGGAGCCAAATACGCAGAGCTCTAACCACCTTTTATTTATACGATCAGGTCAGGAATTCGCTTAAGAATGATCGGATCAAGATCATCCCGATCCGCATTAAATTAAAGTCCGGAGTAGTGGAAAAGATATCGAGCTTGCCATCGGACTTGCACGTGCTTGTTGTTTTTTATCGCGCTGAATTCCCAAGGCCGGGCAAAAACTGGCTCGTCGAGTTTGCCAACCTTTTCAGGGAAAAGAACATCCGATTCTCCGGCTGGGTCTACAGGGATCAGCCGGGCCTCCGGCGCGTCATCACCTCGCCCAAGTACAAACTGATATTAATCAGCCCTTTCCTCTGGACGGAATTGCCAGAAGCGTTCAAGCAACAACGCAAAGTAGCGCTGGTCAGTTTCGACATTGACATCGCCTTGCTGGAAGAAGCGAGACTGGAATTCGGGGTTATCGTCTAAAGCTGAGCAGGGCAAAGATTTTGCTCCGAACGAGCTAAAGGGACAATCAGACTCTGGGCCTTGTGTGTCCCTTCGGAAGCCATTGCTCTTGTACAAAAAACGCCAAAGTCCAGGTTATATGTATCTCTGCAAATATTTCGGCGCCACCTCCGAGACGACGTAGCGGTACTTGCCGGCGGCCTCCGGCTCTATCGCATCCAGGTAGCGAAAGTTAACCTCAAGCTCGGTTCCCATTTTTTCGGCAACCGCCCGCCGGATGTGCTCTTCCAGGGCGCGGTCGTAGCGCGCGCCCCTTACGATGTAGATGTCCAGCTTGTCCTCGGCGCGCTGGACGATTTTAAACTCAGCTATGCCTGGCAGATCGCGGAGTATGTAGATCAAAGAGAGCCCGTGCATGATTCTCCCCTCTGAGGTGACTATGAAATCGGTGGACCTTCCCTCTACCACCTTCATAAGCGGCAGGCCGCGGCCGCATCTGCACGCCACATCGCCCGAAAGCAGTCCGATATCGCCGGTCCGGTAGCGAATGAAGGGCATGCCATACATGTCCAGGTGGGTGATCGCGATCTCCCCGCGGCCCTCCTCCGAGCTTTGCAGGACCTCGACTATTACGTTCTCGGCGGTGATATGCATCCCTCCCTCGGGGCACTCATGGGCGACGAAACCGCAATCACGCCCGCCGTAGCCGTTGGCCACGCGGCAGCCTAAAGTCGATTCGATGAGCTGCCTCTGGTAATCGTAGAGCAACTCGCCGGTGACAAATGCCACTTTAATCCCGGCTCGCCTGAGATCGATCCCCATTTTGTTCAGGAAGAGACAGAAGAGATATATCGAACTCGGATAGCCGAAAATATGCCTGGGGCGGTACTTAATGGCGATGCGGGCGAATTCGAGCATGGTCTTTTCATTCATGTTGAAGGCCGAGAGGAAGCGGCTGTTTACCAGCAAGTCGCGCAGGTCGCGCAGCCACCCCTGCTTTGCGACCTCGGTCGGAGCGCCCCACAGTGCCAGCTCTTTGTCCCCGACGTCGATTCCCCACCAGCGGCGGGCGCGCAGGCGGGCGGCGACATCACAGCTCATCCTGCGCTTATCGACATAAAAGACCAGCGGGCTCCCGCTCGAGCCGCCGGTGTTGAAACGGATGAGCGCATTTGTCATGTTTCGCGCTATCAGGCTCCCCAGGTTTCTCCTGATATCCTCCTTGCTCAGGACCGGGAGAAGCCTCAGGTCGGAAAGCTCGCGTATATCCTGCGGCGCGATGCCCGCTTTCATCATAAACTTGCGGTAGTAAGGGACGTTGGTGTAGGCGTGATCGATCAGGGCCCGCAATTTCTCGAGCTGCAATGCTCTGATCTCCTCTGCTGCGCGCCACTGCGTCTTTTCCAGTTCGGCCAGGAGCTTGAAAGTGCTGTGGCCTTTGAGCCGCTCGTGGAGCGGAAGCGTCAGGTGTTTAACTATAAACGGGACCATATTTGACCTCACGCGGCTCGGGGAGCCGGTACAGCTCCCGGAGCGTCTTGTATACCGATTGCCAGGCGTGCTCGCGGCATTTCTTCCTGGCCGCTGCGGCTATTCGGGCGCCGAGCTTTGGATTATCTATTACCAATAAAGCCTTTTCGGCCAGGGCGCGCCAATCGCCGACATCGACTAAAAGACCGGTCACCTCATCTTCCACCATACATGGGATCCCTCCGGCCCTTGTCGATATTACGGGCAGGCCGCAGGCGAAGGCCTCCATGATCGAGCCCGGGAAATTATCGGCGTTCGAGGCGTTGAGGCAGATGTCGTACTGATTATAAATTCTCGCGATCTCCTCGCGGCTGACGGCGCCGTAAAAGGTGACGTTCTCGAGGCCGAGCGCGGCGGCGAGCTTTTTGAGTTCCGCCTCCCGGCTGCCCGACCCGGCTATGCCGAGATGGGCATTGGGATGCTTACCCTGTATGATCTTAAAGGCCCTTAGGACGCATTCTACGTTGTAAACCTTCTCGAGCTGTCTGGTGACGAGTATCCTGGGACGGAACTCTTTCCTTTCTTTAAAGGAAAACGAATCCAGGTCTATCAGGTTCGGCAGGATGGCGGCGGAATCGATCCCGTGCCGGGCGAAGACCGAGCGCAGGAAAGGGGACGGCACCGCCAGCTCGTCGCTCAGCCTGATTATCGGCCGCGCCAGCCAGCCCCATCGCCTCAGAAAGGCTTCGGCCTCTCCTCCCCGGTAATTTAAAATTGCCCTTTTCCGCCAGAGCTTCGCCATGAGCAGGGCCGGCGTTACATGCAGGAAAAAATATAGATGCGATGCTCCGAACACATGCACGACATCGGCATGGCGAAGCGCGGCTCGAAGCTTGATCGCAAAAGCCAAAAACCTGACCAGCGTCCTCAGCCCCTTTATCCCGGACAGGGATCGCGGCAGGTCGGCGTTGGTTTTCACCGCCTCAACTTCGAGCCCCTCGCCGCGCAACCGCTCGACCAGCTCCCGCGCTTGGACGGCCATGCCGCCGTACGGCGGCGGAAATGGGCTCACCACGCATAAACGCAGCGCTCGACTCACGGCAGCTTCACTTTCAGCACCTTCCCGCCCAGGGAGGGCATGGGGATCTCCAGCTCCTGGCATTTCAGCGGCCTGCTGTTCGCGTAACGGTAAATCAAGAGTTGCAAGCCGCTGAGGTTCCTGAGGTTGCTCTTCACTTCGATGGTCCTCACCAGCTCGAAGTCCGGGCCGCACAGCACCTGGCGCAATATCTTCCTCGGCTCAAGCTCGGACTGGTATCTGGCGATGTCACGGCTCTCGATCACGATATACTTCGTCCCGTGCGAGTCGATCAGGTCATAGATCGATTTCGGATCGTTGCGATAAATGTGCAGCCCGTATTCCGGCAGGATGTTGGCCGAGTACAACAGCTTGTCGCTGCGCAGGACGACCAGCCTCTTCTGCGGATCGTGCCTCCTCAAGTAAAAAATGAAGGTGCCATCGAGGTGTCCGTCGAACAGCACCGTATCCCCCTGGCCTAAATTTGAAGCGACATATTTAGCCGCCTCCTGGTATCCCGAGATAAACGGGCCCCCGGTTTCGAAGGCCCGCGCAAGCTGTGCGGCTGACAGGCCGAGCATCAGCAAAGCGGAAAGCGGAATCGGTATCAGGCCGGCCCGCGGCTTGAGCCTCGCCAGCAAGAGCACGGGGAAAAGGGCCAGAGGAGGTATCCAGTAGATCACATATCTTGTGTCCTTTTGCGCGACCAGCGTGAAGGTCGCATAGCAGGCGATCAGCCAGACTAAAAACAACATGTGCTTTTTGTATTCCCTCGATGCCGCCATCGCTGCGACGAACAGCAGGCCGATGATCGCGACCATCGGCCCGACCTGAGCTGGGATCAGCTTCGGGTAGAGGAGATAGTTGTCCCATCTGAGCAGGTGATTTTCTGCCCATGTGCCCCGCAGCAGATCGGCCATTATCGCGCCGCGGTGCAGCTCGAACGCCAACCAGTAGTAAAAGATGACGGGGGCCATAGCGAGGGAAAGCGCGAGCCAAAGCTCGCGGCGCTTCATCGCCTCAACGCGCCCGCTCGCGAAAAGGTAAAGGGCAAAGAGTGGGAGCAAAAACATCGAAGTTTGCTTTGTAAGCAGAGCCGCCGCCAGGCTGAGGGCGAAGTAACAAGCGTGTTTCCTTTTGCCAGTTTCGATGTAGATGTAGAAAAAATAAATCGATGCTACGCATAAGGCCAGCGACGGCACCTCCAGCATTACCGCCCGCGAGGCCTCGATAAAGGCCGGAGCAGCGGCCAGCAGCAGCCCGGAGAAGAGCGCGACCTCATGGTTGTAGACGCGGGCGATCAAACGGTACCAGAAAACTAGCAGCATGAGGGCGAAGGCTATTACCGATAAAACGGCGGTTTTCTTGGAGACGCCGAGGATGAGGAAGAAGATCCCCTCGACCATGTGGAAAAGAGGGGGCCAGTGGATCAGCCCGAGGGCCGGGTATTTGGCGTAATACTTGTAGGTGTATTCCAGCGGATGGCTTGCGGGAAAGTCCACGATCAGGTCCCGGAAGAAGACTCCGGTCATCAGGTGCCGCGGCTCGTCCCCGTTGTAGTACGGCTCGCTATAGCTGAACCCCCTCAGGGTTACCATCAGGCCGATAGCGATGAGCAGGGCCAGATATATTTTGCTTTTAGGCATATGCTTTAATTTATCAGAGGACTCGCGCCGGCCCCCGAGCTATAAAGCCCGCGGCGCGCCCCGCCCGCCATGCGCCAAATGAACGGATAAATATAGCTCCCGATAGGCCTCGACCATTCCGCTCAGCGCGAAGCGGGTCACAGCCCGCTCCCGCGCCGCCGCGCCGTGGCTCTCCATCGCCTTCGGGGAAAGCAGATACCAATCGATGGCCGCCGCCAGCGCGCCGCTGTCGGCCGATGGAACCAGCAGGCCGGTGAGCCCCTCGGCGACCAGCTCGGGATTACCTCCGACCCGAGTGGCCACAACCGGAAGGCCGGTCGCCATGGCCTCCAATATGGTGTTCGATATGCCCTCGGCCAGCGACGGCAGGACGAACAGGTCCATGGCCTTGAGCAGGTCCGGTATATCCCGCCGCTCTCCGGCAAAGATGGTCCTGTCGCGGACGCCGAGCGCACGGGCCAGCGCTTCCAGCTCCTGGCGGCCGGGCCCGTCGCCGACGATGAGCAGCCTGGCATCCGGATGGCGCCGGCCCAACTCGGCGAATGCCGCTATCAGGTAGCGCTGGCCTTTAACCGGATCGAGCCTCCCCACCGTGCCGATGATCTTCGCGCCCCCGTCGTATCCGAGCCGACGGCGCACCGCGGGCCTGTCGCGGTCGTTGAATTTATCGACATCGACGCCGTTTATTATTTTGGTGACCTTGTGGGCCGGCACCCCTACCCTCTCGATCAACCAGCGCCGCAGGTCATCAGAAACCACAATGTATTTATCGACAAATCGAGAGAGGAGCCGACGCACCCGGTTCCTCCTAGCGTTTTTCCCCTCCATGTCGTGGAACTCGCGCCCGTGCTCGCCGTGCACGATGCCGGCCACGCCCGCCAGCTTGGCCCCGGCTATCGCATCGACCGTTCCCCAGTTGCGGGTGTGCACGATATCCGGCCCCTTCTGCCGGAACAGGCGCGCGAGGCGGAATGGGAGCGAAAGGTCATTCCCGTCGCCGCCGTGCATCTCGATTATCTCGACATCCGGTCTGGCGATCCTTTCGGCCAGAGGGCCTGAACGTTTTATGCAGCAGAGCTTATGGGCGAAAAGCTCGGGATCCGAGTTGTTTATCAGATTAACCACGCCGTTTTCCAGCCCCCCAACCTCCAGGGAGTTGACGACGTGCATTATGGTTATACGCTCCGACATAAGCGCCGAATCGGCGGAGCTATGAGTTAGAAGCTAGAAGATTACCGGGATGGTGGTGTAGCAATGGGCGAAAGGCAGAGAGCAGATGTCTTCTCTATGCCCCACCGCCTGTACCTGCCTATAAATGCATGTTTTTATTCTAGCTTCTAGCTACCGGCTCCTAGCTCCTTATTCTGGCTCCTGTATTTTAAAGGCCACCTTAAGGTCCTCGCCTATTCCATCGTAGTAGCTGAGCACGGGATTATCCCAAGCATCGAGCCGGAGGCAGACATATCCGCCCTCCGGGCCGACCTCGTCCAGCACCCATCTCTGCCATCTCTCTCCGTTCCAAAAAGCGTATTTCACAAGGCCCCTCGTCTGGCTGAAGTAGCCGATATGCGGGCGGCCCTGGCTGTCCAAGGCAATAGACGTTTTAGCGCCGAACGCCTCGGGCACCATGGCATCGACGGCCTGGATGAGCCATCCGTTTCCATTCCAGCGCGCATATTTCAACAGGCGCTGCGTGGCATCTAAATAGCTTATGTGGGGGCGCCCCGCCGCATCCACGGCAATCGAGTTGTAGATGCCGACGTAGCCGATGCCGCCGGTATCGACGGTCTGGATGAGCCACTTCGACCCGTCCCACCTGGCATACTTCAGGTCCCCCTTCTGCGAGACGTCGGCATAGCTGATGTGAGGCAGCCCGTTGGAATCGAGGGCCAGCTCGTTGAATTTGCCGACGCGGCCCTGGCTATCGACTATCTGGGTGGTGAGCTTAGCGGCCTGCCACAGAACGCATTTCAGGTACCAGAAGGATGGATACTCGTCGTGGTAATAGCTGATCCAGACCCGGTCCTGCGCGTCCACCTTTACCGAGCAATAGAAATTGAACGGCCCCTCGGTATCGACCGGCTGGATTTCCCAGCCGAGCGCGTTCCGGCGGGCCAGCCTGATCGAGTTGGCGAAGTTATCGATGTGGATGATATGGGGCCTCCCCGCAGAGTCGAGAGCCAGCGAGGTGTAGGTCCCACCTCTGTCCACAACCTCCCGATGCCAAACCCCCTCCTTCTTGTAAGCGTATTTCAGGCTCCGATTCGACTCATCGAAGTAGCTGATATGCGGATTGCCCTGCCTATCCAGGTCGAGCGCGGTGTGCTTGCCAACCTTGCCGTTCGAGTCAACGATCTCGACGCGCCAGACCCATTCTTTTTCCGCCGGCAAAAGGCCGACCGCTGATAGAAGGAGACAGGCCGACAGGATACCTCTCAGCAGGCATTTGCCCGTTGATCCCACCGGAGACTTCCAGTTCGTTCTCATCGCTTGCCACTTTCTTTAAAATAACGACTGCCGCCACGATCTGATAGAAGAAATCGAAATAAGCCCGCCCGAGAAAGGTGCCGCCGATCAGGTAGGCGCACAAGCTCGCCTCGAGCATATGGGAATAATTCGCTATCCAGAACTTAGATGGGTCCCCTCCAGCCTGACTTTTGAGGGCGCGCAGGCTTGAGAAGCAGGATAATAATAGCGCCGCCCATACCAAGAACACGACGAAGCCATGTTCGCCTATTAGCTCGAAGTAGACGCTGTGCACATCGTGCACGTCGAAGGGCCTTGGAGCGTAAATTGCAAAAAGCTCGGGCTGAAATGTCTCAAACCCCCCGCCGGTAAGAGGCCGGGCCAGCGCTAGGTTAAAGGCGAAGTGCCAGGCATTGAAACGTCCCTGGACCGACCCGTCCTCCTCATAGGTCTTGATCGTCTCCATCCGTTCGAACCACTGCTGCGGAATATAAATCGAGACGGCCAAAACAGCTGCGGCCGCAAGCGCCGCGGCTAGACCCTTTCGCTTCGACTTGACCAGGAGCAGAAAGCCCACGCCGAGCAGAGTCAGAAAGCCGCCGCGCGAATAGGTGAAAATGATCGAGATCACGCTCAGGATGAAGCCGGCCACCAGGTATTTTTTCAGCCGGCGGTTCTCCTCATCGCGCGCTAGGAAGAACATGAAGGGGAGCGCCATGTTCAGTGCCAGGGCCAGATCGTTATTGTCGGCGATGAAAGAGTAGGCCGGGCCGTATATCCTGTGCTGTCCGCCCGAGAGCAGGCTGAAAATGCCCCCCTTCGCCCCGAGCATGCCGAAGGAGAAGGCTACGACCAGAAACAGATAGCGCAGCTTCTTCTTGTCGCAGATCAGGACCATAGTCAGGAAGGTCATAAACAGGATCTTCGATACCTTTAGCCATTGAGGCCAGGCCTTTTCCGGATAAAATGAGAAGAGGGTGGTTGCGGTGAAAAGGAGCCAGAGAAAAGCCAGCAGCAAACCCTCCCGTTGCAGGTCCATCAGGCGGTTTCTCTCGCGGGCAAACGGCAACCCGAGTATGGTGGCGATGGCGGTAAGCTGAGCCGGCGGGATGACCCATTTCGCCACGCTCCAGGTGTACATGTGCGGGTTGAAGTAGCTTATCCACGAGAAAAATAAGATCCCGAAATAAGGGCGAAGGAAGCAGATGGGGAGGCATGTGAAAAGTATTGCCAGGAAGATCGCGTCGCGCATCTCTTTCAGGCCGCGGGAGCGGAGCCGATGGGCGCCGCCCGCCGGACATCGCTTTACTTTGCTATGGCTGCTTGCCGGCTGCCTTGACCAGTCGCTTGAACCAGAACTCCGGGCTCGTCTGATAGAGTTTCGAGAGGACCCGTTTTATCGTTCGCTTCCCGGCGAGCTTTTCCACAAACGATCTCGAATAACGGTTCGCCGGCAACAGGTCCCGGCAGGAGGCCCCGCCCCGCGCCGCCTCGGATATCGACCGGTCCAGGACCGAAACGGCGGCGTCGATCTCTTGTCGGCTTATCGTCAGCGGCGGCAGGAAGCGCAGGACCGGCTCGAAGTAGGTGTAAGTGAGGTGCACCCCTTTTTGTTTGCAGAGGCCAACGATAAGCTGGGCCAGGCTGTAGCTATCTTCGCCGGCCTCGCTCGATATTTCCATGCCGAGCATAAGCCCCTGGCCCCTGACGTCGGCAACGATCGAGTGCCTGGCCTTCAGCTCGCGCAGACGCTCCATGAAATACCTGCCGCTCTCTTCAGCACGCTCGACCAGCCCCTCTTCGCGGACGATATCTATCACCGCCGCAACCGATGCCGCCGCCACCGGGTCGGACTGATGGCTGGCTAGATGTACAAAGCCCTCGTCGGCGATCCTGTCGGCGATCTTGTCCGTGGTGATGAGGCCGGAGACCGGAAAGCCGCCGCCCGCGCTTTTCGAGACCACCAGGATATCCGGTTCGACCTCGTGGTGCTCGACGGCAAACCAGCGACCGGTCCGGCCGAAGCCGGTTTGTGCCTCATCTACGATCAGAAGGGCCCCGCGCGCCTGGGCGAAGGCCTTGAGGGCCTTGAGGTAGCCGGGCGGAGGCACGATCATCCCGCCCGCCGACATGATCGGCTCGACTATTACGGCCGCGATATTATCGTTTTCTGCAATTGCCGCCTCTATCGATGATTCCAGGCAAAGCAGCCCGCACTCGGGATAGCGGGCGTGAACCGGACACCTGAAGCAGTGGGGCGCCATCAGCCTGTAGCTTTCGGGCACAGCGGGCGCAGAGCCGTGCTTTTCAGCCCGCGAGAAAATAGAGGAGAGGCTCTTGGCGGCAAGGGACAAACCGTAGTAGCCGCGCGTGAAGCCGACGACGCCGGCCCTACGCGTGTACATCTTAGCAATGGCCAGGGCGCATTCGTTCGCCTCGGTGCCTGTGGATAGGAACAGCGATCTGGTCAGCCCGCCCGGCGCGACCTCGGCGAACTTGGCCGCCGCCTCTAAAACTACTGGGCTCAGAAACTGCGTGCCGGTGTGCAATACTTTTTTCGTCTGCTCGACGATCCTCTCGACCAGCTTCGGATGGTTGTGCCCAACGATCGAGCAGAATTGCCCGGCCGCCAGGTCTATGATCTCGTTGCCGTCCAGGTCCTTGATGATGGCGCCGCTCGCTTCGCTTATCAGGTTATCGGCATATGGCATGGCCATGATCAGATAGCGGCCGTACCGCTCCCACAGCTCCAGGCTCTTGTCGATTTTAATCTCCATCAGCTCTCCCCTCTGCGCGGCCTCAACATATGTATGGGCCGGAGCAATCGGCGCGCTAACGCGGCGAGTATTTGGCAAGAGAGCTGAAACAGCGCGACCAGGCCCGGCAGCGGGTCGTTCCAGGAAAAGGAGCCGTATTCCTTTTTACCCTTCGCCAGCCCGCGCAGCCGCCCGAGGGCCAGGCCGTTGCTGATCAGACCCTCGGCGGCGAAGAGAAAGAACTCCCGCTCCGCCACCCATTTCACGCCGATAGCCGATGCAACGCAGCGCTTCTCGATCGGATCTCCGGTCAGGTCCCGGTAGGCAACGTAGCTCAGGTTAGCGCCGCATCTTGTTCCGAGCCGGTGCCAATCCCAGTGCCTCGGGTTGATCTCGATCAATTTAAACTTGCCGTCCGACGGGTCCCTCTTATATTCGACCTCTGAAATGCCATGGTATCCGAGGAACTTCAGGAGCCTGAACGTCAGCTCCTCGAGCTCTTCGAGCCGCACGCTTTCGATCAGGCAGCCGGTGCCGAAGCCCTCCGGATACTGGACGAGTTTGCGCGCCGCGAAATAGGCGAGCGGCTCGGAGCGGGAGTTGAGGTAGGAGCCGAGGATATAAAGCTGGTCATCTCCCCCAGCGATCAACTCCTGGACTATCGCCTGCCGCTCGACGCGGCTGACCATTTGATATTCCGCGCACAGCTCGTCGAACGATGAAACGCTTATCGCCTTGCGCCCGCCCACCGCCCGCCAAGCCCCCTTCGCCCGCCAGGAGGCCGAATAGACGGGCTTCAACACGCAGGGGAAACTTATCGCGCCCAGCCGCTCGAGGTCCGAGGGGGACTCGATGAGATATGAGCGCGGCACCGGGATGCGACAAAGGGAGGCGATCTCGAGCATCTTCCACTTATTAATAATGTTATCTATGACCTCCCACCCAGGCATCGGGATGATGAAGTGGTCGCGCAACTCCCCGCCGCGTTGTGCTAGGAAAATAACGTCGTGGTCGCGCGTCGGGAAGATCACCGGCTTTTGTTTCTGATCCCGGCCCAATCGCACCAGAAAGTCCACAAGCTCATCCGGCCGGTCGCGGGAATCGGGACAGGGTACGAATTTACAGAAGCGTGAAAAATTGCCCGAGGCTAGGCAGTGTGCCCCCAGCCCTATTACCGGGATTCCCATCTCGCCCAGGTTGCGCGCAATCCCCAGGCCGGTATAAAACATGTTCATTACTATTGCCGGAGCGCGCGATCTATCCATTATTTCTCCCGTTCCCCAAAGCAGCCGACCTCGACAGCCTGCGATAGAAGCCCCTGAGCGCCGAAACCTGGGGGGCGCTTAAGAAACTGAGCAGGTAATATGCCTGATAGCGCAGGTTGGTCGGCCAGTATTTTATAGCGCGCCCCAGGAGCTTGCGCGCCTCGATGTAATCCCCGGCTTCGAAATAGGCGTAGGCGAGATTAAAGTAAGGGAGCGAGAGCCTGCGCTTGACCCTGGCCCTTCCCAACCCGTCGATCGCCTCGGGATGTATTGCCAGTATTTTCTTCAGGACTTTCGCCTCCCAGGGCATGCCGTTATCGAGCGCTTTCCCTATAGCGCGCGTGCTCATGCCCGGGTGCTGTCGGTACATAACGAGCGGCCTGTCGATATAGCCCATTTTGAAATGCCGCGCTATGCGCAGCCACATGTCGTAGTCGCAGCCGATTAGAAGCGATTCGTCGAAGGGGCCGACCCGATCGACGCAGGCTTTACGGAAAACCACGGAACTGGTCTGGAACAGCGTCTCGCCAAAGAGCCGCTCGAAGATCCAGCCGCTGGGGAGATCGAGGTTCTTGCACACTTTAACGCTCTCCTCGATGATCCCCCGCTCGTCGAAGATCTTCATATCGGTATAGACCAGGCCGCAATCGCTATGCCTGTGCAAATAGTCCATTTGCAGCTCCAGCTTTTCGGGAAGCCAGAGATCATCGGCATCGAGAAAGGCTATAAACTCGCAATCGGAATTCCTGATCCCGTTGTTGCGCGCCGCGGGCTCGCCACGGTTTTCCTGGTATATGTATCTTATCGCCCCCATATATGGTTCAAGCGCCCGCCGCGTCCCATCGGTCGAGCCGTCATCGACAACAATTATCTCGTAGTCGCGATAGGACTGGGCGAGCACGCTCTCCACCGCCTCGGCGATATAGCGCTCGCAGTTGTAGACCGGGATTATTACGCTCACCTCAGGCTTTCCCATAGCTCTTCGCTATCTGCCCGAAAAAGTAGCAGCCCCCGCGCGGTAGCGGGCCAAAAGCGGCTGCGCCGCTGCCTTTATCCTCTCGACCTCTTCCCGGTCGAAAAAACCGAACAGGTAAAGCGCCAGCGGGAAGGCGGCGAGCAACAACAGCTTGAGGGCCGCCGAGACCAGGAGGGCCGGGCCGGCGACCAATGTAGATGTTAAATAAATCACTATGGCCAGGCTCGCAGCTATAAAGAGCCTGGAGAACCGATACGGCACGGGATGGACCCGCCGCGTAAAGCCGTAGGTCAGGACCGCCATGAACAGGAAGCTGAGAAAGGTGGCCCAGGCCGCTCCCATCGCCCCATAGCGGGGTATCAAAAAATAGTTCAGCAGCAAATTTACCGCCGCGCTGGCGGCGCCTATGGCTCCGATGTAACCGGTCCTCTTCTCGATATAGATCCCGGTCTCAAAATAGCGCGTCAGGCCGTAAAAGAGATAGCCCAGGGCAACCAGGGGAACGATCCTGTGCGCTTCGTGGAAATCGGGCGCGGCGACGACCGAAATCACTTCCTCGATTAACAGCGAGAGGCCGAGCGCCGCTCCCACCATCGCCAGCGCGAAATAATCGAAGATGCGCGAGAAGACTCGTCCCGCGTCGCCCCTCTTTGCGATCTCATACATGCGCGCCCCCCAGATGGTAATAAACGGCTGCACGATCAGGAATGTGAGCATGAAGCCGAACTTGTAACCCAAAGCGTAAATCCCCACGTCCGAGACGGTGCTGTAGCGCTGAAGAAAGAAACGGTCGGCGAAATTCAATACGAAAATGGCGATGTTGGTGAAAACCAGGGGGAAGCCGAAGGCGGCCATGGCCTTGAGCTTGCCGAAATCGAAGCCGAATTTAACCTCCCTTAAGGTCACGGCCGTCAGCGCCGCTGTGATTAAAAATCCCGAGATCACGCTGCTGTACAGCACCCCGACCATTCCGACCTTCAAGAAGGCAATGAAGTATATGTTCAATGAAAGGGTCAGGGTCAGTGAGATCAGGTCCATGCAGACGATGAAAGCCGAGCGCTGTCTGGCGCGCAGATAGCTCCAGGAGACCCCGTTGAGACATGAGAAGAAGAAGGCTGCCAGGATCAACCAGATGTAGGGATAGTACTCCGGAGATTTCAGGACCAGCCTGGAAAGCCCCTTCGCCCCTGCCGCGCCGGCCAGGGCAGCGACCGCGCCGATCACCGCCGCCGAGATCAAGGCCGTGCTTATGACCTCGTTTCTTTCGCGGCTGCCGTCATACTCGTAGTAGTAGCGGACTATCGCGGCGTTCATCCAGACGCTTAATACCAGCGCGATGAGCATGGTGGTCAGGTCGAGCAGCTCCAGGGTGCCGTAATCGGCCGGCGTCAGGTAATGAGTGTAGAAGGGGATCATGAGAAAGCCCACGGCTTTGTTGAGGATATTACCCGCGCCGTATATCGCAGTGTGCTTGAAAAGTCGCTTGAGTTCTTCCAGCATTTTTAGCTTAGGACCAGTAGCGGCGGTCTTCAGACCGCCATGTATACGACGCCATTAACCTGTCCCACCCTGGCTGTAGGGGCGCAGTTTACTGCGCCCTCGCCGCTACAGGATAGAGCACATCGGTCGTTGTTTTTTCTGACATTACTGACGGCTGACGGCTGAAAGCTTACGTCAGCGAAAACCTGTACCATTCCAGCTTGATCGCGAAGGTCGGCAGATGCGTCTCCCAGGGCTGACCGCGCCTCAGCTCGTACCGGTCTTCGTTTGCCAGGTTCGGGCCGAATATGGTAGTCAGGGCACAGGAGTAGCCTGCCCTCCTCACCAGATGCTTTACGTTCTGATTGATGTCGCTGCGCTTGCCGAAGGGATAAGCGAACAGCGATATCGGCTCGCCGAGCCTGGCCTCCAGCTCCTGCTTCGACCGATAGATCTCCTCCTCCGCCCTATCCTCGGAAAGCTGCGAGAGAGCCGGGTGCGTGACGGTATGAGAGCCGAAAGAGATCCCTTGCCTGCGCATACGCTTGATCTGGTCCCAGGTGAGCATGAGCTGGGAAAGCCACCCCTCTTCGCAGACCCTGAGCTGGCTTAAGATCTGCTCGGTCCAGGCCAGCCTTTTCTCCTCGGCCACGTTCCTCAGCACCGCCATGACCTCGTTGAGAGCGCGAAGTTTATGTGCCGTCGTTTTCAGGGGGAAGCACATCGGCTTGTGAAGCTCAAGCTCGACGCCCGGCTCGCGCGTCTGCTTGAAGGCCCAGCTCAACCGGTTGAACCAGAGGGCATGCTCTGTTTCTATACAGCCGGTGGCGACGAAGACCGCCGCCGGCACCGAGTATTTCTCCAGAATCGGAAGGGCGTTGAGATAGTTGTCGCGATAGCCGTCGTCGAAGGTGATGGCCAGCGCGTCCTTGGGTAGCCTCCCGCTCTCGGCTAACTCCAGTATCTCCTCGAGCGGCAGGACCGTGAACCTTCGAGACAGGTGCTTCACCTGCTCCTCGAAAACCTTAACCGGCACCGATGGGAAGAAAGGATCGTTGTCGTCGCTGACCCGATGGTATATGAGCACAGGATAGACGGGCGAGGCTCGCCTTGCAATGAGCGCCCGCGCCGGCGTGGAATTCCGATAGCTGAATTTATTGGCCAGAAGATGCAAGGCATTCCCCATGCCTGAATAAAAGAGCGCCCCGGTCGAGAGCTTGAGCAGCATCTCCTTAGGGTCGAGCGAGGACCGCGCCTCAGGTTCCGGCTGAGCGGGCGGCTTGAACTGCCGCACCCTCGCGCGCTCGGCCAGTTGCCTCCTCAGCTCGAGCAGAGGTTCCGGGACGAATCGCTTGATCGGCTCCTTGTATTCCTCGAGCAGGCGCGGCAACTCGATATATAGAGAGCTGCTGAGGCCGGGCCTGGCCAGGGCCAGCCGAGCGCTCTTCTTGGGCAGAGCTCCCCAATCCGTTTTGTGCCGCCCGATGCCTCCCAGAAAATCGTACTCTCTAAGCCCCCTGGCGATACATTCCCGAAAAACATAGGCGCGCAGCGCTATCCCGACGCTCAGGCCTTCGTATTCCGGGTCGAAGCCCTCCTGCAGATGATAGAGCGCGTTGTTGTATTCGAACCCGATCTGGCAGGCGACAACCTTATCGCTGAACCTCAAGCTGTAGAGCCTGAGCATCTCCTTCTTCAGGAAGGCGCAGGCCATGTCCATGTAGAAATCTTTTTTGCCGGGAAAAACGAAAACGCCTTGCTGGTGCCGGAGCGCCCAACGCTTGCCGTGCAGCTCGAAAAGGGCCGCGAGCGTTGAGACCAGCGAGCCGTAATCGGAGCAGCGCTCGAACCTGGCCTGCGGGTCCTCCTCCAGCCTTTTCAAAGAAGAACGCACTTTGGTCCTGAAGCGAGGCTTGAGGCTAGCCAGGTAGCTCTGCCAGTTGTCCGGAAGGGGGGTGTAGCCGCAGGCCACCTCGCTGGCTCTAAAGGTCAAATTAAACCTTTTGCTGCAATCCGCTATATGCGCCAGGTTGGGCGAACTCTCCGGTATCTCGTTGAGCAGGGCCAGGTCCCAGTCCTGGAGCCGGCTCAAGCAGCGAAAGAATTCATTTATGATCTCCCTTTCCCGTCCGGCAGCGACGATGAAGTCCAGGTAATCCGAGTCCCACGAGCCGTCGCCCAGGAAGAAAAGGGCGCGCAAATTGAACAGCCTCAGGAACTTTATTCTCCTCAGATAGAGCGGGGCGATGCCGATCAGCTCGTCATCCTCTTCGGCCAACAGGACAAAGAGCCTGTCTCCGTTTTGCCGGTAATTCTTCCACCAGGCTTCCACCCACTCCCAGGTAAGGAAGAGGCTGCGGCTCGCGCTTCGCTCGAGCAGACGGTTCCACCCCTCGCCCAGCTTTAGAAACTCCCGCTCGTCGTCGATCAGAGAGATTTTCATCTTCGAGTTCCGATCACCGTGAGTCCAGGTGTTCGCGATGCCACAATTCGAGCATGAGGAAGAGCCAGAGTATATTTCCGTAGTATGCCGCATGTTCGTTCTGATTTTTTTCAAATAGTTGCTCGATGGCCCCGGTTTTAAAGTAACCTCTGCTTCTCGCTCTGCTGGAAAGCAGCAGGTCGCGGGCTAGCTCGCGGAGCTCGCGGTTGTTTTTCAGCCACTGGCCGGTGGGCATGCCGAAGCCGTGTTTCTTTTTCCGGAGCGTCTCGCTCGGGAGCAGGTCGCGCAGCGCCCGCTTGAAGATATATCTTTTAGTAAAGCCCTTGAGCTTCAGCCCGGCCGGTATCTCTCCCGAGAACCCGGCCAGCTTATAATCGAGCAAGGGGAAGCGCACGCGCACTCCGGCCAGGTCGGCGGTGCGGTTGACCTTGCGCAGGTCGTTGTCGGTGATCGTCAGCTTCAAATCTATATAGAGCAGGCGGTTCAGTTCGGATTCGGCCCGCGCCGCCCGGTAGTGCTGCTCTGCGACTGCGAGCAGCCCGTCCCCCCGCACCTCTCTCAGGAAATCGCCATCGAACAATTCTTTCGGGTCCATCGACATCAGGAAGTTGTAAGAGAAGAACCTGTAGGGATTAGGGAGGTTGGAGCGCCAGATATAGCTGCGCGCCTTTGCCAGCAGGCTCGGGTTAAATGGGATGAGGGACAGGAGCGGCTCCATCGTCCTTTTCCTCAAGATTTCAGGCACCTGCTGATAAATCCCCAGTATCTTTTCCGTCAAATATCGCTCGTTGCCGGCGAAAAGCTCGTCGCCGCCGTCCCCGGCCAGCATGGTATCGACGCTGCTCTCTGCGGCCAGGCGGGCACAGCAGTAGGTCGGGACGGCGGAAGCGTTGCCGAAGGGCTCGTCGTACTCGCGCGCCAGGTTCGGTATGACCTCCACCACGTCCCGCGGCTTCACGAAGTACTCGCGGTGCTCTGTCCCGAAATGCCTGGCGGTTATGCGCGCATAGCTGATCTCGTTGTAGCCGTCCTCCTCGAAACCGATCGAGAATGTTTTCACCCTGCCGCCGGTCAAAAGCGATGCCATGCCGACCACGGCGCTGCTGTCGGTCCCACCGCTCAAGAAAGCTCCGAACCGCCCCCGCTCCAAGTCGGCCAGGCAAACCGCCACCGCCTCTTCTATCCGCTTGCGCAGGGCGGCGGCATAGACCTCCTCGGCCCCCTCGCCCTCGCGGTACTCCATATCCCAATACTTTTCCAGGCGCGCCTTGCCGTCGCGCAGAATCAACAGGTGGCCGGGCGGGAGCTTATAAACGTCCCGATAGATCGTGTCCGGCGTGGGCACGACGGAAAAATTCAGATAGCTGATGATGGCCGCCGAATTAAGGGCGCGCGGGATATCGCGGCAGCAGAAGAGCGCTTTGATCTTAGAGGCGAAGGCGAACTGCTCCTCATCCTGGTAGTAGTTCAACGGCCTGATGCCGAAGCGATCGGTGGCCAGGAGGAGCAAGCCGCCCGGCCTGTCCCAAAGGGCAAAGGCGAACTCGCCGCGCAGCTTTTCCACACAGCCGGCCCCATATCGGACGTAGAGCCCTACTATCGCCTCGGCGGCGGTCAGCCGCCGCCCGAGCAGGCTGGAGATCTCATCGAGGTTGTAAAGCTCGGCGTCGCAGGCTAAACGCAGGCCCGCTTCTGAATATATCTGCTGAGAGGGCCAACGCCTGAAGACCCCCAGGCCGACGTTTCTATCGACCGCCGTCGAGACCGCCCCCGGCGGTCCCGAGCCCAGAGCGGCACAGATGTCGGCGACCAGCGCCGAATCTACGCTCCGGCTTGCATCAGCGAAAATCAGACCACAAATACCGCTCATATAGAGGAGCTAGGAGCTAGAAGCTAGGAGTTAGAATAAAGCCATGCATGTATCAGCAGGCATAAAGGGTGAAACATGGGGTAAAAGGAACCATCTGGCACTTCATCCTAGCTCCTAACTCCTAGCTTCTAGCTCCTGCTTTCATTCCAGATAGCCCAGACCGCGCAGCCGCTGTTCGATCAGCTCGGACTCTTCGGGGTTGTAGTCGATTTTGCTCGTCACGGCCAGGCGATTATCCGCCTGCTGGTAGCGGACCTTCTCTCCGGGAACCAGAATCTCTTCGAGCACCCTTCCGTCCATATCAGCCGGGACCGGGAGGCCGAGCATATGCAGGATTGTCGGCGCGATATCCAGGATGCGCGGGCGCAGCGGAGCTGCGGAGCTGACCACGTCCTCGCCCTCCATTATCAGGATGCCGTTGCGGCGGTGCAGGCCGGCAGTAGTCGGCGTCGGCGGCTCATCTGACACCGAGGTTGAAAAACCGTATCCATCGGCCGGGATCAGGACCAGATCCGGCAGCAGGATGCCCTCACACGCCTCCGGATATATATCCGCGCCGCGAGCGGCTTCGGCGATCAATCTCTCTCCGCTGACGGGATGAGCGATCTGTTTAAACCTGGAGATCAGCTCCGAGACCAGAGCCTGGTATTGCGGGCCGGGCTCGACGACTCCCGAAGGTCCCCTTCCGACGAGGTTGATGTAGATGAACGCTGTCTGATTGGCCACAATGGTCACGGCCCTGCTCTTCCCCCAGTCGATCGGAAGCTTCTGCCTCGGGAAGGTCTCGTTGGCAAACTGGGTCCAGGACTTGTATTTCTCGAACACCGGCTCGCGACGCCGTGAGTTTTTCGCTCTGGCCAGCGCGCTGTAAAACTTTCTCAGGGGGGCATGGCGCGACTTGCGGAAGAAATCTTTTAGCGGTTTCAATCGGTCTTCAGGCTCGACGGTGAGGCTGAGATGGCCCCAGCGATAGAGGAAATAGTTAGGGCATATCGCCCCCTTGTAGGGGCCGAAGCCATGGTCCGACAGGATGATCCTGGTCGGGCTTATCGGCTCGACTCTCTTCAGCAAGGCACCGATCAGCTCGTCGAAGCGCCGGTAACAGTTCCTGGTTGCCTCGACCCTTCTCTCTCTGTTCGCCCGGTCCGAGCAGGCTGCTTCGATATAATTCCAGAGCTTGTGTTGTATATAGTCGGTCTGCTGGAAGTGGACCATAAAGACGTCCCAGCTTTCCCGCTCGAGGAAGTGCAGGGCCAGTTCGGTCCCCTGCTCGAAGCCTCTGATCAGCTTGCGCACGAACAGCTCGAAATATTCGTCCGAGTCCGTTGGCATGTAGTCCCAGAGGAAGAGATTGAGAGTCGATTCGTAGTCCGGTATCAGCTCCAGGACCTTCCCCCCCAGCTCCGGCGGATAGGTAAAGGTAGCCTCGGTCGAAGGCGAGTCCCATCCCGAGACCACTATGCCGTTGATCGGATAGGGCGGATAGGTGAAGGGGAGGCCTAGCACTATAGAGCGCTTCCCCTGCTCGCTCAGGATCTGCCAAATGGTCTTGCTCGCGATGTGCTGCGAGTTGTTGAGCTTCCAGCCGTAGTCGCGCGGGTCAAAGCGGGTGAAATCGAATATCCCGTGTTTGCTCGGCATCTTGCCGGTCATGAACGATGTCCATGCCGGCGCCGTCACCGGCGGTATCACGGACTCAAGCTCGGCCGACGTCCCCCGTTCCATCATCCGTAACAGGCTGGGCATGCAGCCCTGCTCCATAAGCGGCCCGAGCACGTCGAAAGTAGCTCCGTCGAGGCTGATTATGAAGATCCTCTTCATCCGATTCACCATTTTAGCGATCGATCAAATGTATCCGAGCTGCCGGAGGCGCGACCTGATCGCGACTTCCTCCTCTTGCGAGTAGACGCTCTCCCATTCCTCGGGTCCCGAGATCAGGCGCATCTCCTCGAGTTTTCTGATGACCTTGAGCGCGCTCTCCTCGGGCGTCTCCTTATCGGTCTCGACGATGATATCCGGATTCTCAGGCTCCTCGTAGGGATCGGAGATGCCGGTGAAGGCCTGAAGCTCGCCGCGCAGCGCGCGCGCGTACATTCCCTTCACGTCCCGTTCGATGCACACCTCCAGAGGACACTTCACGTAGACCTCGACGAAGCTGCCGATCTCAGCGCGCGCCTCCGCGCGCGCCTCGCGATAGGGCGAGATGACGGCGGCGATCGCCGCCACGCCGTTTCGCGTAAGCAGCTTGCATACGAACGCCACCCGCCTGATGTTCTCGTCGCGGTCCTCGCGGCTGAAGCCCAGCCCTTTGGTCAGGTTCGTCCTGACCAGATCTCCGTCCAGCACCTCGACGCGGAGGCCTCTCCCCTTCAGCTCTTTCTCAACGATGTTCGAGATAGTGCTTTTTCCGGAACATGGGAGGCCCGTGAACCAGAGCGTGAAACCCCTTTGCATATGCGATTTCGCTCCTTCCTTTTAGAAGACTATGGTGTTTCCCTGCATGTCGCGCGGAGCTTTGAGGCCCATGGCCGAGAGGACCGTCGGCGCTACGTCTTTTATGTCCAGGTTTTCCAGCCGACGCCGGCCGGGGATTTTAGGTCCGGCCATGATGAAGATCCCGTGCTGGGCGTGGTTGGCATCGTCCGGCCCGGTATCGTTGTCGAAGGTGTGTATGGCGTTCAGCCCCACGCTCCCCACCGACCTCCAGCTCAGGTTGCCGAAATAAACTATGAGGTCGGGCGGGACGCCGTTGCATCTGGAATAGACCTCCTCGGGTTTAAAGACCACTGTGCCGATATTTCTACCCTTGTCGTCGGTGATCCCCTCCAGCTTCTCTTTCAGCTCGTCCCGCACCCGATGGTAGTTGGCCGGATCGACCGCGCCGTTCGGCTCGCGTCCCTTGACGTTCATGAAGATGCGCGAGTAATAGCCCCCTTCGCCCCAGGCCATGCTCTTGGACCAATCGATTTTCGCCTTGCCTATCGGGATGACGTCGTCGGGCGGCTCGGCCAGCGCGAGATATCCCTCTTTTATCAGCCACTCGTTGATGCAGATGCCGCCATCCATCTTCTGCGCACCGTGGTCCGATACCACCAGCACCGTGGTCTTATCATCGAAGAGGGCCAGCAGCTTTCCCACCTCGCCGTCAACATACCTGTAATAGTCGAGGATGGCGCCCTCGTACTTATTTCCCGGCTCGTGCTTGGGGTGCTCCGGATCGAAAAATTTCCAGAAGCCGTGGTGGATGCGGTCTATGCCCATCTCCACCATCATGAAGAAGTCCCACGGCTTGGTCTTGAGGAAATGTCGCGCCAGCTTGAAGCGCTTCTCGGTCATCTCGTAGATATCCTGAAGGATCCTGTCCCGTTCGTCGCTGCGGAAGTTATCGACGTCGAACTTGTATTCTCCCACCGTCGCCTCGACCTCCCGCTTCAGCTCTGGCGGGTAGGTGTACTGGCAGCTCGCGTTCGGGGTCAGGAAACATGTGACCATCGAGCCGTTCACCGGTTTGGGGGGATATGTTTGGGGCACGCCGAGCAGTATGACCTTTTTTCCCGCGCGCGACAGGATGTCCCACACCGTATCTTCCTTTACCGCCTGGGAGTTAGCGAAATAGAGGGCGTCGTAGGAATAGTCCTTTCGATTGCGGAAGCCGTAGAAGCCGAGCGTCCCCGGGTCCTTGCTGGTCATCATCGACATCCAGGCCGGAACGGTGATGGGCGGGACCGTGCTGCGCAGCTTGCCGTGGGCTCCGCCCTCGACCAGGGACTTAATGTTGGGGAGCGCGTCGAGCCATTTATCGAAAACCAGTTGCGGCGTCGCGCAGTCCAGGCCTATGATCGCCAGCCTCCCATTGCCGCCTCTCGAAAAACTCAGCATGGTTGTCTCCTCCTTTAGAATTGTTGGCGCCGGTAGGCGTCGAGCAGTATTTTAGCTATCTCCGGGCGCGTGAACTCCTCGGGCAGCATCAGGCCGGCGCGCAGCATCTCGCGCACCTTGGTGCCGCTCAGGAAAACGCGGTCGCCATTGTTGTGGCTGCAGGTCTTCTCCGAGGCCATGTGTCCGCACCTGCGGCAAAAGAAGGTGTAGTCGAAAAATATCGGCGTTATTCCTATCTCGTCGCGCCCGAACTCTCCGAAGATGCGCTGGGCGTCGTAGGGGCCATAGTAGCTGCCGACGCCCGCATGGTCTCGCCCGACGATGAAATGAGTGCAGCCGTAATTCTTCCTGACGATGGCGTGGAAGATGGCCTCGCGCGGGCCGGCGTAGCGCATGGCGGCCGGAAAGAGGGTCAGGGCCACGCGATCGGGTGGATAGTAATTCCTCATCAGGGCCAGGTAGCACTCCATGCGCACCTCGGCTGGAATATCGTCGCCCTTGGTCTCGCCGACCAACGGGTGAATGAGCAGGCCATCGACTGTCTCCAGGGCGCATTTCTGGATGTACTCGTGGGCGCGGTGAATCGGATTGCGCGTCTGGAAAGCCACCACTGTCTTCCAGCCTTTACACCGGAAGAGGTATCTCGTCTCCTTCGGATCGAGAACGTAGCCTTTGAACTCCCCGTGGTCCGGGCGGTTCAACAGGGTGATTTTGCCGCCGAGCAGGATATCGCCCGAATTATAGAGCGAGCGCACTCCCGGATGATTCGGGTCGGTCGTGCCGTAGACCATCTCGGCCTCGCGCGCCTTGTCCGCCGCGTATATCTCCTCGACGCGCATCAGGCCGAGGACCGTTCCCCGCTCGCTGCACAAGGCGATGTCTCTTCCCTCCTTCAACTCACCGGCCCGCTCGCGGCCCACGGCGAGCGTGATGGGGATCGTCCAGGGGAGCCCGTCGGCCAGGCGCCTGTGCCGGAGCACGTTCGAGTAATCGCTCCGGCCCATGAAGCCCTCCAAAGGGGAGTAGGCGCCGACCGCGATAAGCTCCAGGTCCGCCGCCTCCTTCTTGCCTAGAATTATCTTTTGCAGGCTGCTGGCCTTTTCCAGCAGCTTCTCCCGCTCATCGCCCGAGGCGATGCGATTGATCAACCTGCCGCCGTGCGGCTTGATTCCGTAACTCATCTGCTATCGTCACCCTTCCTATGTTGATCTTTGCAGGGGCGTGGCCGGTCCCGACTCCGCTCAAGTTCCACGTGGCGATGGATTGAGATCTCCCGGGATTGCGAGCCCAAATCCGTTCCGCCGTTGCTCTGCAAATTCATACACTTCTAAGTACCTAGCGACGATGGCGGGCCAGCTCCGCTCGCGCGCGACGAACTCCCGCGCGCGCGCCGAGACCCGAGCGTGCTCCGGCCTGCTCTCGATGATCTCGATAATTTTCGCCGCCAGGGCCTCGGCATCCCCGGCTTTAAACAGCCAGCCGGTGACCCCGTCTGCTATCAGTTCCCTCACGCCGCCGACGTCGCTTCCCAGCACCAGCTTGCCCATGGCCATGGCCTCGAGCGGCTTGAGCGGCGTGACCGATTCGGTGAGGGGGGTTGAGCGGCGCGGATAGACGAAAAGGTCAACCAACGAGTAATAATCGAGGACCCGGCCGTGTTGCACATGGCCGGCGAACACCACTGATCCTTCGGGCAGGGCCTGCGCTATCCGACGAAGCTCTTCCTCCTCCTCCCCCTGGCCGACCAGCAGGAGCGCGACGTCTCGCCTCCGACCTAAGACCATTCCCGTCGCTGCTATCAGGTCCCGCAGCCCCTCGTAACTGTAAAAGGAACCGATGAAGCCGAGGACAAAACGGCCTTCGAGGCCGAGGCTGGCGCCGAGCTCGCGGTTTCTATCTCTGGGCTGGAACCTGGCCAGGTCCACGCCGTTCGGCACCTCGAAGACCTTTTCCGCTGCAAAGCCGCGACCGACGACGCCGTCCCTCAGGCCGCGACATATGGTTACCACCGCATCAGCCCTTTTGATCACGTAGTTCTCCGAGGCGCGCGTGGCGCGGTAGCGCAGCGAGCCGCTGCGCGTGATGCCGTTATCGACCGCAGCCTCCTCCCAGAAAGCGCGTATTTCGTAGACCGCCGGCAGGCGCAGCCGGCGCGCCACGCGCAGCGCCGGTATGCCGTTGAGCGAGGGCGAGTGCGCGTGGATCAAGCCGACGCCGTGGCGGCTCGCAACTTCCAATATGCGATGTTCTAATCTGCGCATCAGCGCCAGTTCCCTCAGCGCCGGATAGCGCCGCGCCGACGCACTGCCGTCGGCCCAGGCCGTGCGGTGATAGACGATGCCTTCTCTCTCCTCCTCCGGCCGCTCGAAGTCCTCGTGTTTGGGAGAGGTCACGACGATCGGCTCCAGCCCGATTGCCCGCTGATGCTCGAGGATATACTTCGAGCGAAAGCTATACCCGCTGGGATAAGGGAGCGAGTGATCGAGCACGTGAAGCACTTTCATGGCGCCATTTCCTATTTATCGAAGCATCTTTTCGATAAGCACCGCGACGATCCGCTGCGCAGCGCGGCCGTCCCACAGCTCAGGCAACCTCCAGGCGCGGCCGTTTCCCCTGACCGCCCTCAAGCTCTCTTCGACGATGCGGCGCTTATCGGTCCCGACCACGACGTTCGTCCCCTCGAGCACAGTGACTGGCCTCTCCGTATTAGCGCGCAGCGTCAGACATGGCACTCCGAGCACAGTCGTCTCCTCCTGCACCCCTCCCGAGTCGGTGAGCACCAGCCGGGCATGGCGCATGAGCTGAAGGAAATCGAGGTAGCCCAGGGGGGGCAGCAGCGATATCCGCTCCAACGAGGGCATTCGGCCTAATTCGAAGCTCGCCTCGAAACCGAAGTCCCTGATCCGGCCCATGGTCCTGGGATGAGCGGGAAACAGGATCGGGATCGAGCGCGCGACCTCTTGCAGGGCCTCTATAATCAGGGCGAATGCCTCTCGATCGTCCACGTTGTTGGGGCGATGCAGAGTGAGCAGCGCGTAGGGTCTGACGCTGTTGCCGTTCGAAGAGCCGGGTCGGCCCTTCAGGCCATATTCTTCGAGTATTCTCGAGGCGGCAGCCCGCTCTATGCTCCTGAGCAGGGTGTCGATCATGGTGTTGCCGACGAAGTAGATCTTATCTTCCGGTATCCCCTCGCGCACCAGGTTGTGCCAGGCGCTCCTTTCGGTTATGAACAGGAAGTTCGAGATAGCGTCGGTCAGCAGCCGGTTGATCTCCTCGGGCATGGTGCGATCGAAGCTCCTCAGGCCCGCCTCGACATGGGCCACGGGTATATTGAGCTTGGCCGCGGTCAGGGTGCAGGCCAGAGTCGAATTAACATCCCCCACCACGGTGACCAGGTCGGGCTTCTCTTCGAGCAGGACCGGCTCGAAGCGCCGCATGATCTCGGCCGTCTGCTGGGCGTGCGACGCGGAGCCTACGCCCAGGTTGTAGTCGGGCTCCGGCAGGCCGAGCTGTTCGAAGAACAGGCCCGACATCGCCTCGTCGTAGTGCTGGCCGGTATGGACCAGCACCGGCACGATGCGCCCGCTTTTCTTCATCTCATCGACCAGCGGCGCCGCCTTCATGAAATTAGGTCGCGCGCCGACGGCGATCACCGTCTTGATTGCCCGCATATCTTTGCGAATGGTTTAAGCGGTTGAGATTTCAGCCGCGATATTCGATAACGAAAGAGCGCGTCCCGCCGGTTTTGACCCTGATGAAGTCCTCGCTGGTGAAGGTCCTGAACCTGCCGAGTTCGAGCGGCGGCTCGATCTTCAATCCATCCACGAACCGGTACTTCAACACTATCTCAGCAGCAGGCTCAACTGCGACCTCGAGCCGATTGAACCGCTGCACGACGCGGCCCTGACCTTCGAGGAAATAATCGGGAACTATATCCGTCTCGTAAATTATGAAGCCGCCGACTTCCGCCACTCTCCGGCAGCCTCCGGTATGGTCTAAAAAAGCGGCAAGCTGGTCCGAGAAGACTATGACGTGCTTGATATTGTAAAGCTCGAAGTAGCGGCGCAGTTCCTGTTCGCTCTTGAAATCAGTCAGCCGGTTCGGGTTGAGCACCCTTTTCCCTTCGGAGTTGTAAGGCTCGGTAACGAAGCTGCGCCCGGTGAGCGCCTGGGCGAAGGCGAACGAGCCGCCGAAGGCCGCGCTGAAATTGCCGCGAAAGGGTTGTCCGTTTTTGGTTATCGAGAAGCCGCGCGAGGGCTCGCCGAAGTCCTCGCAGTAAATTCTCGCCTCCTCCGTCGTATTGGCCTTTATCCATTCGAGCAGAGCGATAGTATGTGGAGGGGCCGGGCTCACGCTGGTGGCCAGCGAGAAGATATGAAACGGCACCGCCGCCGCATAGGAGACGGCTATCAGCCTGTTGCACAAGCTAAGCCTCGGCATGGCGTTGCGCGCCGGCAGGAAGACAAGCTCGAACAGCCTTCTGATGCCTACCGCTGCCGGAATAACGAGCATGAAGGCGAGAGGAATAAGAAACCTGCCGTTTTGGGCGCCGGCGAGAAAAAGCGAGCCGAAGAAGGTTATGAAAGCTAGATATAACAGCGATACGGCAAGCAGTCTGCCCAAACGCCGGTCATCGCTGCGGTTCGGCGCCGAACGCAGCAGCCTGGCGGTGCCGTAAATGCCGAATATCAAGACAACCAGGTCGATCCTGAGCCGGGCGCCGAGCGGGCTGAGGACCTGTTTGAGCTTAGCCTCGACGCTCAGGCCCGGAGCGAGCAGATCGAGCAGGGCGCTGAACTTGCTCTGAAAAGCGCGCGAGAGGTCAAAGATCGCTGAAAAGTCCAAGATCCACCATAAATTGACGGCGGCGAGCAGCGCGGCGATGCTCACTACGTAGGCAATGAGCTTTCCGCTCAGCCGGCTCTCCTTTATACGGAGCAAAGGCATGGCCAGCAACGGCAGGACTATGACCGGAAAGGTCAGGTGAAATATCCCCAATGTGCCGACAATAACCAGGACGATGGCATTTCTCTTGCTGTAATCGCCCGAGATGAAGATCCTGAAGCAGGCGGCGAAGGCGACGACCGCTGCGAGCGAGGAGAGAAGGTAAGGGAGCAGCCCGTACGAGAGAAAGGCGCTGTAGCTCAGGTATCCGCCCGAGGAGGCGGTCAAGCTGATGAAAGCTGCTATGAGCGCTTCGGACCTGGAGCGTTTCAACATGAGCATGCTGAAGTAAAAAACCAGAGGGGTCAGGGCGATGATTAAAGCGGGCTGAAGCTTGTGCGCTGTTTCGACGGGAAGGAACAGCAGAAAGGGGAAAGTTAATATGAACAGGCTTATCGATCCGGTGCCAACTATAGTATGGTCGATCTGGCCGGCGTTGAAAAAAGGATCGTAATTGGTAACACGCGGAAAGGTTTGTTTGAGCAGATGCTCGCGATATTGAAAGGCGCTGTAGTCCACTTGAAAGATCGGCCCGCCGCTAACCTCGATAAAGAACAGGACCAGGGCCGCGGCAACCGTCAGCGCTAGGATAATAGCGAATGCCCGTGCGCTGACCTTATGCGCGAGTCGCCCCAGGCCGCCCCCGACAGAGAGGCGCTCCTGCGCCGGGCGGCTGAAGGCTATAGCCGTCAGAAACAATACCGGCAGGATGAGCAGGGGCAACCGCGCATTGCCCAGCGCGCGCGAAACCAGGCCCAAATTGCCTGTAGCCAGCTCTGCCGCCAGATAAATAAGTGGGAGGTAAACGACGAAATCCTCTTCTCCGCTTCGGCATTCCACAGGCATCTTAAACACAACTCTCCCTGAAAATCCCACGGGGCAATGGAATGCAAGTTCTATGCCGGATCAGCCATCGCGGGGCCTTGCCTTTTTAATTAAGGGTGTTCAACAAAACCCGCCGTGGAGACTGCCTTTGGCCCGACCTCAGCTTCGAGGCGCCGGCTGCACGAGGCGATGATACGGAAAACTTTTTCACTCATCGGAAAAATTTTTTTCAGGGCGGCCGGTCAGCCCTTCGGCTTCATCCTCTTTCTGAGTGCCGGGCACAGGCTTCGGAGACGCAGCTCTGGATCCTGATTCGCCTCCTGGCAATCGCGCTGTAAACCCTTGGCCCAATGATCGGGGCCGAAGGGAAATAAAAAGCCAAGAGCAGCGGCCATAGCACCGGCAGGTTCCACACCATCTCGCGAAATGCGAAGAACCCTTTGCGCACTGAGCCGTCTGGAAGCACCAGATGGATCTCACGCCGGCAATCCCCGAGCGAGATCCCAGGATGGCCTTTCGCCAAACCGGGGGCACGGGTTTCCAGGTCGGTATAGGAGAGACGATCCAACCAGTCGAAATAACTCAAGATGGTCATCGAACGGATGCACAGGGGACAATGGCCATCGAAGATCACCTCCAGCTTTCCTTTCGTTATTTTAGATCCCAGGCGGCGCGACAGCCCTTTGAGGAGGTCCGACCACGGAACGAAGACAGCGTAGATAGCTATGAACTGAAAAAAGGGAGCCCGCATGGTCACATAGATGCCGGTATGGATGGCGGCCCCGAACGGGAGGTAAAGCCAGGCGAGCGAGGGGAAGATCAGCACCATGAAGAAAGTCCCTTCGAACAAGATGGCCAGCCATGACAAGAGCCAGGCCAGCGTGTGATGCTGACTTAACCATATGCCGAGGTCGCTGCCGTACCTGGTGCCGTCTAGGAATAAATAGTACTGGAGGGTGTATCCGTTCATCCAATCTAGCCCCGAGACGGCCAGCTTGTAAACGGCGGAAGATAGATAAATGAGAGCTAACATCCACTGTACCAGAAGGAGAGGCCACCGCGCGAAGGCGCTCCGCTCATCCGCGATATTGCAAACTTCGTGCCGCATCCTCCTGGAACTCGAGCGCACCCGGCGCCACAGATCGTCGAGGGAAAGCACGCCGCCGGCCGGGCTTAAGGCCAACGCTAAGAGGGCTATCATCATCAGCGCGTCGGGGTGATGGAAATCTCCGAAAGAATAGCGGAATCCATGTATGAAGATGCTGCCGAGCGCGAAGACTAAAAGGCTGAGATTGCTCCCCAGCCCGATCAGGGCCAGCGCGCCGGCGGCGACGGCGATCCAGTAAATGGCCTCTAAGATTTCAAAGGAAGGACGATAATTCAACCCGAGCGGCCAAACGAGAAGGCGCAAAGCGGGCAATGGATCGTAGAGGGTATCGGGAAGAGTCGCGAGTTTAAGAAACACATCATGGTGATCCATCGCGAGCAGATAAATAAGCTGGAACGCCACCACCGTTACGCGACAGATCGCCAGGTCGATGAGCGGCGCGGGGCTGAACCAATATGCGTTCCAGCGCTTCATCAGCTCCATTGCCACCCTCATTCGGCAGCACCAAGCTTTATCTCTTTCACGACTCGAGGCGAAGCTCGATAAGCGCCCTCCCGGGATAGGACGAAGGGGTGATTCTTCAAACGCAGCCCTGTGAGCTCCTTGTTATGTCTGCTCCGGTACAACTCGGCATAGATCTTAATCCGCTCTCGCCTATCTCGAAGCAGGCCATCTTCCACCAACCCCCTCATGAACTGCCAATAATCGAGGCCGAGATCCCTGGGAAGAATGGGCACTTCGGTCGAGTCCTCTAAGATCCCGAACACCAGCGGCTGACTTATCGTGTCCCCCGCGTAGTGCGGGACGCTGTACATAGGATAATCCAAAAAAGGCCAGAGCAGCGGAGGGCAGAGGATGCGGAGGGACGAGAGGCTGCGAAAAGATTTGGGGGGGCAAAAGACCCGGAACCCAGCGATCACCTGAAGGACAAGAAAGACCGATATGAACAGAGATATCAACCATTTGGCCAGCCCGTTCATATGTTTCAGCTACAGCCCGCAAGTGGCCGGCAGCCCGAACGCCTACAGGCAGCCGACCCTCAACTCGCGCCTTTTCTCAAGCTTCCGCTCTTTAAGCAGGCTCTGGATAGGAACGCTGATCTCCCCTAGGCCCCTGAGCTGGAAATCGATGGTCTGCCTCCTCAGCCGAGGTTCCTTGCAATATTCGTAGATGTGCAGCGAGACCCCCTCGAAAGCGCGGAGGTTAGTTTCGAGTTTAATTTTTTTTCGCAGGACGAAGCCTCCGAGCGGCAGCGATCTATGTAAAACAGCGATGTCCGGCGAATCCCCCCGCGCCCTCGATTCAACGACCACGTACTTGGCTCCGAACTCCTGGAGGAGCTGCAGCATTTTCCGGTCGGCCTTGCCCGCGGGCAGCTTGACTAGCTCGTGGAAAGGAACGATCTTATCTCCCCGCAGGACTATAAGCCTTCTTTCGGCGTCATGCCTCCGCACATGAAAAATGAAGTTGCCATTATGGTAGCCGCTGAAGGCAACCACTGCCGGCGCATAGGTGTTCTCGACCACGTATTTGGCTGCCTCCTCGTAGCCCGAAATATAAGAGATCGGTCGCAGGTAAGAGAGCGAGAGTGCGTATAGATTCACAACCGCCAGGGCCGCCGTTGAGAGCCTCACCCCTTTGAACTGCAGTTTGATGCTGCGCAGGGATAAAGTGGCGAAAAGGCAGAGCGGCGGTATGCAAAAGGTCATATAGCGCGGATCCTTGGCGGCAAAGATCGAGAAGGTAACGTACCACCAGAGCGCCCACAGCAAAAACAAAAGGTCCCTCTCGAATCTCCTCCTCAGCGCGCATGATGTCATGTATGCAGCGGCTAGAAGGGCGACTGTCCAGCCCATTACATGCGGGCTCCTTTTGAGGTAAAAGGACAGGTTTTCCCATGAGACCCTGGAATAGCCGTGCCACCGATCGAAGCTATCCAGGGCGTGATTGATAGCTTCTTTGCTGTATTCGAAGGTTACCGCGAAGAGGGCCGCAAGCGCGAGGAGCAGAATACCGGACGATAAAACCGCCTCCCGCTCCATCAGCCTCCTGTGTAGTCCCTTCGCTAAAATATAGCTCAGGAACAAGGGGAGCACGAACAGCGCGGTCTGCTTGGTCATAGCCGCAGCCGCCACGCTCAGCACGAGATAGAGATAGCACCTCTTCCGGTTCAGCTCGAAATACCTGTGGAAGAAATATACCGACAAAATAATTAAAGCCAGGGCCGGCATCTCCAGCATGACCTCGTTCGACCAGAGCAGGAAGCCCGGCGTGGCGATCATAAAGAGCGCGGAATAAAAGCCCGTCTCCCGGTCGTAGATCGAGCTGACCAGCTTGTACCAGATGGTCACGGCGAGCAGCACGAAAGCCAAAACCAGCGCGCGCGCTGTGGCCAGAGATACGCCGAAGGCCATGAAAAATATCGCCTGCACCAGCGGGAAGAACGGCGGATGGAAGGGGAGGGAGAGGGCCGGGTACCGGGCGTAGTACTTGACGCTGTAGTCGTAGAGGTGTTTCAACGGCATGTCTTCCAGGAGATCCATAATGAAGATGCCGTTCATCGCGTGGCGCGAGGCATCGGAATGCCACATGTCGCCGCCGCCGACCATGCTCCGCGCCGCTACGGTCAGGGCTATGACCAACAACAGGATCAACTGCACAAGGTATCTATTCTCGATCAGAATCTTCCAAGCCCCCAATCGTTCTCCTCCCGACGGCCTCTCCAGCCGGGGCGCTATTCCGCCGGCTGCTCGCAGCAAGGCGCGCGCAACTGCGCGGCTATGCTCTCGACAGGCAGGCGGATGCTTTTGCGCGCCGCGATCTCTCCGATCAAACGGTAGTATTTTTCCAGGCAAGCGTCCTCGGTCCAGCGGTTGAGATATGCGCGGTGCCCGCGCTCGCCCAGTTCGTTCCTGAGAGGCGTGTCCTGCCGGAGCCGCTCCATGTGAGCGATAAGCTCATCGTCGTTGTTATAGACGAAGCCCCCGCCGCTTTCCTCCACCACCTCCGGCAGCGCCCCCAGGTTGTTAACGATGACCGGCGTGCGCATGGCAAACGATTCTAAGATTATGATGCCGAAAACTTCATAGCATATGGACGGCACGATCACCGCCAGCGCGTTCCGGTAGAGCGAGCGCAGCCGGTCGTAAGCCACCCGGCCGAGGAATTTGACGTGGGGCAGATCGGCGCCGAGCCGGCGCAACTCCGCGCCATAAGCCCCGTCGCCGGCCACGAGCAGATCGCAGGCTGTGTATCTCCTGAACACGCGGAGCAGGTTCTGCACCCCTTTTATCTTCTCGAGCCTTCCGACGAACAGAAAATAGGGCCGCCCGTGCGCGCCGCCCTCCGCCGCGCCGTCGCCGGAGAGAGCGATCGATCTGGGGAGAAAATACGGAATGTGCGCGATGGGAAGGTCGAGCCCCATCTCCTGGTGCTTGCGCATGGTGAAGCGGCTCGGCGAGATGAAGGCGTCAACGTGGGAAAGGGCCCGCTCCATCAGCCCCGAGTAGCGCCACCATTGGACCGGCCGCTTGCCGAAAATCTGGCACCTGATACAGGCGCGGCGCTGGCATACCTCGCGATTGTATTTCCAGAGCACGTGCATCGGGCAGACTAGCCAGTGCTCGTGCATGGTGTAGAGCTTGATCGCCTCGCCATAGGCGAGCGCCCTCAGCCCGATCAGCGACATGTTGTGATAGTGGATGACGTCGAAGCGCTTTTCCGCAATCAACTTCTTTATCGCCGCCGCCTTGAAGAAGGGATGGCCGGTCTGCTGAGTTAACAACGGCGAAAGGAAACCGAACCGGCTCCTCAGAGTATGGACCGTGATGTTAGGATGGTTGGGGTAATCCCCCTTCGGCCCTCCCGGCTCGAGCAGCTTATAAGCGTCCGCGCAGTGAACCACATCGACGCTGTGCCCGTGTCTGGCCAGCTCATTGCACAGCCGGTAAATGAATATCCCGTCCCCGCCGAAGTTATAGGGGGGGTAGAACGTCGTTAGCATCAGGAACTTGAGCATAATGCGGCCTATTTAAGGCAGGGCTGGCTGAGGACGGTTGGCAGCGCCCCATGCGGCCGAAATCAGCCGAGCCCTTAAATTCATCGGCCGGAGCCTACCTCCGAGAAGATCGCCAGCGCGCGGCGCGCCGATTCCTCCCAATTGTAAGAGGCGGCGATTTGTCTGGACCTTCGTTTGAGGTCCTGCTTTAAAGCATCATCGGCCATAAGCCTCTCCATGCAGTCGGCCAGCTCCGCCACGTTGCTCGGCTCGAAGAAGAGGCCGGCATCGCGCACCACCTCGGGCAGCGAGGTTGTACTGCTTCCGATAACCGCCGTCCCACAGGCCATGGCTTCTACTGCCGGAAGCCCGAAGCCTTCGGCGAAAGATGGCATGACCAGCGCCTCGGCTGCGGAATAAAGATGGACCAGATCATCATCGGGGACATAGCCCGGGAAGCTGATCTTATTTCCAGGCACAGACCCGGCGGCCCTCTCCACGAGCCCGGCCTCGCGCCAGAAGGGATCGCTGTCTATATCGCCGGCGATCACCAGCTTCAAGTCCGACCTGCCGGTCCGCTCGAGCAGGCGGGCGAAGGCGCCGATCAAAGAGCCGAGATTCTTATGCGGCCCGATGCCGCCCACGTAGAGGAAAAAGCGTTCGCCCGGCCCGATGCCGTATCTGCCCAGCACCGCGAGATGCTCGGCGGCGTTGTCTTCCACGGGCTTGAAGATCTCATCGGCCGCCTCGTAGACCACCTTTATGCGCTGCGGGTCGAAACCGAAATATTCCGCGATCCCCTGCCTCGAGTGCTCCGACACCGTCATGATCTCGTCGGCCTGCCGCAACGCCAGCCAGACCTTCGTTCTCCAGAAGAGCCGCCGGCGCGCGTTGGGAAAGACCAGGCGCGGCAGCCTTTCCGGGATGACATCGTGGATGGCGACCACCTTCTTCGCGCCGGACAGGAGCGGGAAATAGGTATAGACCGATGGATAAAAGAAGACATCTGGCCGGCGCTTGGCCACAGCCTTTGCCATAAGCAGCATATCTTTGATGGAGCGGTGCCCCGATGACGAGGCGGCCTTGGTGGCAGCGCGCGAGGTCTCGACTACCACCACCTCGGCCCTCTCGGGGAAACTGCATTGCTCGGCAGACTCGGCATCTATAAAGAACAGGTAGCGATTGACGGCGTCGATTTTCAACAACGCCCTCATCAGCTGGCGCGTGAAGCGCCCGTAGCCGCGCCGATTGGCCCAGCAGGAAGCATCAACTCCGATTAACATGTCGGTTAAGCCTTAATCGGCAATCAACTGAGGCCTGACTGCCTGCCGCCGAGAGCTAAATCTCTACTTTGAACAGGCCCCTCATCCCGTACGCGAAGAGAAGGCAAAATAGGAAGAACGCCAGCAGCCAGTGCATCTCCAGGCCGAAGATGCTCAGCGTCCTCGGCGGATATTTGACCTCTATCGACTCCACCGGCGACGAATCGGGTATCGCCGGCTCGCCCGCGCCCAACAGCGCCGCTTCCAGGCCAGAGCTGACGCGGCGCGTGGAGATGCGCGCCAGGCCCTCTCCCGCCACCACCTGCTTGGTCAGCCCCTGCCCGTCGATCGCGATGCGCAGCTCGAAAGCTCCCGCCCGGTCGGCCCGTATCCGCCAGTCAATTTCACGCCTTGCCGGTATGCGCATGGCCGGCGTCTCTATCGTTATCCCGTCCGGAGCGATCAGCTTTATCTCATCGCGGCCGAAAAACCGCTCCGCCCCGGCCAGACCTTCGTCCAACTTCACCGAGACGATCGCGGGCTCGCCGGGGCGGAGCGGCCGGTGCTCGTACCTCGATCCGAGCTGGACGATGATAAACAAAATGGGAAGAGCAATCGCCAACATCGGCTTGGCGGCGGCTTTGATATAGAGGATGTTCGCGATGAGGATGCTCTTGATTGCGGCGAGCGACAGGCCGACGTCGTCGCGATAAATGCGCAGCTCGAGGAGATAAGCCTTGGCCCGGTCCTTTGCCTGCCTGATCCCGGCCTGGTCCGCGGTCAGCTTGAAGAGATAAAGGATCACGACGCTGGCGAGCAGCGAGACCGCTGCGATGCCGTAGGCCGGCGAAACTCCGCCGAGGGAATAGAAGATGATATCGAAGAGCCTGTTCATAGAGATTAAAGAACGCTTAGCGAAACCGCAGGCGATGGAACAAGTCGTAAGCCGTCAGCTTCAAGCGGCCAGCCTAAAGCTGAAGGCTGACGACCGATTGCTGATGGCTCGAGCGCAGCCTCACAGTCGGGTCTTGTCAGGCGCTCTAAGTTATCGGGGGCGCGGCTCCTTGTTCTCAGGATATGTACCCCAGCCCGCGCAGGCGCCTTTCTATCTCCTGGTCATGCTCGGCCTCTCTCTCCTGGCGCAGCCTGTCCACCTCTTTTTCCAGCACGTGCGCTGCGAACTCGTCCGCCGAGGAATAGCCCAGGGCTTCGGCGCACTCTTTGACCTTTCGGTAAAGCTCCTTATCTATCTTGATTTTTTCCAGACCAAACATTTTCGCTCCTCCTCGAGAATATATCCTCGCCCGTCATCGCATCCTCTTTGCGCACGCCGAACTCTGCCAGGATAGTCACAGCCAGGTCTTCCAGCCTCGGCTCGGCCCTGTCCAGCAGTTTATTGCTCAGGAGGACGCCCGGCACCAGCTCGGCCGCCATGCAATGGTCCCCGCTCCAGCGGTCGGTATTATCCTCGATCAACCGGGGCGGTATCGCTCCTAGCGTGGTCTGCCAAGAAGCGCGATAGCCGCGGTTATATCCGACGATCAGGTCCGGCGCCTGGTCGCGGTATGGGCCCTGATAGACCTCCTTCGCCTTGTAGACGCGCGAAACGATACTCTGGCCGTTTTTCGGGTCCTTCAGCTGCAGCAGCTTGGCGGCGATTTCATCCAGCAGCTTTTCGGCCTCGCTCCCCGGCGATACCGCGCCCTGCGGCTCTCGCCCCCTTAGGTTCAGATAAAGGCCGTTGAGCCCCAGCGCGTAGGCTCTGGTCCGTCGCCAATCGGCATCGCTGAAAAGATCGAGCGCATCTTTTTCCAGCGGCCGGTCGAGCTTCAAGTAGCCCTCCCGTTGCAGCCAGCTGTTCAGATGGAACGAGCGGTAAAATGGGGCGAAGCCGTGATCGGACATGACGATGAGCGTATCGTCGCCCTCGATCTTTGCCAGCGCCGCGCCGACCATCTCATCCATGGCCCGATACAGCTCGGCGATCTTGCCCCCGTACTTTTCGGCCAGCTCGGGCCGGTAGGCGGGATGGTTGCGGTCGATGGCGCGCCAGAGCACGTGAGAGTTCTGGTCGATGCTGGAAAAGTAGAAGAAGAGCAGGCCGCCCTGGAAGCGCGCGAGCTGGTGCTCGAACAGTTTCACCCGCTCGCGCATGACCAGACCAGACTGCTCCAGGAACTCGCCGTCGTCGAGCACCCCCGCCTCGAGCGCCTTGGTATCTTCCGCTATCCCTTGCGTGTAAAAATACCCCAGCTCTTTAGCGATCTCCGCAGCGTAGTCTTTAGGGGTGGAAATCGGCAGGACCGGATCGGCCGGGTTGATGTTGATCGGGCTGGCGTAGAGCTTGAAGCCAGGGGCCACCTCTTTCAGATAAAATCGGCATATGCCGCTGATGCTGTAGAGCCAGGGGAGCATCTCGAACCTCACCTCGACCCACCGGCTCCACTCCCCCTCTTTCAGGAGCAACTCCCGTCCCTGGAGCTCGATCTTAGCCAGGCGATTTTCGCGGTCGAGCCAGACCGTGAAGTCAGCCGATGCGTTAGGGCTCCCCTGGCGAAACGGGTTGCCCGGCCCCAGAAGCTCGGCCCGCACTCGGTCCCCTTTGACCTCGACCGCGAAGATCCTCCCCCCGGCCACCTCCTCCTTCTCGGGCGGGCTGTCCGTATAGTATGAAAATATGCCGTATGTACCCATAAGATCAGGAGTGCCCATACCCGAGATCGATTTCCCCTCGAACTCGGCCGGCGGGAAGTTGGCCGGCACCATGATGACCGTGGCGGGCACGCCATGCGCGCCGAGCAGTTGCCAGAAAGCCTTGCCGCCGCGCAGCAGCCGCGCCCGGCCCGAAGAGAGCGGGAAGATATAACCGCCGAGCTTTATCGTTCTGGCCGGGCCCTCTATCTTCGAGGTCGAGAGGTAGGGCAGCAGCGTCTCCCGCTCGCGGTGGATGAAGTCGAAGATGCCGTGTCCGCCCGGGCCCATGCCGGTGATGAAGTTCGACCAGGCCACCGGGCTCTGCGGCGGTATGCTCGTCGCCAGCCGCCTGAACCCCCCTTTTTTGCGCAGGCGGTCGAAGTTGGGCAGCTTCCCCTCCCCCATCAACTGCTCCAGGATTTGCGGGTCCATGCCGTCGAAGCCGAGCACGATCAGCTTGTGGCTCCGCGCCATGGGGGCCACCTTCCCGCAGCCCGAATAAACGGCCGCGACCGCGAGGGCCAGCGCGAAGGCGCCGAGCAGGGCTACGATTTTAACCTTCATCATCATCTATCTTGCAATCATCTCGGGCGCGCGGCCGGCCTCCTCGGGTCTGTCCAGGGCGAACGCCCGCCCGTCCATGTGGGATGGCGGTTCTATGCCGAAAAGCGCAAGGACGGTTGGCGCGATTTCGATGAGCGACGGGCGCTCGGCGCTTATCTTGCGGTTGCAGAATAGCACTCCAGGCACCAGCCTGGGATCGATGCAGTGGTCGCCGCTCCAGCACTTGGTGTTGTCCTCGAACACGCGCTCGGATATCTTGCCCACGGCCGAGTCCCATGAGACGCGATAGCCGGCGTTATATCCGACGATCAGGTCCGGCGCCGCCTCGAGGTAGGGGCCGTTATAGATCCGCTCGGAATCGAACACCTCGTTTATCGCTATCTCTCCCGACTCCGGGTCGCGCAGCCCGGACAGCCCGGCGATTATCTCGTCCTTTATCCGCCGCGCCTCCCGGCCCGGAGCAACCGAGCCGCACCGCTCGCGCCCCTTCCGATTCAGGTAGATTCCGCCGAGGCCCAGGGCGTAGGCTTTAGTCCTAGCCCAATCGACGTCCTGCAGCGTTTTGCGGCGCGGGCCGTTCTCCTTCAAATAGAGGAACCCGTTCTCGAGTAGCCACGAGTTCAGGTTCACGCCCCGCCGGAAGCTCTCGAAGCCATGATCGGACAAGACCATCAGCACGGTATCATCGTCGATCCTGGCCATGACCTTTCCCACCAGGTCGTCGGCCTGCCGGTAGAGGTCTTCTATCACCCGCTCGTAGGCGCGCGCCTCCTTGTTGCGATTTGCCGGGTGTCCATCCACCAGGTATCGGTAGAACATGTGCTGAATTCTATCCGTGTCATCGAATACACATACACATAGGCCCTTCCCGTTCTTGTCCAAGGCGTGGAAGAACATCCGCTCGCGCTCGCGGCGGATCGCGGCGGCCTGTTTGAGAAAGGCGTCTTCGTCCAGGACGCCTTCGTTGAGCGCCCAGGTATCCTCGGCCATGCCGAGCGTGGCGTAGCTGCCGTGAAGCTTGGCTAGATAGACCGAATAGAAAAAGGGATGGGAGATCGGAAGCGCCGGCTTTTCCGGGTCGATGTTGATCGGCGATACGTAAAGCTCGAAATGGGGCGAGATGCGCTTGAGATAGAACTGGCAGATGCCGCGTATCCGCAGCCCCAGGGAGCCGCGGAAGGTCAGCTTCACCCAGGGCGAGAATTCCCCCTCTCGAAGCTCTATCCTCTGGCCGCAGATCTCGAGCCGCGCCGTTTTGTCGCGGCCCGAAAGCGTCACCGTGAACGGCAGGGCTATCGCCTTCTTCGACCTGGAGAGCGGGTCGTCCGGCCCGATCAGCTCGGCGCGGACCTGGCCCTTCGCATCCAGGCTTACCGGAACGAGGCAGCCGCCGGTCTGGTCGCGGCCGGCCCGCTCGCGATCGGTGGTGTAAAAGGTAAAGGTCCCCTGTGTTCCCCGGAGGTCGGGCGCGCACATCGAAGAGAGGGCCACGCCGTTGAACTTTTCGGGGGGAAAAGTTATGGGCACGCGGATGATGTGGCTGAAGATGCCGTGCTCGCCCAGGATTCTCCAGAAGGGCTTGCTCTTGCGCAAAAGCCTGATCGCCGGCCTGCCCAAAGGGACAGAGTACCTTCCGATCGAGAGCCTGCGCCCGGAGTTGCCGATGGACGAGGACGAAAGCTCGGGCGAGTAGGTCTGCGGGTTGCTCTTCAAGAAATCGTAGATGTTGTGGCGCGCCGGGTTCGTGCCGGTAGCGAAGCTCGACCAGGCGACGGGCGAGAGGGCCGGAAACGTCGTCTCCAGGCGGCGGAACGAGCCAGCCTCGGCCAGCCTGGAAAGGTTAGGCAGCTTCCCCTGCTTCATCAGCGTCTCGGCCATATCGGGATCGAAGCCGTCCAGGCCGAGGATAACCAGGCTCTCGACCTCGGCGCGGCCGCGAGCCTTATTCCGGCGCAGCTTGCGCAGCGCCGCCCGGAACGGCCAGCTTATCAGCGAAAGGAGCGCCAGGGCGAAGGCGGCAAACATGATGGCGAACGAGGAGAGGAGCGCGAAACCGGCGCCCGGCCCGATGTAGGCATTGGCCGGTTTGGACCCGAGGAATATTAGCAGGGCGGTTGCGACCAGAACGTTGCTCTTCTTCATATCTACCCTGTGTGTCCACCGCTGACTCGAGCGGGATCTACCGGGAATCGCCTCGCCCCTTGAGGTTCCCGTTCCGGCCCGAGAACTTGTTCCTGGACCACTCCCAGAAGATGCGCAGGAAGAACCTGGTGCCATGTTTTATCACCCTAGATTTCGCCTCCCCGCCGTGTCGGGCCCGCTCGTGGCTGCTCACCTCGACCACCTTGTACCCCTTTCTCAAGGCGTTAGCGATCAGCTCGATCTCGATCTCAAAGGATTTGGACGTATATTTGAAATCGGTAAAGACATCCCGCTTGAAAGCCTTGTAGCCGTTGAGGGCGTCGGAGAGGTATCTGCCGAGGAAGATGCCCAGGGCTGCGGTGAGGAAGACATTGCCCAAGGCACGTATGCTTGTATACTCATCGCTTCCGCCATAGACCCTCGACCCGATCACCAGCCCCGCGCCGTTGTTAAGCGCATTCAGGAAGATGGGCAGGTCCTCCGGCCGGTGGGAGTAGTCGGCGTCCATCATGACGATAATGTCTCCGGTCGCGGCCTCGAAGCCCTTGCGCAGCGCCATCCCTTTGCCCGATGGCCCCTGATTTCTTATGAGCTTCGCTCCATACGATTCGGCTATTTCGCCGGTGCGATCGATCGAATGGTCATCCACACAGATCACCTCGAACTCATAGCCGTTCGCATCAGCTATGACCATATTGAGATCAGCAAGCACCAATCCGATGTTGTCTTGCTCATCCCTGGCCGGTATCACGATGCTTACCTTCTTAGTCATTTCTGCCTCCAAACGCTCGCACCTATTACGAGCTTCGGACGCGACGCCACAGGTAGCGCAGCGCGTAGAGAAAAACTCGCGGCCTGACCATATACTTGAGGTTGCGAAGCAAGATCTTAGGACGCAGGTAGAAGAGCAGGAACGCCTTGCGGTGCAGCCACTTCAGTTCCTTGCGCGTCATCCCCACCGGGACGTAGGCCCCGGCCCAGAAGAAATAGTGGTCCCAATCGACGCGCTTCATCTCGCCGCTCTCCTCCAGCTCCCGCCAGCTCTCAGTGCCGGGCAGCGGGATGTAAGCGTGGAACGTGGCGCGGTCTATCGGCAGCTCGCGCGAGAACTTCAGCGTCATCTCGATGTCTTCCCTGGTCTCGCCGGGAAAGCCGAGGATGAAGAACCCGGTGATATCGATCCCCTTGACCTCCTTGACCATTTCCAGGTTCCTTCTGATCTTACCGGTCAGGTTGCCCTTCTTCATCTTCTTCAGGATTCGGTCCGAGCCCGACTCGATGCCGACCGAGATGGAATAGAAGCCGGCCCTTTTCATCATGGTGAGCAATTCTTTATCCAGCCTGTCGAGGCGGACCCCGTTGGGCGTCGCCCAGCTCGCTTTGAAGGGCAGCTTGAGAAGCTCTTCCATGAAGAGCTTGGCGTAGTTCATGTCCAGGGTGAAATTGTCGTCCACCATGTGGAATTCGCGGATGCCGTGCTGGTAGTAGAGGAGCTTTATCTCTTCGATCACCAGCGGTATCGAGCGCTTTCTCAGCTTGGTGTTAGCGCTGCTGCAAAACGTGCACAGATATGGACATCCCCTGGTCGCCATCACCGGAGCGATCGGAAAGTTCTTGCAGACCACGCCGTGCGGGGAAAACGGATAGCTTTCCGGCATGATCAGGTCCCAAGCCGGCATCCCCAGCTCATCCAGGTCCTCCACCTGCCGGCCGGGGTTTACCCGCATCTTCCCGTTCTCCTGCCAGCCAAGCCCGGGAACCTCCTTCAAGTCGCCTGAGGCGCCGTTCTCGAGCGCGCGCAAAAAGAGAGGGAACCCGATCTCGCCTTCGCCCACGAACAGGAAGTCCAGCAGTCCCGTTCCGAAGAATTTCATGGTATGTTCGGGGGCGGCGGTGGGATGGGCCCCGCCGACTATGGTCACGATGTTGGGATTGAACTCTTTAACCACTTCGAGGACCGGTTTCAACTTGGGCAGGTCCATGCTGTAGCACTGGCTCCCCACCACATCGGGCCTGAACTCCTTTAAAACCGGTATCAATTGCGGCGCGGGCAATTTCTCCTTGATGCAATCGACTATTTTCACCTGGTGTTCGTTCCTGATCTGCTGTGCCAGGTAGCCCAATCCCAGCGAAGGTTGGATATGATCGCTGAGATTGGACGGTTTAATCAATAAAACTCTCATCGGCTCTGCCTCCCTTCGCTATCAAGCGCCATTACCTTCGCCGTAGTTAGCCACAATCGCAGCGGACTTAACCTCGGGAAGGTAATATTCGCAGATAATCTTCTGGTTCTCTTCGATCCACGAGACCAGCCGCTTTACTCCTTCCGCGGGGCTGGTCCGCGGCGTCCATCCGAAATGACGCCTAGCCTTTCGCACGTCGCTGATGTAGACCAACTGGTCGCCAGGGCGCCAATCGGAAAAAGAGTAGTTTATCTTCTTGCCGTATATGCCCTCGAGGAGGCTTATCAGCTCCAACAGCGACAGGGTGTTTTGCGGCCCTCCGCCTATGTTGTAGACCTGTCCTCTCGTGATCTCGATGTGCTCGACGGCTAGGTCGAAAGCCTCCACCAGGTCATCAATGTACAGGACATCCCGCACCTGTTTGCCGTTGCCGTAGATGGTGATCGGCCTGTCCAGGAGGGCCGATATCGCGAACCAAGCGATCCACCCCTGGTCCTCGATGCCGAACTGGTGCTTTCCATAGATGCAGGACTGTCGGAAAACGATGGTTTTCAAACCATATATCCGGGCGTAGTCCCTGACGTACTGGTCGGCAGCTCCCTTCGAACAGCCGTAGGGCGAATGAAAGTCCAGCGGCGTATCCTCAGGAACGCCGAACGGAAGGTCGCAGTACGCATACCTCCCATTGCTCTCGGAGATGCGCAGACCGTCCATCTTCCCGTACACCTTGTTGGTCGATGTGTATATCAGGATCGGCTTGTTCCAGGAACAGCGTATCGCCTCCAGTATGTTGAATGTGCCCAAAGCGTTCACCTCGAAGTCCTCCCGGGGAGAGAGAACGGATGTCGTGACGGCCACCTGCGCGGCGAGATGGAAAACGACGTCTGCTTTTTCGACCTCCTCGAACAACTTGTCCTCGTCCCTCCTTATGTCGCCATTGATTACCGACAGGCGGTCGCGATAGCTCTGCTCCAACCAGGCCAGATTCCTATCAGCGCCTTTTCGCGACAGGTTGTCGAAGATCACAACCGATTTGCCTTGATCGAGATAGTGGCGAGCGAGGTTGACTCCGATGAACCCGCCGCCGCCGACGATAAGATACCTTTGCTTCATTAAATTCCTCCCGATTTTTCAAAAGCAGGGCGCCGAGCGAACTAACCTTTCCCCCCGAGACTTTACTCCCCCCTGCTATATCTGTTTTTAACGATTGCGCTCCGATTTTGGTACGAGGATGCTGATCTTCCCGAAGGCATATCGATCGGGCCTATCCTCGAAGGCCGCCTTGACCTCTCTGATGCTGCCGACTTCCCAATAATTCTCCAGCAGGGCCCGCCTGATGCCGCTCGGCTTGCCCCACGACCAGTAGTCATACCAGAAGTCCGGCTCGTGAAGGTTTCGGACCAAAACTTTGGAATAATGTTTCCCCTTCAGTCTCCCGATGATTCCAGAAAAGTCGCCCGTTCCGGTGTAGCCTCGTTCGCCGATGGCGGGCGCGCGGTCTTTCATAACCACCCCTTCTCTGAGATAGACCCAGCTTCCGACGTCGAGCAGAATCTTCTCTGCGGGTTCGGTCTGAAATTCCCTCTCTATCTCCGCGATGTACCTATAGGCGTCCTTGGACAACGGCCTTATCGGAACTCGCACAAGCCCCAGGCCGTTTAAGAGCAGACCGACTATAGCCAAGCTAAGGCCAGCGGCGAACCAGGCCCGCGGCCTGAATTTAACGTCAGCCTCATGTAAGCCCGAGAGCCACAGTTTGGTCAGCGCGGCTAGAAACCAGATGCCGGCAATTAGACAGCCGGGCCCGATATGATTGAGCATCCAGGCAACGCCGCTCGTATACGCCTCAATCGAAATCAGGAAAAACCATGCCATCCAGGGGCCGAGCAGGAGAGCGAAGCTTTTGCCCCGTAACAACACAAGGCCGGCGAGAAGGCCGATGGCGAAATATGGCCATATGTCCAGAATATGCTTGAAGCTTCTGAGCGGAGATATGCTGTGTCTTGCCACCACAGTGAACACCCAGTAGATGAAGTGATCCCCCCAGAGAAAATAGCCGACCGCCACCGCCGCGCCAACTCCGCCGAAGGCGAGCATGGCGAAAATCGCCAGCCGCGTTAAAGAACGCGGCCGATCGAAAAGCGCCAGGTGAAGGCAATAAATCGCTGCCCAAATGGCCAGGCTCTGCTTGACCATAAATCCGACCGTTGGTATGAACGCCATCAGTGCCAGGATGAGCTTGTCCTGAGATAAGGCGTATCTGAGAAGCAAATAATAGCCGACTACCGAGACCAGTTGGGCCAGCGCGTCGTTGTGGAGATTATGTACGTAGGGATTGGTCAGCGAATTGGTGGCTATGAGGAAAAGCACCGGCAGGCAGATTATGCCCCACAACCACCCGTCGAGATGTGCGGGCTCTGGAACCGCCAGCTTCACCAAGCCGCGCCAGCAGCAGAGCGCTACAACCGCAGCCAGCAAGGTGTATCCGACCTGTATCGCCCGGTAAACGGGAATAGATGTTTCTTTCCCCAGCAGCCACGCCAGCAGATAGGTCAGCAGCTGTGTTCCCGGAGTATAATGAAAAGACTCGTTGTTGGCCTCCGCGCTGTAGATAGGGTATCCGACGCGGAACTTTAAGATATCGTTTACGAAATCGCCCTCAGACCAAATCAGGATGTCGGCCGGAAAGAAGACGTAAAAACTCACCCAGTATAGATATGTTGAAACAAGCAATATGTTTATACCTGCCATTAAAATCAGCACCAGCCTGCCCGGATCAGCCCGCCGGCCTCGATAGGCAAGATAGGCGCTGGCGGGGAGAGCCAGCAGGGCCGCAAAAAACGCTCCGATCAGAAGCAACGCCCTCTCGGGCCGACCGGCAAAGGCTTCGTTTATAAGGTGGATCGCGAATGCCAGAGGCGCAGCCGACAGGAGCGCCAACAAACCGGCGATAAGGCCCCGCCAGCCCGATTTAGCGCTGCCGGCATGCGGGGCCGAGCTGTAATTAATCGCCATATCAGCCGGTCCGCGGCGCGGATCGACTCTTCCCACAAGCTCGTTCGATAAGCGGCTCATCGTCGCAAACGCGATTGATCGGTTTCAGGGTCGGCGCGCTCGGCCGGATGCAAATAGCGGCCCGGCCATAACCTGCATGCTCCCCCCGGTTAGAGAGGGGGCGGCGACGATCCAAATCGCCCTATCGGCAAAATGCTCGCGCAGCGCCGCGCTGCGCTGGGGCCCGAGGTCCCGGGCATAGATCGGGCCGGGCCGATCCAGAGATGGTGGATTGAAAATGGCGGCCGAGGAGTACTCGGGAAAGGGATTCGAGCTTGCGCTTCGAATCAGCACCAAGCTATGGCCGAAGCCGTGATCTCGACTGAGCTTGCGGATGTCGGCGCGCATGCCGCGATAATGGTGATACTTGTCCAGCGCCCGCCAGGGCACAACGTTGATAAATGCCACCGCGCTGGCCAATGCCACCAACACCCACAATCGATGTGCCATCGCCGAACCGGCGGCGCTCAATCGCTCCCGGACCGCCTCGACGCCGCGCACCGTCAGGACCACAAGCGGCAGCAGCGCTTGATACCAGTAGCGCGCCCCGATATCAGGCCCGCCGCTGAACCAGTAGAAGCTGTGCCCGCCAACTATCGCGATGATAAGGGCTAAAAATAGCCAATCGCTTGCGCACCGCTTTCCCCATAAGAGCATCAGCGCTACAAATATGAGCGAGCCGCAACTCCACCCGAACAGCTCGAAATTGAGCATGTAGGTGTTCTGGTTAGCGTTTATCACCGCGTCGAGCGGGCCATGGCCCGGCAGGGGGTCCAATCCGGTCCAACCGACGTTGCCGATATCGGCCCCGAACCCGAGGCGATTACAGCCCGGATAATATTTCTCGTCGAAATATTTTGTGATCGGGTCGTAGAGGGCCCGCCCGGTAAGAGCCATGTTATAGGGCAAGACCAAGCCGCCCACCGCGATGCTCGTCAGGCCAAGCGCCAGTAGCGCTGGCGTTTTTAAACGCCTGCCCCATGCGCTCAGCGCCCAGATACCCGTCGCCACCCCGATCAGCGCCCCCTCGAAAGTCCGCGTCAGCACAAGCCATCCGAGGGCTAATCCGGCAATCGCTCCCCAACCGGCTCCGCCTGACTGCGCATTATGCACGCCCAGCCACGCTATCAACAGGCACACCACAGATAGCGGATGCGACATGAGGCTGGCAGACATGAACAGGAACATGGGCGATAGGGCCAACAGCCCGACCGCTATGTGCGCGAAAGCGCGCGTATACAGGCGCGCGATCAGCTTATGCGCAAGCAGCACAGTTGCCCCGCCCAGCAGCGGATTCATCAGCCACGGCGCTCCCAGCCTGACCCCAAGTGCCAGCAGCACGGGCCACCCGGGCGGAAAGATGCTGTACCACCTGGCGCCATCATTAATAGTGTGCGGAATAGCAAAGGCCGCAGCGTCCGGCGGGGCGGGCAGGCACAGGCGGCCGTAAGCGAAATACTTGGCCTGGAACAAATAAGCGACCTCGTCTGGTATATGAGGGATCCGGTCGAATGCCAACCAGCTCAAGGCCGAGGCGGCCGTAACAACCCATCCTGCTGCGAGCCAGGGCAAAAGACGGTCCCAGCGGCTCTTGAGCGCTCCGGTTTCCGCGCCGCGAGCGAATCGACTCTTCAGCCAGCCGAACGCATCGCCCGGCATGGCGGCTACCACGAGAGACAGGTTGAGCGCGTTGATGACGTAAATCCAGCCTGCTAACACCAGCTCAGCGCCATAGCGCAATGGGCTCCTGGAAAAGGTGGCCCCGGCAAATGCCAGACAGATCAGGAGGATCACCGCTTGCGGCGCCGTGAGCAGGCGAAACAGATGCTGCTTAAATTCAGGCCGGGCCGAACGGGCGCCCCATACAACGATCGCTGTCTGTCCGAGCAATCCTAGAAGAAACAGCGCCCTGAATGAGTTGAGCATGTCGCGCCAGGCGAAATAGTGCTGTAATCTGATAGCCGGCCCGGCGTCTATCAGCTGCAACGAGCAGGCCTGCCCGGCAAGGGCCAACGCAAGCAGCGCCGCCGCGCGCTGCCAGCGCGTTAACTGGCCCGCCCCAACTAGGATCATGGCCAGACCGCTGACGACCAGAAACCAGGCGGTGGGCTTTAAAAAATCGGACGGTTGGCGGAATTGGGGCAAAACGATCGCCAGCACAATAAGGGCAAGTCCGGCCAAGCCGGGCAGACCCCGCCGCCAAAGGATCGCAGGCCACACCGGCGAGCGAGGAAGCGGCGCGGTCAGATCAGGGCTTACCATACTGGTCTCCCGCCGCGATACCGGCCGAGCGCCTTGCGGCATTTCTTGCGGCATTTAAAGATAACCGGAGCCGGACCGCCCGCCCTCATCTCATCGCTCGAAGCCGGGCCGCGATCGAGGCCTCCGCCCCCGAGCTGGCCTCGAACCCGCGCCGACGATTTCGGCCCTCCTGCAAGGGGCTTGCCCCTGGCGCCTCGAGCCGCCATACGCCGTAAAGCAGGGCCGCCGAAACTGCAAATATAAGCAGAGGCGAGACGCCGCGCTCCAGAAACGGCGCGTACTGCGCCGACATCTTGCCTAAAACGGTGGCCCAGGGGAGCTGAGGCCCCTGCAAGAAGGCGCGCGACAGCGACTCGGGCAGGCTCTCCCTGACCATGCTGATCGCCCAGGACTGCGCCAGGGCTATGACGCCGATAAAGTACGCGGCCAGACGCGGCATGCGCAAAAGTACATCTGATGTCAGGAGAAACAGGAACGGCACTACCGGCAGCATCATCCGCACCCCGGTGTTCCACTGGAGCCTGGCATACTGGTTCGCGCTGCAAAACAATAAAAAGCCTAAAAAGCAAAGCAGAGCTAAAAGCCCCTCGGGCCGCGGCAGCAGGCCGCGGCCGCGCAATGCCCACACGGCGCCGACCAAACCGAGCACCAGCATGGGGCAAAAAGCGAACAGTCCGAAACGCAGGTCGAAGAGATTGTCCCGGATCAGATCTGGGGCCGGCCAGGCGAAACCGTGAAACCCCGCCCGACTGTACTGCGTCGGCGGCATGTAAGTTTGGGCCGGATAAATCGGGTTCCCGAACGCGCGCCATTGATACGCGAAGAGCAGAAGAATCGGAAGGGCGGCGCCCAGAGAGAACCAGAGGGCACCCCTCCACCTCTCACCCCAAGGGCGCCGTCCGAACAGACAATAGCCGCCGAGAAGAAGTAAGGCGACCAGGCCGCTGTAATCGCAGAGCACCGCCAGGCCTGCCAGGAAGCCGGCAGCGCAGGCGCTTCTGACAACGTTCTGCGGCCCGTCGTTCCATCTCAGCCTGAAGAGCAGCGCGAAGGCGAAGAGGGCGAAGTGGGCCACCATTAAATTGTGGTTGAGGTGGCCAGTGCGGAAAAAGACGGGAGTGCCGAAGGCATAGAGCAAAGCCAGGGGCAGCGCGGTCCCGAAGGCCAGGCCCAGCCCGCAAAGCAGCCTGAACATGATCAGAGCGCTCAGCGCCGAAAGGGGCGCCATGCAAAAGGCCGTGGTGACCAGCGCGGCAACCCCGAACTTCAGGTCCAGGCCGCGCTCTCGAACCCGCTGGTAAAATTCGCGCCGCAGCGGACGGTGTTCGTCGTAAACGGCCGAGGGGCGCCCGCCTGACTTTCGCAGCATCTCTTTGTTGTACTTCTCCACCAGGCTGATAACAGGCCTGAAGATCAACAGGGGAACGGCCGCGATGATCGAGGCGCCCGGATTGTTGTTGATGTAGGCGCCGCCGGCCGGCGATATAAATATGTCCGGATGCAGTCCCAGGTATTCATCGACGCGAAGCGTGCCTCGTTCCGCCAGAGCGAAGGCGGGATAGTGCTCCCGCACGATGTTTGTGGCAAAGTGCAGCGTGAAGATCAGCCAGCAGGTGAAAAACAGGCGGAGCTGAACGCCCTTGTACGACATGGATTGTTCTCTGGTAAGGAGCTAGGAGCTAGAAGTTAGAATAAAGCTTTGGGCTGCAAGGCGAAAGACATAAGGAGCAATAGGACCTCTATGATTCTGTCATTCACCCATTGCTCCACCACCACCTCTGTAGCTTCCATCGAGATTAATATTAGCTTCCGACCAGCGACGATCGATCAGGAAGCTCTCTCGACGCCGGGAAGCGCTTCGCCCGCGCTCACTTCGGCATTTGTCTCTCCGAACAGGTCCTGGTATATCTCCTCGATGCGCTGGCACTTCTTCTCGATGCTGTCGTATTCGGCCTCGAGCTGGTGCAGCTTGGCCAGAACCTCTTCGATCTCGGCCTGAACGCTGGCCTTCTTCTCCTGGTATCGAGCGCGGCTCCTTTCCAGCTCGCCCCGCAGCCTCTCCGTGGGCAGTCCTTCGGGGAAAAGCCGCGCGAGAAGTTCTTCCTTGGACCGGATGGCCGGGACCGATGTCTCCCCGCCTATCTCTTCCCTTATCCTTTCGGTGAGAGAGTAAATCGCATCCAACGCCTCCTCGAGTCTCCTGAAGGCCTCAGAGAATTGCGCTCTCAAAGTTCCCATTTTCCCTCCTGTTTCATCTCAATTATCCGGCGGGGCTCGGCCCGTCGGTCTGCTCCGATCGGTTCAAGACTTAAGAAGGAGCCCTATCCTCCTCGATGTTTTAGTTGCCGGCGATCAGTTCATCGAGCAAATCAAGCTCGTACTCGCTGCGCACCTCCCTGAAGGCGAGAAGCTGGAAGGGCAAGCGATTTATAGCGAGCCTGATCGCGTCGCCGCTGTAGTAGAAGTCCGAGTTTCCGCCGATGTCGATTTTCGCCGTGCCGAAGTTGCCGTTCTGGATATTAGCGACCAGCATCCCGCCGATGAGCGATTTATTCGCGCCGCTGAAGCTGATATCTCCCGCCCCCACCGCCAAGATCACGCCGACGAAGTTGAACGCGCCGCTGTACTTCAATTTGCCTGTGGTCACAATGATCCCATAGCCCTCGCCGTTTCCTGAAATCTCCAGATCGCCTTCGACGAAGGTTATTTGCGGCCTATCGATTGTTCCCAGGGTGGTGACCGAACCGCTGAAGCTGGCCCCGTTTGGATAATAAACGTCGGCCATGGCGCGCAAAAAGTCGATCACTTTCTTCAGCTTCTCGACCTCGAGGAGCTTGGCTGCATCTTCGTTGTAGTTGGGCGAACTCTCGTTGGTTGCTTCCGCGGTGATGTCGCCAAGCGACGGCGTGTCTATTCCATTAGGTCTCGTTATCTGACCCTGCCGCCCGATGAAATTGTCCGCCTGGGTATTCGAGATGGCTGCGTTCAGGTCGTTTATGGCGTTCGAGCTGCCGCCGTAAATTGTGGCCACGCCATAGGAATCGGAGGCCGGGCTTGCCAGGCCATGCTGCGGCACCACGCTCCCCATCCCCTCTTGCCTGATCGCGGTGATATCGGCCTGCGCATCGCTGGGCGTAGGGTTGCCGTTCGCATCGCGGAAACGGATCGGGTGATTGTATCCGTCGAACAGAAACGAATTGCCGCTGAACTGGGCATTCGCTCCGGGCGCATCGACAAGCAGCGGCGCATCGACGTCGGCACTGCGGTCCCGTTTGAGCAGGGCCTCGAGAACGGCCACGGAATTATTGCCGATCCCGCCGGCCTGGTGGTCGAGGCTCCTGGCAACCCCTACCGAGCGAATCAAAATCCTGTTGTCCCGATCAACCAATGGGCTCCCGCCCCGGGCGATCTCCTCGTTCGACAAATTGTTGGTGATGCGCGCGGCAAAGTAGCTGATTATCGACTTCTTCCTCGCCTCGACGCTCCCTCTTATCTCCGCCTCGGGACGGATCATATAGTCGCTGCTGTTCGGGTAAAGGTCAGGATAGATCTGGGCGCGAGTGACGATCCCGCGGCCATCTTTGGTCCCCTGGCTCGTGATGGTCGATTCGCTTCCATTCTCATTAATGAAGATCCTGAGCCTGCGCGCCACGTTAAGTTGAATGGGATATCGATATCCGTAGGTCCCCGGAATGAAAAGATTGCTCTCCCCATAATTTGGCACCTGGGGGTTCATGGCAAGCGCCTCGTCGAGGTTCAAGCCCTGCCTGCGAAGAAATTCCTTAGCCTGGTTCAGCCCCTCTTCAGCCACGGCCAGAGCCTGCGCGCTCGACTGATGATTCTGGCTGATCTTAAGCTCGGTAATGGCATTGAAGCTGATCGTCAGGCCGAGCAGGGTCAGCAGGGCGAGCCCGAAGAGCGTTATGATAAGGGCTATACCCTCTTGCCTGGAAGCTCCGATCATTTCGTCCCCCTCTACGATTATGATCGATGTCGCCTAGCGAATGTCTTAAGACATTCGCTCGCTAATCCGAAAACGGGTTAAATGCCTTCCTGTTTCTTAGCTGGACATCGACCCCGTAGGCGACCGAGGCGTTGCTGCTCGATACCATTCTGAAGCCCTCGCGCCGGTAGAGCTCGATATTTCTATGTTCCGGTTCGATCTCTACGACGATGCGGACTTTTCTCACTTCCGCCGGATCGGAGGTTGGCGTTTCTGCGCCGGTCGTTTCATCCAGCTTGTAATACTCGAACTTTAAATTCTTGATATCTTTAGCAAGCGGCTGCGGAGCGCTTGCCCCCAGGCCGAGGTAAACCGTCTTCTGGCTGCTCTCGAACGCGATCGTTACGTTCTCGTAAGGATCGTCGGCCCGGCCGTCCGGGTCCCCCTTTCCGCCGTCGCCGGTCAGATCGGCGGTGAAGCGCAGTCGGTTGGACTCGAGCGGCCCGATCAGCCCGGAATTGGCGCTTTTGTTCGGGTCGGCGCCCAGCTCTTTCAGCATCCTGGCGATGATGTCGGCTAGCAGCCGCGCGTTCTGTATCGCCTCCCTGGTGTCCTCCTCCCCGGCGAACTGCTTCTGGGACCGATAGATCAGCGAGAAAACCGATGCGGTGAGGGTGATGAGCACAGCGGTCACCACCAGCAATTCCACCATGCTGAAGCCTTTCTCTCTCCTCATTTGCTCCTCGCCTATGGCGCTAAATAAGCGGTAACTCTGACCGGTGTATTAAAAATTTTCAGAGCGGTCTGGTTGCCCGGATCAACTGTAATATCCACGCGGTAGACGTTTTGTGTCCCCGATACCCGTTGTGCCGTCCATCCCACCTTGAAGGTGTCGTGTACGGTCCCATAGAGATCGTAAATTTGCGTGGCGCCCTGCGTCTCAGTCTGCTGGACGTTGGCTTGGCTCGGGTCGACCCAGCCTACCTCGCGCTCGCCGGTCAGCGGGAACGGGTCAGCCGGCGCAGGCTTTTTTTCCGCTTTGAGCTTCAGCCAGAGATCGTACCGGGTCTGAAGGTTTTCCAGCGCGGCCTGGCCCGCCTGGGTGGCAAAGGTCTTCGAGCGCGCTATCTTGTTGCTCAATACCGCCACAGCAAAAAGCTGCATCACCGCCATCAGGCCAACGATTAGGATAAGCATGGCGATCATGCTCTCGATCAGAGTGAATCCCTTCTGCCCGCCGGCCGCGATACGGGGCCGCCTTTGGGCTGGATATTGTAACAATGTCATGCTATGCTCTTAGCCCGTCCGTTTATCTATGACTCTTATCCGCCCGTTTGACGCGATGCGGATCTCCATGTAACCGGAACCATTGCGCAGCAATATGCTGCTCATATCCTCGGTAAAGCCTCCGGCTGGTATGATTATCTCGCCGCGCGAGCCGAACCCGATCGGCACCGACGGCAACTTTTCGAAGGTCACCTCTTCGGGCAATATGTAGTCGGGCCGAAGCTGCACCGCGGGTGTGGAGGTATCAGTTATTCTTATCCTGCGGGCGCTCGCCGCCGAGGTGGTCGCTTGCGGTGGCTCGGAATTATCCAGGAACTCGAGCCGGGTCTGATCGTTGCGCGTTACCGCCAGGAGCCGCGCCGCCTGCAACTCTCCGGCGACGCCGTCGGCCGCCCGGGTCAAGCGGTATGTAGAAAAAGCCGAATTGATCATCGGTAGCGAAAAGGCCAAGAAGCTGGTGGCGATAGCGGTCAGCACCAGGATCTCTACCGACGAGAACCCCGGCACATGGCCGCCCTTGCCAGCCGCGGCCACCCTGCCGAAAGCTCCGCCCTTTCGCCTGCCAAGTCCTCTCATCATGCTCTCCGTTTCCGAATCCAACTGCAGTTTAGATACAAATTCCTTCTCCAACTGCTCGAGGGCGCCCGGCAAGCGTGAACTATTGTCCTGCCTACCTATCCCAGAACGGGACAATATAATGCCAGCGATTATCCTTAAGCAATTTAGCTGCCAGATAGAGCGAACCTGGCCGTATGATGAGATTAGATGAGAAATCCGCTTTGTTCTAATGGGATTAACAGGCCCGGCGGCCCGCGTTTTGCGATGCCAGGCGATGCCGTTGCTCTTATTGGGCTGGGAAGAAATCTTCATCGTGTGAAAAATTTTTCCAGACCTATTCTCCGAGCTTCGCCGCCTGCGGAGAGGCCAGGGCACGCAGGTCGGCCAGTATGCCCGGCTGCAAAAAAAGCAGCGCCAGCGCATAGATAGCTAAAGCGGCCCCGCCGCCGAGCCACAAGTCGAACATCGGCAGCAGATGGAGTGTGGCCACCACGGCCGCGCCGGCCAGCACCGGCTTAGAGAGATAGCGCAGTATCGGTATGAGCGTAACCTGGCGCCGCACGAAATAATAGGCCAGGCTCCAAGTCACTGCTTCCGAAACGAGCATGCTCCAGGCCGCCCCCAGCGGACCATAGCGTGGGATCAGGATTAAATTAAGAAACAGGCTGGTCGCCGCCCCAGCTGCCGTGCTCAGAAAGTCCAGCTCCTGCTTCCCCAGGCCGATGAGCAGATAGCGGTAATGTCCGCCCAGCATGGTGATGGCGATCAGCCAGATCATGACCTGAAGGATTCGCGACGCTTCGGAATATTGTGGCCCGTAAACAAGCGAAACGAGCGGCGCGGCCAAGGCCGTGCCGATAGAGCCGACAAAGATGGACGACCAGGCCGCGACCTTGATCGAAGTCTGCATCAGCCGGCGCAGCGCCTCGGGTTTTCCTCCGCTATGGCGGGCAATCGAAGGGAGCAGATTAAAAAGATAGAGCCACCCGAATGCGTTCAGGGCAAAGACGATCCGGTGGGCGGCGCCGAACCAGCCCACCTCTCGGTTGGCCGCGAGCATCCCGAGAATAATGGTGGGCAGATAGAGCTTGAAGGCCATCATCGTCTGGCTTAAACAGATGGGGAGGCTCTGGCCAAGGAGCGAGCGGCCGAAATCGGCATTGAATCTGGGGCGAAGCGGGCCGAAATAGTGCCGGAAAATGCTCAAGCTGAAGGCGACGGTGGAGGCGACCGCGATAACCTCGATCAGGGCCACGGCCCAGGCCTGCCCGGGCCTGCGAATAAACAAGAACACCCCCGCGGCGAAGACCGATTGCCGTAGTATCGACCCAACGGCTATCCACTGCATCTGGTCGCGCCCTTGAAAAACCCATTGCAGCAACCAGGGCGTTCCGAACAGACTGAGCCCGTAGATCAAGACCAACCGCTCGACCGGCCCGGGCTTATCGATGAGAAAGAAAAGAGTCGCCAGCGCCGCATAGGCCCCCAGCGCCAGCAGGCAGCGCACGGCGACAATGCGCGACGCCAGGTATGGAGCAACGCTCTTGTCTTTAGCGACCTGGACCGCACCGTACTGGCTCGAACCGCAGTCAACCAGCAGATTGAAAACGAAAATTACCGCCAGAGCGAACTCAACAACCCCGAACCCATCCGGCCGCAACACACGGGCGAGATAGGTGAAGGCAGCAAAGGTCAGCACCTTGCATACGAATTCTCCGCCGGAAAGGATCACGAAGTTCAATGCCAGGCGGCCTGTAGCAGTAGCCCGATTCTGCATTTGCCTAAAAAGAGGAGCTAGGAGCTAGGAGTTAGGAGCTAGAATAAATACATGTGCTGTAAGGCGAGGTACGCAAGGGGCAAGAGGATCTCTCTGCTCCTCTCATTTCACCCATTGACATACCATTAATCTCCTAGCTCCCAACTCCTAGCTTCTAGCTCCTAATCTCTAGCTCCTTCTCTTTCGCCCTCTCCATGTAGGCGCGGAAGAAGCGTGACGTTTCTCGCAGGACCGGCTCGTAGAGCGGACTGAGAACCAGGCGCGGCAGTTCTGGCGAGAGATGACGCTGCAATAGACCGAGGTCTCGAATATAGACCGCCACGCCGTCCCGCGCGACCGCACGTGCGAATTGCGGCGCCGGAGGATCAGAGGCGGCCTGCACAACGTAGTTAACGAATGTTCCCGCCGGTTTGGGTTGCATGGCGTAATAGACCCAGCTGTGATGGTCCATCCCCCAACTGTGGTCGGGATAATAGAGCTTCCAGTCGCCCGGCACGATCTGGTACAGGATCCCCGCGTGGCGCACCGCCAGCGGGTATCCCCGCTCGTAATCCCCCACGCGGTAGGCGGTGGCGTAACCGAATTCACGATGGGTCTGGTTGATCCCAAAGTGCCGCGGCAGCGAGAGCCAGAGCGCGAGCAGCGTGCTCAGCGCGAGCGCCGGCAGGCATGCCGCCCTGAAACGCTCGCTTCGCCCCAGATATAAGCGCCAGAAAACGGCGAGCGGCAACACCATGACCGGCGCGAACTGATGAAGCGAGGTCCACGATTGGATGTAGACTATGCCGAAGTAAGCAATGGTGACGGCGGACAGCGCCCGCGCCGCCGCGTCCTGCCAGCCGATGGCCGCCAGCGCCAGCGCCGGCAGGATGCCGCTCGGGAACAGCAGCAAATTGAAGCGGGCGAATTGTCCCAGTTCGGGCGGAAAGGCGCGGCGCAGCAGGTTCCTGGCTGAATATTGAGAATCGACCCCGCCGAGCACCAGCGGATTATAAATCAGCTCGTAAGCCAGCCCGAGCAGCCCGCATACCAGCACTATCTTTCCCATCGCGACCATAGTCTGGCGGCGTCGCTCGGGCCACCAGACATAGGTCGCCAGCCCCAGCAAAACGAGAAGCAGCAGGCCGTTCGGCCCGGCCGCGTGGGTCATGAGCGCGTAAATCCAGGTCCATAGCACGCGGCCGGTTAAAAAGAAATAAGCCGCGCTTGAAAAGCAAACTATGATCAGCGTGTCCGGCGCCGCCGGCTCGGCGATGTCGGCGAAGTAAGGATCATATGTTCCGTTGAAGGCGATGACCACGGCGAAGGTCGCTAGACCTAAAAGCAGGAGCGCTTCCTCTCGTCCTTTCAACTCGCGCGCCGAGCGCCATTCGATGAGCAGCAGCAGCGCCGAGAAGAGCACTGCCAGGTACAAGGCAAACGGCAGCCGGGCCGCCGCTTCGATCGGGCCGAAGAGCGATATGAACCAGTGATTGGGATAGGCGAAGAGCAAATAGTTATGATAAAAGCCGAACGTCGCCTGCTTTAAATCCCAATATGGCAGGAGATGGGTGGTCAGGCTGCGGCCGAACTCGAAGGCCTCGATGCCGTCCTCGTTGAAGTTCTCCCAGAACACCTTGGGTAAAAGAGCGATCACCGCCAGGACCGGTATCGCCAGCGTCCAGAGGGCGCGGCGGCGATCGCCCGGCTGGGAAAGGGGCCAGGCGGTCATCTTGGCCCGACGCATGCCGAGCGCCAGCCATCCCGCCGCGGCGCTGCCGAGCCAGAGCGCCAGCAACAGCGCCGGCGTCAACGGCGGCCCTAACAGCAGCTTCGCCAGGGTGGCGAGAACAATCAGGATCAACAACGAGCCGCCGAAGGCCAGGAGCACGAACTCTGACCAGCGCCTCGATCCTCCCAGCGCCAGCGCCCAGATAGCTCCGGGCGTGAGGAACAAAACGAAGCTGCTGAGGGCGACCAGCGGCGCGACGATATAAAGCAGAACGGCGTGGTCGGGTTGAAAATAGGGATACGGCGCTCTGCTCAACTCGTACATCGACGCCACCCGCGCGACTATGCCGCGCCCGAGCAGCGCCGGCAACCAGCTGAGCGCTAGCAGTGCGCCGAACCAGCATGCCGTGCGCAGGTCCACCCTTTGATTGTGAAAGGTCACGTCCTCACTCGTTCTGATTCTTTGGCGGCAGAGGGCCGGCTAATACCTGCAGCCGACTCTCGTCCGCCGGAGAGGGGCCGATGAACCAGATCGGCCGATTCGGGAAGCGCTGCTCTACTATCCTTCTATGGACAGGCCCGGCATCGAGGGCATAGATAGTGCCTGGCGAATCCAACGTCGGAGGGTTGAAGATAAAGGCCGAGGCATAGTTGTAATTGTTCTGATCCCGCACAAAGACCAGCGCATTGTCGAAGCCATAATTGCGGGCGAGTCGGCCTATGTCCGCGCTGATGCCCCGATAGTGATGATATTTTTCCAGGCAGCGCCAAGGGATGAAGTTGATTGCGGCTGCCAGGCTGGCTGCTGCGATGAAGGCTCCGACTCGAGGAAGGCCCGGCTGCGCCGCGCCCAACTCGATTAATTTTTGCTGGACGGCCCCCGCGCCGCGCGCTGTCAGGATCACGAGCGGCACCAGCACCAGATACCAGTAGCGCGCCCCGATGTCCGGCCCGCCGCTGAACCAGTAGAAGCTGTGCCCGAGGATAATCGTTGCAGCAAGGCCCAGAAGCAACCGGTCGGCCCGACACCAATGCCCCCAGAGCAGCACGAGCAGGGCGAAAAGGAGAGAGCCGCAGCTCCAACCGTAAAGATCAGAATTGATCATGTAGAAGTTCTGATTAGCGTTGATCAGGACATCGACCGGCCCGTGTCCGGGCAGAGGGTCCAGATGCGGCCAGCCGACGTTGCCGATGTCGGGCCCGAAGCCCAGGCGGTTGGCGCCAGGGTACCACTTCTCGTCGGTGAACTTGGCGATCGGCGGATAGGTGGCGCGGCCCGTGAGCAGGCGGTTGTAAGGCAAATTCAGCCCGCCGACCATCGCCGCGGCCAGTGCAAAGGCGAGCAAGGCACGCGCCGGCAGCCGCTCCCCCGCAATTCCCAGCACAAGCAGGCCGAACAGCGCCCCAACCAATATCCCCTCGAGCGGACGGGTCAAGGCCAGCGCCCCCAGGCAGGCGCCCGCGGTTGCCCCCCATACGGCGCGCCCTGTTTGCCGGGCCTTATCTAAAGCCAGCAGCGCGAGCAGCGTCCAGACCAGGCTCAGCGAATGGGTCATGAAGCTGGCCGACATGAACAGGAACCAGGGCGATGTTACGAGCAGCAGCACAGCAGCATGGGCCAGCGCGCGGCCGTACAGGCGGCGGACCAATGCGTGTAACAGGAGCGCTGCCAGCCCGCCGAGCAGCGGGTTCACCAGCCAGGGTGCTCCGGCCAGCACGCCCAGCGCCAGCACGGCTGGCCAGCCGGGCGAACCGTAACCGTACCACTTGGTCCCATCGTTGATGGTGTGGCTTATGGCAAAGGACTCGGCATCCGGAGGAGCGGGAAGATATAGGCGACCGGCGGCGAAATACTTGGCCTGAAATAGATACGATACGTCATCCGGTATGTGCGGCACCCCCTCGAACACAAACCGGGCCAAGAGCGCCGCAATTGCCGTGGCCCACGCCGCCGCCAGCCAGGGGAGAAGTCGGTCCCAGCGGCGCCTTGTATCCGCTTCGCCGCCCGCCGCTAATTCTCGCTCCGCCCAACGAAAGGCCTTTCGCAGAGCATTGCCGGGCACCGCAGCTGCAACCAGGGCCAGATTGAGCAGGTTAACGGCAAACACCCATCCGGCCAGCAACAGCTCCCCGGCATAGCGGGCCGGACTCGCAGAGAAATTTGCCGCGGCAAACCCCATGATTGCTAGAAAAAGCAACGCCTGCCGGAGCGAAAGCGCGCGCGAAATACAACTCAGCATCGCAGGCAGCAGAGCGCGCGCGGCCCGAACGGTAATTACAGTTTGCCCGATCAGGCCGATGAGAAAGATGATTTTGGTTGAAGCTAACAGCTGCTTCCAGGGCAGATAGCGCTGGAGGATGTTATAGGGAGGGGCGAAGATCATCTCCAGAGCGCAGGCCTGCCCCACCAGCGCCACCGCCAGCAGGAGAGCGCAGCGCTGCCAGGCAGTGCCCCGTGCTGCGGCCAGGATTATCATAGATAACCCGGCGATGCCGATGGGCCGCGCGCTCGGGTCGAGACATCCGTCCGGCCGTCGGAGCTGCGGCGCTAACAGCGCCAGCCCGAGAATAGCGAGGCCGAGCAGGGCCAGCGCGCCCGGCCACAAGCCGATAGCCGGCCTGCTTCTCATCGGTAATGAGCTAATCATTATAATGTTTTTTTCTGCCGACAGCGTAGAGCGCTGGCCCGAGGAGGTAGAGCATGTGGCGGCTTATCGGCAGGCGCTTGGCCCGATGATACGCATCGACGATGCGATTCATCCAGGGCGAGAAGTGCATGCGTTGGCCGGCCGGAAAGTCGGGCAAGAAGATGCGGCGGTCTACGAAGCCCGCCTCCCGCAGCAGCCGCGATAGTGTCAATATCGACAGCAGCCGCCGGCGCGGCGGGATCCCCCCCTGCCGCCGGACATAAGCGTCGAGCAAGGCGCGCGGCAGGAATCCCCCCGCCCATATGCCGGCGTGCGGGTCCGGCCCGAGGCTGAGGCGATTCGGCGTGGCCAGGAAGATCCGCCCGCCCGGCCGCAGCACGCGATGGGCTTCGGCCAGGGCGCGCGACTGGTCCCGCACATGCTCGATCAGCGAATCGGCCACGACACGATCGAAAGCGCTGTCGGGCAATGGCAGCGCCTCGGCGCAGGCGCAGATGAGCGGCAGATCGAGGCCCGCCTCGGCCAGACGCTTCTTTGCCACCGCCAGCCAGCGAAAGGCGATATCAACTCCGACCAGCTTCTCGAAGCGAGGCGCAGCGGCCACCAGCAGCGGCGCGGTGCCGCAGCCGATATCGAGCAGATTCCCGGAGCCCGAGCAGTTGCCCGCCCCATCGCAGCCCTCCCAGGCCGCCAGCGCCGCCTCGGCCCGCGCCACCGCCCCCATCAGGCCGCGCCGGTACTGGCGAGCATGCTTGGGCGGCACTACGCTGGTAATGCTGTAATAAAAGTCCACCAGGCCGGCGAAGTCCAGATCATCGAAGCGTTCGGCCACGCGCATCCCCTTGGCGCGGTCGGCCTCGATGTCGATATAAGGATCGGAGAAAATGCGCAGATCGGGGATTCCCAGAAGCACGGGATAATGCCGGTCGCAGGCATCGCAGCGGAATTCTCTCCGCCCGTCGCCTGTTTCCCTCAAATCGCCCCTGCAGAGCGGGCAGCAGATCTCTATCCCCTTGAAGATCACGGGCCGCTACCGGCGTTCTCCAACTCGCGTTTCAAGGTATTCTGGCGCCCGGCTCCCGACTCCTGGCTCCTCGGCCAACCGGCGAGATAGCCGGTCAATTCTCCGAACGACCATACCGAGGCAAGCAGGGCCATTGCCGGCAGAGCGCGCAACAGGCTGCCGCGATGCCGCCCCTTACGTAGGACGTTCATGGCCGCGCGCCAGACCAGGAGCGCCGGCAAAACTGGGGTGAAAGCGGCATAAATAAGCCGCCGCGCGCCGGACTGCCCGGCGACGCGGATGCCGGCAAACAGACGCCCGAACTTATAGCGTTCGCGCAAAGCCGGCCCGAGCCGCAGGTCGCGCTGCTGATAGACCACGATGTCCGGCGACAGCCATAGCGTCTCGCCGCGGGCGCGCAGGGCGCCGTGCACTGCGGTCTCGTGGAAAGCCTCGGCCCAAATATCGGCTATCTCGATCAGGGCCTCGCGCTTGTAAGAGACATTGCAGTCGGTCAAATAAAATGCCGGCCCGCTTCGCACCGGATTCATATAGCGGCTGAAGTCGCAGAGATAGACCGCCCAGTTGAGAACCGTATCTGGCTCCCGCTTCTCGACCGCTCCGCCGACCGCAGCATGTGGGCCCGAGTGCGCCGCCACGATGCGCTGCGCCCAGTCGGGCGCCGGCATACAGTGGTCTTCGGTCAATGCCACCAGGGCGCCGCGCGCCTGGCGGAATCCGGCGGCCCGCAGCTCCGCGTAGGTGCGCCGGCCGCTCACGCGGTGAAACTTGACCTCGGGGAATAACAGGCGCAGCGATGGAACATAATCCATGCTCTCATCGTACGGCACGATGATCTCCATCTCCGGCCCCGATACCTGCTGCGTTAACGCGGTCAGACAGCGGGCCAGATAGGGGCGTCCGGCCAGGACGACCACCACCACGGATAAAGCGGGCGCGGATGATGGGTTTTGATTTCGAATGATCGCGCTCTCCATAAAGAAGCTATCGGTTTTCAGCCCATCGGCTATAGTTTTTCCCGCCGCCCTGCGGGACCGGCCTTTCCCTTAAATTCGCTCTAAAAGCTGAAGACTGACGGCTGAAAGCTGACAGCTTTAAGAGTCGAGGATGACCGATTTTCCTTCCCGCGAAGCGCGATATACGGCGTGAGCGATCTCAACTGCTCTCATGCCATCTCGCCCCAGCGCCAGCGGCGTCGGTTCGCCGCGCAGCGCGCGCGGGAAAGATTTAAACTCCTCGACGAAACTGCGAATCACCGTCCAGCGATATGAGCGCAGCCGCTCCAGGACCTGCATTGCCGGGAAAATATACAGCTTGCGGCGCGGCCGGCCGCCGGGCTCATCGAACCATACTGCCTGGGTCAGCATAGGAGGGTAGGAGGCGCGCACGCAGCCGCGCGTGCCGTAGACCTCGAGCCAGAACCTGTAGCCGCGCCATTCGCTCCAGCTCGCCTGGACCGAAGCTATTCTCCCCTCCGCGCTCCTGAGCAGGGCGAAGCCGTTGTCCTCGCACCCTTCGAAACCCCAGACGTTGTCGGTGCTGAAGCCCTTGACCTCGACCACCTCGCCCAGGAAATAGCGCGTCAGGTCCAGGATATGAATCCCGTTATCGAGCAGGGCCCCGCCCCCCATGACCTTGACGTCGTGCACCCAGGGATGGGTGAACTCGGCTCCGCCGGGGTGTCCGGCATAGCTGCGAATATGGTCGAGCTGGCCGATCCGTCCGGAATCGAGTATGGACCTGGCGGCGACGATCGCCGGGTAGAAGCGGTAATTGAATCCGGTCGCAAGCAGGCGTCCGGACCTGGCGGCCGCGGCCAGCATTGCGCGGCATTCCTCGGGCGTGCGCGCCAGCGGCTTTTCGCAGAGCACGTGCTTTCCGGCGTTTAGAGCTTCTATGCACATCTCGGCATGCAGGTGGGGCGGCGTGGAGACGATCACTGCGTCCAACTCCTCGCGCCGCACCAGGGAGCGCCAGTCCGGCTCGACGGCGGCGCCGCATCGTTCCGAGACAGCCAGCGCGCGCGCTGCGTCGATATCGCTCACCGCCGCGAGCCGTATCGCCTTCAGGCGCGCGATGGCTGCCGCGCGCAACCGGCCGATCTCTCCACAGCCGATAAGGCCTACTTTCATCGCCTGCCGCTTCGCGCCAGCCTGTTATTGTATATAGCCCAGGGTCCTCAGCTTCTCCCTGATATCCTTGCTGAGAGCCGGCTGCCTGGGAGTTTCCTGCTTGCGCCATAACGCCAAGGCCTGTCGCAGCTCCGCCAGCACGGGCGGAGCATCGGCCGCGATGTTGTTCGATTCGCCGGGATCGGCACGCAGATCGTAAAGCTCCTCCCGTGCCGAAAACCTCAAAGTATCGGCCCACCATGCAGAGGTCCGGATCAGCTTGTAACCTTTATCTCGAACACAGAAGATAGTTTTGCCCTCCTCGATCAGGCAGGCGAAGGCAGCTTCTCCCTCTTTCGGTTCCCCGTCCCCGATCAGTGGCAAAAGGCTCTTGCCATCAAAAGAGACGCCGGCATCGACCTTCAAGTAGTCCAGGATGGTCGGGGCGATATCGATCAGCCTGGTTTGGCCGTCGATCCGTCGCCCGGCCCAGCGGCGCTCGGGGAAATTAAAAATAAGCGGCACTCTCAAGCAGGTGTCATAAAGATCTCCGTGACCGAAGTATTGATTGTGCTCGCCCAGGCTTTCGCCGTGATCGGCAGTGAGCACAACCAGCGTGTTGGAGTCGAGCTGCCAGTCCTTCAGCGCTTTGCGTAGCCGGCCGATCTGAGCATCGACGTAAGATATCTCCCCGTCGTACCGCGCCCTCATGTGCTCGAGCCCCCTGCGGTTCTGAACCAATTTCTCGTGTTGGGCCGGACTCAGAGAGTACCAGTCTAAATCGATCGACCCCTGGTAATTCGGGTCGTGCAGCTTATCGTAGGGGGGCGGCGGATTGTAAGGGGCGTGGGGATCGAAATAGTGGACCCAGAGAAAGAAGGGGCGGTCGCGCGCAGCGCTCAGCCAGCGCAGGGCAGCCTCCGTGGTTCGCGCCGCGATTCTCTCGTTCCTTCCCGGCCGGAGGTTCGGCTCGAAGCCGAACAGGGCTGCGAGGTTGACGAGGCGCAGGCGCAAAGCCTCCTCCGGCAGCCATCGCCATGGGCCGAAGTTCTCGCCGTAGACGTGAAATCGCGCGGCCAGGCCGCAGGCCTGGTTTTTAAGCGTCCACCCGCTGACGAAAGCTGCCGTATAATAACCGCGCTCCGCCAGGAGTTCGGGCAGGGTTGTCGCGGCACGCGACAACCAGACCCCATTTTTTATCGCGCCGTGATTAACGGGATAAAGTCCGGTGAGAATAGAAGCATGGGACGGCCCGGTGATCGGGGCCGGCGCCACCGTCTCCGAAAAGAGCACCCCCTGGCTGGCGATCTCATCGATATTCGGGGTATGTGCCGACTTGAAACCGTAGCAACCGAGGCGATCCGAGCGCAAGGTATCTATTGTGATCAAAAGAACATTAATCGGCCGCTGTCCGGCCATCGCGCCTTTGATCGCCCCCTCCGGCCATGGCGGAACAGCGGCGAGCACAACGACCGCCATGGCGTTGGCCAGCGCCAGCAAACCGGCGCGCCTCTTGAGGTTCCTAAAGAACGCGAAACAGGCGGCGCAACCCATAACGGCCAGCCCGGCCGGCAGGCCAAACCACCTCCAGGTCTCGCCATAGCTAGCCGCTATCGCTATGATGCTGAGCGAAAGCAGAGCCGCATGCAGCGCTAACCAGGTCTCGAGCGAGCCGGCGAGTTTCAACCAGAGCAGCCCACGGCGCAGGGCGAGACAGAGCGCCAGGGCCATCAATAGGCTGGCTGGTATAAAAAATACATATTGCAGGATGCCCCCTCTGATCATGCTCAACGCCGCGCCGCTGATCGAGATAAATATCGGAATACAGACGGCTGTGGCGCATTCCTCATGCCTGCCGCGCGCGATTATATGGAACAAGAGCGCGATGGCTGCGGAGCAGAGCGCGTACCCGATAGCACCCCACGCTAGAAAAAGGAGAAACGCGTTTGGCAGCACCACATCCCGCGCCAGCTCCCACAAAATAGTCTCTGAAAAAAATACCTCCAGAATACCTGCTATCGATCCTACTATGCCCGCAACCACAACAAAGGTAATAGCGCTGTGCTTATCTCCCCTCATCGCGTCCAATTCGGCTGCTATCTCACGTACCCCAAGCTCCTGAGTTTTTCCCTCGCCTCCCTGCTGAGCGGGGCCTGCCGAGCTAACTCCTGTTTGCGCCAGGCGGCCAGCTCCTGCCGCAACTGGGCGAGCGCGGGCCGCCCCTCGGCCAACAGGTCGTTAAGCTCCTGGGGATCGGAGCGCAGGTCATAAAGCTCCTCCCGCGCCGGCACCCTCAGCCCCAAATAGTTCCACTCGCTCGAGGTCCAGATCAACTTGTATCCCTTGTCGCGCACGGCGTAAATCGACCTGCCGCTCGGCCAGGCGCCCGGAGGCACCGCGGCGAAGGCCGGCCTGCTGTCTGTCTCCCGGCCCGAAATCATGGGCATAAGGCTTTTGCCCTCGAATCGAACCTCGGCCTCGATGCCGAGGAGATCGACTATCGTCGGGGCGATGTCGATCAAGCGGGCTTGGCCGGATACGCGTTGCCCGGAGCGGCTGCCGTCGGGAAAGATTAGAATCAGAGGCACCTTCAAGATGGAATCGTAAAGATAATTGCTGTGTTCGAAGTAGAGGTTGTGCTCGCCCAGGCTTTCGCCGTGATCGGCGGCGAACACGATCAGGGTGTTCTTGTCCAGGCCCAACTTTTCCAGCTCCGCCAGCAGCCGTCCGATCTCGGCATCGACGTACGAGATCTCCCCGTCGTAGAGCGCAATCATGTGTTCGAGGTCCCGACGCTCCTGTATTATTTTCTCCTTCCGCGCGATGGAAACCCCGTAATACCATTTCCCATCCGCCTCACCACGATAACCCGGATCGTGCATGGCATCGTAGGGCGGGGGCGGAGCGTATGGGATGTGGGGGTCAAAATAGTGCACCCAGAGGAAGAAAGGGTCGCGTCGGTCGCGCCTTAACAATCGCAACGCCTCGTCGGTCGTTCGTCCCGCCGGCCTCTCTATTCTCTGAAGGTGAAAGCCCATCTCCTCGCCCAGCGCGGCGGCGAGCTTGAAAAGCTTGAGCTTCAAGGCCATCTCGGGGATCCACAACCGCGTGCCGAAGTTATCGTCGTAGCGGTGGAACCGACCGGCCAGTCCGATCGCCTCGTCCTTCAGCGTCCACCCGCTGACGAATGCCGCCGTGTAGTAGCCCTGCCTGGCCAGAATTTCCGGAAGGGTCGTCGCCTGCTCATCGAGCCGGACCGCATTATGCAGCGCGCCGTGCTGGAACGGATAGAGCCCGGTGAGGATCGAGGCGTGCGAAGGCCCGGTGAGCGGCGCCGGGGCGATCGCCTCCAAAAACAACACCCCCTCCCTGGCCATCCGGTCGATGTTCGGCGTCCGCGCCCTCAGGTAGCCGTAACACCCCAGATGATCGGCGCGCAGCGTATCGACCGTGATCAGCAATACGTTCGTACGCCCCTGTCTCTCGGCCAGCGCCTCGCCGCTCGCCTGCGGCCATAAGGGCAGCAGAGCGAGCAGAACGAGCGCTGCTATATTGAGGAGGGTTACGGTGCGGACACGACCTCCAACCGAACCGATCAGGTTGATGCCGATGGCAGAGCCGAATATAGCCAGGGCGATCGGAACGTTAACCCATGTCCATCCGCCCGCGCTGTATTCGATGGTTAAAATAGCGGCGCTCGCGGCTAGCAAGATGGCGCTTATCGAGAGCCAACCCTCCGGCGAGCTTAAGACCTGCAACCGTGCGATAAGGCTGCGAAGGATATAAAAAAACAGAAACCAGATAATAAGACCGGCTGCCAGGAGCATAAAAGCTGATACCAGCCCCCCCGCTAACCTCGCGCGTATAAGGATCAGCACCCATGCGCTGATAAACACCAAGAATGGGATACACGCGGCGGCAGCGCGTGCCCTTCGATCATCGAGCTCTCGGCCGCGCGCCGCGATCAGGATCCAGACCAAGGCGATGGCTGCGAAGCTGACCGCATAGCCTAAAACGCTGAAGAGGACAACTGAAATCGCCGTTGCTAACGACGGCGCGCCGCGCATCGTCAGATAAATGCTCTCGAGCAGGGCGACGACAGCTCCGCCGGTGGCGGCGATGGCGATACGGGAAACTATATGTGACTTTTGTCTCATATTACCACAAGGACGCTGTTTAAGATCGCGCTACCAGGTAGGCTCGAGGCGAGCGGCGATCACCAGGCCGGCTATGGTCAGGGCGAGCGAAGCGACCGTCACCAATAGGCCGGCGCGAAACCCTGGAGTAACGAAACGCAAGACGACCTCGCTGCGCCCGGCTGGAACCAGCACTCCCATTCCCACCCAGTTGGCGCGGTAAAGGTGCGCCGGCTGTCCGTTCACAGTAGCCGCCCAACCGGGATAATAGTTGTTCGATATCACCAGCAACGCCGGCTTGCGAGTTTTGATCGCAAAGGTCATCCGGTTTGCTTGTTCGGTCACCGCCCTGACCTCTGATTCGGGATCGAGGCCGGAGAGCGCGGGCAGCTCCCTGCCGTTAACCACAGCGGTTGTCCGGTAGTCGATCCGACGCGACATGATATGGTCCAGCAGATGGGCCTCCTCGAGGCGGGTTCCCCAACTCGAAACCGTTCTGCGGTACCGTTCCAGACGCCTGGCAGAGCCTTCGCTCCAACCGTTGTTGACCTCGATATTCTCGAGCGTTGCTTCTCCCACTAAGAAGGCCCGCGGCAGAAAGGCGGGATTCTTCCAGGTTGCGGCTCGGGATGTCTGATGGACTATTTCCCAACCTGGCAGGGAGACCGACCGCGGCGCTACTACGTACTTGACGTTCAGCGCGCCCAAAAATCCAGCCAGTTTTTCGGCCGATTCGGGAGAATTCAACAGCTCCCATATGGCTGCCTCGTGAACGGCGAAGTGGCGCTTGAGCATCAGAGATGAGTAGTCGTCGGCGGAATCGATCCCCCATATCGTGCAGGTGCAGGACTGCATGAACTCGCGCAAATCCTCGTTCCGAGGAGTATACTCTCCCCATGAGATCAACGACATGATCCTAAACCGGTCTCGATCGGCGTTGAGGACTTCGGCAAGAGGCGGCGCTGCCCTCGCCTCCCGAATGGGAAAGGTCGGAGCATAGTCGGAACGCGTCCGAAACATCCAGAGATCAGCCAGCACGAAAAGGACAGCCAGGGCCAGGAGCAGACCATGATAGCGACGGCGTACAAGCAGCAGGTTCATGCCCAGGCTAAAGGCGATGGCAAACAGGCCCAGAGATATGACGATGCCGACGGGAAAGTCCTGCGCTAAACTTATAGTCCCGGCAAACCCACCTGCCCGGGCCCAAAACAGCAACGCCAGCAGCAGTACTACGCTGGCTAGAAGAAGGAACGGGAGGAAATCCCGCGTTCTAAGCAAACCTAAACGGCTGCGGGCGAGCAGCCGGTGGAGGCCAAGCGCTGCCAGACATGCCAGGCAAAAGGAGGCTAACATCAGGAAACGAGACGGGTAGCGCAGGCCATTCATGCCGGGGAGGCTCCACAGGGCTGGGAAAAGCGGCGTCTTCGCGCCGAGGGCCAGCCCTATTGCTATCAGGAAACAGCTGGCCAAAGGCCATGCGGGATCAGGCCAGCGCCGTCGCCACCAGAGGGCGAACAGGGCTAGCAGCACCGGAAAGGCACCTATGTAGATGCCGCCATATGGCGCTTCGTTGAAATAGCTGCCCCAGGATGTCGGCTTTTCGAGCCAGTCCCCCTGGCTATAAACGTAAGGGAAGAGCAACTGCGGCAGATATCTTAACTTGGCCGAGAGCGAATTCGCTGCATATTCGAAATCCAGCCCACCCTGCCGAACCGAGTGCTTTACGTGTAGCTGTTGCGGAATAACCTGGACGGCAGCGACCCCGAAGCCGAGCGCGACGATAAAACCCCAACAGATGAGGGCGCGGCCGGCCTGACGCGCCGCGGACCGAAACGACTGATCCAGGCGCCAGGACCGCTGTAGCACCCGAAAGAGAATATAGCTTGTGGTCGCCACTACCGCCACGATGGCAAAGGTGGGATAGCCGGACAGAAGCTGCAAGCCGAAAACCAGGCTCGCAGCTAAACCGTAAGAGATTCTCCGACGGGTCGCAAACCTCTCGGCCAGGAGCATGGCCAGCGGCAGGAGCGAGAACGAACGGTGCTGCACCATATTCTTGATGAAAATTACCGAATAACTGCCGAACATTTGACACAGTCCGCCGACCAGACAGGCTGCCCGCCGCAGGTTAAACGCGCGAAGAAACAGATAGGTCGAGAGGCCCGCTACCGCTAGATACAGGCCTATCTCCACCATGAACGCCACCGGCGGCGCGAAGATCAGGGCGAGGAGCAAGCGGATGGGATGACAATATGCAGCCTGACCCTCCGCTATGGCCGGCAACCCCAGGCCCACCTGGGGCCACCAGTGGGGGATCTCGCCGGAGCGCAGGGCGCGGTGAAGAAATTCGGTGCTGGGATAGTGTTGCTGCGCGTTGTCCCAGTAAAAGAAAAATTCCCCCCTGGCCAGGGGGAGCAGAGCGAAGCCCAGGCCCAACAACACTAATAGCCCCGGGCAGAAGAATGGGCGCCAGCGGCGGACCGATGTTCTGGCCAGGACGTTAAAAAGCGCGGAATCGGTTGCAACCAGCGAATTCCGCCTCGCCATCTCGACCTCTCACTTGATGTAACCCAAGGAGCGCAGGCGTTCGATCTCGGCCGGAGTTAGCGTTTTAGGGGGCTCCGAACCGACGTCCCGCTTTGCAAGGTAGGGCGGCTGCCGCTGCCACCACTCCGCTAAGTGCCTATCAAGAGATCTTGCGACCTCCGGATGTTCCCCGATGACGTTCGCGGCCTCGTCGGGATCGTGCCTCAGGTCGTGGAGCATATTATTGCCGTTCGATGACCAGACATATTTATAGGACTCGGTGCGGATCACCCGATAGTGCGCTGCCAAGTCGGCTATGTTCCTTCTCCGGTCAAACGTTAAGGCCTCGCCGAGCAAAGGGTAATGCGGCGAAAATTGGGCAAATGTATACTCACGAGCCGCGAAGCGACTCGGAACCAGGCTGCGGCCGGGCAGATTGGCGATGGGAACGTTATGACCAAGCACATCAAATATCGTGGGCACTATATCCACCAGTTGGCACTGGCCCGCCTGGCGCCGTCCCGCCGGAAACAGCCTCGGATATCGAATGATCAAAGGGACACGAAGCAGATAATCGTTTAGCGCAAACAGATGCCCCCAGCGATCCGCCTCGCCCAGGTTCTCGCCATGATCCGCGGTAACAATAATCAGCGTCTCGTCCAGGTCCGCGTGCGCCCGAAGGGCCTCGAACAGCTTGCCCATTTTCTCATCTTGATAGGCTACTCCCGCAGCATATAAGCCCCGCATCGTCTCGCGCAGCATCTTATTCGCGCCCCTGCCGACCTGCCATTTCAAAGCTGTCATGTCGCTAAATTCTTCCGCCAGAACCGTCGCCTGCCAGTAGCCGACTCCCGTGGGGAGATAGGCTGCGCGTTGAGGCAGCGGGGGGAGATAAAGCTCATGCGCCTCCATTAAATTGACGAAGAGGAAGAAAGGCCGCTGCGGGTCGTAAGCCTCTTCGAACCATGAGCGCAAAGCGCCGACCGCCTCCAGCGCGCCTTTATCTACCCACTTTTGGGGCAGGCCGATATACCGCGCGAGTCGGAAGAGGTGAAGCCGCTCGTAGCTGTCATAAAGCGGAACCTGGTGATCGAAGCCCTGATTAAGGTTCGCTGCTGCAACTAGGATATTAGAGGCTAAACTAACAGTCTGATAGCCATCGGCCTTCAACATTTCAGCCAATGTGACGAACCCGTCGTCCAGCCACATATGTTCGGATGAGGCTCCATGAGTAACCGGGTAGTAGCCGGTGAACATCGATGCGTGCGACGGTACTGTCCAGGGACTAGGGCTTATCGCATTTTCGTACAGGGTCCCCTCCGCCGCCAGTCGATCCAGGTTCGGGGTCAACCCCCTCGGATCGCCATAACAGCCGAGGTGATCGGCGCGCGTTGTGTCCAGGACTATCAGCACAACGTTAGGCAAGCCTGTGCGCTTTTTCGCAGCATGTGCCTTATTTGAACTATTGGCTCCCAACTGTATCGCTACGAAATAGAAGGCGATCGGGCCTAGCATTGAGGCGAGCAAGCATAGCGTCCGGCGCAGGCTTGGCCTCGCCCCCCCTCGCCCTATCCAGAGCACCGCCAGCAGGCCGACTACCGTTAACAAAAGATTGAGCTGAAACATCCTTTCCGGCACAGCTCCGGCGGCAATCAGGATAAGCAGCAACAGCAAAGCCGAACATAAAACAGCCAGGCGGCCCAGGCTCTCCGCCCAATGCGCCAACCGCTGGCGAGCAAGCGCGATCAGAACCCACGGGACGGGCAGGAGCATCAGCGCTACTATCGTGTGGAAACTCGCCACCAGCATCGCCTGAAGCCCCAGGCTGGCCAACGCCGCCAACAGTTGTTCGCGGGTTATAGAAACAAGAAGATAACGTGCTGCTAACGCCACCAGCAGCCCCGCCGATAGCCCTGCCAGCGCGCCCAACAGGCCGCCAACCAGCACGACCTCCAGCGGGTTTATCAGCAAAGAGCCGCCCGCATTGAGCGCTAAATCCAAAGCGCTGTAGCCGACCCCTCCGATTAACCCCAACATGAGACAGGCGCTAAATATAAACCCAGCGCCAGGCCGTCGTGCCAGCGAAGCTACGTTAGATGCCATCTACGCCTCTCCTTTGCCCATCCTGGCGATAGAAAAATCTGTTAGCTATTAGAAGCGAGGAAAATTTGAGGATCGAATGGTTGCTGCCCTAGCGAAACTAAAGACGGCCTTCAACGCAGTTGGCTCACCGGAAGGGTTGTGAATTGGCCCGGGCCCAATTGAAACGCCGATGCCGCTATCTCGGCTCCGGTCGTGACCACCCTTGCCGTTAAGGTGCCGCGGAAATCGCTGGTGTCAGCGTTAGGGAAGAACGAATTTGCGCCCCCTATGAATTTAGCTACGTGTCCATTAGGACCAAGAGAGATCGTCGTCTCTCCGTTCGCCACCGGCTGGCCAGTCGAATCGCGCAAGGTCAACTCCACCGTTGCGCCCATGTTGCTTACATCTGCTATTGCGATTCCGGTGTTCAACCCCAGCGCCGATTTTCTCGCCACCGGCACGATGAACGCGCTCAGAGCTATGCTCTCGCCTACGCCGGAGATGCCATATGCCGGAAATGAAAACACCACGACTCCGCTTACCGGGCTGTCCGAAGCGACCCTGGCAAACCCGGCCACCCGCGCGCCCTGGCCATCTGAAGTGAAAGTCGCCGAGCCCAGGGGCGGGATGGCGAACTCGAAACTGCTGCTCGGCACCCCGCCCAACTCCTTGAAAGCTACAGACATAGGGCTTCCGTTGTCCGCGAACAGGCTCACCTCGCCGCGCGCGGTCGAAGTCGGCGAAGGGTTGGTTAAAATCAGGGCAGATGTGAAGCTCCCGCCGTCAAAGACTCCGTTCGCGAACTGGGCGAAGTGTAAGGTGTGAGGCCAAGGGTTGCTCGCCCTGCTCGTGGTAGCAGCGAAGGTCACAACCCCCTGGGCGGGGATCTGGAAGGCCAGCGATCCTCCCGCCTGTATCGATTGGGAGGGGAGCTGCCTGCCAGATTGCCCGGGCACGGTGAGCGCGACCTCGTAAGACCCGGCCGGCAGCCCGACGACCTGGATGTCCCGCGACGCCATGCTCGCGTTAATCACGATAACTACATAGCGACCGTCGGGGGCGATAAATGCCATGGGCCTGATCGCCGGATCGGGCGAGGAGATGCCGATGCGCACCGAGCCGGGGCGCACGTAGCGAAAGACCTGGCGCAACTCCCAGTAGCCCGGAGAGGGCGAGACGCTCGACCCTTTCATGCAAAAGCAGCCCCAATCGAAGGGGATGCTGTAATAGCTGGCCGAAGGGTCCGCCGCATAGAGAACATATTTCTCCCAGGCCGAAGCGTTAGCTTCGGTCAGGTCCAGATACAGCTCGTTGAGCCCGGCCCCTATCTTCTCAGTCTGCGCCGCCGGGATACCCAGGGTCTGGCTCAGGCTTCGCACCTCGCTGCGCGATCCGCCGCCGTAGAGGTGGTAGCTCAACATCCCCACGTGGGGCCAGACCGCCCGGTCCGCCAGCAACTGATTAATGTAGGAGACAGTGGTCGAGATGCCAATCTCCTCCGGGTACTGCATCTTGGTCGGGAAACCGCGGGCCTGAAGGCGCGGGCCTACTTTCTTGATGATCTCGCCTATTTTGCTGGCCGACACCGGCGTGCCGTTGGTCGGCTCGTTGTACACCACCCAGTACTTCGCCGTCAGGCCGTAGTTGTCCTTGAGATAGGTGAGCAGGGCCGTGGCGAATTCCGCATACTCGTCCGGGCTGTTGATGATCAGGTCGTTCGGGCCGGCGGCAAACGAGTAGCTTATATACATAACGAACGGCTCGCCTCGGCTTTCGACCCTCTGCTTGAAAGGCAAAATCACCTCCTGGATGTACCTGTCGTATATCTTCGTCTTAAAACCCGACCAGTTGATGTGGTTCGGATCGCCGTCGTCGTTTACAGGTTCGAAATGCGGGCCGGTCTCGAAACGGAGTCGATTCAAACCGAACTCGAAAACCGCGTCGTCGAAAACCTGTGCCTCCAGTTCGTCCGGTATGGGATTGGGGCTCGACCATGATAAGACCGGATTGTCGATGTTCCTCTTATTAGCATCCAAGTGCCAGTTGATCGCAGTGGCCCCCCACCCCTCTATGGTCTGAAACCTGGTCTCGGGTTGAAGCGTCAACGTGACGTGACTCGAGTTATAGCTCGGTTTGGTCAGGAGGAGCAAAAAAGATACGATGGCAATTAAGCTTAAAATCGCAGGCCGAGACCAGCTCATTTCCTTTCGCCCTCAAGTCTCAAGGCCCCATTATACTACGTCGCAGCGTCCGCGCCGAAACTTTTATCAACTGGCTTCCCTCCGCTTTAAAATCTCATGTCGCTATGCCTGCGCTTCGAACCATTGCCGCGCGGTTCACCTTCCGCTTGTTGTGCCCATCAACCTTCCCGTCACATTGCCCTGTGTCGGCTCGGCGCGGCAGAGGTAAATCGTCCCGTCGCCGACCGTGCCCGGAAATTCTTTCACCAGAGCGAAGTCGCTCTCGATGGCGGCCAGCATGTCCGGATGGTGTGCCTTCATATAAATGGGAAAAGTGTAGAGGAGCCAGGTGGCGCGGCCGCGCGCGCGCACCGCCTCGAGCTGTTTCAACGTCGTAACCTGTTCAAGCTCGGGAGCATAGTAGCGCCGATAGGGGACGCTCGCCAGGCCGACCGCGACGACCGGCTCTCCCGCTTGCCGCTGCTCCTCCAGATAGGCCAGCGCTCCGAGATAGTCCTGCTTGGGATAGCGATAGTTGAAGCCGAGCGAAGAGGCCGATAGAAAAATCAGCACGCATGTTAAAGCTGTCCCAATCCCCCGGGCAAGGCGAGGGCGAGCGGCCCCGCGCGTGATGATAGCGGCTGCAGTCTCGCCGAGCGCCATCGCGCCGCGCACCGCTATCAAAACGGCGAACCCGAGCGCGTAGAAGAAGAAGCGAGGCCAGAAATTATGCTGAAGCGAAACGATAACTATCGCGCCGAGCAGGCCCGGCAGGATCAGCAGCGCAACCACCATCCGCTTCTCGCGCAGGTAGCTGAACAGGCCGCTGCCGAAAAGCAGAGCGGCGGCGATCAGCGCGCCAACACCGGCAAATCCTACCTGCAAGCCGCGCAGCGTCTCGGCTAACGTCCATAGAGGATTGGTCCAGTCGGAAGGCACAGTCGTGCCATCGTCCACAACCGAGCCGATCGCCTGCGGCAGGGCCAGAGCATAAAGTTGAAACGAGAGCGAGCCGATCAGGACAAAAGCCCAGAGCGGCCGCCACCGTCCGTGCGCTGTTCTATTTTCGCTCCGCACTAGCAGCCAGCCGTAGACAATGGCATGGCTCAGAACCACGAAGAGCGCAGCCAGATGGGTATAGATGGCGAGCGTCATGGCCAGCACATAGCCGAACCAGTGGCGCTGCCGCCCGCCCCCAAGGCCGGCGATGAAGAGCCAGGTGCCGAGCAGCGTCCAGAACAGCAGGCCGGTATACCCCCGGGCATTCTGCGAGAACCAGATGTGATGATACGACACCGTAAGCAGGGCCGTGGCTAAAATAGCCTCGCGCCTGCCGGCGATGACGCGGCCTAAGCCGTAGAGCGCCCAGAGACTGCCCAACCCGAACAGGACGGCGGGCAACCTGAGGGCCCAAGGGCTCTCGCCAAAAATGCCGATGCTGCAATGCGCCAGCAGCGAGTATAAGAGATGCTGATTGTCACTAGCGAAGCTGGTGATTATCCGTCGTACCGGCGGCCGGACGAAATCGAGCAGCGTGTTCACTTCGTCGTACCAGAGGCCCGAGTTGAGATTAATAATGCGCAGCAGGGCTCCGATGCCCAGCAGGCCGATCAAAACTAACGTCGTCTCCCGCTGGACATCATCGGCCGCCCGGGGCGCCGCCCGGAACAAGATCGCCTGCCTGCCCTCCACGCCGCGCGCCCGCCCGAACCATCCGAAGCCGATCAGGAAAAGCCCGTGAAACAGCAGGCCTGCCTTAAAGAGCAAGGCGCCGGTCGTCAGTTGCCCGAGCCGTTCCGGCTCCGGGTCGGCCAGAGCCGCAACCAGCCGCCCGGTCGGAAGAAGGAGGGCTAACAGGACCAGGAGCAGCCCCGCCGCCAGGCTGACTCTTCGTCGCCACATCGAATTTTTAAGGGATACGTGCGCCTCAGAACAACGAGTAGATAAATGGCCCCACCGCCGAAGACTGGGCGAAGAGCAGAAGCAGGCCGAGCAGAATCAGCACCACCATCATCGGCATCAGCCACCAGAGCTTGCGCTCCCAGAGAAACTGGAACAACTGCCCCAATAGTCCGAAGCGAAGGGCTAAATTAGCGATAGCGCGCATTGTTGCCTCCCTGAGCAGGAGCTAGAAGCTAGGAGTTTAGGAGCTAGAATAAAGCTATGTGCTGCAAGGCTAGGCACGTGAGGGGCAAGAGCGCCTCTCCGCTCTTCCCGTTTTCACCCATTGCTGCATCGCTACCTCTGTAGCTCCATCGAGATTAATATTCTAGCTTCTAGCTCCTGTTTTAGGCTACTTGCTTACGAGTATATTTTCGAGCATGAGCAGGTCTATCCCGCTGTTCCTGAAGGTGTTCAGGGCGTTCTGCGGCGTGTTTACGATCGGCTCGCCCCGCAGATTGAACGAGGTGTTAAGGAGCACCGGCACTCCCGTGGCCTGGCCGAACTTTTCCACCATTCGGTAGTAGCGCGGGTTCCATTCTCGCCTGATGGTTTGGAGGCGGCCGGTGCCGCAATGGTTAACCGCTGGTATCACGTTGTATTTGTCCGGCCTGACCGGCTCGACCAGCAGCATGAAGCGGGCGGGGTAGTGCCGGTGCGGCTCCGGGAACTCGAAGTACTCCTCGGTGCGCTCCTCCAGGATAACCGGAGCGAAGGGGCGGAATGGCTCGCGGAATTTTATCTTCTGGTTCACGATATCCTTCATCTCGGCGCGCCGCGGGTCGGCCAGGATACTTCGGTTGCCGAGGGCGCGCGGCCCCCACTCGAAGCGGCCCTGGAACCACCCGACGACTTTCCCCTGCAGGATCGCCTCGGTCAAACGGTCGCACAGCTTTTCGTCGTCGTCGAAAACCTCGTACTTCGCCCCCTGCACCCGCAGCAGGTCGATTATCTCTAACTCCGAGTACTCGGCGCCCCAGTAGGCATGCTCCATGACGAAGCTCCTCGGCTTTTGCAACAGGACGTGCCAGACATAGAGCGCGGCGCCGACTGCTCCGCCCGAATCGCCGGCCGCCGGATGGACATACAGCTCCTCGAAGGGGGTCTCGCGCAGGATCCTGCCGTTGGCCACGCTGTTCAGGGCCACGCCGCCCGCCATGCACAGGCGCTTCAGGCCGGTCTTGCGGTAGAGGTTATTGGCTATTTTGAGCAGAGTCTCCTCGGTCACGCGTTGAATGCTGGCGGCGACATCGGCGTAATACTGGTTCTTCGCGACGTCGGGCCGATTCGGATCAACGCCGGGATGGGTCAGCGCGGTGATGAAGTCCGATTCGCGCGGCCGCGGCTCGCCGAAAAGCCCCTCGAATTTGCCGTTGAAGGTCTTCGAGTCGGAATAGTGGTAGCAGAAGTAATCCATGTCGAGCTGGAAGCTGCCGTCCTCGGCCACCTTGATCAGCTTCTCGACCTTATCGACGTATTTCGGCTGGCCGTAAGGGGCCATGCCCATGACCTTGTACTCCCCCTCGTTGACCTCGAAGCCGAGCCAGGCGGTGAAGGCCGAATAGAGGAGCCCGATGGAGTGAGGGAATTTGATCTCGGAGGTCAGCTCGATGCTGTTTTCGCCCGAGCCGTCGAAAGAGGCGCGCGCTATGCCGGTGGCGGTGGTCGTCCACTCCCCCACCCCATCGACCGTCAACACCGCCGCCTCCTCGAAGGGCGAGCAGAACATGGCGCTGGCGGCGTGCGACAGATGGTGCTCGACAAACAGCACCCTTTTCGGATCGACCGGCAGGTATTTGAGGATGAGGTTCTCGATCCAGAGCTTCTCCGAAAACCAGGTGAGCATCGACTCGCGAAACGAGCGATAGGAGCGGGGGAAGGTGGCGAGCGTCGTCATCAAGATCCGCTCGAACTTCGGCAGCGGTTTCTCGTAAAAGACAACATAATCTAGCTCCTCGGCCCTCACCCCTCCCTGCCGAAGGCAGAAGGCTATCGCCTGTTTGGGAAAAGAGTAGTCGTGCTTGACGCGCGAGAAGCGCTCCTCTTCGGCAGCCGCTACCAGCTTGCCGTCGCGCAGCAACGCGGCCGCGGCGTCGTGGAAAAAGCAGGATATCCCCAATATGTTCATAGGCTAAAACTGTCGTTTGGCGTCCTCCAGGGTTTTAACGCGGGTCTGCCGCTCCCGCCAAAATGACGGCGCCTCGCCGGCAGCTTCGCGCCCGAGCGGGTCGGAGAAAGCTCGGGAAAGCAGGGCGAAGGGCGTGACCACGACGAAATAGAAGACGGCCAGGATCACGCGGCCATTGAAGGTCCCAATGGCCAGCGCTATTTTTTTCCATCGCTCCCACAATTTGCTGAACCTGTTGCCCATATCCCTGATTTGAAATCAGCGCGATTCGCGGCTAAAAAAAGCCACGAATCACGTTAATTAACACTAATTCCGATCCCCCGCCTTCTCGCCGACGGCGATGCTGCGGCTCGGGATCAATTGCTGCGCCTTAAGGAACTCAGCGATCCTAGCGGCGACCAAAGCGCGGCCCTCTCGGGTCAAATGGATCCGGTCCGGGCCGAGATGCACATCGCGGCGCAGGTCGTTGAAGAGGTCTAGGGCCGGAATCTCCAGGCGTTGGCAAATGCCCTTCAGGATGCGCTGCGGCTTGGTCACGTAGTTGTAATCGCGCGCCAGGTAGTCTTGACGCAACTGGTCGCCGAAGGGGAAAATGATCAAAAACAGGCGGAAGCCCGCGCGCTCGCCGACCCGCTTCATCTCCGCGAGCTGCTCCTCGATCGCCTTCCAGGGCTCATCTTTCCAGGCGGTGTTGAAGTCGGGCCGGTAATCGAAGGTGAAGCCGTCGCGCGCCTTCCATTCGATCAGGTCCTGCATGATCTCGAGGCGGCTGCGCAACCATACCAGGAAATGGCTCTTTCGCGCCAGCCGGTAGAGCGGGCTGTCCACAGAGCCGATGGCCTCGGTGGTGAACTGATAGGTCTCGGCGACGATCTCCCCGTCTTTTATCTCGAAAGTGTGCAGGAACTTGTACAGGTCGTTCAGGCAAAAGCTCACCCCGACCAGGTCGGGCTCGAGCGCGAGGCCGTATTTTTTCAGGTAGACCAATTCCTGATAATTGGTATAGCCCTTGATGCCAGCGTTGACCACATCGCATTCGACAAGCTCCGGGTCGCTGCCGAGGAGCCTCTCCAGACGGCCCGGATAGGTGTCCGCAATATCGTCGCCGTAAAAGGGGATCGAGTCTCCTAGGATCAGGATACGAAACTTCCCCGCCTTGGGCTGGATCTCCTGGTCTCTTAAGCCATACGAATTTATATCGTTATAATTCGGGCGCAGGCGATATCCCAGATCCGGATCGTAAATAGCCCAGCTTCGGGCCGGCGACTTGCCCTTGGCGGCTCCAGCCGCAGCGGCTTTCCTCGCCTCGATTGCTCGCGTTGCGATCTCGAGTAGTATGAACATCAAGGCCAGGCTGAAGAGGCTGAGCAGCAGCGGCGCGAGCAGCCTGCCGGCAAGGCCTGAACTTTGTTTTGACTTCGCTTCTTCGACCATATCACTTCACGCTCAGCCGCTCGGGCACGCGGGGCTGCGTGGATGACACCTGGAGCCAGAGCCTCTTCTCCTCATCGCCGGCTTTAACCTCCTCGTGATATTCCTCCTCCACGTTAACCTGCCAGAGGTCGTAATTAGCGCCCAGTATGTTCTTGACCGCGAGCAGAGCGGTGAGCATGGCATGGTCCTGATTGTTGTACTTATGCATGCCGTTGCGGCCCACGAGCTGGAGGTTCGGGACCGAATTCAGGAAGCGGCGCACGGCGGCCACCGCGTCGCGGTACCCGGCATCGTAGACCGGGTAGGCCTTGGGCACGCGGACCACAACCCCCTCCTCGACCTCGGCCGCCCTCACCAGGCCGATCGCTTCAAGCTCGCGCTTGGCCAGCTCGATCAGCTCATGATCGCTCATGGTCCAGAGGCCGTCCCCCTCGAAGCAGAAATACTCCAGGCCCAGGCAGGTCTTCTCCGGGTCCGGCACCATATAGGGGCTCCAGTTTTTGAAGTTCTGGACCCGGCCCAGCTTGACGCCGGGGTCGTGGATATAAATCCAGTTGTCCGGGAAGATCTCTTTTCTGTTCACGATCAGCGCGATGGTAATGAAGTCGCGATAGTGCAGTTTGTCGGCCGCTTCGACCAGATCGGGCGGCGGTTCGGGCGATAATTTGTGTATTAATTCCCTTATCGGCATGCTGCTTATAAAATGAGTCCCGGCGATCAACTCCCTCCCGTTTTGTCCGTTAATTTCCACGGCCGTGACGCGGCCCGGCTCCCAGCAGATCTTTTCCACCGAGGCGCCCAGGCGCACCTCGTTGCCGCAGGCTTTTATCAGCTCGGCCGTCTTCTGCCACATCATCCCCGGCCCGAGCTTGGGGTAGTCGAAGGCATCGATCAGAGTTTTAATCACCTTCGATTTATCTCCGTCGCGCCGCGCGCCGAAGAGGGCGTTCTTGACCGCGCTGATGAGCGAAAGCCCTTTGATCCGCTGCGCGGCCCACTCCGCCCTTATCTCGCGGCAGGGTATCCCCCAGACCTTCTCGGTATAGGTCTTGAAAAAGATCCGGTAGAGCCGCTTGCCGAAGCGGTTCGAGACCCACTGCTCGAAGTTCTCCTCCGGCTTCTCGGGCATGATCCGAGCGCGCAGGTAGCTGCCGAGGATCAGGATGCTGTTCCAGAGGCCGAGGCCGAGCAGCGCGTTTAACGGCTTGATGGGGTAATAGAAGAATTTCTTGTTGTAATATATGCGCGAGAGCCGGCTGCGGCGCATGAAATCATCTCCCAGGACCTCGCGCCACAGGTCCTCGACCGCCTTCACCTTGGTAAAGAAGCGGTGTCCGCCGATATCGAAATGATAGCCCTTGTAGTTGACGGTCCTGGCCAGGCCGCCCACCATGTGGTCTTTTTCCAGCACCACTGCCGGTATGCCGCATTTCGACAGCTCGTATCCGGCGGTCAGCCCGGCCGGCCCGCCGCCGATAATGACGACTTTTTTCTCTTCGTGAGATGACATCAGTTGCCTCATTTTTGAGGAGCTAGAAGCGAGGCGCTAGAATAAATGCGGTGTAGGGCGTAGAGGCGAAACAGCAAAGTATGAATAATCTCCTCGGGCCAACTTTGAATTATTTGCTTCATATCTATAACATCGCCACCCCGGGAGATTAACATTCTAGCTTTAACTCCTAGCTCCTCGCTTCTCATTAATCTTCCACCACGTGGCTCTGGAAGACGCGCCGTCGGGAGCGCCATTTTTCCAGATCGAAGCGCCCCTTTGCATCGAGGCAATCGACGGCCGAGTAGGCCATGTAGAGGGCATGGTGGATGTTATCGTGGGCGAACAGGCCCTGGCGCCCGAAGGTAAGCAGCCCTTCGATCCCTTCGATCCAGCGGTCCAGCTTCTCGAAATAGGACTCGTAGCCGCGGCTGTAGATCGGGTAGGCGTGCTGGATGCGCCGCGTCACAACGCGCAGGACCGGAGCCTTTACCGGGATCTCGCAGGCGGCCATGGAATCGAGCGCCAGCCGGCCCAGCTCCTCATCGCTCATCCCCCACTCGCGACTATCGGCGCTCGAGGGAAGCTCGGCGCAGAGCACGGTGCGGCCGGCCGGCTCGCTCGCCCCGCTGTAATTCTTCGGCTCCGAGAGGCGTGTGATCGGCACCTCGGCGCCGGGAAAATAGTGCGCGTCGTACGGGCTGAACCTGTCCTGTGCGAGCACGATGTAGATCAGGATCATAGCGCGCGACCTTATCTGCCGCGCCGCCGCGAGCAGCTCCCGATCGGCGGGCGGGCGGATGATCTGGACGAGCAGCGAGACCGGGATAGTTGACCAGACGAAATCGGCCTCGACCAGATGCTCCCGTCCATCGCGCTGATAGGCCACAGCGGCCACCCGTTTTCCGGCCAGATGGACCGCACCGACCCTTGCCTGAAGCAGCACTTCGGCGCCCCTTTCCACCGCGGCGCGACATAGCGCCTCGGAGATCTGTCCGTAGCCCCGCCTCGGATAGAAGAAGCACCCCTGTCCGGCAGGCTTCAGACCGGGAATTCCGCCCAGCACCTTCTTTGCCATCTTCGCCAGCGAACCGGCCGAGACGCGGCGCCGCGCCTGCACGGCGGAGAGCTCCTCGGGATCAAGGCCCCAGAGCTTCCGCGCGTAGGGGAAATAGAAGTCGCGACAGATCGTTCGCCCCAAGCTCTGCTCCAGAATCGAGGCGAAGCTCTCCGAGCCGTTCCTCAAGGCCGGCCGGTTGATCATCCCGCGCAGGGCGTCCAGCGCCACACCGCTCGAAAAATCGAGGGGCAGCTTCAAGGCAAGCTCGAGCGGGCGGAGCGGAAAGCTGATCCAGCGACCGCGCAGCCGAATCCGCCCGTGGCGCGGGCGCAGCAGCAGGTCGTCGCCGAGCAGCCGTCGCAAATCCTCCAGGATGGCCGGGTGGCAGGCCGGGTGCAACCTGTGACTGCCGTAATCTACATACAGGCCGTCGAGCAGGAAGCTGCCGGCGTTGCCGCCGACCCGCTCGCTCTGTTCGAGCAGGGTCACACGGGCGAGCCGGCGCGAGGCCAGTTGGAAGGCCGCGCCGAGGCCGGCCGGTCCGCCGCCTAAAATCACAACGTGTGGTTTCGAGCACTCTTCGGGAGCCATGGGCCGTAATGTAAGCTATCAGCCATGAGCAAGGCTGGAAAAAACAACGGCTGACGTGTAAACCCTCATCTTACGCTGCTTCTCTTAATTCCCATGCTTTTGCTGAAGGCTGGCGACTGATGGCTGAAAGCTTACGCCGTATCACCGCAGGGAGGGTGGAGACCAAAGAGACCCGACTTCCCGTGCGCCCCGCGGCGAACGTGGCGCGGCGCTCGGCAGGAGCAGATAAAGCAGCCCTCCCAGCCCGCCGCCGGCCGCCAGCACCGTCTGCCAGACCAGCCCGACGGCCACGGCCAGCGCTGCCGGCACGCCGAATTGTCCGAGCAGAACAGCCAGGGCCGCCTCCCTGACGCCCAGGCCTCCCAGGCTGACCGGCAGCAGCGCGGCCGTCTTGGCCAGCGGCCAGGCCAGCATCCAGGCCGAAAGGGGGAGCTGGATGCCGCAGGCGCGCCCGAGCAGCGCGTTGATCAGCACGAAGCTCATCTGAATGAAAAGGCCGAGGCCAATGGCAGCCAGGGCAAGCTGCGGCCTCCTTGCCAGGCGCCGCGCGGCGCGGCGCAGCCGCGCTATCTGTCGGCGGCGCTTGAGCGATAGGCGGCGCGGCGCTCGCAGCCGGACGAGCGCCACTCCGCCGAGCATCGCGCTCGAGAGCATGAGAAGAGCGCCCGCGAAGATGGCGCGCTCGGGCCCATCCAGTTTCCCGGGCGCAAGTAGTGCCCCGGCCAGGGCGATGAGGAGCAGCGCCGAGACGTCGAGGATGCGGTCGAGCAGGCTGCCTAAAATTACAGTCTCTCTCTCGCCCGAGTCGCGGATCGCCAGCCCGGCGCGCACCAGGTCGCCGCCGACGACCGTCGGGAGGCAGAGGTTGGCGAACAGCCCGGCGAAGTAACAGCGCATGGCTGAGAGCAGCGACAGTCCGGCCCGCCCGGCATCGATCAAGAGCCGCCATTTGAGCAGCCCGATCATATGCCCGGCCACGAAGCCGGCAAGCGCAAGCATCCAGTACGCGACGGAGACCCGCGCGATCGCTCGCCAGATCTCAGAAAACGGCACCTGGGTGAAAATCAGCATGAGTATGGCGATGCTCGCGCCGAGGCGCGCCGCTGCGCCTCCGATCCCCTTCCCACCTATCGCCTCGAATGGTCTCACTTCAGCCTCAGGTTCAAGCTGACGCGCGAGATCTGGTCGGCGAGCAGCCCCAGCGCCCACACGATGACCGCCCCGAGGAAACCCATGACCGCGCTCTCCGATAAATTCCAGAGAAAAACGTCGTAGATGAACTTGCCCAGCCCGGCCATAAAGAGCATGGCCCCGAGGGGCAGGAAGACGCGGAGCGGGTTGAAATAGACGACCGTGCGCAAGATCAGCAGCAGGAACTCGTAGGCGTGCCTCGGGCGGATTTTGCTCTTTCCGATCCGGCCGTAATACTCGATCGGGTAATAGCAGACCAGATAGCCGTTGCAGAGCAGGGCCAGTGTTATGGTAGTGGTGAAAGAAAAGCCCGAGGGGAGGATATGGCCGAAGCGCTCGACCAGCGATTTTCTCAGGACGCGCAGTCCGGAATTGAGGTCCGGGATCGGCCGCTCCGCCAGGTAGCTCGCCAGCTTCGAGAGCAGCCACTTGGCCGGACGCCTGAGCAGCGGGATTTCGACGTTAGGCCCGGTGCGCGCCCCCACGACCATATCGTACTGGCCGGCGCGCGCGAGCAGCGCCGGTATCGCATCGCACGGATAGGTGCCGTCGGCATCTATGATCACCACATATTCGGAACAGGCAGCGGAAATGCCCGCCTTTAGCGCAGCGCCGTATCCGCGGTTCTCCGGCAATTGGATCAGCCTGACCTTGTGCCGGCCCGCCTGCTCGGCGGTCCGATCGGTCGAGCCGTCGTCTACCACGATCAGGTCATATTTCCAGTGCGTTCGCTCCATGACCGCTCGAACGCCCTCGATTTGTGCCGAGATCGAACTCTCCTCGTTATAGGCGGGGATGACCACGGTTACCTCCACCCGGCTCTCTTTGCGGCCGAGGCCATAGGTCTCTTCCACGCGGGGCGAAATGTCTTCGATCAATAAATCTTCTCGCCTCATCGCTTATTCACTCCCTCCTATCCCCGCTTGAAATTTCGCCTCCGGCCCGAGAGGGGCCGGCAGCTTGCCAGCAACTCTTGATGCCGCGCAGCGTTCTGCGCAGGCTCAAATAGCCGCGGCAGAGGGGCGAAAGGAGCCGCTCGAAGGCCCAGAGGCTTTTCAGATAGTAGATATCGACGCGCTCGAGCGCGTACCGGTCGCTCCAGGTCCCGGCATAGCCGAGCTGCGCAGCGCAGCCGCAGAGATAAGCCCGTGAGATCGCTGTTTTCAGCGCGGGAGAATATATGCCGTAAGGATAGGAGAAGGCCTGGACCCGGCCGCCCAGCCGCTCCTCGAGCCTGGCCTTCGAGAGGTAAATCTCCCGCCAGAGGCTCTCGCTATCAAGCTCCGATAAGACCGGATGAGTCAGGGTGTGAGATCCTATCGCTATGCCATGGCTGGATATCTCGGAGAGTTGCTGCCAGTTCATCAGCGGGCGCACCTCGACCCATCTCGGCTGGCCCGGCCAATCGTTTTTCCTGCCCACGTAATCGACGACGACGAAGACGGTTGCCGGAAAGCCCAGCCGGCAGAGCACCGGGAAGGCACTGGTATAGAAGCTTTCGAAGCCATCGTCGAAGGTCAATACCACGGCCCGCTCGGGAAGCGCCGCGCCGTCGCCTAGTATCTTGGCAAGCTCCACCAGGTCCATGACCGTGAACCCGCCGTCCTTCAAGAATTGCATCTGGCGGCTGAACAATTCGGGGGAGAGGGACAGGGCCGAACTGCCCTCGTCGAGCGAGTGATAGGTTAAGATCGGGATAGCGCCGTTTTTCATCGAGCAAGCGTTCGGCCATCAGCTTCGAGCTGACCGTTAGATCGGGACTGATAGCTTGCTGCAGCGCGGTCAGTCTTGTCAGGCATTCTAAGCGTATAAAATCACAAATACTGTAAGGGAGTAGAGGACGATGGCCAGGGCGAGCGGCATGTCCTTCAGGAGGAGCGCCTCGGGGTTCCCACCCAGGTTCCGCTTGTAGACCAGGAACAGGTAGCGGAATATGCCATATATGACAAAGGGGATGGTGAAGACCATGTTCCTGGTACCGTAGCGCGACACGGTATCCGACCCCATGGTATAGAGCACATAGGACATGACAGTGCAGGCAGTGGCAATGGCTACCATCTGGTCGAGGAAATGGGGCGAGTATTCCAGGAGGCTGGCGCGGTGCAGGCGCGAGCTTTCGCCCAGCAGCAGCAGCTCGTGGCGTCGTTTGCACAGGGCCAGGAAGAGCGAGAGGAATATCGTGCAAATTATCAGCCAGTTCGACATCTCGACCCTTATCGCCACGGCGCCGGCGGCAACGCGCAGCACGAAGCCCGCCGCTATGATGATGACGTCGATTATGACCATATGCTTGAGCGCGAGCGAATAGAGGACGAAAAGCATGAGGTAGCTCGACACCAGAAGGCCGAAGGGGAGGTTGATGCCGAAGCCGAGTCCCATCGAAATCGCCGCCAGCAGGATGGCCGCCCCCAGGGCCGCGCGCGCCGAGAGGCGACCCGACGGGAGAGGGCGCCGCGCTTTGCTCGGATGGGCGCGGTCCTTTTCCAGATCGATGAGGTCGTTTATCAGGTATACGCTGCTCGAGATCAAGCAGAAAGCGGCGAAGCCGAGCGCGACCGTCGTCAGATCGTAAAGCCCCGCCAGCCGGTGAGAAAAGACCAGGGCGGCAAAGATGGCGAAGTTTTTCGTCCAGTGGCCCGGGCGCATCGCCTCGGCGAGCGCCAGCAACTGCCCGGCCAGGCCCGGCGATGCGGGGCGGACGCGCGGGCCTGCGAAACCCACAGCGCTTTCGATCTCGGGCCTCACCGCTCCTCCAAGCGTTCGTCGATCCTGCGCCGCCTCAAGCCCTCCCCGATCAGATAAGAGACGGCGCCGAAGGCGAAGCTCACGCCGCTGTACAGGTAATAGAAAAGATGTATCGGTATGATCATTAGGGCGAAAAATACATTCCTTTTCTTAACGAAGAAAGAATAAAAGTGAAAATTGATCAGGACGATTGCCAGGAGGGCCAGGAACGGGAGCAGAAGCAGGGCGTGGAAGTAGATGGCCAGGAAGAGGGCCAGCGCCGTGAGGTAGGCGACGAACCCGGAAAGGCACATGGCCTGGTGCTTTGTCAGGAAGCGGCGCACCCGATGGCTGAGCATCGCCGTCAGCAGGGCCGCGGGCAGGAGGCAAAAGGAGATCAGGCTCAGCCAGGAGATCGCCGGCAGGTCCCGATAGGACTTCGAGATCAGGCCGGTCAAAAAGAGCAGCGCGCCCGCTCCGGCGATGACCCATGGCTTGCGCTTCGAGGCGTGCATCAGATAAAACATGTAGCTCATCACGATCAGGATAAAGCCGTAGAGGGCCAGGGTGAGGGGCATTCCGCGATAGAAGGCGATCGAGCCGGCGGCGAGCAGCAGCAGGAAGGCGAGCGCGACGCTGATGCGCTGCGAGATGTGCAGGTTCAGGTCGTTGGGGAAGTTCTTGTAGTGGAAGATCAGCCTGGCCCAGGGGATGGCGCGATCGAAGATATCGGTCTTGAGCAGCCCCCAGAAGGTCCAGCGCTTCAGGTGCTTGACCTGAAGCCCTTTTTCCAACACGATGGTGCGATTGTCGGCGCGCAGCCGGTAGCCGAGGTCGATGTCCTCTATCGCCGGCCTTCGGTAGGCGGTGTCGAAGCCGCCGTATTGCAAAAAGAGGTCGCGCCTGATCGCGCCGCATCCCGACCAGAAGGTCGAGGCCCTCTCCTTACCCCTCTGGTGCACATAGTGATGGAAGAGGTTCTTGTACTGGGAGAGGAAGGTCTCATCGCCCGGCTCATCGTCGTAGGAGCCGATCAGCGCGTCGGTCTCGGGCCGCTCGGCAAAGGTCCGCGCGATCCTGGCTATGGTATCCGGGTATATACATACATCGGCATCCACGAAGAAGAGGATTTCGCCCGAGGCCGCAGCCGCTCCGCAATTTCGGGCGTAAGATGGCCCCTGGTTTTTAGGGAGCCTGATCAATTTGACCGGGAATTGGCCGGCGACTGCCGGAGTGTCGTCCGTGGAGCCGTCGTCCACGACGATGCATTCGCAGTTGGAGTAGGTGGAGGCGGCAACCGCCTCGAGGCACTGCCGGAGATGCTCCGCGTCGTTGCGCACCGGGATGACCACTGAGATTTTTATCGCCCCGCGCGCGCGCTCCGCCGAGCCGGGGCTCGGCTCGAGCCGGTCTCGAGCAGCAAGGGCGCCTGGGTCTGGATACAGCTCCGCCGTCCTTTGTGTCAAGTTCTTCACTCTAAGCTATTGAATTTAAATAGCTTATCAGCAAACACCAAAACGAAAGGAGATCTACGGCCGCCTCACAGCGGCTCGATCAGCGCGTAGTCCAGCTCCACCTTCACCTGCTGGTGGAGCAGCTCGAGCAACACCTTCACCCGCTCTCTGCCCGAACAGTACGATTCGAACACGCCGGTGAGACCACTGAAGGCGCCGCCTCTCACTACAACTTTATCGCCAGGTTTAGGCCGCTTGATTTTTATATATTCCCCGCTCTGCAGCTTGTCGATGATCGCTTCTATTGTCGTGTAATCCAGCGGCATCGGGGTATCGCCGCTGCCGACAATTCGCTTCACTCCGGGAGCCCATTTCGCCTTATAGTAATCCCGGCCCAATACCAGGTTGGCGAAGATGTAGCAGGGGAACAAGGGAGCCGCGCGCCTCCTCCGCTTGCCGTCCCGAAAGAATACCTCCTCGACTTTCGGGTTGAGCACGATTATCTGGCGGTTGACCAGATTAACCGTAGCCAGGTCCTCGCAATGCGGCTTGGTCTGGATACAGAACCACTGCCAATCGGCTTCCCCTCTATTAATCGCTTGCGACATAATAGCGGAACCTGAAATCATCCCTAGCCTGACTCCTCCATGCTCTAGCAGAGTTTGGTTTAATCACCTCTGATCCCACTTGCGGCCTTCACTTTATATGCAAAATCGATTCCATAGCATGGGTCGGGACCAGGCGCGGGCGCGAGAGCTTAAACCGTTTGCATTTCGACGTTTCAAGCCCCGATGCGAAACAGGAGCGGGTTTATCTGCCGTGCAGATGGAAATTTTTTTGCCCACTATGAAAAACTTTACGCTGCGCCCGGCCAGCTATGTTAAGAGCGCCGATCAAGGTCGGGCGGTGAGGTTGCTTTCGAGCTATCGGTAATCAGCCGTCAGCTTTAGGCTGACCTCTGAAAGCTGATGGCTTGTCCCATAACCCATCAGGCGTTCTAATTCTCTCCCACAGCCTTCAGGTGTTTCTGGTGTTTCTGGTAGTAGTTATAATAGTACTTGGAATATTTGAAGCCGCTGCTGGTAACGGCATTCATCACCACCCCTACTATTTTGTCTTTGTCCACGCCGCGAATAGCTTTTTCCACCAGGGGGAAGGAGCCTTTGCCGGCGCGAATGACCAACAGCAGGGCGTCGGCCATCTCACAAAGAACCTGGGCATCGACCGTGGGCAGCAATGGCATAGAGTCTATCAGCACCACATCGTAGTTCTGCTTCAGGTAACCGATCAGGCCCGCCATGCGCTCCGAGCCGAGCAGCTCCGTGGGGTTTTGCGGCACCGTCCCTGCGGTTAGAACGTCGAGCTGGTTAACCTTCTTGATTATTTTTTCAACCGATGAGGGGTGGACCATGTTGCCGTTGTCGAGAAGCTCCCGCAGCCCTGGCCTGGCCTCGAGTTTAAGATAGGCGTGCACCGAGGGCTTTCGCAGATCGGCATCGACCAGGATAACTTTTTTATCCCAACTCGTGGCCATGCACACGGCCAGGTTTATCGCGGTTATCGTCTTCCCCTCCTGCAGGTCCGCGCTCGAGATCACGAAAACCTTCCGGCCGTACTTTTCGCTGAGGCCGAAAAGTTTAGCCCTCAGCTTCCGGTATTCCTCGACGACATAGGAAAAGGGCTCGACAATGCTCACCAGCCTGGGATCGGCCCCTTCATCCTGAGCGCTCTTTGCTTTCCACCTCAGCCTTAGTCTTAACATCATGGCTTTAAATTCACAGCGTCAGTTGCGCGGCGTTACATCCTTATGATCGAGGGGATGATGAAGTAAAGGCCGAAGAAAACACTGCTTCCGCGCAAATCCGAGGCCAGTATTCCCTGTCGGCTTTGACTGGCGTAAAAGTAAGAGGCGAAGAGCGAGAAATTTCGGCTGGCCTGATAATTGACTCCTATTTCTGCGAACCGGCCGAACACCTGGTTTCCGCCAGCGAAAGTGGTATCTCCCTCATAGTATGAAGTGGAAAATCTAACCTGCAGGCTGTTGGCGAGCCGGTATTTCAGGTCGAGGCCCAACAGGTTCGCCTCGGTGTTGCCGTCGCTGAACAGCGAGGAGCGCTCGAGGCGCGACGCCGATACAGAGCTTTCGAGCCGCTCCAACCAGACGCGCGAGTAAGTCAGGTAAAAGGCCTTATTAAACGAGGTGTCGCCGAGGTTAGGCGTAACGCCGATCCTTCGATAGTAACCCGAGGCGATAGAGGAGGCGCGGAAGCTTTTGGTAACGCCGAAGCGGGCCATATAGCCGGTTCTCCTGCTCTCGTCGAGAGGATCGGCCAGCGCGCGGGCTGAACTCGAAGCGGCGCCGAGCGTTCCCTCCACCAGCAGCGTGGGGCTCAGCCTGACCACGGCGCCGACCGAGCCGGTGTGGTTCACGGTATCGTTGAATTTCCTGAACATGAACAGCTCGAGGTTGTATGACAGGTTGAAGCTCAAGCGCGCGTTGTAATCGCGCCGGTAGCTGATGGCGAACGAATGGCCGTTGTGTTCGGAGAAGTTGCTCGACTTGAAATTCTGCAGGCTGAACCTGTAGTCGAAGGTCAATTGCGAATTCGGCCCGCTGAGGTATTGGCCCGAGAAGTTGAAGTCGTTGTTCAACCTGGAGCCGCCGAAGAAAAGCTGGTCGTGGTTTAGGATTTCCGTTTCAAGCTCAGAAGGGGAGAGGGGGATGTTGCTTCCGACGACCGATCCGCCCCTCAGCCCCAGCAGCCCGCCCCCCAGCCCGGCGTTAAAGCCTCTGAACCCGACCGGTCCGTTGAAGTTGGGATAGACGCGCAGCGAATCGGCAACCCTCAGGGTCAGGCGCGGGCTCGCCTTGAAGCTGGAGTCCCAGTTCAGGTTGTGGAGAAGAGAGCTGCGCAGGTTGAATCGATTGTTAAGCGACTGGCCGGCGATATAAAAATTCAAGGAATATTCGTATCTGGGATTGTTTGCCGAGAAGTCCCAGCTGGAAAGGAAATTGGAGAAGCTGAAGCTGGTGCCCCGCTCGGGAAACTCGACCGAGATGAAGCCGATTTGAAAAGTATCCGAACGAGCCAGGCGACTGTATTGCTGGGAGAAGATTATGCTCTGCGCCAGGTTGAACTTAGGCTTAGGGTCCCCCTGGGCTGCCGCCTCGCGCAGGCCGCCAGGCAGGGGCACCACGAGCGTTAAGGCCAGCACCATCGCGAACTTTTTTATCTTCATATCCCCACCCGCAAAATCGTTTCGCCGCGATCAGGATCAGGGGACTATCACCACATCCCCGCGCTCCAGGATGACGTTGTTCCGGTCGAGGTTCTTTCCCTTCACCGCCTCCTTGTAATTGAACTCGAAGATAGAGGGCGTGCTCCCGTTATTTCGGATGATCACGATCGAATCCGTTGAGGCGAACTGCTGGTAGCCTCCGGCCATAGCTATGAGCTGCAGGATATTAATCGGCGCCTGAAGCTGATAGACTCCGGGGCTATTGACCTTGCCCAACACGTAGACCTTGTAGCTGCTGGTGGAATCGACGATCACCGTGACGTTAGGCTCGGTCAGGTATTTTCTCAGGTGCTCCTCCAGGCTTTTCTTCAACTCGGCCGGGGTCAGGCCCGCCGCTTGCAGGTCCTGAACCAGAGGCAAGGAGATCTTGCCGTCGGGGCGCACCAGGACTTTGCGCGAAAGCTCCGGCTGCCGCCAGACGAATATCTCGAGGGTATCCTCCTCTCTTATCACGTAGTCTCGATTCGTCGCGCCGTCGTTTTTCTGCGCTTCGGCCGCTTTCTCCTGGGCGCGGACGGTCCCGAGGGCAGCCGCCAGGTAAAGCGCCAGCAGCGCTAGAATTACAGATTTGCCCTGCCGCTCTCCTCTCATAATAAACACCTCGGGCCGACTCCGATGCGCTATATGCCCTGCAACTGGTCGAGCGCTTTCTTGAGGAGGTTGCGCGCATCCGTGCTGTCGGACGGGAAACAGGCCAGTGCAAATTTAATCCCTGCGGAGAGAAAGGAGGGAAAACCGTAATTGGCTAGGGTCGATGCCAGACGCTCTTTCACGAAATAGCTGGCCGACCTGTCGGCGTTCAACAAGATCACTGAAAGGCGATTCTTGTCCAGCTTGCCCACGATATCGGTTTTGCGCACCTCGCCCAACAATATGGATGCCAGCACCTGAATGTTCTCCCTCAAGCCTTTATCTTCTGCTATAGCCGGGTCGGTCTCGACCAGCAGCAGCGATATGTAGTTCTGGTATCTAATTGCCCGATTGATCTCCATATCCAAGAGAAACAGGAACGGCTCTTTCTTGTAAACCATGGTTTCCGGGTCAAGCAGCGCTTTCAAGACGCCCCCTATTCTCTCTCCCTGAAATGCCTTCGTTTTCGGGGGCACTCAACACCACATGCACCTCAACGCGAGCGCCCGTCGATCAAGCTTCCCCTTTCCATGCCAACGTCAGCCATGCTCGCCGGCTAGGATACCGTTCCCGAGTTATTTAGCCCCATCTCCTTTATCTTGTAGAGCAGGGCGCGATAGCTTATTTGCAGTATCCTTGCCGTCTTCTTCCTGTTCCACTGGTTCTTGGCCAGAAGCTCAGCGATCAATCTCTTCTCGGCTTCCCTTGCTGCCTGCTTGGCCATAGACTTCAGGAACAGCCCATTGCCTTGAAATGCCAGGGCCTGTTCCTCATCCTTCTGTTTCTTCAGCAACTCCAGGTAGATTTCCTTTTCGTTTTCGTAGACCACCGCCTTTTTGATCAGGTTTTCCAGCTCCCTTATATTTCCGGGCCAATTGTATTCCGCCATGAACTCGAGGGTGTCGGCCGAAAGCTGCAGCTCTTTTTTGTTGTATTTCTTGCAATATTTCCTCTGCAAGAAATCCACCAACATGGGTATATCCTGCTTGCGTTCGCGCAGCGGCGGCAGGTGGATGCTGATCACGTTAAGGCGGTAGAAAAGGTCTTTCCTGAATCTCCCCTCCTCTACTTCCCTTTCCAGGTTGCGGTTTGTAGTGGCGACGATTCTGGTATCGACGGCGATCTCCTCGCTCCCGCCCAGCCTGGTAATACTTCCATCCTGAAGCACGTGCAGCAGCTTGGCCTGCAAAAGCGGGTCCATCTCGCCCACCTCATCGAGCATTATCGTCCCGTAATTAGCCAGCTCGAATTTTCCGGGATTATTCTTGTGCGCTCCGGTGAAGGCCCCCTTCTCGTAACCGAACAGCTCGCTCTCGAGCAGGTTAGCTGGGATGGCGGCCACATTGACCTTTACAAACGGACCGTCTTTCCTGAGAGATTCCTGGTGCAGGGCGCGCGCGATCAGCTCTTTTCCCGTGCCGCTCTCGCCGGTGATCAGGACCGTGACGTCGCTCGGCGCAACCTTTTCGACCAGTTGTTTCACCTCGGCCATTTTCTGGGTGCTTCCCCAAACGATCTGCACGCGGTTGTCGTCTTCGACCGGCAGCCGCACATTCAGGCTCTCCAGCGAGATGTGCCTGGAGAAAGCCTTTTCCAGAACCATGTGCAGGTCCGACGCCGAAAACGGCATGGGGAGGAAATCACAGGCGCCGAGTTTCATGCAACTGAAAATCAGCTTGGGAGACATCGAGGGCGAGATCGCTATGATCGGGATGCTAGGCCTGGCGGCTTTCATCCTGGAGATCAGGACGAGCTGCTTTGTTAGAGTCTGTTCGCTGACCTCGACAGCCGCCACCACATAACAATGGTTATCCGAGAGCGACCTCTTGAAATCGCTGTAGCTGGGCCGGAGCCGCTCGACCTCACAAGAATAAGCGAGCCTGGCAAGCTGGCCTTTGATCGCCTGCGGGAGGACCTCGGACTCGCTCAATACGATTATTTTACGCCTCTTGATGGGATCGACCATCGCGTTGCCCCAATTGCATCAGGCCTTCGGTTTACCGTACAAAATAAATTAGCCCCAGCCGGCTTGCCCGGAACGATTTAAAGAAGCTCTCCAGGCTTTTACACTTATACGCAATTTGCGTTCCATGGCGGTCTGCCGGTTGCGCCCCGGCCGAGAGCCGCATGCGCGGGCCTGCCTCAGGCATCAAAACCGCGCGAAACCTCAGAAAACCGCGCCGCCATCAGCCTAGACCCCACCGCTGCGCGGCCGTAGCTGGGAAGATGTTTTCCTAAAATAGGAAGGTAATTTTCACAGCAGAATAGGGGCCGGAACGAAGGGGGGCAGCCGCCTCTTATTTCGCCCGCTTGTTATGGACGCCGGGCGGCGGCTTGATCCCGCAGTCCTTCATCTTGTAAAGCAGGGCCTTGTAGCTTATGTTCAATATTTCGGCAGCCTTAGAGCGGTTCCACTTGGTCTGTTTGAGAACGTTCAATATGATCTCCCGCTCGGCAGCCAGGGCAGCACCTTTTTTGATCCTCTTCAAATCGGTGTGGTTTGTTGCGGCTTGAGGGGTCGACTGCTGGACAGCGCGCTGCGAGATTTTCCGATAGATCTCCTCGATGATCGGGGCCTCATCTCCGAGCAGGATAAGCTTTTTGATTACGTTCTCCAGCTCGCGGACATTGCCGGGCCAATCGTAAGCCATGAAGAGTTTGAGCAGCTGCTCGCTGGGGTTGTGCATTTTGCCGTTATATTTCTTGTTGTATTTTTCCAGAAGGTATTTTGTCAGCAGGAGGATATCCTCTTTTCTCTCCCGCAGCGGCGGAACGTACACGTCTATGATGTTGAGCCGGTAGTAGAGGTCCTCGCGGAAGCTCATGTTCTTGACGCAGGCTTCCAGGTTTTTGTTAGTGGCGGCTATGACGCGGGCATCCGCCTTGACATCCTTCTGCCCGCCCAGGCGGGCGAAGGTCCCATCCTGAAGCACCTGCAACAGCTTGGCTTGCAACGGCAGGCTCATGTCGGCGATCTCATCGAGCAAGATGGTTCCGCCCGAGGCGATCTCGAATTTGCCCGGCTTTGTCCTGAAGGCGCCGGTGAAGGCCCCCTTCTCGTAGCCGAACAGCTCGCTTTCGAGCAGCTCTGTCGGCAGGGCCGCGCAGTTGATCTTCACGAACGGCTTGTTTCTCCGGTGCGAATGGGCGTGGACATACCTGGCTATGACCTCCTTTCCGACTCCGCTCTCGCCCTGTATCAGGATGGTGACATCGGTATCGCTTATCTGCCTGATTTTTTCCTTAATCTTGAGCATCGCCTCGCTCGCCGTCACGAACTCCTCGTCTTCCTCCCTCTCGCCTACTTTCTCTTTAAGCTTGGTGACCTCCTCGATCAGCTCCTTTTTCTCCAGGGCGTTTTTGAGCGACACTTCCAGTTCGGCCGGCTCGAACGGTTTGACCAGGTAGTCATAGGCGCCCAGCTTGACCGCTTCTATGATGTTCTTGGTGGCGCCGTGTGCGGTCACTATGACAACGGGCAGGTCTTTGTAGAGGATCTTGGCTTGTGCCAGGATAGTCATCCCATCGACTTCCGGCAACATCAGGTCCAGTATCATGACCGTGGGGAGAAAGCCGCCGCGCAGCCTTTCCAAAGCCTCCGCTCCGCTCGATGCGGTGACAACCTCGTACCCTTTAGAACTCAACAAGCGGGCGAGGTACCGCAAGAGGTCCTGGTCATCATCGACTACGAAGACGGTTTGCCTGCTGTTCATAGCAATTAATGGAGATCCGCTCGATAGAGACAGCCGAACGCGCCAGCCCGCCGGTCGAACCTAGGGCGCATTCGAGTTTGTCGATTTAATTCAAACCGGGATCCCGAAGATGAACTTGCTTCCGCCCCCGGGGACACTCTCGATTTTCAAATAGCCCTCGTGGGCTTTTATTATTTGTTTAACCACATAGAGCCCCAGGCCCAGATTGGGCCTGGTCTCCATCGATCCGGGACCCCGAAAATATTTCTCGAAAATCTTCTCCCGATACACCTTCGGCACTCCCGGGCCATGGTCGCCGACCCAGACCTCGACGAACTCGCGATGCAGCCTGCGCTTTCTCCTTTTCAGGCCTGGCGGATTGGGGGGCAGTATCTCGGTTATATTGTCGTTTTTAGCAACCTCGGAGAGGAAGATCCTTCTGGCGCCAACGGTTACGGTCTGACCGGGCCGGGAAAACCTTATAGCGTTATCGAGCAAATTGGCCAGCGCGCTCTGGATCTTATCGCGGTCGAACTCGACGGCCGGCAGGTTCTCCTCCAGCTCCATTTTCAGCCTCACCTTCTTTCCCGCAGCTATCGCGTAAAACTCCCTGGCGACGTCGGCAATCGCCTTGCCTATCTTCATCTTCTGCCGCTTAATCACCAGGTTGTCGAGCCCCTCCTCCTTAAAATTACTGACCCGGTCGCCGATCAACCGCAAAAGCCTGTCGCATATACCCACTATCTCATTGATTATGTCGGATTCCTCGGACACCGTGCTCAAGAAGTAACTTTGCAGCATCTGCCCATAGCCTCTTATCGCCATCAGCGGGGACTTGATATCGTGCGAGACGAAGTGGAGCAGGTTGGAGCGTTGCTGGTCCAACTTCTCAACCGTTACCCCCAGGGCCATCAACTCTATGCTTTTGCTTTCCAGGTCCCGGGCCAGCTTTTCGATTTGCCGCTCAGCCTCGGTCCTCTCGATAATTCGCGCGAGACAATCAACGAGCGGGCCGATCATGTAGGTATCTTCCCAGCTAAAGCAGTTGGGCCGGCAGCTCTCCAGCACAACCTCTCCACGCACGCTGTCGTTTAGCTTCAGCGGAGCAAGCAGCACAGATTTAGTGTCGGAGTTGATCGGGACAAAGTCCCTGCCGATGCGCGATTCGTCCAGGATCTCGAGCCGGTCGCCGCAGGACAGATTGCCGTCCCCGATAAGCCTCCGCCACGGGGCCGCCGAGACCCCTTCCCCGAGAGCTAGCCCCTCGCCGGAGCCTTTGATCCTGAGGCCGATGATGAGATCGGAGAGGTCGAACAGATTTTTAATGCTGTTCGAGAGGAAATCGTACACCTCCTGCCAATCCCGCATTTGGCTCAGTCTCTCCGCCATCTGGCGGATGGCGGGAACCTTGCTCAACCTGCTCTTTATCCCGTCGAAAATGGGCATGCTGCAGGCCAGCTCGTTCAATTCGCGCCTGACGCCAGTTAAAAGCTGCAGATGCTCCTGAGAGTAGGCGTTGGGCCTGATGGAGGCAAAATTGATGGTGCCGACCGAAACGCCATGCAGGTAGACGGGAAAAATAAGGGCCGACCGATAACCGCAACCCCACAAATAGGCCTGGAAGTGATCGGGCAAATCCCCAGAAACCTCACCTAATATCCTGGGGCTTTTAGCCGCAATCGCCTCGCCGATGATACTTTCGTTAAAGCTCAGCGTGGCCGACGGCTCGAAGCTCTCTTCCGATGAGCCGAGATCATATAGCCTCAACTTCTGGCCGGGCACAATCAGCAGCGCTATGCTGGAATTATCGATATCGATGCCCAAACCATCCGGGCCAAAGGTCTGACGCAGCAATCGATCGAAGCTGCTTGGCCGTATTTTAGTTTTCGAGGCGTTAGTATGGATAAGCTTGTTTAAGCGCTCCCTAACTCGGACAGGATTAATTTCCATATCTCCAACAATCAACTGGCCTCCCCTGGTCAAGGACAAGGAGAATCAAACTGGTAGCGCAAATGATAATAAAACCGGCACCGGTTGTCAAGAAAATTTTTCACCTTTTGTGACATTTAACGGCAACTCTCTCGGTGCCCGGCCTGCCGGGCCTAATCCCCGGCGCCCATTTGAGCAGCCGGGCGTGATACCAAAATTCTTACTTTCTGCCCACGGCGATCGGCCCGATCGTACGTTTATTTCCATTGTTAATAGCTATTTACCATTCACGATTTCAGGCAGTTAATTAAGAGCGCCCAATCAAGCTCGCTGCGGCTGGTACTCTTCGACCATCATCCGCTGGCTGCTGAAAGCTGATGGCCCAGCTTTCAAGCCTGTGGAAAAATCTCGATAAGGGAGAGCAACAATTAAAGAACCCCAGCGGGGCAGGCATGTTTCAAAAATCTTCCGCCCGGCAGAAAGAAGTCAATCGCGGCAAGGCGGCTGGAGCGCGCCGACAATAAACCGGCTGGCTTTCAGGCTAGTTAGGGATGAACTCGGAGAGCAAGGGGAGCATCAGGCCGATGAAGCCCGCCGCCTGCTCCATGGCTGCCTCCTGGGAAGATGCGACCGGCATTGAGATGCGTACAAGCGAGCCATCCGTCCGGTTTCTGGTAACCGCATCGACCAGCAGATAGAATTTGCACCAGTACTCGCTCGCTACTATTCGTCCGTTGGACTGGTACCAATAGAGGACGAGCTGTCGATCGAGCCCTTTGGCGACCAGATATCTATTGGCCTCTATTTTATTCCCTCCAAAGGCTAGTTCTATTCTTCCCGATTCCACGGGCTGCCAGCCGCTGCCCGGCAGGCAATTCTTGGGAGAATGGATCGCGTCGCCATGGCGCTGGCTCCTGTAGTAGCCGATATAGAGCCAGAGCTGCGCCCCATCCGCTCGGGAATAGGCGCGGTTGAGATAATCGTCTACTCCCAGGACATTTAGCGTCTCGGCTCCCAGGCGCAAATCGAACCCCTTCCAGGGTCCGATCTCTGTAGGAAACATATAGAGGGGTCGGCGCGAGACCAAGGCTTCGGCTGCAGGCAGGGCGCGCAGCGCGACCGCCGTGCTCAACAGAGCGGCGATTAATACGTAAAGCCTGAAGCTTGTGCTCATTTGAAAGCCTCTCATGTTAAGACAGCTTCGACACGAGATATATTGCCTTGATCTCGCCGGCGATGAAGATCGAGCTTACCATGAAAACCAGCCAACCCGAAAAGGAATGGAAGAAACCATCGGCATATTCTGCTCCCCAGTAGTAGGCTATATAGGCGGTTGTTATCAGCCTGAAGGCATTGGCCAGCAGAGCGATCGGTATGGTTGATAGCACCAGCAATAATTTAGCCGGCAAGCTCCTGAAAGCAAAATAGGCGGCCAGCAGCCCTATGGTCATCAGCGAGAAGAGCGAGCGAATGCCGCTGCACGCCTCCACAACCTCCAGGGTCGTGTTGCTCAGGTATATTATGTTCCCCTCGCGCAGCGCCGGTATCTCGAGCAGAGAGATGGCCTGGGTCGCAATACCGGAAGCGACAAGCTGAAGCGGGAAGGTGATCTGGTAAAAGATTATCGCCGGCAGGGGGATCGAGAGCAACAGCAGGAGCAGGGGATAAAAAAGCGCTTTAAGCAGGTTAGGTCCGGCCAGAAAGAGAACCCCGCCTATGATAACCAGGAGCATCGAAATTCGTTGCGCAAACAGTTCAGCCGATAGCTTTCCCGCTATCAACAGCAGCAGCGCGCCCAGCACGAGCAGCAGCCCGTAATAAATCGGCCGCACCGGCATACTCGCCAGCCTTTTTTTATCCCTCCATATCAGGTAGCCGGCTAGGGGCAGGACAATCAAGCCATGCGAATAGTTCGGGTCGTTCCACCAGTCGGCGGCAAGCCCCGCCAGGACCTCCTGGTAGACCAGGACAAACGACGCGCAGAGAAGTGCGACCTTGAGCCTATCATTAAACATCTTGTCCGAGAAGCAGCCCGTCGCCCGAACCTGCTCGAAGGCGGACGGGCCAAGATTCTATCGGAAAATTGCTACAGACTTTCACAGAGAGTGAAATTTTCTTTCCTTTATCAGGCGCAGTCTTCGCAACAGGCGGCCGGATAGCTGGAGCGGACCGGCGAGCATCAGAGTGCCCGGCTCTGGAATCACCGTCGCAGCCCAACTGCAACTATCTATCACGCCGCCATTACTAACACCCCTAGTCTAATCACAAACGGCACTGCGTCGGGCGGGCACACAGGCCCATGACCTAACTCAAGATAAAAAAGCAACTTTGATGCCAGACCCGCCTCGGCGCGCTCTGGCAAACCAATTGCTTACTGAGAAGAGGGTCAATTTTTGCTCTGTAAGATTTGACTGGAGATTGCGGGGGATGAGAAAGTTGAAAACTGTAATTTGGGGCTGCCTTTTAATTGTAACGATTAGCGTGCTCGGCTGCTCATGGCAGGACCGCGAATCGGTCGCCGAGCGCCTGGACCGAGGAAAGGCCCTCCTGGCCGAGGGTAAATACCGCGAGGCCTGGATCGAGTTTAAGGGGGCGATTCAGAAGGCGCCGCATAACGCGGAGGCCCATTACCAGCTGGCCCTGACCTACCTGAAGATGAACGATTTCGAACATGCCTTCAAAGAATTGCAGGCGGTAAGAGAGCTTGACCCCGAGAACCTCGAGGCGCGAATAAGGCTCGGCAGCTTTTACCTGGCCCTGGGCGCAAGAGACACGGCTTATTTCGAGCGGGCGAAAAAGGAAGCCGAGTTTGTGCTGGAAAGAGACCCACGAAACCTCGATGCCCGTATCCTTCTCGGCAATGCCTATGCCGGGCTGACCGACTTCGAAAAGTCGATAACCGAGCTTAAAGCCGCGGTTGAACAGGACCCGAGGAGGATCGATTCCTATATAAATCTAGGCACTATCCAGAGCGCGCGCGATTTCGCAGCCGCCGAGCGCACCTTCAAAGAGGCCCTGCGGCTGGATGAAAAATCGCTTAAAGCTAATCTGGCCCTGGCAGCACTATATCTTTCAGCCAGAAGACTGGAAGAGGCCGAGCACTATTTTAAGCTGGGCTTTGAGCACAACCCTGCCGACAGCCAATCTTACCTGGCGTTAATGCTATTTTATCTCACCACCGGCAGGCGGGCCGATGCCGAGAGGAGCTTAATCGCCGCCGTCGAGGCGAACCCCAATAATCCCGAGCCCAAGCGCACCCTGGCCAGTTTTTACCTCTACAATGGAGCGGCGGAGGCAGGTCTGAAGATACTCAGCGAGCTGGTAAGCCACGAGCCGCAGGACCTGGTCTCGAGAAAAAAATTAGCAGAGGCGCTGCTCGACCTGAACCGGCTGGATGAGGCGGAAAGTCAGGTAAAAATAATTACAGAACGGCTGAAAGATACCGATGCTCATCTGCTCCGCGGAAGGCTCCTGCTGCAGCGCCAGAGCATACAGCAGGCGATAGCCGAGCTGCAAGACGCCCTCTCTCTAGCGCCTAATTCCCCGCAGGCGCACCACTTTCTTGGCCTGGCACACTTCAGGCTCGGCAACCTGGACCAGGCTAAAGCCGCTTTGCAGAGCAGCCTGGAACTCGGCTCTCCATTTATCCAGACGCGCCTGGCCCTGGCTAAAGTCTACGAACTGCAAAATCGCCGCGACCTTGCCCTCGAACAGGCCGAGGCGGTGCTGGCGCTGATGCCCGACAACCCGGAAGCCCTGCTGATCAAAGGCGATGCCCTTTTACACCAGGGAAACTTAAGCCGGGCCGAGGCCGTTTTTGGAAAGGTCATGGCCCTGGCCCCCGAGAATCCGGTGGCGCGCCACCGCCTGGGCTTGATTCTAGCCGTGCAGGGAAAAGAACAGGAGGCCCTGCAAAAGCTTGAAGAGGTGCTGGCGCGCAGCCCCGATGCGGCAGACGTTATGGCCGATATGGCCCTGCTCTACCTTAGACAGGGCAAGGGCAGTCAGGCGCTCGATCGCCTCGAGCGCCAGATCAGGCTGGCCGGCAATAAGGCTCCCTTCTATGAGCTTAAGGCCAGGCTTTATATAGCACAGCGCAATCTGGCAGAAGCCAGGGCAAGCCTCTATCAAGCAATAGCGGCCGATAAGAATCTCCTCTCGGCCTATCTGCTGCTGGCCGGCACGTATGCTCTGGACAATCAGATGGATCAGGCCCTGCGCGAGCTGGACCAGGTCCTGAAGCTGAAACCGGACTTCGCTCAGGCCTTGATCCTGCGCGGCATGGTGTACGATGCCGCCAACGACCACGAAAAGGCGGAAAAGAACTATCGCGCCGCCCTGGAGCTTAACCCCGAGCTGCCGGTGGCCGCGAATAATTTAGCCTGGATTTATGCGGAAAAATACGGGGACCTCGATCCGGCCTTGAGCCTGGCCCAAAAAGCTAAAGAGAAATTGCCGGATAACACCCACGTGGCCGATACCCTCGGCTGGATCCTCTACAAAAAGAATAATCTCCTGCTGGCGATAGACCAGCTTAAATTCTCCGTGGCAAAAGAGCCCAAAAACCCGATCTTCCGCTATCATCTCGGGATGGCCCTTTACAAGAAGGGAGAGATCGAGCAGGCGAAGCGGGAACTGGAGGCAGCTTTAAGGCTGGGCCTCGGTCAAACCGAGGCCACCGAGGCGCGTCGCACCCTGGCGGCGCTATCCACCGGCGGCTAGACCGACCACCAAACGCCTTCTGTGCGCCGTCCTCTCACCATGCAGGCGTTTGAGAATTCGTGTGGTTCGTGGCCAAAAAACTAAAGCCACGAATTACACGAATTGACACGAGCAAAACAGCCCAAGCGCCGGATAACCTTGCGATTTAATCGAAGAAAAGGTTGGCAGGATACCCTGAAAGACGCGCCGGCAGCCCGGTAAGGCTGCCGGCTTCGTCTGAGCCCCGGAGAAAAGCTCGAGACTCGAAGCGAAGAGGTAGGGCACTTAAGGAGCAGCTACTTTTCCGACCCCCTGACGCCTTTTAATCTCCTCCGCCCCAGGGCGGCCAGGCCGAGCAGCCCCGAACCGAGCAGGAGCAGCGAGACCGGCTCAGGGACGTGACTGGTCACATTGCCGCTGCCGACCGAAGAACTCTGAAACGCATTCGGTGGAACCGCAGACGCTGAGAACGACAGATTCAAGCCGCCCACAAAGCCCTGGCTGGTCCCACCCGTCAGGCCAAAGTACGCGGCGAGGTCCGGGTCTATGAAATTGACGATCGCCGCAGCGACGATCTTCAAGGGATTTGACGGGCCAAAGGAGAGGACGGTGACATCGCTTGAGAACACTCCGGATAGCAACGCAACCGTCGGGCCACCAAGAACACTGCCCCAAATTGTAATCGAGGAGTTCTGCGGGCTAAAGATCCAGCTATTAGACGTAGAGCCGGTAAATGCGCCGGTTGTGAAACTCAGGTTGCCGCCGCTGATGGTTAGCGTTCCCGCGTTTTGCGGGGTATTTATACCAGTAACCTGGCTTACCCCAATGCTACTCCCGACCAGCGGATTGGAACCCCCAGCGTAGGAGACGCTCCCGCTTCCACCAGGAATCAGGAAATCGAGTATAGTATTCGCCTGCGCCGGTACAGCCGAGAGCGAGATGGTCAGGGCTACTAAGAGCAGGCCTACTACTCCGCTTGCTACTTTCCTTTTCAGCATTTCTCTACTCCATTTTGATCGTAGGTCCTCATAAGCGATACTTGCACTCTAAAGTACCTGCTTAAAATCAAGCAAGCCCCGTGCCACAAACGCCCCGGAACCTCTGCTTGAAAACGGCTATAAATATCTACACTTAAGGGGATAGCTGTGCGGCCCGCCGCTTTCGGTTTGGAAATTTTTTTTTCAAAGCTTGAAATAAATTTCTCACGCCCCGCTTGCCGCCGGCTCTGATCGAACAGGCCGCCCCAGGCTATTGTATGTTCACATTGAGCCGGTAGGTGTAATTAGGCCCACCTTTAGCGGTAACGGTTGTGTTCCCTCTTAAAACCCGGTCGAAGTGGTTCAGCTCGATTATCACGATAAAGTAAAAGGCGGTCTTAGGCAGGGCCATTTGCAAAGAAGGGTCAGAGTCGGGCTTCCCCCCGCCGAACGCCTCCCTGGTAATATCGATCCTCCCATCTTCATTCAAATCGACCATCAGGAGCAAGACCGAATTGAGCGGCGAGCCCGCAGACAGGGCCTCCAGTCGCAGGTTGGCCGCCTGCCCCTGTCTGCCGAAGAAGAAGAAGACATCGACATCTCCGGCCGGGTTTATCGCCCCCGAGATCACAGCGTTCGGGGAAAACATGTTGCCGTTCAAATTCACATTGCTTCCTGAGATCGAGCCGTTCGGCTCACGCTCGTTCAAGTCCCCCCCTTCGGCCAGAAACGCGCCGCGGGTGACCGGCAGCGTGGTGATGGAGCTGTTGCTCAGCCGCAAGGCGATGGCTGAAATGGCGGATGTACTCGAGATGGAGAGCGTGCCGCGCGACCCTTTGAAGTTGGGAAAGAACTCGGTAATGAATCTGGCCGCCTGATGGAGGCTGGCCAGAGGCAGTTCCGCCTTGCCGACGAAAAACCCGGACAGGTCGTAGAGGCGCAGCGTCGCGGTTATGGTGTCAACCGAAGGATTGGCGAAGGCGACCCCGGTATCGAAGTTGCCGGTGGTATCCACAGGTATGGAAAAATCGCTCATCAGCGCGGCGGCGCCAACTCCAGCCTCGGTAACCAGGTTCCCGGCAGCATCCAGCTGCGAGAAGATGATGGTCCCGCCGAGCACGGCGTTTGCCGTGACCCGAGCCCATCCCGAATCGAGCGAGCCCGTGCCGTCGGTCTGAAACGTGACCGAGCCTCCCGGCACAATGACAAACGGGAAGGTGCTGCCGCTCTGGCCGGAAGCTAAAGTAAGGAAAAAGCCGTTGCCGTTGCTCCTGAAAAAGCTTAACTCTCCGCTCACCAGGCCCGGGGTGGGATTAATCAAAATCACCGAGGTCTGAAATCTACCGGCTGCAAACTCGCCGTTCGCTATGTGCGGGAAAATAATAATGGTCTGCTGAACTGTTTGTGCATGCGAGCCGAGAGCCATCAGCAGGATGGCCGACGAAAAAAAGATGATTATCTTTCTCCCCATGAACCTCTCCCGGCTCGTTCGGGCCTGCTTAAACTTTAAGCGCGATTAAAAAAGCAATTATCATTCCAGCCGATTAGGGCGCAGCACGCTGCGCCCGCGCCGTTACGATTTACAGAAGCATTTTCACATTACTTGCAAAACATTCTCCATCCGCCTGGGCCCCGGCCCGCCTTCGGGCGAAAGAGAGATGCCAACCTGCCCCGCGCGGCGGCTTTGCATGCGCACCATCCCGGCCCCTTCAATGGCATAGATATTGCTTTTCTTCAAGCTCTAGGATTAAAGCCCGTTTTGGCCTTAAGCCGAAAGCGCCGCGCTGTACGCAGATTATGGAGATAAGAGCGCTGAAGAGCGAAGATAGCTGGCGTTGGGACGAGTTCGTATACCGCAACCCATCCGCGACTCTATTCCATACCACCGCCTGGCGGCGGATCATAGAAAGCGTCTTCAACTACCGGTCGTTTTATTACTATGCCGAGCAGGAGAGGAAGATCGTCGGCATCTGCCCGCTCTTTCTCGTTCAAAGTTTCCTCTTCGGCAACAGCTTGATCTCGACGCCTTTCGCCACCTACGGCGGCATCCTGGGCGATAGTCCCGAAGCGCGCCGCCGGCTGCTGGCTAAAGCGGAGGCGGTCGGCCGGGCCGCCGGCGCTAAATACATAGAGCTGAAAAGCATCGACGGTACCTTCCAGGAGCTCCCGACAAAGCGCCTCTATGTGACGTTCAGGCAGGAGCTTTATGAAGATCCTGAGCGGAACTTCAAGCTAATTCCGAGGAAGACCAGGCGAATGATCAGGCTGAGCCTGTCAAACGGCCTCTCCATCGAACGGTCTGATGACCTGGAGCAGTTCTACGATATTTACGCCTCCAGTCTGAGGCGCCTCGGGACGCCGAGCTTCCCGAAGAGCCTGTTCGAGCGGATATTGTCTGACCTGCCCGGCCAGAGCGCTATCTTTCTGGTCAAGCAGAGCGGACGCCCGGCCGCCGGCGTCCTAACCTTCTTTCACAAAGATACTATCCTGCCCTACTACGGCGGCGCCTATCAGCAATATAACGGCTATGCCGTGAACAATTTCATGTACTGGAAGCTGATAGAGTACGGCTGCAATAACGGCTTTAAAGTCTTCGATTTCGGCAGAAGCAAAATAGGCTCAGGGTCATACGAATTTAAAAAGCACTGGGGGATGGAGGAGCGGCCGCTGGAATACGAGTATTGCCTGCTCAAGGCCAGGGAGATGCCGAACTTCAGCCCGGCAAATCCGAGATTCCATATCTGGATCAATCTATGGAAGAGGCTGCCGCTCTCCCTGACCAAGGCGATGGGGCCTCATATCGTGAGGCATTTTCCGTAAGGTGCCCGTTGACAGCATCTATCTGATCACGCGGCTACAGGATGAGAGTAGGCGGGTAGCTCAATGGAAGAGCGCCTGAGGTACCTTCAGGAGGAAGCAGGTTCGATCCCTGCCCCGCCTACCAAGTTTCCCTTTACCGGCAGTCGGCCAGCCGGCCTGAAAGCTCCAATCATCCGACCCCTTTGATTCGGCTGAGACAGCAAGAATGCAGGGCGTTTCAGATAGCGGCCGGCAACGGGATGATTGGCAGCGCGATTATGGTTTGACATTAGGCTGAGCTGCTGAACAGGCAGCAGGCCTAAAAGGGCGGAGCTATAACCGATAGACTAGAATTGAGATGAGAATCCTGTTCATAGCACACCGGCTGCCTTATCCGCCGGATAAAGGCGACAAGATAAGGTCCTTCAACGAGATCAAGCATCTCTCGGCCGAGCATGACCTCGACCTGGTCTGTTTTGCCGACGATCCGACCGATCTCAAGCACCGGGCGCGGCTCGAGGAACACTGCCGCTCGGTCGAGATCGTCCCGCTCGACAAAAGGGGGGCAAAGGCCCGCGCTCTGCTCGCCCTGCTCTCGGGCTCCAAGCCCTTTACCCTCGGTTACTTCTACGACCGGCGCATGGAGCGGCTGGTCGAGAACAAATTGCGCGCCGGCGGCTACGATCTGATCATGGTCTATTCGTCGAGCATGGCCCAGTATGTCATGCGTGCTGAGGCCGGACCTAAAATCATAGACCTGGTCGATGTCGATTCCGATAAATGGGGCCAGTACGCCGCGCGCCACAGGTTCCCGACTTCCCTGCTCTATCGGCTCGAGCAAAGGAGGCTCGCTGCCTACGAGAAAGAGATCGCCAGGAACTTCGACCGCTGCCTGCTGATATCGCGCGAGGAGGCCAGCCTTTTCCAGCGCATCGCTGCCGGGGCAACTCCGGCGATCATACCCAACGGAGTGGATGCAGACCATTTCGATCCCAGGCGATGTGCGTCCCGGCCGGCCGGCCTGAATTTTAAAAGACCTTATCTGGTTTTCGCCGGGTCGATGGACTACTTTCCCAACGCGGATGGCGTTGCTTATTTCTGCAAAATGATCCTGCCCGAGATCAAACGGCGCGTCCCGGAGATCAATTTCTACGTCGTGGGGAGGAATCCGGGCAAAGCTGTGAGGGGCCTCGCCCGCGACTCGGTATTCGTCACCGGCGCGGTAGACGATGTGCGGCCGGTCCTGGCCGGCGCCGAACTGGCCGTCGTCCCGCTGCGCGTTGCGCGCGGCGTTCAGAACAAGCTGCTCGAGTTTATGGCCATGGGGCTTGCCGTAGTGGCCACGAGCAAAGCGGTCGAGGGGATATCGGCGGTAAACGGCGTTCACCTCTCGATAGCCGACGACCCGAAAGAATTCGCCGAGGCGACCATAGATTTGCTGAAGAACCCGAACCGGCGCCGGCGGCTGGGCGCTAACGCGCGCGAGTTGGTCCGGTACTGTTACTCCTGGAACAAAATGTACCGTGGCCTGGATGCTCTTCTCGAATCGTTACGAGAAAAGGGGGCCAGGAGCCAGGAGTCAGGAGTCGGAATAATATCGATAAGCGTTCAACCGTCAGCGTTCAGCCGTCAGCAAGACCGGGAAAAACAGCGGCTGGCGTACAAACCCTGATCCGAGAATCGTACCGTGCTTCTCGCCTCTCACCGTTTTTGCTGAAGGCTGATCGCTGAAAGCTTGCTAAATTCGGTTAATCGACTTGCGCCATGAGAATCCTGATGATCGCGCCCGAGCCTTTCTTCCAGCCGCGGGGGACGCCGCTCAGCGTCCTGCACAGGCTGAGGGCGCTTTCCGAGCTGGGCTATACCGTAGATCTGGTGACTTATCCTTTAGGCCAGGATGTCGAGATAGAGCAGGTGCGCATCCATCGCAGCTGGAAGCCGCCGCTGGTCAGGAACGTCAAAGCAGGCCCATCCTACACCAAGCTGCTCCTGGACTTTTTCCTTTTCATAAAAGCGACGCGAATGCTCATGTCCGGCCGGTATGAGGTCCTGCACACGCACGAGGAGGCGGCATTTTTTGCCGCTTTGCTCGCGCGGGCCTTCAAGGTGAAGCACATCTACGATATGCACTCGAGCCTGCCGCAGCAGCTGCGCAATTTCTCCTTCACCAGATCGCGGCTGCTGATTCGAATCTTCAGCCTGCTGGAGAGGCTCACCATTCGAAATTGCAGCGCGGTCATAGTCATTTGCAGAGAGCTGGAAGAGTACGTGAGGAAGATCGCCAGCGTCAACGTGGTCCTCATCGAAAACACGCCCGACTACCATGATCTCTTTCGAGCCGAGCAACCGCCGGATGAGCCGGCAGAGTTAAGGCAGAGGCTCGGGCTCGACGGCAGCCCGGTTGTCCTCTACGCCGGCACCTTCGAGCCCTATCAGGGGCTGGAGCTGCTCGTCGATAGCGCGCGCATCGCCCTCCAATCCAGGCCCGAGCTGCGCTTTGTCCTGGTCGGCGGCAAACCGCATCAGGTGGAGAAGCTGAAAGCTAGGGTCTCGGCCCTTGGCCTGGCCGATAAATTCCTGTTTGCCGGCGAGGTCAGCCCGTCCCAGGTCCGCTCGTATCTCGAGCTGGCCTCGATACTGGTTTCGCCCCGAACCGAGGGGATAAACACGCCGTTGAAACTTTATTCGTATTTGCGCTCCGGCAAGCCGATTTTAGCGACCAATGTGATCTCGCACACCCAGGTGCTCAACCAGGAGGTGGCATTGCTGAGGGCGCCCGATTGTCGCGACTTCGCGGAAGGGATACTGATGCTCCTCGATAATCCGGCGCTGTGCGAAAGGCTGGCGCGAAACGCTAAAGAGATGGCGGCGCTTAAGTACAGCTATCACGATTACCTGGCTAAAACCAGGCTGATATACGAGGAGGTGGCGTCGCGCGGCCTGGCGGCCACGTTGGCTTAAAAAATATGCGGGAGGAAGCGGAGCGCGAGCACTATGCGTCGCCGGCAACGGCCGCCAGGTACGAACGGGACAAGTTCGGCTCCAGCTTCGGGCAGGCCCTGAAAACAAGGGAGATCGATCTTTTTCTTAGTTCCCTGCCCGAAAAAGCAAAGGTCCTGGACGTCGGGACCGGCACCGGCAAGCTCTTGATCCCGCTGCTGGAGAGCGCCAGGTACGCAGTGGGAGCCGATAGTTCGGCCAGCATGATGCGCCAGGCCGAGGCCAGATGCCTGGAGAGAGGGCTCTCTCCGACCATGGTGGCATGCGATGCCTGTTCCCTTCCCTTTAAAGACGGGTCCTTCGATTGCGTCGTCTCGTCGCGCCTGCTGATGCATTTGGCGGGCTGGCGCGAGGCGATAGCCGAGTTCTGCCGGGTGGCCAGAGCCTCGGTGACGCTCGATTTTCCGCCGCTCTTTGGCCTCACCCTCTTGGCCCCGGCCCTGGGGCGAGCCAAGCGACTGCTGGGCGGAGATCGGCCGCCGGCATATCGGGTCTTCTCGCTGAAACAGGTGAAGCGAGAGTTCGAAAAGCATGGCTTCAAGGTCGTGTCCCTGGAACGCAGCTATTTCGTGCCTATCTTCGTCCATAGGATTTTGGACAACCCGACGCTATCAGAACTGTTGGAGGCGCTGCCGCGCCGCATCGGTCTGACCAAATTGTTGGGCGCCCCGGTGACGCTGAAGGCCGTGCGGGTCAAAGCTTTAAACGCTTGAACCGGACTTTTGTAAAGAGGTCGTGGTATGCACGGCGAGCTGAAGGCCGCCGCTGGTTCTCAGAGATGCATCGAGGGCGAAAGCAATTGCAGGCAGCTTCTGTTCCCACCTCCGCTCGGCTGCCTGCAATTGCCCATCGCTAGTACTTGATACCATGAGCATAGCAATCAGCCCTTCTGCCGGCCGAGCGTCCGAAGGATCCCGAAAAGGCCGGGACAACGCGGCCCTGCTCGAGCGCATCAGATGCTACTGGGAAGAGAACATCCACGATTCCAGGATTGCTAAACATCCTGCCGGCTCAAAGGCATTTTTCGACGAGCTTGAGGAATACCACTTCGAAAAGCTCAGCTATCTTCCGAGAATCGTTAGCTTCGCCTCGCTCCGCGGGAAACGCGTTCTGGAAGTCGGATGCGGCGTCGGAGTTGACCTGGTCCGCTTTGCCCAGCAGGGCGCGATCGTAACCGGAATAGATTTATCGAGGAGGGCGATAGACCTGGCCCGAAAGAATTTCGCCCTGCGCGGGCTGGCCGGAGACCTGCGGGTAATGAACGGCGAGGCGATGGAGTTCGAGGGCGAGAGCTTCGACGCCGTTTACGCCCACGGGGTGATCCAGCACACAGCCGACCCTGCCAGGATGATCTCGGAAATTCATCGCGTCCTCAGGCCCGGAGGCCAGGCTATTCTAACCGTCTATAACAAGCACTCCTGGCTCAATTTGCTCTCGAAAATCGCCGGCGTCGGGCTGGAACATCAGGATGCTCCGGCCTTTAAAAAATATTCCGCCCGTGAATTTCGCAAGATGCTCGATGGGTTTTCACAGGTCGAGATCACAATCGAACGCTTTCCGGTCCGGACGCGCCTGCACGGGGGCCTCAAAGGGGCGCTCTACAACCGAGTCTTCGTTAGCGCTTTCAATGTGATGCCGCGATCGCTGGTCAGGAGGTTTGGATGGCACATCGCAGCTAAAGCGACCAAGTAAGAGCCTTAAACCCCTCGCCCTTCTCCACTAACAGAGGAGGAAAAATGCTCGACACAAATATAAAACGACAGAGATCCAAATCAGCAGTTCGCAGTGTTCATGGTGTTTACGCAGTACTGTTTGCTCTGACCCTTGCCATCGCACTGGCCAGCCCGGCCAAGGCTATCCAGATCAACTTCGATATATTCCCCGGCCCTGATGGCGTATTCGGCACCTCCGATGACGTCGTGGTCACGGCGGGCACCGAGATCACCACGCAGTACATGAGCGCCGGGGTCATCATCGAAAACGCCGTTGCGAGCACGGGTAACCCCGGTCTGTTCGCTATCCCTCAGGGCCCGCCGGGAAGCGAGACCCAGGATATCATCCCGACCACGCCCCCGCATGCCGCCAGCCTGCTCGATATCCCTGGCGATTTTAACACCAGCAGCACCGGGTTCATCGTGTTCAGGTTCTTTCCCTCGGCGCGCGATTTCGGTCTGGACCTGCTGGACGTGGAGGGCTCCGGCACGCCGGGGACCGGTAATACCTTCATCGATGTCCATCTCTCGGACGGGAGCGTGACGCACCTGCCGGCCTCCTCCGGTCCGACCGGAAACCAGCAGACGATCGCCTTCGCCGCGCCGGCCGGCCTCGAGATCATCAAGATCTTCGTATCGCTCAACAATCCGGTCCTGGGGGGCGAGTCCAGCGCGGTCGATACGTTGAACTTCACTCCGAGCGGCGGCTGCTGGCTGACGAGCGGCGGATTTCTGAACGCCTCAATTGCCCGCGGCAAGAACCGCCACAGCTTCGGCGGCAACGTCGGCCCGCCGCCCGCCGGGGCCTGGGAACACCAGGACCATCTGCTCGGGCTCAACTTCCACAGCAACGATGCTCATATCATCACTTGCTTTAATGATGGCGGTCCGGGACCTGGAAATCCGAAGGCTAAGGATAACGTGGCCCAGTTCGAGGGCACCGGTCGCCTCAACAACCAGCCCGGCTTCGCCTTCTGGGCAGAGGTGATCGACCGGGGCGAACCGGGGAGGAAAGACCATTATCGGATCAGAGTATGGCGGATCAGCGATGGGGTGATATTCATCGACGCCAATGGCGACCTGTCGGGCGGTAATATCCAGATCCATCCGCCGAACCCCTCGTTGAACTGAGGCCCGATAGGCCCGCGAGATAACGCGTTATGGTCGCTGAAGCTGTTTTGCCATATCCCGCTGCGCTGGAGGTTGCTCTTGCCGGTGCTCCCTTTGAGGCGTCCGCATCGGCCGGGCCCCTCCAGCGCCGGGAGCGTTCTGCTCAGCTATGAGGAGAGATCTGGTTCGACTATCAGAGAAAGTTTATGACCTTCTCGTCGTCGGGGGCGGCATCTACGGCGCCTGGATCGCTCGGGATGCTGCCCTGCGTGGCCTGTCGGTTGCCCTAATCGAAAAGGGGGATTTCGGCCATGCTACCTCTTACAACACCCTCAGGTTGATCCACGGCGGCCTGCGCTATGTACAAAGCGGCGATATCCGGCGCATGCGCCAGTCGCTCTGCGAACGGACGGCCCTGATGCGCGTCGCCCCGCACCTGGTGCGTCCGCTCCCCTTCGTCATACCTGCTTACGGGCACCTGGCGCGAGGGAGAGAGGCCCTGGCCTTGGCCCTGATGATAAACGACCTGGTAGGCTTCGATCGAAACCGGTTAAATGATCGGCAAAAGCACATCCCCCGGGGCCGGCTGCTCGCCAGAGGCGAGTGCCTGGAGCTGCTGCCCGGAATCGACGATCGCGGCCTGAGCGGCGGCGCCCTTTTCTACGATGGTCAGATGCACAGCTCGGAGCGCCTGATCATCTCGATACTCCGCTCCGCCGCCGAGGCCGGCGCCGATCTTGCCAATTATCTCGAGCTGACCGCCTTCCTTCGAAAAGGCGCGCGCGTGCTCGGCGCTAAGGCTAAAGACCGGCTCGATGGCAACGAGCTTGAGATCAGGGCCAAGGTCCTGGTCAATGCTAGCGGGCCCTGGTTCGATAACATCCTCAGCATGCTCGATGGCCGCCGCGAGCAACGGGCGCTCCTGGGCAAAGCTATGAACATCGTGGTCAAGCGCCAACTGGCACCGCGTTACGCCGTGGGCGTATACAGCAGGCGCGGCGCGGCCGAAAACAACGGCTCGGTACGCTCCAGGCTTCTTTTTATAACCCCCTGGCGCGGCTGTTCTCTGGTCGGAACAGCCCATATAGCCTGTGACAGCGGACCCGATGATTTTAAAATCACAGAGAGCGACATCCAGGGCTTTATTTCCGATATCAACCGCGCCTACCCCGCTGCCGCCATCGGGCGAGACGATGTTTCCTTCTTTTACGGAGGCCTGGTCCCGATCGATGCAAAGGATGGAGCGACAGGCGAGGTCAGGCTGTCGAGCCGCTTCCGCATCTGCGACCACCGGAGCGAGGATGGCATCGAGGGGCTCATCTCCGTGCTCGGCGTCAAGTTCACAACCGCAAGGTATGTGGCCGAGAAGACCGTGGACCTTGTCTTCCGAAAGCTGGCGCGGCGCCCTCCTAGGTCCTTTACTGCCCATTTCCCGGTATACGGGGGGGACATCGAGCGCTTCGACGATTTTCTCAAGAGCGAGATATCGGCTCGGGCGAAACAGATCAGCGCCGAGGCCGTCGAGCACCTGGTCACTAATTACGGCTCGAAATACCAAGAGGTCCTGTGCTGTCTCGATGATTGCGCCGGCCGCAGCGCGATGATAAGCGACAGACGGCAGCTTATCGAGGCCGAGGCGATACATGCGGTCCGGCGCGAAATGGCGCAAAAGCTCGCCGACGTTGTGATGCGCCGCACCGACCTTGGCTCGACCGGTTATCCAGGGGACGCCTGTATCGAAACCTGCGCCCGAGCCATGGCGGGCGAGTTGGGTTGGAGCAGCATCAGGGTCCAGAGCGAGCTGCAGGAGGTGAAAGACCTTTATTCCCCTCACTTGCGACCGCGAGCGGCATGGCGATGAAGATACTGGTCACCGGAGCGACAGGCTTTACCGGAAGCCATTTAACTGCCGGGCTCCTGGACGAGGGACACGAGGTGCGGGCCCTGGTCAGAGAGAGCAGCAACTTTGATTCTCTCCGACACCTGGAGCTGGAAATGGTGCGCGGGGACATAAGGGACAAGGCGGCAGTTGAGAGGGCGGTGAAGGGAATAGACGCGGTATATCACTTGGCCGCTTGCTACCGTCAGGCCGGCATCCGGGATTCGGTGTACCGCGCGGTTAACGTCGAAGGGACCAGGAACGTGCTGGAGGCGGCGCTCAGGCACAACGTGCAGCGGGTAATTCATTGCAGCACGGTTGGGGTGCACGGGCATATCGCCCGGCCCCCTGCCGATGAGTCGGCCCCGTTCAACCCGGGCGACCCTTACCAGGAATCCAAATTGGAGGCAGAGATGCTCGCCCGTCAGTTCCACGAGCGGCACGGCCTTCCGGTCGTCATCGTCCGCCCCACCGGCATTTACGGTCCCGGCGACCTGCGCTTTTTAAAGCTATTCCGAGCAATTCGGCGGCGCAAGTTCATCATGCTGGGGAGCGGCAGGACGCTCTACCACATGACTTATATCAGCGACCTGATCGCGGGCCTCAAGCTGTGCGGCAACGGCGACGGCATACTGGGAGAATGCTTTATCATCGGAGGCGAAGAGAGCGTCAGCCTGGAGCGGCTCGTCGGTATGATCGCCGCCGAGCTGGGCGTAGAGGTGTCGGGGCGGCGCCTGCCGCTCGGCCCATTCTATTTATTGGCCCTGGCGTGCGAGAAGATCTGCGTCCCCCTGGGAATCGAGCCGCCGCTCTACCGGCGCCGGCTTGACTTTTTCAGCAAGGACAGGGCCTTCGATATCTCAAAGGCCAAGACAGTCCTGGGCTATCGGCCGCAGGTCGATTTAAAGCGCGGCCTGCATCTCACGGCGGTCTGGTACCGCGAGAAGGGATATCTCTGAACCGATGGCGAAAGCTCCGAAAAGGGTAACGGTGCTCGGGAATTTCTCGGGCCGAAACGCCGGCGACGCAGCTATCCTGGAAGGGTTGCTCAAAGAGTTGTCGGCGCGCTACGGCCGCCTTCTCTTCCAGGTCCCGACGATCAACCCGAGCTTTATCAGGCGGAGCTACAAGGGATACTACGTCCGGCCGGTCTCCCTGCTCCCCTGGAAGCTGAGCCTCAAGATGTTCGGGCTGCCGGCGCTCAGGGCCATCCTCGATTGCGACCTGGTGCTGGTCACCGATGCCATTCTGTTCGACCGTAAGCTCTTCAACCCCCTCTTCAACTATCTCTCGACGCTCGCCCTGCTGCTGCCGCTCGCCAAACGTCGCGCCGTCCCGGTCGTGCTCTACAACGTGAGCCTCGGCACCATCGATTCGGAGTTAGGGCGCAGGTGCCTCGAGCGCGTTATCGAAAGCTCAGAGGTGGTGATCCTGCGCGATGTCGAATCGGCCCAGCTCATGCGGCGCCTCGGCATCGACCACGGCAACGTCCGCTTCGGCGCCGACTGCGCGCTGAGCATCGAGCCGTGCAGCGAAGAGAGGCTGGAGGAGATCTGCAAAAGGGAGGGCCTGTTCGAGCGCCGCGGGCGGCGCATCGGCTTCAACATAAATAGCTATATCGACACATATGTCGGGAACCGCGCAAGGCGCATCAGCCGACGCGCCTTTTTAGAGGCGGTGGCCGCTGCCGTTGATCGGCTCGTCGCGGGGCTGGACGCGGAGGTCCTGTTCGTTGCTACCCAGCACATGGATGTAGGGATCACCAGGGAGGCCATCGAGAGGTGCCAGAGCAAGCGGCGCATTAAAATGGTTTCGAATCGGGTCTACTCCTACCGGGAACTGGCGGGCATTTTATCCAGGCTGGAGCTGATGGTGGGGATGCGCACCCATTCGCTCATCCTGGCCTCATCGGTAGGAACGCCCGTTGCCGGCATAATCGCTTATCCCAAGACCAGGGCCTATCTCAGGTCCATCGGACAGGAGCGGTTCCTGGAGTTCGATAGCTTCAGCGCCGATAATCTCGAGCGCCTGGTCCGATCTGCCTGGGAGGAGAGGGAGACGCTTAGATTGAAAGTCAGAGAGGCGGTTGAAGAGCAAAAGAGGAGGGCCAGGGAGAGCGCCGAACTGCTGGCGCCCTTTCTGGAGCAGGCGGACCTGCTCGAAGCTTCGTCACCAATCGTAGATTTGAGTCCGGCGAGCCCGAGATGATAGATGCTGATTCGCACCACCGGGCCGTGTTCGACCAAGAGGTCGAGCGCTGGAGCGGCCTCTACCTGCGCTCCGGCCGCAGGGCCTCCTGGGGTATCCTGGACCGCTTAATAGCGGGCCGCGCCGAGAGGCGCATGGCTTTAGCCCTCGATATGCTCGAGCTGAACTCGGGCCACCTCCTGGCCGATATCGGGTGCGGCGGCGGATATTACGGGTTGCGGGCTCACTCTCAAACCGGCTGCGGATACCTGGGCCTGGACCTCTCGAGAGAGATGTTAAGACACGCGCGGAAACTCTTTTCCCCCTCCGGAGCGAAAGGGGAGTTCATGCAGTGCGACGCGCGAAATCTGCCGCTACAAAGCTCATGCGCCGATAAGATCCTGCTGGTGGGAGTGTTGAACTATTACGACAAGCCCCAGGTCGGGTCGATCTTGCGGGAGGTGCAAAGGGTCCTGAAACCAGGCGGCGCGGCCGTGCTGACTAGTTTGAGGCTGGATCTCCTGACCTGGCTGCGAAGCAGGTTGCCTGAATTCTTCCCGAGGCCGCTGCGCCTTCCCGGCCCTATTTTCCCCCATTCGGAGAGAAAGCTGCTGCCGATAATCGAGGCGAGCGGCCTGCGGCCGGACCGGGTCATCCGCGTCAGAAAGTACGGGATTTTTCCCTTCTATTCTCTGGTAAGAGTGAGAAGAAGCAATGATTAGAGAGGCTGGGGACGGGCCGAGGCGCGGCGCTGCATTTTACCTGAGGCTGCTGGTCAGCCTGCTGCTTATCTTTTATCTGCTCGAGCAGGTAAGCTGGTCGGCCTTTCGCGAGGTGATCCTCAAAGCCGACCTTTTTTATATAGTCCTATCATTCGCCCTCACCCCGCTCCTGATCCTGGTAAGCGTCTGGAAGTGGCGGCTCCTTTTGGCGGCCAAAGGATGCCTGGTCTCCTCATCGGAGCTGTTCAAGCTCTACCTGGTAGGCTATTTTTTCAATAACCTTCTTCCGACCAATATCGGCGGCGATCTGGTGCGGGCCTACCGGTTGGGGAAAAAAGTAAACGATCAATCCCAGTCGGCGGCTTCTGTATTGATGGAGCGTTTTACCGGCGTATCGGCCCTGGTGATCCTGGCAGCGCTATCATTTTTCGCCAACCTGGGTCTGGTGGGCGACCTGAGGATCGGACTGGCCCTGCTGCTGGTCAGCGCCAGTTATTTCGCCCTCTTCTGGCTGGCGGTGGATGATTCCCCGCTCCTTTTGCTGGAGAGCAGGATCAGGCACCGGTCTATCTCCAGCCTGATCGAAAAGCTCAGGAAGGTGCAAAACGCAGTTAAAGCCTACAACGACAACAGGCGGATATTGCTGCTTTCTGTCTTCATATCTTTTATTTTCTATATCTTAGCGATCATAAACGTTTACGTCAGCAGCCTGGCCTTCGGGGCCGCCGTCTCGATAGCCAGCCTGGCCGTGATTGTGCCATTGATTTTGCTTATTTCAATGCTCCCCCTCTCGATAGGCGGGATAGGCCTGCAGGAATGGGCCTACTTTTTTACCTTCAGCCAGGTTGGGATAGCCGGCACCGTGGGGCTATCCGTGGCCCTGCTGATGAGGCTGAAGGGGGTGGTTTGGGGGATATTCGGAGGTGCCATGTATGGCTGGGGCAAGGGATAAAGAACAGGCCGGGTTCGTACATTTGGGCTACCACTCGATGGTCGCCTCCGATACGGGCAAAGGCCCGTTACGAAAGTATCAGGAGATAATGGTTGGCAGCACCGGGCTGGCCGACCTGCTCAAGTACGAGCTTTTGACCTTTTTCCTCGGCCCCATGCCCGGGATCCTCGGGCTTTTTCTCAGGCGGTATTTATACCGGGGGCTGTTCGGCGCGCTCGGGCCGGGCTCGATTATCGGCAGCAACGTCAGCCTCAGACAGCCCGGCAAGATTCGAATCGGAGCCAGATCGATGGTCGCCGAGCACTGTCTGCTGAGCGTAAGCGGCTCCCAGCCCTCCGGCATTCTGATAGGCGAGAACGTCTTCATAGGCCGCGGCACGTCGCTCGTGACGCGTGATGCTCTGATCCGCATAGATGACTTTGCAAACATCGGTGCCTATTGCAAGATCTCAAACAACGTGCATATAGGCAAATATGCACTAATTGCCGCCTACTGCTATATCGGAGGAGCTAACCACCGGGCCGACCGCGTCGATATCCCCATTGCCCTTCAGGGGGTAGAGGAGCGCGGAGGGGTTATTATAGAGGACGACGTGTGGCTCGGCGCAGGGGTAAAGGTCAACGACGGCGTTCGCATCGGCAAGGGGTCGATCGTCGGCGCCGGGTCGGTGGTCACTCGCAACCTGCCTGAATATTCGGTCGCCTACGGGGTGCCGGCGCGCGCGGTTCGATCCAGGCTTCAGCGCAAGGCTGAGCCGGGCGGCCCGGATGCCATGGCCGAGCTGAAGGAGGCGCTGCGCGAGGGCATGCCGTGAGCGGCGTGAGGTTAGATATCATGTGGCCGATAAAGGCGAGACGAGAAAGCGTCGGTAACCCTCATGTGGTGAACCAGATAGTGGAGCGGGACCTCTGCGTGCGCTGCGGCGCTTGCGAACCGGCCTGTCCGGTCGATATCATAAGATTCGACGCGCGCGGATATCCCTATCTGACGGACGAGGCCCTCTGTATAAAGACTTGCACCAGATGCCTGAAAGTATGTCCCGGCGAGGAATTCGATTTCTCCCGATTCGACGATCAAATGTTCGGCGCCCGGCCGCACCCCCTATCGATCACCGGCATAGCAAGGCGAGCGCTGGTGAGCTTCGCCACCGACGACCTGGTCAGGAGAGATGGGACGAGCGGCGGCTTCGTGACCCAGATCCTGCTCTACATGCTCGATAAGAAGCTGATCGACGGCGCGCTGGTGCTCGGCTCCGCGGTAGACGGCAACGGCTGGCGCCAGGAGCCGTTCATCGCGCGCACCGCTGAGGAGCTGAAGCGCGCGGCTAAATCGAAATATATGGTCGTCCCCTTCCTCAAACCCCTCGGAGAGATGGAGAAGATCGAGGGGAATTACGCCGTCGTCGCCCTCCCCTGTTATATACAGGCGCTCAGGAAATATCAGAAGGTGAGCAGAAAGCTGAGGGAGCGCATCAAGCTGGTCATCGGCCTCTACTGCAACGTGGTGTTCGAGCCCTACGTTCTCGATGACCTCTGCGAATTCAACGGGATCAAGAAGGAAGATGTGGTCAACGTGGACTTTCGTTACGGCAACTGGCCCGGCGGAGTTTACGCCCAGCTTCGCGACGGGAGCGTGCGCAAGGCCCTCAAGCTTGAGGAGATGAAAGATGAGTTCAACCTGCTTAAGATCTTCTATACCGCTCCGCGCTGCAACATGTGCATCGACTTCTCGGCCGAGCATGCCGACCTGGCAGTAGGCGACCCCTGGCTGCGCGGACCCGATGGAAAATATCTGTTCGAGGATGGCCGGACCACAGTTCTGACCCGCACCGAAATCGGCGACCGGATAGTCAGCATGGCGGCCGCAGACCGCTACATCAACGTGAAAGAGATACCCCTTAAAACTTACATGGTTAATTTCGAGGGGAACGCGCGGTACAAGCGGGACCTGGTCCCCAAGAACATAATGCTGCGGAAGCTGTTCAAGCTTCCTGTGCCCGAATACAATCGCCCGATCGGCCGCGGCAAGCTCTCCGGCTTCCCGCCCGCCCTGCTCAGGATATTTATCCTGGCCATGGCCAGATTCAAATGGTTCAGGAGGCTCGGCATGTCCCTGGCCCAGACCAGACCGGCGATTGCCTATTTAGCCTGGAACCGCAAGAGGAAGGCGAAAAAGTTTGCCGCCACATACCGCAGACTCGAAAGGTTTGTCGATGAGCTTGCTCGGACAGGTGCCGAACCAACCAATCAGGCCCCTGGGCCGGCGGCGATAAGGCCGCGTGAAAATCGAAGCAGCTACGATTAGCGAAGGGTAGGGGCGCGGCCCGCCGCGCCTGCTGCAGACCAATGAGGGGATTATGGATTCGCTGGAACGCAAGATCAAAGACAGGAAGGCAACGGTATCGGTAATAGGCCTCGGCTACGTCGGCCTCCCTCTTATCGTCGAGTTCGCCCGGGCGGGCTTCAATTGCATAGGATTCGATGTGGATCCCAGAAAAGTCGATGGCATCAATCGGGGCCTCTCCCACATCGGCGATGTGTCATCCGAAGACCTGGCCCCTCTGGTGAGGTCGGGCCGGCTGCGGGCCACCGAGGACTTCGGGCTGCTTGGTGAGGCAGACACAGTATCGATCTGCGTGCCCACGCCGCTAAGGAAGACCAAAGACCCTGACATCTCCTACATCGTCCAGGCAACCCAGGCGGTAAAACAGCACCTGCACCCTGGCATGCTGGTTGTGCTCGAAAGCACCACCTATCCAG
>FWPU01000558.1_pt1 | contig 121035 bp, 126 predicted proteins | sample 2228361 | NCBI WGS metagenome assembly FWPU01 (sample SAMEA103939777, study PRJEB20133) | metagenome | reverse complement strand
GAGAAGAGCGCATAGATACACGCGTTTCACGCTCGCCTTCCCGCAAGCCTTGCGGTTCAACCCGTGAAACATTTTTTGTGCCTAGCTGCTGTCGAACTCAGGTGGTAAAAGCTCGCGTCTTTTTATTAACGGCGGCGTGTGTATGTATCGTCATTATTATAACCGTCGAAATAGCTTTTGCCGCCACGGGTACGTGCCAATCTCCATCGGGTAGCAATTTTTCTAACTGGGGGTGTTACTACAATAAAATTAGGTAACGTGCAGTGGAATTACGTCGAAGGATGGCAAACTCTGAACGGGGTTGTTGGCTACGGTGACGCCATCCTTGAATCATATACCAATCCGTCAGGCTATATGGGGGGCCTCGGTTATACCGGTGCAGGGACCTTCGTAGGTTATCTTCTAATTTCCAACCGTTACTTGGAGTATGGCGGTGGATTTATCTGTTTCGCCACTTCATGGTTCTCACGCTCCTGCGTAAACTGCGACCTGGTAGATCGTCGGTCGTATTACGGCCCTTATCACAATTGTAGGAGTTTCCATATTTATTCGGTCCAATCTCAACATACTTTAGTAATTAACGGTACATACTTCTATAAATACACAACCTATTGACAAGGGAGTGTAAAAGCTATGCAAGTCCGGAAGAATGTAGTCGCCTGCATACTGGCCATTGCGGTGACATTAACATTTACCAGCGGCGCTACGGGGATCGCTGGCGACAGTTTCCTGTTCCCGGTTACTTATTTAGGTCAAGATAAACAGTTGGCTGAGACCCTCACCTCGGCGGGAGCTGTAATGGCCTCTATTCCCGTTCCTGGTTCCCGGGCGGTGATCCTTGATAAATGCCCAAGCCAGGAAATGGGACGTAAGATAGTGGAACAGGAGCTCATGGTGGCTTCTCGTTGGTGTTCGGCCGTTGATATGTTGAGGGCTCTCGGAGGTGCGGAGTGGGTTGTAAAGCCCTTTGTGACCACCCTTATATCTGCGGGCCTCATAACCGAAGACCAAGCAGCCCGGACGAGCGCTGAATTGGCGGCCCAGACTCTGGCTCAGGCATCACTCGTGGATTCCGGCCCGCCTGGGTATGGAACTACGTTTCGCCGCTGGCGGAGAGTTGATCCTGTAAGCGGAAGGGTTAGCTATTATCTTGACATAGGTCCCTTTGGCGGTTCACTGAGGGAGATGGTAATGCAGGTAAATCTGTCGCTGGAGGAGCATATCAAAAACCAAAGGCGTGATAAGGGGTGGGGGGCCGACGGCTCCGGCGCATAGGCGTAATTATCGCAGTGACTGCAGCGGCAGTCGGGGCGGCGGTTGTACTTTCCCGTTTTGCACCTTTTCCGGTGGGCCGTCCGGAGACAAAAAGAGTGAGCGTTTCAGAATTAGCGGCGCGGTGTGCGTGCTAATCGAAAAGTTGACCGGTGTGCTAAGCGAAAAGTTGACCACCCTGCCGTGGTGCATATTCGCCTAATGGGCCGCCACCTCCTTCTCCATCCTCTGGCGGCTCTCGCGGAAGCGTAGGATTCGCCGTTAAACAGCAGAGGTTCTCAGAGGGAAGTGGTTGAGGGTGAATAAGTCGTCGAAAATAACCGTTATTCTTCTGGTGGTTGCCACGTGGCGGGATCATCAGCGTTTACGCCAGCAACCGTATTCGCACATAACTGGTTCTGGTAGTTGGCACTGGTTGCATGGCAGGTGCTTTAACCGTTATGGCATCCAAACCTATATAACGGTATATAATGCAGCAACATACTGGACGCAGGCCAACAACGCACGCGCCGATTGGGCAGGCAAGACCATCCTTGAGCTACCGGCGTCAAGTTCTCACACCTACGCTGATATTCACACCTTTGATGGCAATTGCGGAGACATAGGCTGGTGGTTTGGCCGAAATCGTAAACTCAGAATGGCCATGTCGCATAACTCATGGCCACGCGCGTTACCTGCCCAGAGGGGTGTTGGAACGGTTTAAGGGCACCGGTCCAGACCTGCTTAAGCTGTTCAAGGTGGGCGGTCCCTCCATGTACCTGGAAGGTGACCACCCTTACCAGCCGGGGACCGTCGAACTCCTCTTCCTAAGGCCGAAAGCGGATACATCCGAGGGAGAGGTGCTTCAAAGCGTGGTGGGCAGACGGGTGACGGAGATACGGGATATGGTGGGACGGTTTCCGGGCCCGTACCCGCGGTCCCATTATATGCAGTGAAATCCTGTTGGTGCCATTTGCCCGGACAGGTTCAACCGCCCCTGAAAACTCACCTTCCCGGGCCATCTCTCCGGAAGCGGAGGGTGGCCGCGATGGGGCGGATGTGCTCCCGGTCGGCGTAAAGGACAAAGTAGCGGTAGCTTCCTCCGGCCACGCGGAGGGGGGCAGGCGGCTCGACGACCAGCATGGCCTGCCCCCTCATCTCCTCCGGCTGATCGGGAGAGGGCAGGATCAGGCGGGCCGGCCGGCCGTCCACCTCCAGTCGTTCGATCGCCGGTGCGGTCCCGTAGGGCTTGAGCCGGTGGCTGGCTTCCTGCCGGGCCAGTCCATCGAGGTCGAGGGGGCTGCTTGCCGCGTCTATCTGAAAGAAGCCGTCTGCGCCTCCGTATCGCTCCGCCGGTTCACCATGACCGGGCACCCTGCCCCACCCCGGTGGATGCCTCAGACTGATACCATATGTTTGGCTCACATAGGTCTTCCAGTCGGCGGATACTGAAACGGGCGGCTTGCCCGCCCCACCTCCGGCCGGGCCTGGCCACCAGTCGAGGGCGACCGGAGACGCCGCCCCCTGGCTGGCGGCCTGTTCCCGGGATGGGGCCTGCCGATGGGCGTCTCGTTCCATCCGGCCGTAGGCGCCCGGGAAAAGCGCAAGCGCGAGAAGCAAACCCGCCCGGAGGCAGAGTTTCCCGGCAGACCGTGTCACGGCTTCTCCTCCGCCTGCCGCCACTCGAGGGGGCGGCTCTGCGCGCCCCAATAGACCGTCACGTGAGGGTAGGGGATCTCCACTCCTTCCGCGTCGAAGCGGTTCTTTATGCGGCGGCGGAGCTCGCGCGCCACGAGCCACTGCTTGAGGGGCTTCGTGGTGACCATTATCTTGATGGTGACCTGGGATTCCCCGAAGGCGTCGATGCCCAACACCTCGGGGGGCTCGAGGATCAGGGGGCCGAAATCGGGATCGGCGGCAAGCCCGGTGCCGATGTCGCGCAGGAGATCCATGACCCGGTCCACGTCCTCGCGGTAGGCCACTCCCACGTCCAGGACGGCGCGGGACCACTCGCGCGTTCGGTTGGAGACGGCCTGGATAGCCCCGTTGGGTAAGACGTGCACCGTGCCGTCCAGGTCCCGGAGGATGGTGGTGCGGAGGGTGATGTCCTCCACCTGGCCCGCGAACTGCCCGCCCCCGGCGTGGAGCGTCACCACGTCCCCCACGCGGATCTGGTTCTCCATCAGCATGAAGAAGCCGCTGATGACGTCGCGCACGAGATTTTGCGCGCCGAAGCCCACGGCGAGGCCGCCGATGCCGGCCGCCGCCAGGATGGGCCCGATGCTCACGCCGAGCTCGTTGAGGATGATGAGGCCCGCCACGGCCAAGAGGGTTACCTTCGTGATCTTGCGGAGGATGGCCGTGAGGGTGCGCGCCCGCTTCTCACGCTCGGAGAGGTGCTCCGGATCCTCGTCGCCGACGGCCTTCTCCAGCCGGGCGAGGGCGGCCGAGGCTGCGCGGGCCGCTACAAGCGCGCCCAGGGCGATGAGGAGGATGCGGAGACCGTGGGTGCTGCCCCAGGTGATGGCGTCTTGGACGGTGGCGATGGCTGTAACCTTCATAATCTTTCTCCCCCTCCGTTCCGAGGCGGGCAGCCGCGGCCTCGAGGCCGGACGCCGTTCCTAGCGGGGTCGCTTCCGCGCCGCGTTCTCGTCCCGGTCCATGAGCGTCCCGGTCCATGATAAGACCGCACGCCTCCTACCGGAATGTCCGCTCCCATGGCGGGAGCGGTTGACGTAAACTGGCGCAAGAGACGGAATCCCGCCCGGGAGTGATACCTGTGGCGCATTACGAACCTTTGACCGTCCGGCGCACAGCCGAAAGAATCAAAAAGGGGGAGGAGGCGTGGATCTGCATCCGTGAGTTCCTCGATGACTTTTACGCAGAGGGGGACGGGGGGCGGCGGGCGGCCATGATCGCGGAAAGACCGGAGCCCGTGGGAGACCGGCGCTTCGACGCCTACCTCGCGGCCCTGGCCGAACACCTGGCTGTGCACGGCGGGCTTTCCGTTCCCCCATGGGTGTACGAGAAGGAGCGGTTACTCGAACGTTGGTGGTTCCCCACCGCTTTCCGGAGCCTGCACGCCCTGGCCATCGTCCAGAGCCCGGCCTCCTTCCGCCGCCGGGGCATTTTCGTGGACGAGACGGAGTTGCAGCGGTGCTGACCCGGGAGGAGATCGTCCAAGCCTGTTAGCGGAGCCAGGTCACGAGCTCGGCCAGGGGGCGGCGGCCGGGTCCCTCCGGCTGCTGGGCAGGGCGGCCCAGGGCCACGGCCAGGACGATGAACTGCTCAGGGGGAAGCCCTGCGAGGGCCGCCAGCTCCCGCTCGCAGAGGATGACGGGCCCCGTCATGGCGCAGGTGCCGTAACCCAGGGCGTGGGCGGCCAGCATCAGGTTCTGGGCAGCCAGGGAGACGCTCTTGATGGACTCCTCCCGCTCGAGCACGGCCATCTCCTCGGCGGAGAAGAGGGGGAGGAAGATCTCCTCGGTGAAGCGCGACCGGTAGGGTTCGCCGACGAGCAGGATGAGGGCGGGCGCGCCGGCGAAGGCGGCGGCGTAGCGGCCGAAGACCCGGAGCTTCTTGGCGGCGTCGGGACGACCCCGCTCCTCGCCCCGGCGCTGGAGGCGGGCGACGGCCTCCCAGCACAGCTCCTCGGCGCGGCGGATGAGGTCGGGGTTGGTGACGACGACGAAGCGCCAGGGCTGCTGGTTCGTGTCGCTGGGCGCCCAGCGGGCGCAGTCCAGGATGGCCAGCAGGTCCTTCTCGGGGACGGGGTCGGGGAGGAAACGGCGGATGCTCCTCCGTCCCAGGATGGCGTCGCGCACGGCGGCGAAACTCGTCTCCACGCTGACCACGGCCGGACCTCCTTCCCTCTCGGCCCTATATTCCGCCGCGGGCGGCGCGTTTCCTGCCGGTCCGCGCCCGCGCCTTGCGTCGGGGGGCGCCGGGCGCCAACATGTTCCGGTGAACGCGATGGAACTTGACTCGCGCTGGCGCCGCGACGTTTACGCCCTGGCCGTGGCCGACTTCCTCTGCCTGGTCAGCTTCACCATGTTCCTGCCCTTCCTCCCCCTCTACCTGCGGGAGATGGGGGTGAGCCGCCACCTGGAGGCCTGGTCGGGGCTCATCTTTGGAGCCAGCTTCCTGGCCGGCGGGATCATGTCGCCCGTGTGGGGCGCCCTCGGGGACCGCTACGGCCACCGGCTTATGCTTGTCCGCTCAGGGATCGCCATCACCGCCGTGCACCTCCTCTTCGGCTTCGCCGTGGCGCCGTGGCAGCTCCTGGCTCTCCGCCTCCTCAACGGCCTGGCCGGCGGTTTCCTCCCGGCCAGCAACGCGCTCGTGGCCGCTGTGGTGCCGGGGGCGGAGGTGGGCCGGGCCCTCGGCCTCCTCCAGGCCAGCGTGGCCGCAGGCGGCATCACGGGGCCCCTGGCGGGCGGCTTGGTGGCGGGCTGGCTCGGCCTGCGGGCGACGAGCTTCGGCGCCGCCGCCGTCATGGGCGTCGCCGCCCTTCTGAGCTGGAGCCTGGTGCGGGCGGTGCCGCCGGTCCGGCCGGCGGGCGGGAGCATCCTGACCGGCCTCCGCTCCGCCGTCGCCCATGCCGGGGTCCGGCGGGTGGTGGCCCTAGTCTTTCTGGTGCAGGCGGCCACCACGGCCGGGCAGCCGGTGCTGGCGCTGCTGGTGGAGCGGGTGGCGTCCGCCGGCGGGGCGAGACTGCCGGCTGTGACCGGTTTCGTCTTTGCCGCTGCGGGCTTGGCCACGGCCCTCTTCACCCCCCTCTGGGCGCGGCTGGCGGAGGGGCGCTCCGGACGGCGGCTGCTCACGGTGGCCTTGGGTGGGACGGCCTTCACCTCGGCCCTGCACACCCTTGCCGCCACGACGGCGCAGTTGGTGGGGGTACGCCTACTCTTCGGGGTTTTTTCGGCGGGCGCAGCGCAGGTGGCCAACGTACTCCTGGCGGAGGCCGCGGAACCCGGTCAGCGGGGCCGTGCCTTCGGCCTGGCTTCCTCGGCGTGGATGCTCGGCGTTGTGGCTGGGTCCGCGGGCGGCGGATGGGCGGCCCAGCGGTGGGGGGTGGTATCGCCTTTTTGGTTGGCGGGGCTCATCCTGCTGCCCGCCGCCCTGGCCCTGGTCGCGGGCCGCCCCTTTCCCCGGCAACCCCGCGCCGGCCTGGGTGGCGCGGGCGGCGCAACCAGCCGGGAAAGGGCGCCGTAGAATAGGCCCCGCCGGGCGCGCGCACCTTAACGCCGGTGAGCCCCTTGTTGGTGCTGCGCCGGGGATTCCTCTGGGCGGTGGCGCTGTGCATCCTCCTGGCTCTGCCCGGCTGCGCCCCGCGGCGCCGGCCGGCTCCCGCCGCCTTCATGAAAGGATTCAACTACGTGGCCTACGCCTCGGACGTGCTGGCCTCGCCGCGGTCCGACCGGGTCCTGCGGGAGCTGCGCCGGACGGGCGCCGACTGGGTCGCCATCACCCCCGTCTGGTATCAGGACGACGCCGCGTCCACGGATATCGCCCCCTGGGAGGGACGGTCCGCCGACGACGACTCCCTGCGCCACGCCGTGGACACCGCGCGGCGCCTCGGCTTCCACGTGGCGCTGAAGCCGGTGGTGGACGTGAAGGACGGCACCTGGCGGGCCCTCATCGCCCCTTCCGACTGGGGGCGCTGGTTTGCCGCCTACCGGCGCTTTCTCGATCACTACGCGCGCCTGGCAAGGGAGCAAGGGGTCGAGCTCCTGGTGGTGGGGAGCCAGATGTCTTCCGCCGAGCCCCTGGCCAAGGAGTGGCGGACCCTGATCGCCGAGACGCGCCGGGCCTTCCCCGGGCGCCTCACCTACGCCGCCGATTGGTCCCGGTACCGGGACGTACCCTTCTGGCGGGACCTCGACTTCGTGGGCATCAACGCCTTTTTCCCTCTGAGCGATAAAGCCCGCCCCGCTCTGGATGAGCTGCGCCGCGGCTGGGACCGCAGGCGGCGGGAGATCGAGACCTGGCTTGACGCAAGCAAGGTGGGCAAGCCCGTCCTCTTCACCGAGATAGGCTACATGAGCCGGCGGGGGGCGGCGGCGGACCCGGCCCGCTACGTGCCCGGGGCGCCCGTGGACCTGGCGCTGCAGCGCGATGCGTATCGCGCCGCCTTGGAGAGCGCGGCCCGCTCCCCGTGGTTGGCGGGCATGTTCTGGTTCTGGTGGGACAACCCCAGCGTCCCCGACTGGCCCGGCGGCCGGCGCGATCCCGGCTTCACCCCGAGAGGGAAGCCGGCCCAGGAGGAGGTGCGGCGCTGGTTCCGGCGGGCGTGGCCCGCGGCCGCCCGCCCGTGAGCGCCCCGGTTTCCCCCTGAATGGCGGCGGCAACCCGTCCCTCGGGGCGGCTGGCCCGGGTCAGGAATGTCCGCCGGGATCCTCCCATGAAATGTAGCTGTGAGGCGCGCGGCTGTTTTGGGCCTGTGCGGGGCGGTCCTGGTGGGCGGGCTCGCCCTGCGGGCGGCGGTGCCGACCGCAGGGCACGCAGGGACGGTGAGCGGTCCGGGAACCTGCGACCGGGAACGGGTGTTGCGCCCCTCCCTGCCGCCGCTGGCGGGCGAAGACGTGGTGGAGCTGCAGGAGAGACTCCGTCAACTGGGCTTTTACCCCGGTCCCGTTCACGGCTTCTACGACGGCCCCACCGCCGCGGCCGTGCGAGCGCTGGAGGGGGCGCGGGGCGTGCGCCCCACCGGGATCGTGACGGCCGGCACCTGGTTCCTCCTGGCAGAAGGGCGCAGTGTCGCCGCCGCCCCGGCCACCCCGCCGCCCTCCGGCGAAGTGACATTGCTCGTGGACACCTTCAGCCAGATCCTCACCGTGCTTGTGGAGGGGCGTCCGGTGCGGCGCTACCCCGTGGCCGTCGGCAAGCCCTGGACGCCCTCACCCCCCGGCGAATGGCGCGTGGTGGAAAAGCTGGCCGAACCGGGCGGCCCCTTCGGCAGCCGGTGGCTCGGACTGGACGTGCCCTGGGGCGGCTACGGCATCCACGGCACCAACCGCCCCTGGTCCATCGGCCAGGCGGCCAGCGCCGGTTGCATCCGCATGCACAACGCCGACGTGGCGGAGCTCTACGAGACCGTACCGGTCGGCACGGTGGTGGTCATCCGCGGTCCGCTCACGCCCGCCGTCTGGGTTCCCCTCCGGCGGGGCAGCGTGGGGCAGGAGGTGGTGGCCCTCCAGCTCCGGCTGCGGGCGGCCGGCTTCCCGGCCGGTCGGGCCGACGGTCGCTTCGGCGCCCTCACGGAGGAGGCCGTGCGCGGGCTGGAGAGGTTCTACGGGCTGCCGGAGGACGGCCTGGCCGGACCGGCGGTCCTCCATCTCCTGGGGCTGGGGGGAGGATGATGGATAACCGGTTGGCGGGGAGCGGCAAGGTGGCCCAACCGCCGCCCCGGGCGCCGGGGATCCGGTCGCGGGCCGGGGGCGTGCTGGGGGTGTTGGTCGCGGGGTCCTTCCTCCTGACGGGGGGCTGCGCCCAGGTGCGGGAGACAGGGCCGGCCGGAGGAAGGGTGACCCTGCGGCTGTGGGACTACCGCTGGCCCACGGCCCCGGACGGCACCGCCTACGCCCAGTGGCTGGAGCGCCAGGTGCGGGTTTTCGAGGCCGCCCATCCGAGCGTGGAGGTGCAGATCCACCTCCTGGATCCGGAGAGCGGCCCCGTGGCCGTGCGGCGGTCCTTGGCGGAAGGACGGGTGCCCGACGTGCTGGGAACCCGGCCCGGGGACCCCGTCCTTTTTTCCGGGCGCTGGCAGGTGCCGGCCGAGCGCTTCCTCCGCGGCGCGGTGCGGCGCCGGTATCTGCCGCCGGCCCTGGAGCTGGCCGCGGCCGGTGGTCGGGTTTGGATCTGGCCCCGCTGGTTCGTGGCGGACGCCTGGTTGGCCCGGAGCGAGCCCCTGCGGGCCGCCGGCGTGGCGGCGGAGGAGCTGGTGGTGCGGGGCTGGAGCTGGGAGGAGGCGGCTCGCCGCCTGCGCAGGCTGCGGGGAAGCGGGCCGCTGATCGCGGTGCCGGGCGACGGCGCGGCTTTCTTTCGTCCCCTCCTGGCCTGGGAGCGGGTGGGGGAGGGAGGAAACGCCGTGAGCCGTCTCCGGCGGCTCCTGGGGCTGGGGGCGGGACGCCGGGAGCGGTGGCGTGTCTCGCCGGTCCGGTTGCGGGCCGCCACCGACTGGGTGCGGGTGTTGCGGGCGGGCGGTGCCCTGCCGCGTCCGGGTAGCCTGGGCGACCAAGGCCAGGGGGGGCTGAATGCCTTCCTCACGGGCCGGGCCGCAATCCTGGCGGGTGCCAATCCATGGCTCTCCTCCCTGTTGCTCCACCGGGGAAGGGAGAGCGGCCCGGCCGCCGGCCTGGTCCTCCTGCCCGTGCCGACGCCGCCCGAGGAGCAGGGGCCGCGGGTGGCGCGGCCGGCGCTCACGAAGACCGACCGCTTGCGCCTGGGGGGCCTGGCCGTGTTCCGCCCGCCCGACGCCGCCGATCCCCGCCGGCTCCAACTGGCTGCGGAACTGGCCTATTTCCTGAGCCTGCGCGGGCACCCCTGGGCGGGCGGGGCCGGGCCGGCCTTCCCGGCGGAGCGGGAGGCCTGGCTCCGCTGGGCGGCGCGATCCGGCCCGAGCGCTGTCTTCAGCGCCTTCACCCTCCATAGGGCCCGGGGCGCGGTCCGGGGGATGGATCTGGAGACCTGGACGGCCGCCGAGGAAACCTGGCGAGCCCTCGGTCCGGCCCTGAAGGCCCTTTGGGAGGGTGGCGCAGGGCCCGTTACCTGACGTCCTGCCTCCGATCCCTCGCGTCACCTTCCCGGCCCGGCTCCCATACCCTGTCCGGGAAGGGAAGGGTGGGGCGTGCGGGGTCGGCCGGTGCAGCGCAAAATCGTCGTCTTCCGCCGAGGATGTTGTCCCGATGAAAGAAGCCTCCTGGCCTGCGGGGTGCAGCCCCTGCGGCGCCTGCCTCTGGTCAATGCCGTGGTGGTGGACATGCCGGCGACGGCGCTCCTGGCCGCCTCCTCCCTGGCCGAGGTGGAGCGGGTGGACGACGACCTGCTCCTGCGGGCCACGGACCTCCCGGCGCCGGAGCGCCCCGGCGGGGCGGAGGTTGGCTCCGACCAAGGCGCGGCAGACCGGGAGGGGGAGGGGAGAGCGGGGGAAGGTGGCGGCTGTCTCCCCGCCCTGCTGGCCCTCCCCGGACGGCTTCGCTGCCGGCGACCTCCCCCGGGGCAGCGGGTTCCTTGGGGCGTGGGTTTCGTGCGCGCGCCCGGGGCGTGGGCCCGCAGCCGCGGCCAGGGTGTCAAGGTGGCCGTGGTGGACACCGGGGTGGACCTGCGCCACCCCGACCTGCAGGGGCGCTTGGCCGGGGGGTACAACGCCCTCCGCCCCGGCCGCGACCCGGCCGACGACAACGGTCACGGAACCCACGTGGCGGGGACGGCCGCCGCCAGCGATGACGCGGGCGGCGTGGTGGGGGTGGCGCCCGAGGCCCACCTGTACGCGGTGAAGGTTTTGGACGCCTTCGGAAGCGGGATGCTCTCGGACCTGGTGGACGGACTCCACTGGTGCCTCGGAGAGGGGATTCAGGTGGTGAACATGAGTCTGGGGAGCGAGCACACCAACGCCACCTTTGCCGAGGCCATCCGCCGGGCTCACGAGGGAGGTCTGCTGCTGGTGGCGGCCGCCGGCAACAGCGGCCCCGGCCAGGACACCGTCCAGTACCCCGCCCGCTACCCCGAGACGGTGTCCGTGTCGGCCATCAACGCCGGCGGAAGCATGCCCGACTTTGCCAGCCGCGGTCCGAGGGTTGACATCCTGGCTCCCGGTCAAGACGTCCTTTCCGACTGGCCGGGGGGAGGGCTGAGGACGCTCAGCGGGACCTCCATGGCCGCGCCCCACGTGAGCGGGGCCGCCGCCCTGCTCCTGGCGGCCAAGGGGCCGCTGCCGCCGGACGAGGTCAGGTTGCGGCTCCGCCAGGCGGGGCGGCCCGTGGCCGGCTATCCCTGGCGGGCCCTGGACGCCCTGGCTCTCCTGGGATGACGCGGCGCCTTCGGCCGCGGGTGGGTGCCCCGGGGCTCGGCGGCCTGCGCCGCCGGGGGGCGCCAAGACACCGCCGGACGGGCGGCGGCGTGGTGCCGGCGGGCGCCTCTCAACCCAGCACGAACCAGCCGATGGCTTCCCGATCGGAGGGGGCTATCTCCAGGAACCGCACACCGGCCAGCACCTGTCCCCCCTCCGCCTCCCGCACCCTGGTCACCCGGCCGGAAGCGGGCACGTGCCGGTCCAAAAGACCGATCTCCAGCTCCAGGTGGTCTCCCGGGAGAAGCCCGGCGGCCGCCCGCAGCATGAGGCCGCCCTCGCCCACGTCCACCGTCTCCCCCTCCTGCCAGGGGAACACGTCCACCGCCAGCTCGCCTTCGCGGCGCACGCGGTAACGGACGGGCAGGGCGGCTTTGCGCCGGGCGTGGCGCCGGCGCTGGTGCTCGGCGCGGCCCCGCACCGCCACCTGCAGCCGGCCCCGTTCATCCTGACCCTTAACCTTGCCGAGCACCAGGTAGAGACCCTCGTCGTCGTGAAAGTGGAGGATCAGGGAGGACCCCTCCCTGGCCTCCAGGCTCTTGCTCTCCAAGGTCAGCTCGTCCTCCGCCACCTCCGCGACGGTGGCCGTCCTGAAACCGGCCTCCCCCGGTGGGGAGCTGTCACCGCCCAAGAGCGAGCGAATGCGCTCGGTCAGCACCTCCACCCGAATCTCCTGTCCGGGTGCGGGCAGAGCGGACAACGGTCTCATCCCCTTCCCCGTTGAGCCTTTCGCCCTCCCGCCGCCGGCCGCGGAACGCCGGCGCAGGAGACCAGCGCCATTATATCGCTTACCGGCGGGAAACCGTGCAGACGGCCGCGGCCCGAGGAAGGCGATTGCATAAATGTGCGAAGCATAGTATAAAAATGCGAGCCGGCCCTATGGGGTGACGGAGGTTGCCGGCCGGGACGGGTGTTAGCCGGTCCGGAGCCGGCGAAGGGGAGGGGGGCCATGCCCGGGGTGAGGGCGGCGGTGGTGGGGGCCACCGGTTATGCCGGGGTCGAACTGGTCCGTCTTTTGCGGGCGCACCCGCGGGTGGACCTGGTCACCGTGGCATCCCGGGAACCTGGGCGGCCCCTGGCCGACAGCTATCCGCATCTCCTGCCGGCGGGGCCCCTGGTCCTGGAGGAATGGGAGGCGGCCGCGCGGGCGGACGTGGCGTTCCTCGCCCTGCCCCACGGAGTGGCCGGCGGGCTGGCGGGGTTCTTTCTCGAGCGAGGTTGCCTGGTGATAGACCTGGGGGCCGACTTCCGCCTCACCGCCGAAGTCTACGCCCGCTGGTACGGGGCCGAGCATCCCGCGCCGGACGTGCTGCGACAGGCCGTCTACGGTCTCCCGGAGCTTTTTCGGGACCGGATCCGCGACGCCCGCCTGGTGGCAAATCCGGGCTGCTACCCGACGGCGGCGGCCCTGGCCCTGGCTCCTTTCCTGGCCGAGGGCGTGGTGGAGCCGCGGGGCATCGTCGTGGACGCCAAGTCGGGGGTCTCGGGAGCGGGCCGTTCCCCCTCTCTCAAGGTCCACTTCGGCGAGGTCAACGAGAACCTGCGGCCTTACTCCCTGGCGGGCGTGCACCGCCACACCCCGGAGATCGAGCAGGTCCTGGGCCGGGTGGCGGGGGCCGAGGTGCGGGTGAGCTTCAACCCGCACCTGGTCCCCATGACCCGCGGGATCCTTTGCACCGCCTACGCCCCCTTGGCCAGGCCCGTCTCCGGCCGGGAGGCGGCGGCCATCCTCCGGGACTTTTACGGGGGCGAGCCCTGGGTCCACGTCCTGCCGGAGGGCGGCTGGCCTGAGACCAAGATGTGTCTTGGTTCCAACAACTGTTTCCTGGCGGCCGCGGTGGACGAACGGGCGGGTCTCCTGGTGGTGGCTTCCGCCTTGGACAACCTGGTCAAGGGGGCCGCCGGCCAGGCCGTGCAGAACATGAACCTGCTGTTGGGCTGGGAGGAGACAGTGGGTCTCCCGGCCCTCGCCCTTTATCCCTGAACGACGGGCGGGCTCCCGCCGGCCGGGGGCGGGCGGGGGGGCGCGGGTCGGCGGCGCGACGAGGAGGTGAGGAGCGTGGTGAATCCGGTGGCGGGCGGGATCACGGCGGCGCTCGGCTTCCGCGCGGCGGGAGTGCGGTGCGGCCTCAGGCGGCCCGGCGATGAGCGGCCGGACCTGGCGGTGGTGGCGGCCGACGGCCCCTGCGCGGCGGCGGGACTCTTCACCACCAACCGGGTGCAGGCCGCGCCGGTGCGGGTGAGCCGGGAGCACCTAGGCCACGGGAGGGCGCGGGCCATCGTGGCCAACGCCGGTTGCGCCAACGCCTGCACGGGAGCCGGGGGGCTCGCGGACGCCCGGCGAATGGCGGCGGCCGCGGCCGCCGCCCTGGGCTGTCGTCCCGAGGAGGTGCTGGTGGCCTCCACGGGCGTCATCGGCACCCGGCTCCCCCTCGAGGCAGTCCTGGACGGTATAGCCGCGGCCTGCGCACGCCTCGGGCCCCACGGCGGCGACGCCGCCCTGGCCATCACCACCACGGATACCCGCCCCAAGGAGGCGGCCCGCCGCTTCTTCCTGGAGGGCCGGGCCGTAACGGTGGGCGGCATGGCCAAGGGAGCCGGCATGATCCGGCCGCGCCTGGCCACCATGCTGGCCTTCCTGACCACGGACGCCGCGGTGGAAGCCGGCGCCCTCCGCAAGGCCCTGACGGCGGCGGTGAACAGGAGCTTCAACATGGTCACGGTGGACGGCGACACCAGCACCAACGACACGATCCTGCTCCTGGCCAGCGGCCGCTCCGGCGCCGGCCTCCTCGAGGAGGGGACCGACGCCTATCGTCTCTTTTGTCAGGCCCTGGAGGAGGTGTGCGTGGAGCTGGCGCGGGCCATCGCCCGGGACGGCGAGGGGGCCACGCGCCTCCTGGAAGTGGCCGTCACCGGCGCGCGCTCCGAGGAAGAGGCACGCCGGGCCGCCCTGGCCGTGGCGGGCTCCAACCTCGTCAAGACGGCGGTGGCGGGGGCCGACCCCAATTGGGGCAGGGTGTTGGCGGCTCTGGGCTATTCCGATGCTGTCTTCGATCCGGACCGGGTCAGCCTTTTCCTCGGACCTGTCAAGCTGGTGGAGGGCGGGTGCGAGGCCCCCTTCGATGAGGGACTGGCGCGGACCCTTCTGAGTCAGCCCGAGGTGCGCCTGGCCGTGGACCTGGGAGCCGGCTGGGGGCGGGCCACGGCGTGGGGTTGCGACCTTACTTGCGAATACGTGCGGATCAATGGCAGTTACCGCTCCTGAGGTAATGGTGGTCAAGTACGGCGGTGCCCTCCTGGCGGGGCGGGGGACCGAGGCTGCGGCCGACGCCCCCGCACCCGCGCCGCTGTCGGCGGCGGTGGCGGAGGTGCTGGCCGGGGGAGCGCGGGTGGTGTTGGTGCACGGCGGCGGCCCTGAGCTTTCCGCCTGGATGAGGCGGCTGGGAAAGGACGCCGTCTTCGTGGGCGGGCTGCGCGTGACGGACGCCGAGACCGCGCGCCTGGCCCAGATGGTGCTGGCGGGTCTGGTGGGCAAAGACCTGGCGGCGGCCCTGGGGGAAGGGGGCGTGCGCGCCGTGGCTGTCTGCGGCAAGGATGCCGGGCTCCTGCGGGCGCGGAGGCGGGCGCCCGTTCCCGGGCCGGACGGCCGGCCCGTGGACCTGGGCTACGTGGGCGAGGTGGAGGCCGTGGATCCGTGGCTTCTCCGTCTGTTGCTGGACGGCGGGGCGGTGCCGGTGGTGGCCAGCGTGGCCGGCGGCCCGGCGGGCGAGACCCTCAACGTCAACGCCGACCTGGCCGCCGCCGCCGTGGCCGGCGCCCTGGCGGCCCGCTGGTTCGTCCTCCTCACCGACGTGCCGGGCGTCCTGGCCGATCCATCCAACCCTGCCAGCGTCATTCCCCGGCTCACCTGGGTGGAGGCGGAACGCCTGCAGGCGGCGGGGGTCATACGGGGTGGCATGCTCCCCAAGGTGGAAGCCTGCCGGCGGGCCCTGACGGGGGGCGCCTGCGAGGCCGTCATTGCCGACGGGCGGGTACCGAACCTCCTGGCGCGCATCCTGCGGGGCGAGCAGGCCGGCACGCGCCTCGTCCGCGGTTAGAGGTCTCCGCCGTCCACGACGCTCCATGAGCTGCCGCCGGTTGGGGCTTACGAAGAGACCGTCCGGCGCTCCGGCGCGGGGACGGTCTCTTCCGTTCCCGGCATGGTTGTCGAAACGGTGGGAGCGTAGGATTATGGTAGTATACCGACAAGAAGGGTGCCGTTGGCGGGGGGCCGGGGGTGATCCCGGTCCCCCTCTCCAGGATCGGAAGGGGGCAAGCCGGTGGGGGTGGCGGCCGGCAGGCGGGCTTCTCTCCCCACGCGGGCGGAGGAAACCGCGGAGGACAGTCGGAGCGGGCAGGACGGCCTGGCCGCCGCTCTCGGGGAGCGTGGCGCGGCGGCGCCCACCGAGCCGGGCGCCGCGGAGGTGCTGGAGCTGGGCGCCCGCTATCTCATGGACACGTATCCCCGCGCGCCCGTGGTGCTCGTGCGCGGTGCCGGGGCCAGGGTGTGGGATGCCGAGGGCCGCTCGTACCTGGACTTTCTTTCGGGGATCTCCGTCAACAACGTGGGCCACTGCCATCCGCGCGTGGTCGAGGCGGTGCGGCGCCAGGTCGAGGCCCTCATCCACTGCGGCAACCTGTACCATAGTGTGCCCCAGGTGCTGCTGGCCCAGCGGCTGGCCGAGGCCAGCCTGGGGGGGCAGGTCTTCTTCTGCCAGAGCGGGGCCGAGGCCGTGGAGACGGCCGTCAAGCTGGCCCGTAAACATTTCTGGCGCAAGCACGGCCGTCCCGCAAGGGGCGGCGTCCTCGTCTTCACGGGCGCCTTTCACGGTCGGACCCTGGCGGCTCTGGCCGCCACCGGGCGGTACACGGAGGGCTTCGAGCCCCTGCCGGCCGGCTTCCTCCGAGCCTCCTTCAACGACCTGGAGGCCGCCCGCCGCGCCTTCGATCAGGAGCTTTGCGCCGTGCTGGTGGAGCCGGTGCAGGGGGAGGGGGGCGTGGTGCCGGCCCGGCCCGAGTTCCTGGCCGGCCTGCGCCGCCTGTGCGACGAGCGGGGCGCGCTCCTCATCTTCGACGAGATCCAGACGGCGCTGGGCCGCACGGGCAGCCTCTTTGCCTACCAGCGTTACGGGGTGGAGCCGGACGTCATGACGCTGGCCAAGGCCCTCGGCGGCGGGATGCCCATCGGCGCCGTCGTGGCGCGCCGGGAGGTGGCCGCCTCCTTCCGGCCGGGTGATCACGGGTCCACCTTCGGAGGGAACCCCGTGGCCTGCGCCGCTGCCCTGGCGACTTTGGACGTCTTGGCCGAGGAAGATCTGCCGGGACGGGCGGCGCGGGTGGGGGCCTATTTCCTGGCGCGGTTGGAGGAGCTGGCGCGGCGCCTACCGGTGGTAAGGGAGGTGCGGGGGCTCGGCCTCATGGTGGGTGCCGAGCTGGCCGTGCCGGCGGGGCCGGTGGCGGCCGGCTGCCGGGAGCGGGGGCTCCTTGTCAACTGTACGGCCCAGCGGGTCCTGCGCTTCCTGCCGCCCCTGGTGGTGGGGGAGGCCGAGGTGGACGAGGCGGTCAACATCCTGGAGGAGGTCCTGGCGGGCCTGGCCTGAGGGCCCCGTCGGCTCCGCGGGCGGAAAGGGGTACGTGCGACGGTGGAGAGAATCGTCTACGTGAACGGACACTTCGTTCCTAAGGACCAGGCCTGCGTGTCGGTCTTCGATCACGGCTTCCTCTACGGAGACGGGATCTTCGAGGGAATACGGGCCTACAGCGGGCGCGTCTTCCGGCTGGACGAGCACCTGGACCGCCTCTACGAGTCGGCCCACACCATCATGCTCCGCGTACCCCTGGGCAAGGACGAGCTCCGCGAGGCCGTCCTGGAGACATGTCGCCGCAACGGGCTGCGCGACGCCTACATCCGCCTGGTGGTGTCCCGGGGGACCGGCGACCTGGGACTCGACCCGCGCAAGTGCCCCGCGCCCACGGTGGTCATCATCGCCGACGCCATTCAGCTCTACCCGGCGGAGCTGTACGAGAAGGGTTTGCGCGTGGCCACGGTGCCGACGCGGCGCAACAGCGCCGAGACCGTCAATCCCCGCATCAAATCCCTCAACTATCTCAACAACATCCTGGCCAAGATCGAGGCCAACATGGCCGGCTTCGCGGAGGTCATAATGCTGAGCGCCGAGGGTTACGTGGTGGAGTGCACGGGCGACAACATCTTCATTGTCCGGCGGGGCGAACTGGTCACGCCGCCCACCTATGTGGGCATCCTCGAGGGCATCACCCGCGACGCCGTGATGGACCTGGCCAGGAGGCGGGGCATCCCCGTGGCAGAGAGGATCTTCACCCGCCACGACCTCTTCAACGCCGACGAGTGCTTCCTCACCGGCACCGCCGCCGAGATCATCCCCGTGGTGGAGGTGGACGGGCGGTGCATCGGCCGGGGGGAACCCGGCGACGTCACACGGGCCCTGATGAACGATTTTCACGCCCTCACCCGCCGGGAAGGTGTGCCCATCTACCGGGAGGAGGAACCAGTGCGGGAGCATGAGGCGGAGGAACCGGTCCGGCGGCAGGTGGGAGCCATCCGACAATAGGCGTGTCGTCTGTCACGAGTCCTTGCCGGGGTCCGGTTGTTGCCTGGGATTTGAGAAAGAAAAGGCGGGGCTCGCCCCACGGCCAGCCCCGCCGGTCCTGCCTCAAGACGGTCAGCGGGCCGGCGCCCGTCCGGCCATCTGCTGCTCGGCCTGCTGGATCAGACGGCGCACCATGTGGCCGCCCACGGCGCCGCACTGGCGGGCGGGCAGGTCTCCCCAGTAGCCACCCTGGGGCACGGTGACGCCCACCTCACCGGCGACCTCGTACTTGAGCTGATCCAAGGCCGCGGCGGCTCCCTGCACCAGCACGCGGTTCGTGCGCTGTCCCTGGGCCACGACAGTCACCTCCCGGCGTTGACTTGCGCCTATTGTTCGCGCCGTCGCGGAGCGCGATGCTGACGAATCGCTGACGCACCTGCCATGGCTGCGGTTGGAGCGCGGGAAATTCAAAGGAAGGATAAAGGCTCTTTTTGGCGAATCTGTCGCACTGCCGTGCCGTGACGGGGTAAAAGAGCACCTCGGGAGGTGGCGGCGTGGGCAGGCAAGAGGTGCCGGGGCCGGAGGCGGAGGAGACGCGGGTACTGCGGCGGCCCGAGGAGCCGCGTGGCGCGGCGCGCGAGGTGTTGTTGCTGGTGCACCGGGCCCTGCAGGAAAAGGGCTACGATCCCATCCGGCAGATCGCCCACTATCTCCTCACGGGGGAACCCGCCTACATCACCGCCCATCGCAACGCGCGCGCCGTAATAGCCCGCGTCGAGCGCGACGAGCTCTTGGAGGAACTGGTCCGCTTCTACCTTTCCGGGATCGAGCCCGGCTCCTGAGGGCGGCATTGCCCTTCCCTGCGCTGGGAATACTCCTTCTTGGATTCCGCGCAGCGCGGCCATGGAATGCCAGGGGAGGTGAGGGGTCCCACCCGCGGGCCGGGCGGGACCGGGCGTGTGAAGGCAACCGGCATCGTGAGGCGCATTGACGAGCTGGGCCGCATCGTGATCCCCATTGAGATCAGGCGCTCCATGAACATAAGGGAAGGTGATCCGCTGGAGATCTTCGTGGACCGCGAGGGCGAGGTGATCCTCAAGAAGTACTCGGCCATGGCCGATCTCGGGGACTTCGGCCAAGCCGTGGTGGAATCCCTCAACGAGGCCACCGGCTGCATCTGCCTCCTCACCGACCGGGATCAGGTGGTCTCGGTGGCGGGGGCCACTCCGCGCGAGTTCGCGGGACGGCGCATAGGGCCCGTGGTGATGCAGGCCATGGAGGACCGGCAGCTCCTCCTCTTCACCCCCCGCGATCACCGGCACGCCGGGTCGGTGGTGGGGGAGGATGCGGAGCGCTGCCATTTTGCCAGTGAGGTCATCGCTCCGGTGGTGGTGGGCGGTGACCCTCTGGGCGCCGTCGTGGTGGGCACCCGCGAGGCCGAACGCCCCCTGGGCGATATGGAGGCCAAGCTGGCCGAGGCGGCCGCCGGCTTCCTGGCCCGTCACATGGAGGAATAGCGCAGCCCCGGATAAACCGACCCGTGGACGTGGGCCAACCAGGCGCCGACCGGATCCTTCCGCGCCGCCAGGTCGAGGAGATGGGTCCGCAGAGCCTCGGGTGTGAGCCAGGCCAGGTCGGCCTCGCGGCGGGCAAAGGCAAAGATGTGGCGGACGTGCTCGGCGGTGATGGGTTTCCCCAGCCGCGTCACGAAGAGGTGCTCGCCGTCGGTGCGCCGCTCGCGCTGGACATACTCCCGCAATCGTTCCAGGGTTGTGGGGGCCGCCGGCACAGGCTGGGGGCGGCGCCGTTGCCAGCGGAGGGTGCCGGCCTGGAAATCCACGTCACCCAGGCGGAGAGCGACCACGTCCTCCACCCGGCAGGCGTGGTCCAGCACGAGCTGCATGACGGCCCTGTCCCGCAAGGGCGCCCTGCTGAGCAGGCAGGTGCGGAGAATCCTCTCGCGCAACTCTTCCGTGGTGCGAAACCGTCTTTCCCTAGCTTCCGTCCCGTTGTCCACCGCGGCACTCCTCCGCCCCTGGTCCTTGGGCCGCTATTTTGCCTCGGCCGGCGGGGGGGCATTCCCGCGTTTCTGGATGAAGAGTTCACCCCGGCCGTTCACGGTGCAGAGCAAAACCTCCTGCGGTCCCGCGACTCCCGCCCGCTGCAGCTGGGCCAGGAGCCAGTCCTCATCCTTGCCGAGGGCGGCCAGGGCCTTTTTGTCAACGGCCCGGTCCACGACGAGGACGGTGGGCAACCCGTCCTGCGGCGGCGCCAGCCCCAGGTCGGCCGGCGTCACCGGCCGTTTGTCGGCCTTGGGCACGACGCTCAGGCGACCGTCCGGTTCCAGGACGGCGAACTCCACGTCAGCCGGGTCGGGCATGTTCTTTTGCCGCAGTTGGCTCAGGAGTTCGTCCACGTTGAAGCGCAGGGAGCGCAGCTCCCTCTCCCTGATGCGGCCGCCGGCGATGACCACGCTCGGCTTCCCGCCGATGAGGGCGCGGAGCCACCTGCTCTTGAGCATGAGGTAGCTCATGCCTATCTCGCTGGCAGCGATGACGCCCACGGGGATGAGACCGACCCAGATGGGGTACCTGTCTTCCTCGATGGCGATGATGGCGGCATCGGCGATCATGATGGTGACCACCAGGTCCAGGGGTGAGAGACTGGCGATTTCCCGCTTGCCCATGAGGCGCATTACCACCACCAGGAGCAAATAGAAGAGAAGACTCTTGCCCAAGAGCGAGAGCGGGGATGGCGGCTGTCCCTGCACGTTCCTCACCTGCCCGGCCGGCGGCCGCAGGCGGCCTCGGGCGGGGAAGGGCGCGCGACCGCGAGCCGCGACATATGGTGCTGTCCCCTGCCCGTTGTTATGCTCTGGCCGTGGCGGCATCCGGGGGAGAGATGACCTTCTGGGAGCACATGGCCGAACTGCGCCGGCGGCTGGTCTACTCCCTCGTCTTTCTCCTGGCGGCCAGCACGGCGGGGTGGTTCCTGGCGCCGCGGCTTTTGGCCTGGCTGGTGGTCCCGGTGCAACGGGCGGGCGTGCAGCTCATCGCCCTGGCGCCGGCCGAGCAGTTCGGCGCCTACCTGCGGGTGGCGGTGGGTTTCGGCCTCCTCCTCACCCTGCCCTTCCTTCTCTACCAAGGCTTGGCCTTTGCCTGGCCCGGCCTGGAGCGGCGGGAGCGCCGCGTCGCCCTCCTGGCGGCGCCGGCCCTGCTGATCCTCTTCGGTCTCGGTCTGGTCTTCGCCGCACTGGTGGTGGTCCCCTTCACCTTCCGCTTCCTGCTCGGTTTCCGGGTGGCCGGCGTCACCACCACGCTGGCCTTGGGGAGTTACGTCAGCTTTCTCATCAACGTGGTTCTCCCCTTAGGCGTCGTCTTTGAGCTGCCGCTCCTGGCGGGCGTGCTGGCCTACCTCGGGGTGCTGCCGGCCGCCACCCTGCGGTGTCACCGGCGGTACGCCGTGCTGCTGATCTTTGTCGTGGCGGCGGTGCTCACGCCCCCCGACCCCATCTCCCAGCTGCTCCTGGCCATACCGCTCCTGGGGTTGTACGAGCTGAGCATCCTGGTGGCGGGGCTGGCGGGCCGCGGTCGCTCCTGAGGTGCCGCCCATTGCCATATAACCCATTGTATGGTATTATCGGAACCCGCAAAGGGTGTTGGTTCCGGGGGGTGGTGGAGGTGCTCCGGCGCGGGGCGGCCGTGGCGGGTGTGCTGGCGGTGGCTGTGGCGATCTTGCGCTGGCTGGCGGCTCCCGTTCCGCCGGGCGGCGGGGCTGGCGGCGCGGCTGCGGCGGTGGGGGAGAGGATTCCCGGCGGCGCCGCCCGGGAGGGATTCCTGCTGTTGCGGGTGGAGGAGGTGGTGCTGGCCGAGGCGGACGCCGGTCTCCGGGGGCTTGACCCGTCGCCAGCCGCGGCGGAGGACGCGCTCTTGCAGCCGGCCGAGGGGGAGACGGTCCGGCTGCCGGCCGGGTTCAGGGTGCGGCCTGGTGCAGCTGTCGTCGTCTACCGGGCCCTGGCCCTCGATCGGCCTCTCCTGCGGCGGCTGGTGGTGCTGGAGCGGCTGCCGGCGGAGGTGGCGGGCACGCGCCACCTGAGGCGGCTCGCCCGCGGGGGCTTGCGGGTGGCGGGGGCGGCGGAGGACGGCACCGTCACCCTGGAGATGGCGGGGCGGCGGGTGGACCTCGCGCCGGGGCGCGGATGGGGCCTGGGTTGGGCCGAGGGCCATGGAGTCAGGGAACTGCCCCGAGACCGATGGAGGGCCTCCCTGGAGGAAGCACGCCGCCGCGGGGAGGTGGTGACGGCTCTCTCCGTCGTCAACGACGGCTGGTGGCGGGTTCGGGTTCCTGCTCGATGACGTAGGCGCAGCAGGAGTCTCCCGTGGCGATGCACCGCTCGCGCCGTACGGGGGCCGCCAGGAGCGCCTCGAAAAGTTTTAGTTCGTAGCCGCAGGCGGGGGGGAAGAGTCGGGCCACGCGGGCGAGGACGCAGTTGTGCTCGATCAGGTAATAGCCCCCCTCCGGCCGGCGGCCGAAATCCACCATGTAGCCGTTCTGCTCCTGGATCTCGGCCAATTGGCGGAGTCTCTCCGGCAGGGGCCGATCGTTGACATGGGCGGCGTAGCTTTGGAGGAGCCTCTCCATGCGCTTGTGAAAGACCTGCTCCACCTTTTCGACGCCATCCAGCTCGCGGATGCAGTCCAGCACCATGACGGCGAAGCCCTCGTAGTTGCGCGGGAAGAGCTCGTCGCCGGCCGGCGTGAGGGAGTAGACGTGGGCGGGCCGGCCCATGCCCCCGCGCCGCTTGTCGGCCGCCACAAGTCCCTGACGCTCCAGTTGGGTCAGGTGCTGGCGCACCCCCATGGGACTGATCCCGAGGGCGTCGCTCAGTTGGTCCACCGTCTGGGAACCCTTTTTCTTAAGGATCTCGAGTATCTGGTGCCGGGTCGAACCGACGCTCTCCATGGTCCTCTCCCCCTTCTGCCTCCGGGTGGCCGCCGGCGGCTGGGGCCGTCGCCCCGGACCCTGGGCCGAGGTGCGAATTTTCCGCTGTTATTCTATCGGAAGTATACGATTTTCCGTTGCTCCTTGCAGCGTCTCGGACAGCGTGCCTGAACGGCCCCGTCCCTTGGCAGGGGGAGGCGGCTGGCCGATAATGCGGGACGAAGCTGAGCCGGCGCGGCGGCGGAGCGGGGCCTGACCGCTGGCCGCCAGAGCCGCGGCGGGGAGGGGGGCTCCTGTTGGAGATGCGGACGGGGAGAAAGGTGTCATGGGAGACGGTGGTCGGAGCCATCGGGGAACCGGACCGGGCGACCATGGCGGCTGCGCGCCGCCGGTTGGATTCCCTCACCAAGCCCTTGGGCAGCCTGGGCCGACTGGAGGAGCTGGCGGTCAGGCTGGCCGGCGTCACCGGGCGGGTCTGCCCCACGGTGGCGCCGCGCTCCGTCATCGTCATGGCGGCGGATCACGGGGTGACCGAGGAGGGGGTGTCGGCCTTTCCCTCCGAGGTGACGGCGCAGATGGTTCACAACTTCCTGCGCGGCGGCGCCGCCATCAACGTCCTGGCCCGGTTGGCGGGAGCGCGGGTGCGGGTGGTGGACATGGGCGTGGCGGCGTACCTGGACGGTGCCGACGGCCTCGACGTGCGCAAGGTGCGGCCCGGCAGCGCCAATATGGCCCGCGGTCCGGCCCTGACGCGGGTGGAGGCGGCGGCCGCGGTGGAGGCGGGCATCGCCGTGGCGGTGGAGGAGGTGCGGGGCGGCGCGCGGCTTCTCTGCCTGGGCGACATGGGCATAGGCAACACCACCCCCTCCACGGCCGTGGTCTCGGTCTTCACCGGGCGGGCGCCCGCGGAACTGGTGGGGCGCGGGACGGGCCTGGACGCGGCCGGCATGGAGAGGAAGCTCGCGGCCATCGAGCGGGCCATCGCCGTCAACAGGCCGGATCCGGGCGACCCGCTGGGCGTTTTGGCAAAGGTGGGGGGGCTCGAGATCGCCGGCCTGGCGGGTGTGGCTCTCGGCGGGGCCTGGCTGCGCGTGCCGGTGGTGGTGGACGGGCTCATCGCGGGCGCGGCGGCCCTGGCGGCGGCGGCCATGAGCCCGCGGGTGCGGGAGTTCCTCTTTGCGGGCCACCTTTCGGCGGAACCGGCTCACGGGGTGGCGCTGGCCGCCCTGGGCCTGCGCCCGCTGCTGACCCTTGACATGCGGCTTGGCGAAGGCACGGGCGCTGTGCTGGCCTCCCTGGTGCTGGAGGCGGCCTGCCGCATCATCGGCGAGATGGCCACCTTTGAGCAGGCGGGCGTGTCGGGTTCGCTGGACGGGACCGTGGCGGGGGCGACGCGGCCCGGCGGGACGGGCGCCGTGGCCGGGGAGGAGGGGAAGGCCGGCTGACAGTATAAGGCTTGCCTTATCCAAGTCGTCAGTAACCTGTATTTGACCTGATAGGACCGTCTTTGCCAGAATGGCCGCAAGAAAGATCCACCGGGTGCCGCGGCCGGCGGGGGCGACGGCCGCGGGGTATCCGGCCGGATCGCGGCAAAGGAGGAGGAGAGCATGGAGAGGCGGCGTTTTGAGGCCGGGGTCAAGGAGTACCGGCAAAAGTACCTGGACCTCGACTACCAGCCGCAGGACACCGACGTCCTCTGCGCCTTCCGGGTGACGCCCAACGAGGGCGTACCCATCGAGGAGGCGGGGGCGGCGGTGGCGGCCGAGTCCTCGACGGGGACGTGGACCGAGGTCTGGTCCGACATGCTGACCAGTCTCGACCGCTACAACGCCCACTGCTACCGCATCGAGCCGGTGCCGGGCCAGGACAACCAGTGGTATTGCTACATCGCCTACCCCCTCGACCTGTTCGAGGAGGGCTCCGTGGTCAACATGATGAGCTCCATCGTCGGCAACGTGTTCGGGTTCAAGGCGGTCAAGGCGCTGCGGCTGGAGGACGTGCGCATCCCCGTGGCCTACGTCAAGACCTTCCAGGGGCCTCCCCACGGCATCACGGTGGAGCGCGACAGGCTTAACAAGTATGGCCGGCCGCTTCTGGGCGGCACCATCAAGCCCAAGCTGGGGCTCTCGGCCAAGAACTACGGCCGCGTCATCTACGAGTGCCTGCGCGGGGGGCTCGACTTCACCAAGGATGACGAGAACATCAACTCCCAGCCCTTCATGCGCTGGCGCGACCGCTACCTCTACGTCAAGGAGGCCATTGACCAGGCCGAGGCCGACACGGGGGAGATAAAGGGCCACTACGTCAACGTCACGGCCGGCTGCGTGGAGGACATGCTGGAGCGGGCGGAGTTCGCCAAGGAGATCGGGCTGCGCATCATCATGCACGACTACCTGACGGCAGGCTTCACCGCCCATCAGACCCTCTCCCGCTGGTGCCGCAAAAACGGCATGCTCCTCCACATCCACCGGGCCATGCACGCTGTGATGGACCGGCAAAAGAACCACGGCGTCCACTTCCGCGTGCTGGCCAAGTGGTTGCGCCTGGCTGGCGGCGACCATCTGCACGTGGGCACGGTGGTGGGCAAGCTGGAAGGCGACCGGGCGGCCACCATGGCGGTCTGCGACCTTTTGCGGGAGGACTTCATCCCCGCCGACAAGAGCCGCGGCATCTTCTTCGATCAGGCCTGGGCCAGCCTGGCGCCGGTGATGCCCGTGGCTTCGGGCGGGATCCACGTCTGGCACATGCCGGAGCTCGTGCAGATCTTCGGCGACGACGCGGTGCTGCAGTTCGGCGGCGGCACCCACGGGCACCCTTGGGGCAGCGCGGCCGGCGCCACGGCCAACCGCGTGGCCCTGGAGGCGGTCATCCAGGCCCGCAACGAGGGCCGCGACCTGGCGCGGGAGGGCCGGGACATCCTCCTGGCCGCGGCGCAGCGGTCGCCGGAGCTCCAGGCCGCCCTGGAGACGTGGAAGGAGATCAAGTTCGAGTTCCAGACGGTGGACACCCTGGATCCGGTGGCCGCGCGCTGAAGCCGGCCGGCCGCCGCAGCCGCCGCGGCCGGCGCAGCCATCGCAGGCGCTGGGGGGCGGGGAACGGCCCCGGCGGCCGCCGACCCAGGATGACAAAGGAGGGATTAAGGGTGAAACTGGAAACGTTCTCGTATCTGCCGCCCATGACGGAGGAGCAGGTGCGCAAGCAGGTGGAGTATGTGTTGCGCCGGAATCTGGTCCCGGCCATCGAGTTCACGGCCTCGCCGCGGCTCGACCTGGTCTACTGGACCATGTGGGATCTGCCCATGGCCGATCTGCGTGGCAGCGGCGATGTGGAGGCGGTGATGAAGGAGTTGGCCGCCTGCCGTGCCGCCCATCCGGAGGCCTACGTGAGGGTGGTGGGCTACGACCCGGTGCGCCAGTGCCAGGTGGTGAGCTTTGTGGCGTACCGGCCGAGCGCGGCGGCCTGAGCCGGCCGCCGGCGCGGAGAGGGGTCTCCCTCGGGCGGCGTATATTCCCCGCCGGTGGCGGCAAGAGACTTAGGATGTGAGGAGTCTTGTGCGCGACCCGGGCTGGCGGGAGGTGGTGGCCGTCCTCCTTGCCAGCCGGTTCGCCCTCGAGTTCATCGGCTGGGTGGCATGGTGGCGGGTGCCGGGGGGGACGCCGCCGCAGCCCTGGCCCCTGCCCGCAGGACCTCTCTTCCTCACCATGTGGGTGCGCTGGGACTCCCAATGGTTCCTGGAAATCGCGCAGCGGGGCTACTGGCTGCGGGACGGGCTTCCCGTCCCGCAGGCCTTTTTTCCCCTCTACCCCCTCCTTATCCGGGTCCTCACGCCTCTCTGCGGCGGGCGGCCATACCTGGCCGGGCTCCTCGTGGCCAACACGGCCTTCGTCCTCGGGCTGGCCGCCTTTTACCGCCTGGCGGCCGAGCGGTGGGGAAGCCGGGTGGCGGCCCGTGCGGCCTGCTACACCGTTCTCTTCCCGGCGGGGTTCTACCTCTCGGCGGTGTACAGCGAGGGGCTCTTTTTCGGTTTGGCCGTCGGCGCCTTCTTTTTCGCGGCGCGCCGGCGGTGGGCGGCGGCGGGGCTCTGCGGTATGGGCGCCGCCCTCACCCGCGGCGAGGGGGTGCTCCTCTTCCCGGCCTTGCTTTGGGAATGGGCGTCGGCCCGGCGCGGGCGCGGAGCCGGGACGGCGGCGCGGGCGGGCTGGGTGGGAGCGGCCTGGCTGTGCCTGGTCCCCCTCGGGCTTGGCCTTTACATGGCCTACAACGGCCTGACGGTGGGGAACCCGCTGGCCCACGTGGACGCGGAGCACCGGTGGGGTCGCGCTCTGCATCCCCCGTGGGCGGGCCTGGCGCAGGCGGTGCGTAACGTGTGGGAGGAACCGCCGCCGCGCCCGGCTTCCCCTGGCCGGTATCACAACGCGTACCGTCCTCCCTACCGGCGCCTGTACAGCACGCTGGACCTGCTGGCCGTGGCGGGCGGGGCGGCGCTCCTCCTGGTTGGTCGGAGGGTGGGGGTTCCGGGGAGTTGGCTCCTTTTCGGCTGGCTCGGGCTCATCCTGCCCCTCTTTGCGCCGGCCCTGCGATCCATGACGCCGCTGCCCAGCTCCTGGCGGTACCTGGCCGTCCTCTTCCCGCTCCCCGTGTCCTTGGCGCTGGCCCTGCCCGGCCGGGCCGCCGACGGGGTGGTGCGGGCGGTCTTTGCAGCCTTGCAAGGCCTTTTCTTCCTCCTTTTCACAACCTGGAACTGGATCGCCTGACGGCGCCACCGGCCGCCCGGCAGGTGCCTATTATACGGAGCACATCGTGCTGCGCCATGGATGGGAAAGCGCTTGGGTGCCTCCGCCAGGTAACGGCGGGTGTCGAGAAAAATTTTCTGCGTCGGTTACGGGAGATGGGAGATGACGACGCCGGCGGCGATGAGGAGGCTTCCCACCACCAGGCCCGGCGGGAGGGGTTCTCCGAGGAAGAGGCGGGCCGCCAACGGCACGAGGATGAAATTGAGGCTCAGGAATCCGTAGGACATCGCCAGGGGTGCCTCCCGCAGGACGCGGAGCCAGAGAAGGGTGGAGAGGGCGTAGCAGGCCAGGCCCGCCAGAACGGGGGGCGTGGCTGTGCCCGCAAGGAAGGTGGCTGCCGGGCGAAGCCCGGCCTTGAAGAGCACCTGGCCGGCGGTGCCAAGGAGTACGGCGGCGAGAAGGGCGACGGTTATCATGGTTCAGTCGCGGGACGGCGAAGGCTCGGGGATGCCGGCGGAAAGGCCGCGAGCCGGGCGGGACCCGCGGTGCAGGGATACGGCGAGGGAGAGGAGCTCGGCCAGGGCGCGGGCCACGACGCGCGGTCTGAGACCCGAGGCCGAGCCGGCCAGGCGAGGCCGGTGGCTCACACCTACCTGCCGCAGAAGACACCCTTTAGCCTGCAGGCGGGCCAGTATCTCGGCGTTGAGGGCAGCGCCGACGCAGGTTAGCTGGAGACCGGCCAGAGCCTCGCGCCGGTAGAGCTTGAAGGCGCAGTCCACGTCCTGCTGCGGCAGACCCAGGAGAAGGCGCACCAAAAGGTTCCACACCCAGGCTGCGGCCAGGCGGAGGGCGGGATCCCGGCGGCGGATCCGGACGCCCAGGACGCCGTCCGCGCCGTCCAGGTTGGCCAGGAGCAGGTCCAGGTCGGCCATGTTGAACTGGCCGTCGGCGTCGGTGAAGAACACAAGACGGCCGCGCGCGGCGGCAAACCCCGTCCGCAGGGCGGCGCCGTAACCGACGTTGCGGGGATGGCGCAAGAGCTTGACCCGCCCGTCCTGGCAGGCCCACTCCTCCACGATGGCCGCCGTCCGGTCGCGGCTGCCGTCATCCACCACCAGCACCTCGGCCGAGGCAAAGCGAGAGCTGAGGTAGCTCAAGACCTCGTCCAGGGTGCGGCCCACGTTTTCTTCCTCGTTGAAGGCGGGAAGGATCACCGAGATCTCGGGGTCTTTCGGGTCCGCCTCCGCCGTCGCGGGAGGCGATGCCGGTTCATCGCTGTCCGCAGGGTGCGGGGTCATGGTGCCAGTTTGCGCGCCCCGCGGGGCGGCCTATGCGCTCGCTTGGCCCGGTCAACGGGTGCGCATCGGGTCGGGGGAAAGGAGGAAACTGTCAGGGATGCCACGAATACTTAGGTAAATTATGGCAATTCCGCTGGCGGCTGCGGGCCGTCCGGCTGCCGCGGCCGCCTGGAAGGGGGTCGGTGGGTTGTGAGGGGTGCCGGCGGGAGAGGGAGGGGACGCCGCCCGCTGGTCAGATTGGGAGTATGGCTGGGCCTGGCGGGTTTGGTGGGCGGCTCGGTGAGCGGCGTGGCGGCCGCGGCGGGGCCCAACGGGCAAGGGGAGGGCCCGCGCCGGCCCGTGGTCCTGGTGGGGGATCCGGTGGACGGCGCGGCGGTCCTGGGCGTGCCGGGCCGGGGGCGGCTGGAGGGAGGGGTGTACGAGGCTCTGCGCCGCAGCGGCCGCGTGCCCGGGCGCGACCTCTTCCTGGTGGAGTTCCCGCCGGGGGAGGATTTCGCGGCGGCCGCCGGCCGACTGCTGCCCCAGGTGGTGGGTCGCGCCCTGGCGCGGAGCGCCGCGCGGCGGGTGGACCTGGTGGCGGCGGGCGGGGGCGCCCTGGCCGCCCGCTTCTACGTGGAGCACCTCCGGGGGAGCAGGTTCGTGGAAAACCTGGTCCTGGTCCAACCGCCCGTCCACGGGTCACGGCTTCTGACGTTCTACCGGGAGCTGGGGGTGACGGAGGCGGCCCTGCGAGCCCGGCGCGCCTCCGGTCGCGGGCTGGGGGAGGAATTGGTTCACGGCGCGCCCCGGGCGGCCTTCACCTCCGAGGCGGACTACGTGGATCAGGTGTCCTACCGCTTTTTCGAGCCCCTCTACGCGGAGTTCGTGGCGGAGCTGGCCGGCACACCCCCCGGCGAGCGATCCTGGCCTGCCTCCTTTCCCGCCTGGCTCCGGGCGCGTCACCCGGCGGAGCACAGATCCGCCTTTGAGGCTGCGGCCGCGCCGCCTAGGCGTGAGTTGGGAGGAGCACCGGTCTTATGGGACGGCGAGCCGGGCGAGACCCTGTCCCGCGGTTATCTGAACCGCGTCGCCATGGGGATGGCGGGGTTTAGTTACAGGCGGTTCGAGCCCTGGCTGCAGACGGTGACGTCCGGGTGGGAGGAGGATCTGGTCTGGGAGGGTGACTGGCGCTCCACGCTGCGCGACTTCCTGCTGCGGCGGGCGGAAAGGGTGGCGGTGGAGCTGGTGCGGCGCCAGGGCACGGTCTGGGCGCGGTCCGCCGTGCTGGCGGGCGGGCGGGCCGTCACCGGCGTGGAGGCTCTGGCTCCCTCCCTCCATCACCTGGTGGTGGAGGAGACGCCTTTTCCCGGCCGGGAGGAGGAGCGGCTCCCGGCCAACGCGGGACTGCTGGCCCTCAACCGCTCCGCTGACCGGCGTCAGGAGGGAGGCGGGGGGGCCGGGCGGACCCGCTACGTGCTGGTGGCCCTGTTGCCGCCCCGCTGGGTGACCCCCCTCTTGGGGGAGGCGGGGAGGCTCCTGGCGGAGGAGACGGAGTCCCAGTACCTGCCCCCCGGCCTACTCGACGAAGCCGTACCGGTGGCCGGGGTGGTGGCGCCGTCGGGACTGGCGCCCCTCGTCGCGGCCGTGGCCGGCCGCGCTCTGACGGCGGCCGTCCTACGCGGGATCCAACCAGCCGCCCCGGCAGCTCCGCCCGGCCCTCGCGCCGCGGATCGCGGTGTCCTGGCGGGCGAGGGGGTGGCGCGGGCCAACCGGCCGGCGCTGGTAGAGCTCGGATCGCTGCCCGCCGGGGCGGAGGTGACGGTGGAAACCCTGGGGGATCCCCCGCGCGGCCTTCGCTTTGCTCCTTTCCTCGCGGTGGTCGGGGACACAGGCATGGAACGGGTGATTAGGCTCCAGCGGAGCCGCGGTGGCACGGCCCCCGCCTGGCGCCTAGCCGCCGCCGAGGTACCGCTGTTGGCCGGAAACGACCGCCGGGTGATCCTGGGAGCGAGGCTCCTGCCCGGCTCCGGGGGAAACCTGGAGAGCCTCCTCCGTAGAGAGGGGCTGGCCTTTCGGTACACGGTCGTAATACCGGACACGGTCGTAATACCGGCGGGCACCGGGAGCGAGGACGCCAACCCGCGGCCGGGTGGCCGGAGCGCCGCCGGCCCCGGCCGACCGGCTGAGGCCGAGACCCCAAGGGTTGCGCCGGCACCCGCGAGGGGCCGGCCCGACCGGGCCGGGGATGATCGCGACCGTCTCGCGGGAGGACCGGGGCCCTCGGGCGGCGCGGAGGGCGGGGAGGAGGGTGACATCACCGCCACCTACCGCAACAAGCACACCTCCCTCTGGGGGGAGGACCGGACCTACCACGAGCGTTGGGAGTGGGACTTCGGTGACGGTACCACGTGGGTTGATGCCGACCCGGACCACACCACCAGCCGGGTGACCCACTTCTTTCCGCCGGGCGAGCACCTGGTGCGGGCCAGGTCCTGGAGCAACAAGGGCACCCTGCTCCGGGAAGTGGTCTTCAGGGTAAAGGTGCGGGAAGGCGGCGCCGAGGTTTCCCTTGTCGCCGGAGGAAGCGCCGGCAGGGGCGGCGACGGCGGTCGCGGGCAGGGCGACGAGGAAGGAGGAACGGCGCGGGGCGAGGAGGGGCCGCAGGCGTCGGCTTCACCGGCCGGGCCGGAAAGGGTGACGCTGACGGCGGAGACGGCGCGGGAACCGCCCGTGCGGCTGGAGGTCGAGGGTCCCAGCGCATGGGTGACGGGCCGCGACGCAGCCTTCCGGATCCGGGTGAACGTGGGCCGGGTGCCCTTTCTGGCGGAGACGAGGTTGGATTTCGACCCCGGGGAGAGCTTCACGGTGCGGTGGCGGCGACCGGGCAAGTTCCGAGTCCAGGGGGCGGTGCGGGTCACCCTGGTCTACCGCTTTCCCGAGGGTGAACTGCGGCTCCGCAACACCTACGTGGTGGAGAGGCCGGTGGAGGTTCTGGCTCCCAGCGTCACCGCCCGGTCGGGGGCGACGGCCTGACCGCCCAGGGAGGTGGCGAGGAGGAAACCGTTCAGGGCCAGGACGAGCAGAATCACGACCGCCGCGGCGGCGTTGACCGGAAGGCCGTTGGCGTGGGAGCCCATGACCCGGCGGTCGGCGGTGAGCAGGAGGAGGGGTATCAGGGCGAAGGGCAGGACCAGGCTCAGCACCACCTGGCTCAGGACCAGGGCTTGCAGGGTGTCCACCCCGGCTGTGAGGATGGCCACGGCGGGCAGGAGCGTGACGAGACGGCGGAGGAAGGGGCTCAACCGCCGCCCCAGGAAACCGGCCAGGATGACCTGGCCCGCCATGGTGCCCACCACAGAGGAGGCCAGTCCCGAGGCCAGCAGGGCCAGCCCGAAGGCTGCCCCGGCCAAGGGGCCCAGGAGGGGGGTGAGCAGGGCGTGAGCCTGTTCCAGGGAGGAAACCTCAAGACCACGCCGGAAGAAGGTGGCGGCGGCAAGGATGAGGATGGCCGAGTTGACGAGCCAGGCGCCGTTCATGGCGGCCAGGATGTCGGCCAGCTCCAAGCGCAGATGGATCGCCGTACGGGCGGTGTCGGCCGGGCCGCGCCGGGGCAGGACGAGGGCGCTGTGCAGGTATACCACATGGGGCATGACGGTGGCACCCAACATGGCGGCGGCCACATAGGCGCTGTCGGCGCTCAGGGTGGGTCGCAAGAGCCCCTGAGTCACCTGCCCCCACGCGGGCTGCGCGAGGAAGATCTCGACGAAAAAGGCCAGGCCGATGGCGGCGACGAACGCCATGATGACGACCTCCAACTGCCTGTGACCGGCGCCTTCCAGGGCCAGGAGGAGGAAGACGGCGGCGCCCGTCAGCAGCGCGCCCGCCCAGAAAGGAAGGCCCAGAAGGAGGTGCAGACCGAGGGCCCCGCCGAGGACCTCGGCCAGGTCGGTGGCGAGGGCGCCCGCCTCGGCGGCCAACCAGAGGATGGCGGTGACGGCGGGATGGAAACGGTGGCGACAGTTTTCCGGCAGGGTGCGGCCCGTGACGATGCCGAGCTTGGCCGAGAGGTATTGGATGAGGATGGCCATGGCGTTGCTCGCCAGGAGCACCCAGAGGAGGGTGTAGCCAAAGCGGGCGCCTCCCGCCACGTTGGTGGCGAAATTGCCGGGGTCCATGTAGGCCACGCTGGCCACGAAGGCCGGGCCGAGCCAGGCGGCCCGCGACAGGGAAGAACCCTCCCCGCCTCTTCGGGGCCGTGTCAGCCCTGAGGGGCAGGCGGGGACGGCCTGGCCGGGAAAAGGGGCCGGCACCGACATGGCGACCTCCTCTCCGGGAGCGCCCCGGGCAGAGGTTCCGTTCCGCGTGTCAGGTTATGGGCGGCGCTGCGAGCCGGCTACAGAGCTTGGCACAAAGGAGGAGGCTGCAACCTGCGGGCGGATCAGCTAACCGCGCTCAGGCGCGGTGTCGCCCGCCAGAAGCGCGGCTGCCGGCGCACCTCTCCCTCCTCGTCAATGGTAAAGACGGAGGAGACCTGGCCGTCCACGTAGGAGATCTCCGTGCAGCAGCTCCGGCAGAAGTAACGGGCCGCCACGGACTGCCCCTTCTTCATCTGCTGAAGGAGCCCGAGCGTGCCGATGGCGTCGCATACAGGGCAGCGCACCGCAACTCCCCCCCTCACTTGCGAATGAAAGATGCGCGAACATTATATCGTTCGCCGGAGACTTTAGCAAGCTCGCCCTTTAGAAATTCTGTTTTTTCTTGGACGGCGGCTGGTGGGGTGCGCCAAATCGCCACGGCTACGCCGAGGGAGGTAAGAGTTCCATCAGAGGAGCCGGTTTGCAGGTTCCTACGGTGGCGAGCCCGCCGCGGCGACTCTATAATTTTCCGCGGTGCGGGGCGGCGGATTCATAACGGCGGGTGATGCGATCGGTGGCTAGGAGCGAAGCGGCCGCTCCACCGGCCGAGGACAGGCGAACGGTCAAGGCGTGGCTCAAGATGGCCGCCTCGCTCCTTCTCCTGGGCTTCCTCGGCGGAGCTCTTCTTTTCAACCAGAGCATCAAGAACAAGGCCAAGGTGGGTGCGTCGCTGCCCGCCTGGCGGGGTGTGACCGATTTGGAGGGGCGGGACTTTCCTTTTGCCAACCTCCTGGGCCAACCCTTCGTCCTGAATATCTGGACCACCTGGTGCATCAGTTGCAAGGAGGAGTCGGCCGTCCTGGAAGCCTTTCACCGGCGCTACGGCGACCGGATGCGGATGGTGGGCCTCAATGTGCGGGAGCCCCTGGACGCCATCCAGCGGTACCGGGCCGATTTCGGCCAGACCTACCTCATGTTGCGGGACCAGCACGGGAACATCACGGGGCCCTACAACGTGCGGGGCTATCCCGAGACCTGGTTCGCCGACGCGGCGGGGGTGGCCAGGGCCCAGTGGGACGGTCCCCTGTCCTTCGAACAGATGCAGGACTTTTACCGCCAGACGACGGGCCGACCCATAGACGGGGAGGGTGTGGGGCCCATAAAAGAGGGAGACAACCTTTTGGCGGCCGTGCCGAGCCCGCGGGGCGGACCAGTTGTCGCTTCCGGCCGTGGCATTTTCCGGGCGGAGGCATGGAATGGCTTGGCAGACGCGGCCCGCTGGCGGCCGGGTGACGGAGCCGCGGCAGCCGCAGGGTTGGCCGCGGTCGGGGAGCGGCTGCTGGCGGCCGGAGGGGAGGCAGGCCTTCTCGTCAGCGAGGACGGAGGCGCTTCCTGGCGTAAGGCGGAAGGATCCCCGCCCGGTTCCGTCGTGGCGGTGGGGGGTGCGGGAGCGGACGCCGTGGCGTGGACCGCGGACCGCGGCGGCACCCTGTGGCGGAGCACCGACGGCGGCCGAACCTGGTCCGAGGCGGGCGGATCACCTCCCGCCTCTCAGCTCCGCAGCCTGGCCCTGCAACCCGGCAGGGCCGACAACCTCCTGGCGGCGGGTGACGGCAGGCTCTTCTCCTCGCGGGACGGAGGACGGTCCTGGCAGACCGTGCCGGTGGAGGAGCGGAACTTTATGCCCCAGTGGCCCGGCAGGGTGGATCTCACGCCCGCGGTCCTCGGTGTGGCCTTTGACCCGCGGGCGCCCGCCACGGTCTACCTGGCCACGGAAAAGGGCATCTGGAAGAGCGATCGGGGAGGGGCCGGCGCCCGCTGGCTGCGGGGGAGCCCCATGCGGCTTTTCACAGCGGTGTATGCGGGACGTCTGGCCGACGGGCGGACGGTGGTGCTGGCCGGGGCGCCCAACGGCGATCTTTATCTTTCGGAGGATGCCGGGAGGACATGGCGTCTGCCATAAGGAATCTGCCGTTCCGCTGGGGAGGTGAGACGGCATGACGGTGGAGACGGTGGGTTACGGCTTGGCCTTCCTGGCCGGGCTCGTGTCCTTTGTGTCTCCCTGCTGTCTGCCCCTTGTGCCCACCTATGTCACCTACCTGGCGGGAACCTCCTACGACGAACTGGTGAGCGATCCGGCCCGCCTCAAGAACAGGATCCTGGCCAACGCGGCGGCCTTCGTGCTGGGCTTTTCGCTGGTCTTCATTCTCTTGGGCGCCGGAGCCTCCGTGATCGGTCAGGCCCTGCGGGCCAACATGTCCCTTCTGAGGCAGGTCTCGGCCTTGGTGGTGGTGGGCTTCGGGCTGCACATGATGGGCTTCCTCCGCCTGCCCTTCCTGGAGCGCGAGATGCGTGTCGGCGCAGGTGCGCTGCCGGGCGCCGCGGCGGGTATCCCCCGCTCCCTTCTCATGGGGGCGGCCTTTTCCGCCGGCTGGAGCCCGTGCATCGGGCCGATCCTGGCCAGCATCCTCTTCCTGGCCTCCCAGGCCGGCACCGCGGCCGCGGGGGCCGGACTCCTGGCGGTGTACTCCGCCGGCCTGGCCCTTCCCTTCCTCGCGGTGGCGGTGAGCATGCGCTGGTTTCTGGGGCTCTTGCCCCGCCTCGGGCGGACCATGGCGGCGGTGCGGACGGCCAGCGGCGCCCTCCTGGTGGGGGTGGGGCTCATGATCTACTTCAACGTATTCACGGTCCTCAACCGCTGGTTCAACGTGAATCAGTGGCTGGGATTGTGAGGTGAGAAGCGATGACGCGCGGGTTGCGGTATCTCCTGCCTTTGCTGGCGGCGGCTCTGCTGGGTTTTCTGGCCCTCAACGCCATCGGCCGCCGGCCGGCGGCACCCGGGATCCCGGTGGTCGGCCGGACGCTGCCGTCCTTCGACCTGAGGCTCCTTGGCGGCGGAGAGGTGACGGCGGACGAGCTGCTGGGCAAGCCCACCTTCATCAATTTCTGGGCTTCCTGGTGCGGACCCTGCCAGATGGAAATGCCCTTCATCGAGGAGATCTATCAAAAGGAAAAAGCCAAGCTCAACATTCTCGGGATCAACATGCAGGAACCCGAGATCGTGGCCGATGAGTTCGTGCGCACCAACGGTTACACCTTCCCCATGGCGCTGGACCTGAACGGCGACCTCCACGCCGGGTGGGGTTTCAACGGGCTGCCGGTCAGCATCTTCACCGACAGGCGGGGCACGGTCTGTCGCATCCACATGGGCGGCATGACCCGTTCCATGATGCGGGCCGCCGTGGACGAGGCCTTGGCCGGCTGTTCCTGACCCGGTCCCGCAGGGTGTGGGAGCGGGATGGGCCGGCGGTTCGGCGGGGAAGCCGGGAGAGCGGTGGGGAGCCGGCCGGGAGCGGTGGTGCCGGCATGCTGCGGGTGGTGAGTGTCAGCCTGGGAGCGGCGCGGCGGGACGGCCGGGCCGAGGTCCGCCTGGGCGGCGAACGCCTGCTGTTGGAGCGCATCGGGGTGGACGGGGACTGGCGGCGGGCGGCCCGCCTCCTGTGCGACTTGGACGGACGGGTGGCGGCCCTGGGCCTCGGGGGCGTCAACGACGCCTACCGGCTGGGTGACCGGTCGTTCCCCATACCCTTGGCGGCCCGGCTGCGCCGTTGCCTGCGGCGGACGCCCTGCGCCGACGGGAGCGGGTGGAAGCGCTGGGCCGAGCCCCTCTTCCTGGAGAGGCTGGCGGCCCGGGGCCGGTTGCCGGCGGGCGGCGACGCCGTGGTCACGTCGGTGCTGGACCGCTGGTGGCTGGCCGAGAAGCTGCGGGCCCTCGGGTTTGACGTCCGCGCCGGCGACTCCTGGTTTGCGCTGGGGCTCCCCTGGCTGCCGCGCCTGGCCGCCTTCCGGCGCACGGCGGGGTTTTTCCTCCCCCTCCTTCGCCTCCTGCCCCTGGCCTGGGTGTACCCCCACTGTGACCCACCCGCCGGCCGGCACGGGGAGAGCCGGGTCGCGGCCGGGGGGTTTCCACCGTCCCCGGGAGTTGTCCCGCGGCGGGGGCGACGCCCCGGTCGCGTCCTTCCCGGGGGGCGGGTCCTGTGGGCCGGCGACGTGCGGCTCCTCCTGCGGCGGTTCCCCTCGCTCCTGCCGGGGGACAGGGTCCTGGCCGCCCACGCCTCCGCGGAGGAGGCCGCCCTGCTGGCGGCGCGGGGAGTGGAGGTGGTGACGCTGAACCCGGTGGTGAACAGCTTCTCCCCTGCGGGCAACCTATGGGAGGCGGCCACCCTGGCGCTGGCGGGCGCAGGCTCTCCCCGCCCCGCGGCCGATGGCCCCCCTCCCGCGGACGCACCGGAGCCCTCCCTGGTCCGCGCCGTGGCAGAGGAAGTGGCCCCCCTCCTCAGCGAGGGGACGTATCCCCTGCAAGGGGGGACGCCCGTTCCACCTCCGCCGTCTAGGCCGCCGGTGAGCTGACGCCTCTCCGGGAGGGCGGCCGCAGAAAGAGGACGGTTACCGTGACGAGATAGGCCCAGTGGGCCAGCACCTGCATGAGGGACGGCGTCGGGTCGTAGCCGAAGAGAGAGGACAGGAAACGGCCCAGCACCGAGGTGTCGGGGATTAGGGCGTAGGTGTCCCAAACGGGTTTGACAAGGGGCGGGATCAGACCGACCTCCTGGAACTCCTTGATCCCGTTGATGACCATGCCGCCCGCGAAGACGATGAGGAGGAGGCCCGAAACCGAGAAAAAGGCCTGCAGGGGCAGGCGAGCGGTGCCGGCGTAGGCCAGGTAGCCCAGGCCCGCCGCGGCGAGCAGCCCCAGGGCGGCGCCGAGCCAGTAGGCGGTCGGCGAGGAAGCCATGCCGGCGCCGCCGGTGAGGAAAAGAACGGTCTCCAGACCCTCGCGCGTGACGGCCGTAAAGGACAGGAGGCCGAGGGCGAGCCCGTTCCCGGCGGCCAGGGCGCGATCCACCTGGGCCTGCAAATGCAGGCGGAAGGAGGCGGCCTGCCTCTTCATCCAGAAGATAACCCACGTCAACACTGCGGCCGCCAGGAACATGGCGCCTCCCTCGAACAGCTCCAGAGCGTCCTCCTCCAAACGGAGGGCCAGCGCCCCCACGAGGCCCCCCGTCACGCCGGTGACGGCCAGGGCGAGCCCGAGACCCCACCAGACGTACCTGGCTCCGCGGCGGGCGCCGATCCTACCCAGATAAGCCAGCACGATCCCCACGATGAGGGCCGCCTCAAGCCCCTCCCGCAGCGTGATGACAAAAGCCATCCGCAATCACCTCACGGTATTGATAATCGTTCGCATAGAAATATTATCGTCACTGCCGGGCCATGTCAAGAGCGAGCCCCCTCGGCGAGGGGGCTCCGGCTGGCTACGGGGTCGCACGCTCGGCGGCTGGAGCGGGGGCAGCGGGACAAGGCAATCTCGGCTCGAGGCACCGCCTTCGCCCCCTTCGTTATCGGCGCGACACGGGCGGCAGCATCACTCGACCACGATCTTGGCCGTCATGCCGAGGTCTTTGTGGCCGGGCTGCGAGCAGAAGGCCTCGTACGTCCCCGGCTTCTCCGGAATCCAGCCGATCTCTTTCGTCTCGCCGGGCTGGAGGAGGCCCGTGTCAAAGCCGTTCTCGCCCGTGAGCATGAAGTCGTGCGCCACCGAGTCGTCGTTGCGGACGGCGAAGCGGACCGGCTCGCCCGCCTTGATCTTGAACTCGGACGGGTTGAAACGCATGTTCTTCATGGAGACCTCCATCCTGGGAGCGTCGGCCGGGACGTCGTAGGTCCGCTCGTTGTGCCCGCCCATTTCCATGCCCTGCATGTCCTCGCCGCCGCCCATGTCCATGCCCTGCATATCCTTGTTGCCGCCCATGTCCATGTTGCCCATGTCCGCGCCGGCGGTACCCTCCTTCTCCTGGCCGGCGGGGCGCGAGGAACACCCAGCGGCGGCCAGGGCGAGGGTGAGGGCCAGGGCGCCCACGGCGATGTGCTTGGCCTGCAAGTGACATCACGTCTCCTTTCTGACCGGCGTGATGAGGCAGCCAGGCCGAGTCTAAATTTTAGAAGGCTTGCCCGAGGCGGGCCATGCTCTCCACCAAATCTACACAATGCCGTCTCGTCTACCGGAGGATGGCGTGCGTGTCCGCGGTGTCTCTCAGCTACCGGGCGAGGTCGTGGGTGTCCGCCCTTGCCTCTTTGTCCGGGCCGCGCCCGGCCGTTGCCCGGCCGCGCCAGGCCTTCTCCCGCGCCCGGCCCAGGCCGGAACGGTGAAGGAGAGGCGCGCCCCGCGCCCGGGCTCGCTCTCCGCCCGGATGCGACCGCCCATGCCCTCCACCAGGGCGCGGGCGATGGTGAGGCCGAGCCCGCTGCCGCCCTTGGTCCGCTCGCGGGACGGGTCGGCGCGGTAGAAACGCTCGAAGACGTAAGGCAAAGCCTCGGGCGGGATGCCCGGTCCCGTGTCGGCGACCGTGATGCACAAAAAGCCGTCGGCCTGCTCGGCGCTGACGGTGACGCGGCCGCCCCGCGGCGTGTGGGAGAGGGCGTTGGCCACCAGGTTGTGGAGCACCTGGGCCAGGCGGTCGGCGTCGGCTTGGGCGGGAGGAAGGGCCCCCGGCACTTCGGCCAGGAGGGAGACGCCCAGGCGCCCGGCAGCGGCCTCCTGCAGGGCGAGGACGCGCTGGATGACCTCCCCGGCGTCAACCGGGCCGAGGTCCAGGGCGATTCCGCCTGCCTCTAGGAGGCTCAGCTCCCGCAGATCCTCCACCAGACGCTCCAGGCGCAGGGTCTCGGCGAGCACGGCTTCCAGGTTGGCGGCGTCGGCCGGGAGGACGCCGTCGCGGAGGGCTTCCACATAGCTGCGCAACCCGGCCAGGGGTGTCCGCAGCTCGTGGGCGATGTCCGCCGTCATCTGCCGCCGCAGCCTCTCGGCTTCCTCCAGGCTGGCGGCCAGGGAATTGAGGGCCCGCGCCAGGTCGCCCAGCTCGTCGGCGTTGTCCTCGGGGACGCGCCGGCCGAAGTCTCCCCCGGCCATGTCCATGGCCACGGCCCGCATCTCCGCCAGGGGCCGCGTCAGGTAGCGCGCCAGCCAGAAGCTCGCAAGCCCGCTCAGGAGCAGGGCCGCCGCGCCGGCCTGCACGAGGGCCGTGTTGAGGCGATAAAGGAGCAGCCGCTCCTGTGGATGCATGATCTGGAAGGTTTCCCAGAAAGAGAGGCCCCGCAGTTCCGGCGGGATGCCCTCTATGCGCGTCAGGTGGTGGATGAGGTGCCTGGTGAGGAAAGCCGCTCCCACCAGTTCGACGATGAGGAGGGCCAGCAGCACGAGGCTGGCGAAGGCGAGGAAGAGCCTCGCCTGAAGCCCCAGTCTCCGGCGCGGGCCGCCAGCCGGCCCGGGCTCGGCCGGTCTCCCCCCTGCCGGCGCGGGATGGGCCAGTCGCCCGGCAGCCGCGCCGGCGCGGGGCCCGCCGGAGGGGTGTGTCCCCGGGCTAGCCTTCTCCGTCAAAGCGGTACCCCACCCCGAAGATCGTCTTTATGTACCGCGGTCGGGCCGGGTCCTCCTCGATCTTGCGCCGGAGGTTCTTGACGTGGGTGTCTACGGTGCGCTCGTAGCCCTCGTAGGCGTAGCCCTGCACCCACTCCAGGAGCTGGGCGCGCGTGAAAACGCGGCGCGGGTGGGCGGCCAGGCAGGCGAGGATCTGGAACTCGGTGGGGGTGAGGGGAACGGTCTCGCCGCGGAGCGCGACCTGGTGCGCCCCCAGATCGATGGCGAGGTCGCCGTAGCGAAGGACCTCCCCCTCGGGGACGGGCGCCGGCTCGCGCCGGGGCAAGCGGCGGAGGACGGCCTCGACCCTGGCCACGAGCTCGCGCGGGCTGAAGGGCTTGGTGATGTAGTCGTCGGCGCCGATCTTGAGCCCGATGACGCGGTCCGGCTCGTCGGTGCGCGCCGTGAGCATGATGACGGGTGTGTCGGCGGCGGCGCGGATGGCCCGCAGGACGTCGAGCCCGGAGAGCCCCGGCAGCATCCAATCCAGGATGACGAGGTCGGGCGACTCGCGGCGGTGGGCCTCGAGTCCCTCCTGTCCCGTGCGGGCCGTGAGGACCTGGTAACCCTCCCGTTCCAGGTAGGCCCGCACCGTCCGCGCTATGGCCGGCTCGTCCTCCACGATGAGTATCTTCCTGCCGTTCCCGTTCAACGGGTGCGCCTCCCGCGTCCGCCGCCGCGCGCGGCGGGGTGCGCCCGCCCTTGCCTATCGCCGGTCAATATAGCAGTTGCTCGGCGCCGCTCCAAGCGAAAGGATGCGTAGCCCACAAGATCTTCACAACCGCCCCGCAGAATGGGGGACGAAGGGCGCGCCGGGAACCCTTCGTTGCGAGCAGGCAGTGATTGGCAACCGGCGCGCCGACTCGACGGTAAGAGGAGGAGAGGCAGCGTGGACTGGCTCCAGTGGCTCATCCCGGCAGCGCTAGTGGGGGCGATGTTTCTCATGCACCGCGGGGGCGGCGGGTGCTGCGGGCCCGCCGGGCACACAGGCTCCCACCGGACGGAGCGGGGGCGCCGCGACGAGCGGAAGCCCGGTGAAGGGGGCGAGGCCGGGGAGGTAGGGTCGGAGCCGGCGGCGACGAAGGGGCGGCACGGGTCGCACTGCGGCTAAGGCCGCCGGTGGACCTCGAGGTCGGCTGCCCGGTCTGCCAGCGGGTGTCCCGGCGCGAGGTGTCCGGGCACCCGTGTGTTCTCCGGTGCCCGGTGCCATCCTGCCGGGCGGTCTTCGAGTACTTAGGCTTCGTCCACATGCCGAGGAGGTGGGACGGCGTGGCCAAGAAACAAGGAGGCCGGACTCGGGCGGGTCGGGGGCGCGACGGATCCAAGTGGTGGCGCACCATCCTCGCCTACGCGGCGGTGGCAGCGGCGGTGGTGGGGCTCGTGGTGGCCAATAAACTCTCCAGCCGGCGCGGCCCGGAGCCCGAGGGCGTGGAGACGGTGGCCGATCAGCCCAAGTACCACCTCAGGGATCTTTCCGAGCAACATGAGCCGTACAAGAGCGATCCGCCGGTGGCCGGTCCCCACGCCGGGGGCAAGGCGGCGCCCGGCTTCTACGAGGAGCCGGTGCCGGCGGAGCTCCTCGTGCACAACCTGGAGGACGGCGACGTGGTGATCTACTACCGACCCGGCTTGCCCGAAGCGGTCATGGAGGAATTGCGGGGGCTGGCGGACCGCTACGCCGCGGGCGAGGGGACGGTCCTGGTGGTGCCGCGCCAGGACAGGGAGTCGGCGGTCGTCCTGACGGCGTGGCGCAAGATCCTGCGGCTCGGGGAGTGGGACGCGAAACGGGCGCAGATCTTTATCAACCGGTACCTGGGTGTCGACCACCATCAGGGCTGACGCTCACAGGGAGTGGCGGTGGCGCAGGAGCAGGCGGACGAGATAGGCCGTCCCCGCGGCGTTGGCGGCGATGCCCAGCCAGAGGAGCTGGGTCCGGTACTCGTTGAGGAAGACGGCCGCTGCGGAGACGCCTAGCACAGGAAGCACGTCGGTGAGATGGTGGGCGCAGCAGGCCACCATGGCGGTGCCGCTGGCGCCCGTGCTGGCGGCCACACCGGCGCGCGGTGCGCCTCCGAGACGCCGGCGCAGGTGGCTGAAGAGGCCCACTTGGAGGCCGAAGCCCGCCACAATGGCCGCGATGTACCAACGGTCTTCTTCGAGCAATTGCCTGACGGCATGCTGCCAGCCCTGGGCCAGGGTCAGCGTACCGAGGTAGAAGCCGAGGAGGCCGGCGGCCGCTGCGGCGCCCACGACGGCGGCGCGCCCCACGCCCGCCGCGCGTGTTTCTGGCCTGACGGAAGGGTTGGGCTGCGCGGCGGCATCGGCCTTTCCGCCCCGCGGGCGACTTACCATCGCCATGTGAAGGTCCTCTCCTTTACCCCGCCCATATTCCGGACCACCAGGGTGATGGCACGTGTCTCCGGAGCGAGGAGCGGCCTCCCGTCCGGGAGCCGGTTGGGGAAAAGGAGCCTACCCTCCCGGTGATGCCCCCCGGGCGGCGCGTCCCAAGCGCTGGGCGGCACCTCCCCTCCTCCTTCGGTGCGGAGAGCGGCCAGCTTCTTTAGGTCGTAGCCGTCCAGATCCACCGAGTGGGTGTCCATGGCGACCCGGAAGGTAAGGCCGCTCGCTGGTCCGTCCCAGGTTACCTTGAGGCCGCCAGGTATCTTAGTGTGCGCGCGATCCCACCGAAAGCAAGCATCGGGTGGGGTGGCGGGCGTTGCAAGCATGTTCACGGGGGTTTCGCAGCTCTCACACCTTTTCTCCACATCCTCCGTCTAGACTCTTGCAGCGGCAGGGAGGAGGGGCGCGGTGCGTGAGAGCGGCCTCAAAACCTGGCTCAAACTCGGAGCTTCCCTGCTGCTCCTCGGTTTCCTGATCGGCTCGCTGGCCCTGAGCCAGAGCATCAAGAACAAGGCCAAGGTGGGCTCGCCCCTGCCCCCGTGGCGGGGGATAACCACCCTGGACGGCGAGGAATTCGCCTTCCAGCAGCTCCTGGGCAAGCCTTTCATCATCAACATCACAACCACCTGGTGCATCAGTTGCAAGGAGGAAGCGCCGGTCCTGCAGGCCTTTCACGAGCGGTACGGCGACCGGATGCGGCTGGTGGCCGTAGACGTGCGGGAGCCGGTGGACGTGATTCGGAGCTATGTGCGCGACTTCGGGCTCACCTACACCATGCTCCGGGACCCTTACGGGAACATATCCAGCCCCTATAACGTGCGAGGCTACCCCGAGACGTGGTTCGCCGACGCCGGCGGCGTGGCGCGCGCCTACTGGGAGGGGCCGATCACCTTCGAGCAGATGCAGGAGTTCTACCGGCAGACCACCGGCGATCCCATAGACGGCCGGGGGGTGGGCGCCGTGGCCACGGGTGATAACCTGCTGGCGCTGGCCGTCACCGGCCAGGGGAGAATCCTGGCCGGCACGGGCCGCAGCCTCTTTCTCTCCACGGGGATGGCAGGATTGGGACAGGGGGAGGCCTGGGAGCGTGTGACGGAGGGAGCCGCCTTCGGCGTGGCGACCGAGCCCGGCGGCCGTCTCTTTGCTGCTGTCGGGGATGGCGGGCTTCTCCTAAGCGAAGACGGTCGCGACTGGCGTCCTGCCGGGGGCCTTGCGGCCCGGCCGGTCACGGCTGTGGCCGCAACCGGCCGGCTCGTCTACGCCTGGGCGGGCGGGCTCTGGCGGAGCGAGGACAGCGGGTCGGCGTGGAGCCAGGTCCCGGCCTCGCTGCCGCCTCTGCCGGTGCGCAGCCTGGCGGTTTCGCCCGCGAACCCGGAGGAGTTGCTGCTGGTGGCGGAAGGACGCCTCTACCGGTCGCGTGACGGCGGGCGCACCTGGCGGCAGGTGGCCGTGGAGGAGCTGAACTTCATGCCCCAGTGGCCGGGACGGGTGGACCTGAAGCCGGCGGTGCTGGCGGTGGCCTTCGACCCTGTGGAGGCGGGGACGGTGTACCTGGCTACCGAGAAGGGCATCTGGAAGAGCAGTAGTGGAGGGGAAAGGGCCACCTGGCTGCGGGGCAGCCCCATGCGCCTCTTCACCGCCGTCACCGCGGGCGCCCGCGGCGACCGGGTGACACTGGTGGCCGGGGCGCCCAACGGGGACGTCTACGTCTCCGAGGACCGGGGGAAGAGCTGGCGGCTCCTCACCGGTTGAAGCGCCTTTAACGGTGCCGACGCGCGGGGGCATCGTCTGCCGGGTGCGGGTGGGAGCGCTCACGCGCCAGTCCATGCGGGCGGCGGCGCAAGAGGCCACGGCTGGTTGCTCGAGGAGGTGATGAGGGTGGGACGGATCGTTGCCGCGGCGGCCGTTGCCGTTCTGGCGACTCTGGGTGTCCTGGCCTACCGGCAGGCCGCGCCGGGGCCCACGGGGCCGCCGCCTGAGACCGGTCCGGGTTGGACCGATCTCTCGCCCCGGGAGATGCGCCGGTTACTCAACGAGGGCGGCGTGGTGCTGGTGAACGTGCACGTTCCCTACGAGGGCGAGATACCGGGCACGGACCTCTTCATGCCTTACTACGCCATCCGGGCCCGGGCACGGGAGCTGCCCGGCCGCGACGCCACCATCGCCGTCTACTGCCGGAGCGGCCGTATGTCCCGGGAGGCGGCGCAGGCGCTGGCCGAGCTGGGCTACCGCCGGGTGTACAACCTGCGGGGAGGCTTCGAGGCCTGGCGGCAGGCTGGGCTTCCCTTCGTGGAGAAGGGCGAGGAGGCGGGCCGCCGGTGAAGGACGGGGACGCCTGCCGGGACGGCGCCGACGGCGTGAGGGCGGACGTCGCCGCCGCCGATCCCTTCAGCGCCGCCGCTGCCGCCAGCGGGGTCAAGGGGGTGGCCCGGCAGGTCATCCTCTTCCTGGTGCCGGCCGTGCTCCTGGGGGCGCTGTTGGTGGGCGCCGTGCTGAACTGGCGCCGGGCGGCCCTGCCGCCGAGCGTGGGCCCGCGGGAGGGGCTCCTGGCCCCGCCCCTGGTGGCCGTCGCCGCGACGGGGGGGCGGGAGGCCCGGCTTCCCCTCACCGACCAGGAGGGGCGGCCCGTGCGGCTGGAGGACCACCGGGGCAAGGTGGTCGTCCTCAACTTCTGGGCGAGCTGGTGCGTCCCCTGCCGGAAGGAGATGCCCGACCTCCAGCGCCTGGAGGCCAAGTACCGGGGCCGGGTCAAGGTCATAGCCGTCAACGCCACGAACCAGGACGACGAGGGCGCCACCCGTCTCTTCCTCTCCCGCTACGGGATCGAGCTCCTCGTGGCCTTCGACCGGACCGGCCAGGTGACTGCCGCTTATGGCGTCTATTTCTTTCCCACCACCTTCATAGTGGATCCCGCGGGCGTGATCCGCGCCCGCGTGGAAGGTCGGATGACGCTGGCCATGATGGAGGCGGCGCTGCGGGCCGGCCTGGGCGGACGGAGGGAGGGGTAGCAGTGCCTTATCCGGACATCGTCTTCGTGGCGGGCTTTCCCCTGCGCCTGTGGCTGCTGACCGGGCTTGCGGGCGCCCTTGTAGCCGTTAGGGTGGCCGGCGCGGCCGCCGTGCGCGTGGGCCTTGAGAGGCGGCTCGTGCAGGACGAGCTGATGAACCTGGTGGTGGCGGCCGCGGGCGGCGGGGCGCTGGTGCACCTCGTGGCAGGATGGTGGCCTTCCCTATGGTTCCTGGGCGGGGTGGGGCCCGTCTCACCCTGGGGAGCGGGGCTGGCGGCCGCGGCCGTGGCCGCTTGGCGCTGGCGGCGTTTGCCCTTCGGCGTGTGGCGCCTCCTCGATGCCCTCGCCCCCGCCGCGGCGGCAGGACTGGCGGTCGGGTTCCTGGGTACGAGCGTCCTGGGCCGGCCCACGAGCCTGCCGTGGGGCGTGGCACCTTTAGGCGGCAACCCCGCCCACCCCGTGTCTGTCTACCTCGTGCTGGTTGCGGCGGGTGGCGGTCTGTTGGGCTGGCGGTTCCTCCGCGGCCTCACCTTCCCGGGCCAGGCCTTTCTGGGTGTCGTCATGGCCGTGATCGTTGGCCTTCTGTTGGTGGAGCCGGTGACGGTAGCGGAGCCGCGGTACGGTGCGCTCACCCAAGCCCAGGTAATTTACTTCGCCGTCGGTGGGGCGGCGTGGGTGACGTATGTGGTTAAGACCTCCCGGGGTGCGGGTAAGAGCGGGGGCCTGCCGGGCAGGTCGGCAGGCCCCTGATGCTTTGATGACCCTTTATCGGCCCTTGGACCCCCTTCTCTCAGGCCGTGGCCGGCGCCGCGGCCATGCGCCGGCACTCCTGGGCGCAGCGCCGGCAGGCCTCGGTGGTGTCCTCAGCCGGCGCGCGGCTCGGCGTCCCGGCCGCCTTCGACGGCGCAGAAACAGTTGGGCCGCTTGTAGTGCTCGGCGCGGTAGTAGGCGATGAGCCGCTCCACCAGCCGCTCGGGGTCGTCATCGTAGAGTACCACGGCGCCCGTGGGCTTCTCGCAGATGGCCACGATCTGCTCTGCGGCGTCGGCAACCCCGCCCGTGCCGGTGAGGACGCCAATCAGCTTGCCCTCGTCGTAGGCGATGGCGAACTCCCCCAGGGTGCCGGAGCGGCCGCCGACGATGACCACTATGTCGCTGGACCGGATGTTCTCGACCTCGCGGCCCATGAGTCCCGAGCCCGTGTAGATCAGGAGGTCGAATCCCTCCGTGGGCGACCCGTACTTCTGGACGTGCTCCCAGCGCGAGAGGCCCGGCGAGATGCCGACGACGAGGCCGCCCTCCGCTCTGGCGCCCTGGACGGCCGCGTAGGGAAGCCCCGGGCAGCCGCCGGTGATGAGGATGCAGCCATGCCGCGCGATGGCTCGGCCGAGCCGCAGCGCCTTCTCCCGTACCTTGCCGGGTATGGGCTCGTCCGCCGTCCCCATGACCCCGATTACAAGCCTCATGCTGTCACCTCCAGATCCCCGTGGGAATGATACTACAGTCTTACACATGTTGGTCCGCAATCCGGAATCCGGATTCCGGATTGCGGCCCTATGCCCGACCTCACGCATGTTCCTCGTGGGCGGTACCTCCGGCGGCGAAACTGCGAGCCCCCACGGTACTCAAGCGAGGAGGCTTACGGGGGATTCGCCCAGCGGCGCAGGGCGCGGAGGAACCACAGGGAGAGCCCGCCGGCGAAGGCGAGGGTGACGGTGGCCAGCAGGTGCCAGGGGGAAGCCGGGTGGTCGTGGGTGGCTTGGATGAGCACGGCCGCGGCCACGAGAAGTCCCGCCAGGAGGACGCTGGCTGCCAGGCGGGCGGCGGCGCCCCGAAGGAGGGCTGTGAGGTCGGCGTACTGGCGGGCGTCGGCCTGTAAACTCATGTCGCCGCGCTCGATGCGCCTGAGCACGCGGTAGAAGGCGCTGGGCAGGCGCGGCGTTGCCTCCAGCAGCTCCTCCGCCAGAAGGGGAAGGCGCCGTGCGAAACCGCGAGGACCGTACTCGCGGAACAGAAGCCTCCGGCTGTACGGCAGGATCACGTCCATGATGCGGAAGCCCGGGTCGAGGCGCCGCCCCAGACCCTCGGCCATGGCCACCGTCTTGGCCAGGAGAGCCAGGTTGGCAGGCAGGCGCAGACGGTGCCGGTAGGCGATCTGGAAGAGCTCCGTCATCAGGACCTGCAGGGAGATGTCGGCGAGGGTCCGCTCCGCGTACTTGGAGAGGAGCCGCGCGACCTCCTGGGTGAGGGCCTGCCGCTGCCGGGCCGAAAGCCCAGCGCCCAGGTCGAGCATGGATTCCACCAGGGCCTCGGCGTCCTGGGGGGCCAGGGCGCCCAGCAGCGCCACCAAGCGCTCCCGCTGGACCTCGCCGAAGGATCCCACCATGCCGAAGTCGACCAGGGTCAGGGTGCCGCCCTCACCGAGGAAGAAGTTGCCAGGGTGCGGGTCGGCGTGGAAGAAGCCGTCCTCGAAGACCATCTTGAGGAGCAGGCGGGCCGAGCGCACGGCCAGCTCGTGCCTGTCCACGCCGAGCGCATCAAGGGCTTCCTCATCGTCGATGCGCACCCCCTTGGCCGCCTCCATTGTAAGCACGCGCGTGGTGGAGTGCTCCCAGAACACCCTGGGGACGCGCACCCGCGGTATGTCCCGGAGATTGGCGCGGAAGCGGTCGGCGTTCCTCCCCTCCGCCGTGTAATCGAGCTCCCTCTCCAGGGTGAGGGCGAACTCCTCCATCAGATCGGCTACGTCCATGACCTCGCCGGCGCGCGTCCGCAGGGCGCGGCGGGCAAGCCGCCGCAGGATTGCCAGGTCCACGGCCACCTCGGCCCGCAGGCCGGGGCGCTGGACTTTGACCACCACCTCCTGCCCCGTCCGCAGGCGCGCCCGGTAGACCTGCCCTATGGAGGCGGCCGCCAGCGGCTCGCGGTCGAAGCGGGCGAAGCGGGTCGGGTAATCCTCCCCCAGCTCTTCACGCAGCACGGTTTTCATATCCTCGAAGGGGACGGGCGGCACGCTGGCCTGCAGGCGCGAGAGTTCGTCTATGAACTCGGGCGGGAGGAGGTCGGCGCGGGTGCTCAGGACCTGGCCGAGCTTTATGAAGGCCACGCCCAGCTCCTCCAGGGCCAGGCGCAGGTGCTGGGCCTGGGTGTAGGGGTCCGCCTGGGGCGGGTGCCCGAGCCAGCCCCGGTGGAAGGGTATCAGGCCGGCCAGACCGTAGCGCGCCAGGGAGAAGCCGAGGCCGTGGCGGGCCAGGGTCTGGAGGATGTGGCGGTAGCGGTGGCGCACCGTCCAGCCGGAGACCGCGGCCGGCATGGTCCGACCCCCTTTTGGACCATCATATCGCGCGGCGGTCACGGCCCGCTTGTGGGAGCCGGGGACCGCCGTTCCGAGGGGCGTCCGCGGGGCGCTGCGCCGGTTTCGGGCCGCCCCCTAAGTCACGGCGAACACGCGGTCCATGGTTTCCTCTATCCGGCGGACGTCGGCGCCCTGGCGGTAGAGCCTCGTCAGCAGGGCTGCCCAGCACTGGGGGCACGGGCCGTGGGCATCGGCGGGCGACCAGCAGGATGGCCAGGTCCACCAGCACCGCCGCGTGCTTCACAGAATCCCCACACCGCCTCCATGGCGCTTCCAAGGGCGCCGCGTACGCTGAAGCCGGGAGGGTTGCTTATGGCTGGCGAAGAAAATGAGAGGGGAACGCCGCAGGAGAAGCCAGCGAAGAAGGCGGAGGGAACCCCCGGGGGGCGGATCAGCCGGCGGCAGTTGCTGCGGCACGCCATGTGGGGCTCGTTAGGGGTCTTCATGATCCAGGGCGGCGTCGCGAGCCTGGGCAGCTTCTGGCCTCTCAAGGCCACCGGCTTCGGCGGCAAGGTCGTGGCGGGCAAGGTGGGCGACTTCCCCGTCAATAGCGTGACCAAGGTACCGGAAGGCAAGTTCTACCTTGCGCGCGTGCCGGAGGGGCTGGTGGCCCTGTACTGGAAGTGCCCCCACCTCGGCTGCACCGTGCCCTGGTCGCCGCCCGAGGATCCAGGCCGCTTCCACTGTCCGTGCCATGGCTCCATCTACGAGATCACCGGCCAGAAGGTGGCGGGCCCGGCTCCGCGCTCCATGGACCTGATGGCTATAGAGGTCAGAGACGGGACCATCATCGTCGATACAGGCAAGATTACCCAGCGACTCAACCATGATCCAAGCCACGTGACGCCGGTCTAAGAGGCGACCAAACTCCAGGTGCCGTTGCACGGCCGGTCTGGATACCGGCGCGGCTGCGATGAGTAGGGGATCTTTTTCGCCTTCACTACATCCCATTGATCCATGGTAAAATCCATTGGCACTTTGATGCCCGAAATGCCTGATTTTTCGGCAGTCTATGCCGAGTGATGCTGGATGGACTTTGCACGCCTGGCCGAGCAGAATCCATGGTGGCGCGAGCCGGGTGCGGTCGAACGGGACTTTCATGTGCGGGCCTTCGCTTCCTCCCCGGTCCGCTGGGAGCCTAGGGAAGCTGGAGCTTTCTCCTTCGACGCCGACACCATCTACACCCTGCGGGGTCCGCGCCAGGTGGGCAAGACCACCCTCCTCAAACTCCTCATTCCAGGCTCCTCCGCACGGGCTGGCGCCCGGAACGCCTCTGCTACCTCTCCTGCGATTTGATCGACGACTACCGGGAGCTGGCCGATACTGTTCGCGCCTACCTGGGGTGGGCGCGGCGGAGGCTTGGGCCCGCCGCAGAAAACCACGTTGCCCCCTTCTCCTCTGCTGAGCGTTTGGCTCTCTTCCTCGACGAGGTGTCCTACGTTGACCGGTGGCAGCGAGCGGTGAAGCACCTCTGGGACCTGGGCCTGCTTCAGGGCGTTACTGTCATCGTCACCGGCTCCCATACCCTGGACGTCCGGCGCGGAGCCGAGCTGCTCCCGGGGCGCCGGGGCGAGCGGGCGGACGTGGATCACCTCCTCCTGCCTCTAGACTTTCGCAGCTTCTGGGAGGCCACCCGCGGCAGGGGGCCGGCCGGCCTTCCGTGCCTCGACGAGGACGGCGGCGGGTTTACTACTGGCGCAACCGGACCGAAGTGGACCTGGTGATCCGGACCCGCCAGGGACTGATACCCGTCGAGGTCAGGTATCAGGGGCTGGTCGGTCTCCACGATGTCATGCCGCTCAGGCACCTCGGCGGCGGCATCCTCGTCTCCCGGAACGCCTTCGCGGTGTTGGACGGCATCCCCGTGCTACCGGTTTCCCTCTTTCTCGCCCTCCTCTCCGGGCGGACCGAGCCGGCCCGCAGCTCGGGGGAAACCGGGTTTCCTCACCTCTCTTCGTAGCCGTCATCCGGCAAGGAAAAGGCGGCCGGCGGCCCTTCACACGATCCACACAACCTTTTCATGAGCGCCACAAGGAGGCGGCGTAACCTGGAACCGAGACATGCCCGAGGAGTGGTGCGCGGTGAGGACTGCGGCGTCCGCGGCGAAACCGGCTTCGCAGGAGAGAACGAAGAAGACAGCCAAGTCCGGCGGGCGGCCGGGCGGGGCATGGCGGGGCGTCCTGCCGTGGGCGGCCGGCGCCGCGGTGCTGGGCTTGGCGCTGGTGGCCCTGGCCGGGGGATTCGAAAGGCCGTCGCCGGCGGGCGGAGGAGAGGCGGCCGGCGGGTCCGCGTGGAAGATAGGGGCCGGCGACTTTCACGCCCTCGTCTTCGATCCGGCCGATGACAGGCGTGCCTTTGCGGGGACGCACCAGGGGCTTTTCATCACCGAGGACGGGGGCGAGACCTGGCGTCAGGCTGGCCTGGGTGGCGACATCATGGGATTGGCTGCGTCCGCGGCGCGGCCGGGCCGCCTCTACGCCGGCATCCACCTGGGCTTTGCCGTGAGCGAGGACGGCGGGCGCACCTGGCGGGCCAGCCGGGAACTCGCCAGCGCCGACGTGCACGGTCTCGCCCTGGCCGACGGCGATCCCGGCCGCCTGTACGCCTTCGTGGTGGGGCGGGGGCTCCTGCGCAGCGAAGACGGCGGCGGGACGTGGACAGAGGTCAGCGCGGAGCTGCCCCAGTCCACCCACGGGCTGGCCGTGCTGGCAGGCCGCGCCGCCGGGGAGGACGTGATCTGGGCGGGCACCATGGAGAAAGGGGTTCTCGTCAGCCGGGACGGCGGCCGCACGTGGACCACGCTCGCCCCCCTCGGCGCCATGGTGATGGGACTCTCCTACGACGCCAGGGGCGGCCGGCTCCTGGCCACCACGGACAGGGGGGTGCTGGTGAGCGCGGACGAGGGTGGCACCTGGCAACCGCTCGGCGTGGCCGACGCCGTGGCCGCCGCGGTGAGCCCCTCGCGGCCCGACGTGATCCTGGCCGTGGACGGCTGGGGCAGGGTCTACCGGAGCGAGGACGGCGGGCGGACTTGGTCCGGCGGCGCCGCTTCGGGGGAGCCGGTTCAAGACCGGTTTGTACCTGTCGGAACAGAGAGGTAGCCTAATTTCGACGGTGAGGGTCGGCAAGGGTGGTGGCGGTGGCGGAGGAGCAGCGCTGCGTGCTCAAGGTGGAGGGTATGACCTGCGCGGCCTGCGTGCGCGCCGTTGAGGATTCCCTGCGCAACGTGCCGGGTGTGAGCGAGGCCACCGTGAACCTGGCGGCCGGCCAGGCGGCGGTGGCCTTCGACCCCGAGCGGGCCACGCCGGAGGAGCTGGCCCGGGCGGTGGCCGACGTGGGCTACGAGGTGGCGCGGGAAGAGCTCCGGCTTTACGTGGAAGGGGCGGACAACCCCCATTGCGCCGGGACGGTGGAAAAGGCCCTGCGCGGCGTGCCGGGGGTGGCGCAGGCGGAGGTCAACCCGGCCAAGTCGGTGGCGCGCATCGTCTACTACGCCGGCACGGTGGAGCCGGCCGAGCTGAAGCGGCTTTTGGCGGAGATCGGGTATCCGGCCCGCGAGGTGCTGGAGGGGCTTGAGGCTATTGACCGGGAGCGGGAGGCGAGGCGGCGGGAGATCGCCCGCCAGCGGCGCCACCTCCTCCTGGCCCTGCCCCTCTCCCTTCTGGTGATGGCCGGCACCTTCAGCGACTACGTGGGTTTCCTCCCCCGCTGGCTTGGCAACCGCTACCTCCTCTGGGTCCTCACCACGCCGGTGGTGGCCGGGCCGGGGTGGCAGTTCTTCCGCAACTCCTACCACGGGCTGCGCCGGGGCGTGACGGACATGAACCTCCTCTACGCCACGGGCATCGGGGCGGCCTACCTAATCGCCGTGGTGAACACCCTCTTTCCCCGGGCCGGCTTCGGCGGGGAGAAGGCGGTTTTCTTCGAGTCTGCAGCCCTCCTGACCACCTTCATCGTACTGGGCCGATACCTCGAGGCCCTCACCCGCGGGCGCACCTCCGAGGCCATCCGCCGGCTCATGAAGCTCCAACCCAAGGTGGCCCGGGTGGTGCGGGACGGGCGCGAGGTGGAGGTGGCGGCGGACGAGGTCCGGGTGGACGAGGTGGTGGTGGTCCGCCCGGGCGAGTCGGTGCCGGTGGACGGGGTGGTGGAGGAAGGGTATTCGGCCGTGGACGAATCCATGCTCACGGGCGAGAGCCTGCCCGTGGAGAAAAAGCAGGGTGATGCCGTCACCGGCGGGACCATTAACAGGACGGGCATGCTCAGGTTCCGCGCCACCCGGGTGGGCAGGGAGACGGCGCTCGCCCAGATCATCCGCCTGGTGGAGGAGGCCCAGGGCTCCAGGGCGCCCATCCAGCGCCTGGCCGACTGGGTGGCCGGCCACTTCATCCTGGGCGTGCACGCCCTGTCGCTGCTCGTCTTCCTCTTCTGGCTCTTCTACGGCTACGGCACCTTCTTCCGGCCCGAAAGCCGCTTCCTTCTCTCCCCCTACACCCTGGGGGAGATCGGGCCCTTCGGCTTCGCTCTCCTTTTGAGCGTGACGGTGCTGGTGATCTCCTGCCCCTGCGCTGTGGGCCTGGCCACGCCCAGCGCCATGATGGCGGGCATCGGCAAGGCGGCGGAGCACGGTGTCCTCTTCAAGGGCGCCGACGCGGTGGAGGCGGCCACGCGCCTTGACACGGTGGTCTTTGACAAGACGGGCACCCTGACCCGGGGCGAGCCCTCGGTCACCGACGTGGTTGCAGTGGAGGGCGGGCGGCCGGTGGAAAGCCCCTTCTGGTGCAGCGAGGCCCTCTGGCTTGCGGCTTCCGCCGAGCGGTACTCGGAGCACCCGCTGGCCGAGGCCATCGTCCGGGCCGCCCGGGAGCAGGGTCTGGAGCTGGCCGAGCCCGAATCCTTCCGGGCCATACCGGGCCACGGGGTGGAGGCGCGCGTGGGCGGGCGCCAGGTCCTCCTCGGCAACAGGAAGCTCATGCGGGAGCGGGGCGTGGCCATAGAAGGGGCGCTGGGCCTGGCCGAGCGGCTGGAGGAGGAGGGGAAGACGGCCATGTTCCTCGCCGCCGACGGCGAGCTCAAGGGCGTGGTCGCGGTGGCCGATACGGTGAAGCCCGGCGCGGCCGAGGCGGTGGCGGCGCTCAGGCGCCGGGGCATCGAGGTGGTGATGATCACCGGCGACAACGCCCGGACGGCGCGGGCCATCGCCCGGCAGGTGGGCATCGAGCGGGTCCTGGCGGAGGTGCTGCCGGGCGACAAGGCGCGGGAGGTGGCCGCCCTGCAGCGGGAGGGGAGGCGGGTGGCCATGGTGGGCGATGGCGTCAACGATGCCCCGGCGCTGGCGCAGGCCGACGTGGGAATCGCCATCGGCGCCGGCACCGACGTGGCCAAGGAGACGGGCCACGTGATCCTCATCCGCGAGGATCTGGCCGGGGTGGTGGCGGCGCTCGAGGTGGCCCGGGCCACCATGGGCAAGGTGCGGCAGAACCTCTTCTGGGCCTTCATCTACAACACGCTGGGGATACCCGTCGCCGCCGGCCTCCTCTATCCGTGGAAGGGGTGGCTCGTGAGCCCGGAGCTCGCCGCCTTCTTCATGGCCACGAGCTCGGTCTCAGTGACGCTGAACACGCTCCTGCTCAAGCGGTTCCGCCCGGCCGGCGCCTGAGGCGGGGGCCGCACCCCGCCGCCTTGGCCGTGGTTTCCACGGCGGTGCGCCATGAGCGGGGTGGGGCCGGAGGGAGGGAGAGGCTCTTGACGGTGAGGCGCGCGACCTATGTCTGCTGGGCCATCGCCCTGGCGGCCGGTGTCCTCTACGCCCTGGCGGCGGCGCGGGCGGGCCTCGGAGGGGTGGCCGTGGGGGGTGGCCTGGCCTGGGTGACGCTGCTCACCCTGATCATCGCCTTGCCCGTCGTCATACCGCTGGCGCGCCGCGCCCCGCCGGCCGGTGGCCCCGGGGAGGGGAGGGACGTCGCCGGCAAGCTGCGCAGCGGCGGCAGGCGGGGCGGCGCGCGGCCGGGCGAGGGCGGCGACGGGCGTCACCGCCACGGGGCGTGACCAGGGTGGGCGAACGCGAGAGGGGGGTGGAACGGATGGCGATTGCGGCTTTGCGGGTTCCCGGGATGTCGTGCGGGCACTGCGAGCGGCGCATCAGGCAGGCCGTGGGAGGGCTGGCCGGCGTCCGCTCGGTGGAGGTGGACCTGGGCGGCAAGCGCGTCACGGTGGACTACGATGAGGGGGCGGTGGACTTGGCTTCCCTCAAGGAAGCCGTCCGGCGGGCCGGTTACGAGGCCGAAGAGGGGTGAGGAGGTGCGAAGGGAGGACTTCGCTTACTGGGTGAGGACGGCCAGACCGGTGGCCGAGGCGGTGGCGGCGGTGGAGGCCAAGGCGGTGGAAAAGGGCTTGCGCGTGCTGGGAAGGCACGACGTGGACACCCTTCTCCGCGAAAAAGGTTTTGAACGGGGCCCCATGCACATCGTGGAGGTATGCGGCGCCCGTTACGCCCACCGGGTCCTGGCCGCCGACAATCTCATCAGCATTTTTCTGCCCTGTCCCATCGCCGTCTACGAGGAAAACGGGCAGACCGTCATCGCCACCATGCGGCCCACGGCCATCGGCGCCTTCTTCCCGGCGGCCGACTTGGGCGGCGTGCCCGAGGAGGTGGAAGCCATACTCCGCTCCCTCGTGGACGAAGCCGCGGCGGCGCCCGCCGGCGGCTGACCGTGTGCGGGCGTTACACCCTCACCGCCGACCCGGCGGCGGTGGCCCGGCGTTTCGGCCTGGGGGCGCTGCCGGCCGGGGTGTGCGGCCGTTACAATATAGCTCCTTCCCAGCTTGCCCTGGTGGTTCTGGGCGGATCCGGACCCGGTGGCGAGGGCGATCGCCGGGGGCTGGCCATGCGCTGGGGCCTGGAGCCGGCGTGGGCCGGTGTTGACTCCCGCCCGGGACCGGCCGGGCGGGGAAACCGGCAGCGTGGGCGCCGGGGTTTCATCAACGCCCGGGCGGAGACGGCCGCGCGGCGCCCCGCCTTCCGCTCCGCCCTGCGCCGCCGTCGTTGCCTCGTCCCCGCCGACGGCTTCTACGAGTGGCGCGGGGAGGCCGAGGGGCGGCGGCCCTTTTACGTCCGCCTGCGGGCCGGCGGTCTCTTTGCCTTCGCCGGTCTGTGGGAACCGGGACCCAGCGGCGAGCCGGGTTTTGCCATCCTCACCACGGCGGCCGACGAGGCGCTGCGTTCCCTGCACGAGCGGATGCCGGTGATCCTGCGGCCGGACGCGGAGGAGAAGTGGCTGGACCCCTCCCTCGAGGACCCGGTCCCTCTCCTCGGTACCGCCCTGCCCGGCGAGGCCCTTTCCCTCCACGCCGTGTCGCCGCGGGTCAATTCCCCGCGCCACGACGATCCCGGCTGTATCGCACCGGTATGAGGCCGGCCCGCGCCCGGCCCTCCCGCCTGGCGCCCGAAGCCCGCGCCTCGAGGAGCCCCTGCCTCCTTTGGCCGCCGGCTACGGCACCGCGGCAGTACCCGGTGGTTTCCCGCATAGGTTTGGGGAAAAAGGGTGCGGCGAGACGGCCGGCCCGCTGGCGGTGGGCGGCATGGAGGAGACGTCGGCGCGGAAAAGGGTTGAAGAGAGGAAAAGGAGGAGGTCCCCCGGGAGGCGGGGGTTGCGCCCTCTCGTCGCCGCTGTCACCCTGCCGGCCTTGGGCGCGTGGGTGGCGGCGGCCCTGGTGGCGGCCGCCGGGACAGGCGCCGTGGTGGAGGTCTTCTGGGTGGCTGCGCACCGTCCGTTGGCGGGGCGAGTGGTGGCGGTGGACGCGGGCCACGGCGGTTTCGACGGCGGTGTGGCTAGGGGCGGCTTGGTGGAGAAGGAATTGACCCTGGACCTGGCCCGGCGCCTGGCCCGCGAGATTCGCGCCCGCGGCGGCCGCCCCGTCCTGACCCGCCACAAGGACGTGGCCCATGCCGAGGACGACCGCGAGGATCTGCGGTTGCGCCTCAAAACGGCCGGCGATGCCGACGTCTTTCTGAGCATCCACGCCAACGCCTTTCCGGATCCGGGCCAATTCGGGGCTCAGACTTTTTACTGGGAAACGTCGGAGGAGGGGAGACGCCTGGCCCTCCTCATCCAAGGGGAATTGGTGGCCCTGGATCCGGAGAACTACCGGGAGGCCATACCCGCCGACCTGTATCTGCTGCGGGAGAGTCCCGTCCCCGCCGCCCTGGTGGAGGTGGGCTTTCTCTCCAACGCACGGGACCGGGAACTGCTCGCGGACCATACCCATCGTGACCGGTTGGCGGCGGCCGTGGCGAGGGCGCTCGAGCGCTATTTTGCGGGGGAGGACCCTCCGCAACCCGTCCCCGGCGCCGCCGCGGCGCGCCTGCCCGGGGCCTCCCGGCGCCCGCCCGGTTTCCAATTCTAGCGCAGGAGGTTGTAGAGGAGACCCACCAACCCGGCCATGACCGCCACCTGGCCCATCCAAAAGACGAACATCCACTTGATGAGGTCGGCGCGCACCCAGGCGATGCGTTGTTCCAGTTCGGACTTGACTTCGGCGATGCGTTGCTCCAGTTCGGACTTGACTTCGGCGATGCGTTGCTCCAGTTCGGACTTGACCTCGGCGATGCGTTGCTCCAGTTCGGACTTGACTTCGGCGATGCGTTGTTCCAGTTCCGACTTGACCTCGGCGATACGTTGCTCCAGTTCGGACTTGACCTCGGCGATGCGTTGCTCCAGTTCGGACTTGACCTCGGCGATGCGCCGCTCCAGGTCCGCCTTGACGTCGGTGATCCGCTGCTCGAGGCCGGACTTGACCTCCAGGAGGCGTCGCTCGAAGCGCTCGCCCACCAGAATGACGGTGTCCTCCCGCTGGCTGCGGCCGGCGGCGTTCAACAGATCTACCAGGTCTCGCGCCGCCTCCTCGCCCAGCTTTGCCCGGAGGCTCTCTGGCAGCATGAAGAGATGCACGTCCGCCACATCCTCCACCCCCAGTATAAATCCTCCTCTCCGGTTTTCCGGAAGACAGGAGAGGAATTTGCCATGCTCGCTGGGTCGGCAGCCAGATCATACCATATGTAGCGGAAACGAGCAAGTGCTGGCAGTCTTGGAAGACTCCGTTGGGGGCAACGAGGGCCGGCGTCAGGACCGCCGCAGGAGGACCAGGGGTGTGCACTCGTCGCTGTTGCCGTGAGGGTTGCGCCGCAGGGCCCGGATGACAGCGTCCCTGTCCACGTCGGGGGTGGCCGCCAGGATGTCCACCCGCCCCATGTCGTTCGCGTCGGTGACGCAGGCCCCCAGGCCCGTTGCCTCCTTGATCCTTGCCGCCACGGCCCCCGGGTCTTTGGGGCCGAGGACGATGCAGCGGTCATAGGGGGGAAGGGTGCCGGCGATGTCGTCAATCTGCGCCAGGCAGCGCCCCGCCACCCGGTAGAAGTCGCCCCGCCTGCCCAGGAGGCGTCCGGCGCCGGCGGCGAGGAGGCCGGCCAGGATGCGCGCCGTTCCGACCTCCGTGATGGCCAGGTGCATGGCTTGCGGGGTGGCCAGGCTTCCCTGCGGATCGGGAAGGCGGCAGAGAAGCCGCGCCAGGAGGCAGGGTCGCACACTGTCCGCGGGAACGGCTCGACCCTGAAGCACTGCCAGGGCCGACTCGGAAAGGCAGACCACGTCGCCCGGCTCCGCCACCGGCAGGGCGTACCGGCGGACCACTTCGGCGGGGTCCTCGCCGGGTTCCAGGAGATGGGTGCGAAGGGGAAGAGCGAGCCAGGTAGTCATGAGGGGTCGTCCCTACCGCCGTGCTGCAGGTTTCCGTGAAGGGCGACGTCGCCACCCCCGTCCGGCGGCATGGCGGCCAGAAAGTCCTTGAGGCCGGCGAGGAGGGCGCGCGCCGCCCGCTCCTTGAAGACCACGTCGCGCATCTGCGCCTCATCCAGCGGGTGGGCCAGGTTCACGGCCTCCACCAGCGCCGCGGGGAGGGGATAGCGGCGGCGGGATGGCAGAGGATGGCAGCCGCGGTCCGGCAGGGGGAGCCGCGCCGCCAGGCGCCGGTGGAGGGCCAGGGCCAGGCGGCGGCCGTCGGGGGAGCGGAGCGGGAACAGGGTGCGGAACCCGCGGGTGGAGCCCGGTTCATGCCCCGTGTGGAGGTGGAGGAGACAGGCTGCCTGGCTGCGGGTGCAGGCGGCCCATCGCTCCTCGGCCGTCAGGGCGCGGTCGGTTTCCCTGGTCAGGAGGACTCTGGTGCCGAGAGACTCCAGGTGGCGGGCCAGGCGTCTCGCCACGTCCAGGACCACGTCCTTTTCCAGGAGGTTGACTGGTCCCCGGGCACCGGCGTCGCGTCCGCCGTGGGCGGGGTCCACCAGGATGGTGCGTCCACCCAGCACCCGCCGCAGCGGCAGGTGGGAGAGGGAGAGGATGATCTCCGCCGGCCAGCCCTCCTTCCCCATCACCTCCCAGGGCGCTTCCCCGTCCAGGAGAACGCGCACCACCACCCCTTCCCCTGATTCCTTGACCTCCAGGGTCTGAACCACGCCGTCCAAGAGGGGGAGGGTGGCGGGCGGCATGTTGAGGGCGAAGCCGGGGAGGAGGACGGTTATCACCCGGTCCTCCGCGGAGGCGGCGGGCTGCGGCAGGCGTGTGGCCTGGATCACCACCTCGGTGCGCGGCGCTCCTTCCCCCTCCAGGACGAGCCGGCCAAAGGCGTTGGTCACCAGCGGCTTCACCGGCGCCCACCGGCCTTGCCGGCCAGAACCTGGAGGCTTTCCAGGGACGGGTCCACGGGGCCCGAGAAATGAAAGCCTGCCCGGCGCAGGAGGGAGAGATAGGCGAGCGCTTCCTCCGTCACCCGCTCCCCCGGCCAGAGGATGGGAATGCCGGGCGGGTAGCAGGTCACCACCTCGGCCGACACGCGGCCCCGGGCCGCCTCCAGAGGAACGCGACGCCGGTGGGCGAAGAAGGCTTCCCTGGGTGTGGCGACGGCGGGCGGAGGAGGCGGGAGAGGCGGGAGGGCGGCCGCCTCCCGCAGCAGGCGCTGCCGGATGGGGTCCCGCAGAGCGGAGGCGTGGCGGGCCAGATCGGCCAGGGCGACGACCAGACGCTCCGCGTCGGCGGCCGCCGTGCCCGGGGTGAAGAGGAAAAGGAGAGAGCGCAGGTCGGAGAGTTCCGCCTGGACGCCGTGGCGCGCCCGCAGCCACAGCTCGGCCTGGCGTCCGGTGAGGCCCAGTTCGTCCACCAGCACCAGGATGCGGGTGGGATCCCAGGCGGCCACGCCCGGCCGGTCGGCCAGGTCGCCGCCCGGCACCCGCAGTCCGGGTATGCGGCTCAGCCGGTCGCGCGCCTCCGCCGCCAGCGCCAGCGTCCGGGCCAACCGCTCCCGCCCGTCGCGCCCCATCTGCCAGCAGGCCGCTTCCAGGGAAGCCAGGAGGAGGTAGGAGGCGCTGGTGGACTGCAGCACCCGCAGGAACTCGTGGACTCTCTCCGGCGGGAGCCTGCTGCCCCGCACGTGAAGGAGGGAGGCCTGGGTTAGGCTGCCCAGGACCTTGTGGGCGCCCTGAGCGCAGGCGTCGGCTCCCTGGTCAAGAGCGGCGGGAGGCAGGTGGGGGTGAAAACCGAAGTGGGCGCCGTGGGCCTCGTCCACCAGGAGGGGTGCCCCCGCCGCGTGGGCGAGGGCGGCCAGGGAGCTCAGGTCCGAGCAGAGTCCGTGGTACGTGGGGCTGACCACGAGGGCCGCCCGGCACCCCCGCGCCAGCGCTCCGGCCAGTTGGCGGGCCGGCACGCCCAGGGGTATGCCCAGGTCCGTGTCGAGAGCGGGCAGGAGGAAGACGGGCTCGGCCCCGCTCAGGATGAGGGCCGCCACGATGGACTTGTGGGCGTTGCGGGGCACCGCCACCCGCTCGCCCGGACCGGCCGCGGCCAGGAGCATGGCCTGCACGCCGGCGGTGGTGCCGTTGATCAGGAAGAAGGTCCGGTCGGCGCCGAAGAGGGCGGCCGCCCGTCGCTCGGCGGCGGCGATGGGTCCGTCCGGCTGGTGGAGATCGTCCAGGCCCTCCACCCCCGTGACGTCCAGGCTGATGGCCCGGGGTCCGAGGGCGGCCACCAGCGGGGAGGGGGCGCCCCGCCCACCTTGGTGGGCCGGCATGTGGAAACGGGCCGGGCGCTCGGCGGCATAGGCCAGCAGGGCGCCCAGGAGGGGAAGTTCGCCGGTTCCCTCCGGCGCCGCCATGGTTTTTGGATCACGGTGGGACGCGGGCACCGCTCCCCCGCCCGCCACGGGCATCGCCTCCCCGGGGAACCCTCGCACCGGACGCGACGGCGATAGCAGTTTATCGGCGCACCCCTGCGGGGGTGACGAAGGCGCACGGTGTCCCACCCGCCTTCTTGACCCCGCCCCGCCGGCCTGGCTACAATCACGTCAAACCCTAGGGAACCGCTCGGATTTCAGGGGTGATAGCGTGGCGGTCAATGTGTACGTGCCCACGCCTTTTCGTCGGCACACGGACGGGCAGGCGCGCCTGGCCGTGGAGGCGGGCAGTGTGGCCGAGTTGCTGCGGCGCCTGGCCGAGAGTTACCCGCAGCTGGCCCGTCAGATCATGGACGAGCGGGGTCAGGTGGCCGAGTACATCAACGTCTTCGTGAACCAGGAGGAGATCAGGGGGCTGCAGGGCGTGGATACGGCCCTGCGGGACGGCGACGAGGTGGCCTTCATTCCCGCCATGGCCGGGGGCACCTCGGACGCGGCGGCTTCCTCCCTGGACAGCTCCGTTGCCCGCCCGCGGTCCGGCGGGCTGCCCTAGCTCCATGGGGAGGGAGGCGGGAGGCGATGGCCTCCCCCCTTGGCCCCGAGTGGCGGCCGACATCCTGGCCACCATCGGGCGGACGCCCCTCGTCCGGCTGCGGCGGGTGGTTCCGGTCGGCGCCGCCCACGTCCTCGGCAAGCTGGAGTCCCGCAATCCGGGCGGCAGCGTCAAGGATCGCATCGCTCTTTCCATGATCGAGGCGGCGGAGCGGGAGGGCCGGCTCCGGCCGGGTGACACCGTGGTGGAGGCCACCAGCGGCAACACGGGCATCGGCCTGGCCGTGGTGGCCGCGGCCCGCGGTTACCGCTTGATCCTCACCATGCCCGAGGACATGAGCGTGGAGCGCCGGCGCCTTTTCCAATGGCTGGGGGCGGAACTGGTCCTTACCCCGGCCATCGAGGGCATGACGGGGGCCGTCTACGCCGCCCAGGAATTGGTGCGGCAGAATGGTTATTTCATGCCCCGCCAGTTTGAGAATCCGGCCAACCCGGCCGTTCACCGGGAGACGACGGCTAGGGAGATCCTGGCCGACACCGGCGGGTACCTGGATGCCTTCGTGGCCGGAGTCGGCACGGGCGGCACCCTTACGGGTGTGGGGCAGGCGTTGCGCCGGGAGGTGCCGGGGGTGCGGGTGGTGGCCGTGGAGCCCGCCCGGTCGGCGGTCCTCTCGGGGGGACGACCCGGTTTCACGCGCATCCAGGGTCTGGGGGCGGGATTCGTGCCGGGGGTGCTGGACCGGTCCGTCTACGACGAGGTGGTGGCGGTGCGGGACGAGGATGCCATGGCCATGGCGCGGCGTCTGGCGCGGGAGGAGGGGATTCTCTGCGGCTTCTCCAGCGGAGCCGCCGTCTGGGCCGCCCTGCGGGTGGCTGAGAGGCTGGGCGCCGGCCGCACTGTAGTGACGATCCTGCCCGATACGGGCGAGCGATACCTCAGCATGATGGAGGGCGACGGCCGATGACGATTCCGCAGGGCCTGTACGAGGAGATGCTGGCCCACGCCCGGTCCCAGGCCCCGCGGGAGGCGTGCGGGCTGGTCCTGGGCCGGGCGGGGGAGGCGGAGCGATTCGTTCCCACGGACAACGAGGACCCCCGGCCCGAGGTGCGTTACCGTATCCCGCCAGTCCAACTCTTCCGCCACCTCCGGTCCGCCGAGGCCACGGGGGAGGACCTGGTGGCCATTTTCCACTCCCATCCGCGGACCGAGGCCTATCCCTCCGCCACCGATGTGGCGCAAGCCCACTACCCGGACGTCCGCTACCTGATCCTTTCCCTGGCCGTTCCCACGGCGCCCGTCCTCCGCGCCTTCCTCATCCGGGACGGAGACGTGGAGGAGGAACCCGTGCAGTTGGTGTGACGCTCGCCGCCGAGGTGCCGCATCGTTGGGCTCCGCACCGCGGCGCGCGGTTCAGGGTGTGTTTCATTTCTTATGACCTTCTGATGCGATGTGCCGGCACGGCTGCTACGATAAATGCGATTGTGATGCGGCGTCACGACCGGGAGGTAGGGCGCTCATGAGCAAGAGCACCAAGATCACCCTGGCCACCGTGGCGGTCTTGGGCGCCATCCTGGCCCTGGCAGGGCTCAACCTGCGTCCCAACGCCACCTTCTACTACACGGTGGACGAGTACCTGGCCCAAAAAGATCAACTGGGCGACAAGTACGTGCAGGTAAAGGGTTATGTGGTGCCGGGAAGCCTCCGGTACGATCCCATGGCCTTGGATGTGCGCTTCACCCTGGAGGATGGCGGCAAGACCATTCAGGTCTTTCACCATGGCGCCAAGCCCGACACCCTGACGGACGAGGTGCAACCTTCCACCGGGAGGGGCATCGAGGTGGTGGCGGGAGGCAGGGTGGACGGGAGCGGCGTCTTTCAGGCCAGACAGCTTCTGGTCAAATGCCCGTCGCGCTACATGGAGACGCAAAAGGGCACCGCGTCGTCGGAGAAGAGGTCGTAGCCCATGCCCAGACTGGGACACGCGAGCCTCGTCCTCGCCTTTTTCGTGGCCCTCGTCTGCGTGGCCCTGCTGGCCCTGGGGGGGCAGCGGCGGGAGGCGGCGCTCGTCCGGGCCGGGCGCCGGGGCCTCCTCCTCCTGCTTGCCCTGGTGAGCCTTGCTTCCTTCTCCCTCTTCTACGCGCTGTTGACGGATGACTTCAGCGTCGCCTACGTGGAGGCCACAAGCCGCATAGACCAGCCCACCATGTACAAAATCAGCGCCTTCTGGTCATCGCAGGAGGGTTCCCTCCTCCTCTGGCTGTGGATGCTGGTCATCTACACGACCCTGGTGGCCTACCTCTGGGAGCGGGAGGCCGGACAGCTCCTCCCTCATGCCCTGGCGGTGCTCTCCTTCGTCTCGGCCTTCTTTTCCCTCATCGTGGCCTTCATCGCCGATCCCTTCCGGCAACAGTTCCCGGCTCCGCCCGACGGCCGCGGCATGACGCCGCTCCTGCAGGATCCGGGCATGATGGGGCATCCCCTTTTGCTGTACACCGGATTCGTCGGCATGACGGTGCCCTACGCCTTCGGCATCTCCACCCTCCTCAACCGCCACCGCGGCACCGACTGGCTACGCATCACGCGGCGGTGGACCCTGGTGGCCTGGCTCTTTCTGACGGCCGGCATCGTGGTGGGGGGGTGGTGGGCGTATCACGAGCTGGGCTGGGGAGGCTACTGGGGCTGGGATCCCGTGGAAAACTCGTCCTTCATGCCGTGGCTTGTGGCCACAGCCTTCTTCCACTCGGCCATGGTGGAGGAACGCCGGGGCCTCCTAAAGAACTGGAACATACTGCTCATCATCTTCACTTTCGTGTTGGTGGTCTTCGGCACCTTTGTCACCCGGAGCGGCATCCTCAACTCGGTCCACGCCTTCGCCCAGTCGCCCATCGGGCCCTGGTTCATGGGCTTCATCGGCCTTGTTATGGCTGGCTCCCTGTACCTCGTCTTTGACCGCTACGACGTGGTGGCGGAGGGCGGCTCGCTGGAGTCTACCTGGTCCAAGGAGACGAGTTTCCTCGTCAACAACCTGATCCTGGTGGGCATCACCCTGGTGGTGCTGCTGGGCACCACCTATCCTCTCCTCACGCGGCTGGCCGGTCAGGACGTGACCGTGGGCGCCCCTTACTTCAACCGAGTGGGCGGGCCCCTCTTCGTGGCCCTCCTGGCCCTCATGGGAGTCTGTCCCCTGCTGGGTTGGCGGCGTGCCGCCGCGGATCGCCTGGCCCGTCTCGCCGCCCTGCCCGTGGCCCTGGCTGCCCTGCTGGCGGCGGCGCTGGTGATCCTCGGCATGCGCAAGGTCGGAGCCGTGGTGGGCAACGGCGTGGCCCTCTTCGCCCTGGCGGTGGCGGTGCGCGAGTTCTGGTCGGGAGCTCGGGCCAGGGCCAGGCTCACGGGCGAGTCCTTCGTCCGGGGGGTGGGACGCCTCTTCCTCAAGAACCCGCGGCGTTACGGCGGTTACGCGGTGCACGTGGGTGTGATCGTCATGGCCTTCGGCATCGTTGCCTCCCAGTTTTTTCAGCAGGTGCTGGAGGTGCCCGGCCTCCGGGTGGGCCAGTCCTTCGACCTGTACGGTTACCGCGTCACCTATCAGGGGTTGATGGAGGACGTGCTCCCCGGCAACGTGGGGTCCGTCTACGCCAACATGAACGTGGAGAAGGGCGGTCGCTACGTCACCACTCTCAAGCCGGAGCGCCGCTTTTACCCCGGCTACGAGCAGATGGGGCCCTCCACCGAGGCGGCCATCATGGGGACCCTGACGGGGGACCTTTACATCATCCTGGTTGGGTGGGAGGCGGCCGGTGCCGCCGCCACCTTCAAGGCCTGGTGGAACCCCGGCGTGCTCTGGATCTGGATCGGCTTCTACCTCATGATCGTCGGTACCCTCTGGACCATCGCCTTCACCCGGGCTGTCCCGGCGGGGCGGGCGGAGGCGGCCCTCCGCCGGCTGGCGGAGCTGGAGGTGGACTACCGCTCCGGCAAGCTGGATCCCGACGCCTACGCCGAGCTGCGGGGCGAGTTGGAGCGAACCGCCGCCCTTCCCGAGCCACGCCCGAGAGAGGCCGTCGGCGGCACCGGAGGTGCCGGACGCGGACGCGAAAGCGGCGGCGGGGGACGGCGAGGGCGCCGGTCACCCGCCGCGGGCGGTTGACGAGAGGCCGGGCGTGCTGGCGGCAAGGGGGATCACCAAAAGGCACGGCCTGCGGGAGGTCCTGCGGGGGGTGGACCTGGATCTGGAGCCGGGGCGGGTGCTGGCTCTCCACGGTCCGAACGGCGCCGGCAAGAGCACCCTGCTCCGCATCCTGGCCCTCCTGCAGCGGCCGTCCGCCGGGCAGCTCCTCTGGGAGGACCGTCCAGTCCGGGGCAGGGAGGCGGAGGTGAGGCGTTCCCTGGGAGTGGTGGCGCACCAGACCTTTCTTTACGACTACCTGACGGCGGAGGAAAACCTGCGCTTTTACGCCGGTCTCTACGGGGTCAGCGACGCCGCCGCGCGCGCAGCCGAGCTGCTGGCGGCGGTCGGCCTGGAACAGTACGCGCGGGAGCCGGTGGGCACCTTCTCCCGGGGGATGCAGCAGCGTCTCGCCATCGCCCGGGCCCTGGTGCAGCGGCCGCGGGTGCTCCTCTTGGACGAGCCCTTCACGGGGCTGGACCGGGACGGGCAGGCCCTCTTGGTGGAGTTGCTGCGCCGTTTCCGGGCCGAGGGCGGGGCCTGTCTGCTCGTGTCCCATGATTTCGAAGCCAGCGCCCTGGTGGCCGACGGCTTTGCCGTCCTTCACCGCGGAGCCGTGGCCTGTCGGGTGCCTGTCCGGGGAAGAGAAGCAGCCGAGCTGGCCTCCCTCTACGAGGAAGCCGTGGGCGCCCCGGCTGTGACGGCGCCGTGGGAGGAAGACTGATGGGGCCCGTGGGCACCCTGGTATGGAAGGACATAGTGATGGAGCTGCGCGCCCGCGAGATGCTCTTCTCGCTCCTTCTCTTCGCCTTCATGATCCTGGTCATCTTCAGCTTCGCCTTCAACCCGGCGGAGCACGACCTGGGGCCCATCTTCGCCGGGATCATGTGGATCGCCTTCTTCTTCGGCGGTTCCCTGGGGCTGAATCGCTCCTTCGCCGTGGAGCGGTACAACGCCGCCTTCCAGGGTCTCCTCCTCACCCCGGTGGACCGGAGCACCCTTTTCCTGGGCAAGTTTCTCAGCAACGCCCTTTTCATGCTGGGCACGGAGACCCTTTTGACTCCGCTCTTCTTCGTCTTCCTGGGCGAACCCTGGCGGGGCAGCCTGCCCCTGCTGGCGGCGGCGCTCGTGCTGGGCACCGTGGGCTTCACTGCCGTCGGGACCTTCGTCAGCGTGCTGGCGGGCGGAACGCGGGCCAGCGAGGTGCTGCTGCCCCTGCTCCTCTTTCCCCTCCTGGCTCCCGTCATCATCGCCAGCGTGCGAGCCACGGAGGCCGCCCTGGCCGCGGACGGGGCCGGGGCCCTGGCCGGTTTCGCCTTTCTGGGGGCCTACGACGTGATGTTCGTGGCGCTGCCCTTCGTGTTGTTCGATTATCTGTTCGAGGGCTGACGGGAGGGATGACGGGCGTGACCGTTATCGGATGGTTGCTAGCGGTGCTCGGTCCCGTGGCGCTGGCCATGGGTCTCCTCGTGGCGCCGGAGGAACACACCATGGGACCGCCGCAGCGGATCTTCTACTTCCATGTGGCCTCGGCCTGGAACGCTTACCTCAGTTTCCTCGTGGTGTTCGTGGCCAGCATCCTCTATCTGCGGACGGGCGCGCGGCGCTACGACCGCCTCGCTTACTCCTCGGCGGAGCTGGGCGTCTTCTTCACCAGCATGGCGCTTCTCTCGGGGGCCACCTGGGCGCGGGCCGTGTGGGGCACGTGGTGGACCTGGGACCCGCGCCTCACGGCCACCCTGGTCCTCTGGCTCATCTACATCGGTTACCTCTACCTGCGGGCCACGGCCGAGGGGGACGAGCGGCGGGCGCGCCTGGCCGCCGCCCTGGGGATTCTCGGCTTTTTCGATGTGCCCATCATCCACATGTCGGTGCGCTGGTGGCGGGGCCTGCACCCTGAGGTCGTGCGCATCGGCAAGATGGACATGGAACCGCTCATGGGGGCGGCCATGGGGGTGGCGGTCCTGACCTTCACTCTGCTCTACGTCTACATCCTGCGCTGGCGCCTGCGGACGGAGGACCTGCGCTGGCGGGTGGAGGCCCTCAGGGAGCGACTCAGGGAGGAGGGGCGGCGGTGAAGCCGGAGGTCTGGATGTTCATCGGCTACAGCATTATCTGGGTGGGCTTGGTTCTCTTTGTCATGAACCTGCAGCGACGCCAAAAGGCGGTGGAGGATAGGCTCCAGGATTTGGAGCGGACGGCGCGCAAGGCCTGACGGATCGGCCGCCCTGCCCGGAGGGACGCGGGGCCGCGGTCCCCGCGTCCGTTTGCCACCAATGGGGCACGCTCCTATAATGTTCGCATGAGTGGGCGGCCTGGCCGGCCATGGCATTTTCGGCCCTGACCGGGCCGGTCGGCCGCGCCGGGGGGCGCCCGGGGCGAGGGTGGGGTGGCGTGGGCAGGGCGGACTGGCTCAAACCTGTTCAGGCTGATTTTCCCCTTCAGGATGTGGACGAGCCCAACCTCCTGCGCGAGCAGTTTCCCTACGTGGAGCCGCCGCGCGTCCTCTTCGACGGGCTGGAGGTCCCCATGTCCCCGGCCGCCGACATCTTCATCACCGACACCACCTTTCGGGACGGGCAGCAGGCGCGCCCCCCCTACACGGTGCGGCAGATCGTGGACATCTACGACTTCCTGCACCGGCTGGGGGGGCGGGCGGGCGTCATCAGGCAGTGTGAGTTCTTTCTCTACACCGACCGCGACCGGGAGGCGGTGAGCCGCTGCCTGGAGCGCGGCTACACCCATCCCGAGGTCACCGGCTGGATAAGGGCCAATCCCAAGGATTTCAGCTTGGTCAAGTCCATGGGCCTCCGGGAGACGGGGATCCTCACCTCCTGCTCCGACTATCACATCTTCCTCAAACTGGGCTGGAACAGGCGGGAGGCCCTGTGCCGGTATCTCGAGGTGGTGGATGCGGCCTTGGCAGCCGGGGTCAGGCCGCGGTGTCACTTCGAGGATATTACCAGGGCAGACATTCACGGTTTCGTAGTGCCCTTCGCCCGGGAGCTGATGCGTCTTCAGGAGCAGGCGGGCATCCCGGTGCGCATCCGCCTCTGCGACACCATGGGCTACGGGGTGCCATACCCCGGGGCCGGCCTGCCGCGCAGCGTCCCGAGACTGGTCCACGCCCTGATTCACGACGCCGGCGTCCCGGGCAGCCAGCTCGAGTGGCACGGCCACAACGACTTCCACAAGGGGCTCGTCAACGCCGCCACGGCCTGGCTCTACGGGTGCGCCGCCGCCAACGGCACCGTCTTTGGCATCGGCGAGCGCACCGGCAACCCTCCCCTGGAGGGGCTGGTCATGGAGTACATCGGTCTCACAGGGCGCATGGAGGGTATAGACACCACCGCCATCACCGATCTGGCCGAATACTATCGGCGCGAGGTGGGCGAGGAGATACCGCCCCGTCACCCCTTCGTGGGGTCCCAGTTCAACGTGACGGCCGCCGGTATCCACGTGGACGGGCTCATCAAGAACGAGGAGGTTTACAACATCTTCGACACGGCCCGCCTCCTCCGCCGTCCGCTGGGCATCAACATCACCGACAAGTCCGGCCTGGCCGGCGTGGCCTTTTGGTTGAATCAGCAGCTTCTGGCCAAAGGGGCGGACCCCCTGGACAAGAAGCACCCCGCCGTGGAGCGCATCCATGCGTGGGTCATGGAGCAGTATGAGAACGGGCGGACCACCGCCCTCTCTCAGGACGAGATGCTGGCGGCGGCCCGGCGCTTCCTGCCCGAGCATTTCGGGTAACCGGCCGGCGCCGCGGCCGGACAGCGGCCCCCACGGTGCGCCGGTGGCCGGAGGGAGTCGCTCCCCCGGGGTGAGGAGGTGGCGCCCGGGTTGCGAGGTAAAGTGACCATTGTGGGCGCCGGCGCGACGGGGGCGGCCGCCGCCCATTTCCTCGCCCGGCGGGAACTGGCCGACGTCGTCCTCCTGGACGTGGTGCCCGGTCTCCCCCGCGGCAAAGCCCTGGACATGCAGCAGGCCGCCCCCGTGGAGGGGTTCGACGCCCGGGTGTACGGGACGGACGATTACGCCGATACGGCGGGGTCCGACGTCCTCGTGGTGACGGCCGGCGTGGCTCGCAAGCCCGGCATGAGCCGGGACGATCTCCTGGAGACCAACGCCCGTATCGTCCGCCAGGTGGTGGAAAGGGCCGTCCCCCTCTCGCCCGACGCCTGTCTCGTGATTCTCACCAATCCCCTGGACGTCATGTGCTGGGTGGCGTGGCGGGCCGCCGGTCTCCCCGCCGGCCGGGTCGTCGGGCAGTCGGGTATCCTGGACAGCGCCCGGTTTCGCACCTTTATCGCCCTCGAGCTCGGGGTGTCGGTGCGGGATGTGACGGCCCTGGTGCTGGGCGGCCACGGGGACGCCATGGTGCCGTTGGTGCGTTACGCCTTCGCAGGCGGTGTACCGGTGACCGAGCTCCTCCCGGCGGCGACCCTGGAGCGGCTGGTGGAAAGGACCCGGTTCGGGGGCGGCGAGATAGTGGAGCTCATGGGCGCCAGTGCCTTTTACGCTCCCGGCGCCGCCGTGGGCGAGATGGTGGAGGCCATCCTGCGGGACCGGCGCCGCGTTCTGCCCTGCAGCGCGTACCTGGACGGCGAGTACGGCCAGCGCGGCGTCTTCGCCGGCGTGCCCGTTGTCCTGGGGCGCGGAGGCGTGCAGAGGATCCTCGAGCTTCGCCTCACCCCGGAGGAAAGGGCCGCTTTCGCCCGCTCCTGCGGCGGGGTGGCGGCGGCGGTGGAGCGGGTGGCGGCTCTGACCGGCTTGGCGGGTGAGTGAGGGCTTGCGCCTCGTGGACGTGGGCGAGGTGCGCCGCGCGGTGGCCGGCTTGCTCCGCGAAGCGGCCTTCGAGCTTCCACCCGATGTGGTGCGGGCCCTGGAGGAGGCGGCGCGCCGGGAGGATTCCCCCCTGGGCCGCGAAGCCCTCGAACTCATCCTGGAGAACGCCCGCGTGGCCCGGTCGGAGGGTTTGCCTCTCTGCCAGGACACCGGTTTCGCCGTGGTCTTTTTGGAGATCGGCCAGGACGTGCACCTGGTGGGGGGCAGCCTCGCCGCCGCCGTCAACGAGGGAGTGCGGGAGGCTTACGTGGAGGGGCTTTTGCGCAAGTCCATCCTCGACCATCCCTGGGCGGGGCGCAACACGGGTGACAACACGCCGGCCGTCCTCCACACCGAGATCGTCGCCGGGGACCGGGTGCGCGTGCGGGTGCTCCCCAAGGGCGGCGGCAGCGAGAATAAGAGCGCCCTGGCTATGTTGCGTCCGGCCGACGGCCTGGAGGGTGTGCGTGACTTCGTGGTGGAGACGGTCCGGGGGGCCGGGCCCGCCGCGTGCCCGCCTTTCGTGGTGGGGGTGGGCATAGGGGGCACCTTCGATCACGTGGCCTACCTGGCCAAAAAGGCCATCCTCCGCCCCGTCGGCCGGCACCATGAGCGCCCCGAGGTGGCCGAGCTGGAGCGGGAGTTGCTCGGGGCCGTCAACGCCACGGGGCTCGGCCCGGGCGGTTTCGGCGGCAGCGTCACCGCCCTCTGGGTGGCCGTGGAGATCTTTCCCCGCCACATCGCCTCGCTGCCCGTGGCCGTCAACATCCAGTGCCATTCGGCCCGTTCGCGGGAGGCGATACTGTGAGTCCCTCCGTGCCCGGCTCGGCCGGAGAGAGTCCTTCCCTTCTCCCCGCAGGGGGAGGCCGGGACGTTGTTCGCCTCCGCCCTCCCCTGGAGGAGGAGGAAGTGCGCCGTCTGCGCGCCGGCCAACGGGTTTCCCTGAGCGGCCGTCTCTATACGGCGCGCGACCAAGCCCACCGGCTCATTGCCGAGGAGGTGGCGGCGGGCCGGCGGCCGCCTCTCGACCTGGAGGGGCAGGTTATCTATTACGTCGGCCCGACCCCGGCGCCGCCGGGACGGCCGGTGGGCTCGGCCGGCCCCACCACGGCGGGTCGCATGGACCCTTACGTGGAGGCCATGCTACATCTCGGCGTGCGCGGGTTCATCGGCAAGGGGGGGCGTTCGGCGGAGGTGCGGCGGCTCCTGGCCCAATGCGGAGCCGTTTACTTCGGGGCTCTCGGCGGCATCGGTGCTCTCCTGGCCAAACACGTGCGCCGCGCCCGGGTCGTCCTCTATGAGGAACTCGGGCCCGAGGCCGTCTATGTCTTCGAGGTGGAGGATTTCCCCCTTTTTGTCGTCAACGACACGGTGGGCGGCGATCTCTACGCGGCGGGACTGGCCGCCTACGGGAGGGTCGGGCGCTGAAGTTCTACGAGTTTCAGGCCAAGGAACTCCTGGCCCCTATGGGCCTGCCCCTGCCGCGGGGCGTCCTGGCGGAGAGCCCCGCGGAGGCGGCGGCGGCCTGTCGGGAGTTGGGGGCGGTGGTGGTCAAGGCCCAGGTCCTGGCCGGCGGTCGGGGGCGGGCGGGGGGTGTGCGCTTTGCCGCCACCCCGGAGGAAGCGGCCGCGGCGGCGGCCGCGCTCCTGGGCGCCGAGGTGCGGGGGCTGCGGGTGGAGCGGGTGCTGGTCGAGGAACGGCTGTCCATTGAGCGGGAGCTATATCTTGGCTTCACCGTGGATGCCGCCGGACGGCGGCCGATCCTCATCGCCTCCCCGGCGGGCGGCGTTGGCATCGAGGAAGTGCCGGAAAGAGACATCATTCGCGAGCCCGTGGCGATTCCCTGGGGTCTTCTGTCCCACCAGGCGCGCGAGGTGGCACGGCGGTTGGGATTGTCCGGCGAGGCGGCGGCAGCCTTCGTCCGGATAGCCCTCCTCTGCTACCGCGCCTTCCGGGAGTTGGACGCGGAGATTCTGGAGCTGAACCCGCTGGCCGTGGTGGGCGGGCGCCTCGTGGCGGCCGACTGCCGTCTCACCGTGGACGACGACGCCCTCTTTCGCCATCCCGAACTGCCCCGCGTGCCGGAGGGCACGGAACGGGAGGAGGAGGTGCGCCGGCTGGGCCTCTCCTACGTGGAGCTGGGCGGCGACATCGCCGTCATGGCCAACGGGGCCGGCATCACCATGGCCACCCTGGACGTCCTGGCCCACCTGGGAGGGCGGCCGATGAACTTCCTGGACGTGGGCGGAGGGGCTGCGGCGGAGCCCATGGCCAAAGCGTTGGAAATCCTGGTCCGCACGGGGCCCAGGGTGATCTTCGTCAACATCTTCGGCGGCATTACGCGGTGCGACGACGTGGCGCGGGCCATCCTCCAGGCGCGGGAGGCCGTCACGGCGGATGTTCCCCTGGTCATCCGCCTCACCGGCACCAACGAGGGGGAGGCGGTGGCCATGCTGCGACAGAGAGGACTGGCGGCTTACAGGTCCATGGAGGAGGCGGCCCGTGCCGCCGTGCGGCTGGCGGGAGGATGCGGCGGGGAGGACGGTCACCCCGCGCCGCCCGGGGGGGTGGACGGCCACGGCCATCCTGGTTGACGAGCGAACGCGGGTCCTGGTGCAGGGCGTCACCGGCCGGCAGGGAAGTTTTCATACGAGGCAGATGCTGGATTACGGCACGCCCGTTCTGGCCGGCGTCACCCCCGGCCGCGGGGGCGAGAACGTGCACGGCGTGCCGGTCTATGACACGGTGGAGGAGGCCCTGGAGAGTCACGCCGTCAACGCCTCGGTAATCTTTGTCCCCGCGGCGCAGGCCCGGGACGCCGCCTTCGAGGCCGTGGCCGCCGGGTTGGAGCTGGTGGTCATCGTCACCGAACACATCCCCCTCCACGATGCCTTGGCCATCATGGCCTTCGCCCAGGAGCGGGGCGCCACGGTGGTGGGTCCCAACACCTACGGCCTTTGCACGCCCGGCAAGGCCAAGCTGGGCATTCCCCCCAACGCCATCTTCAGCCCCGGTCCGGTGGGGGTGGCCGCCCGCAGCGGCACCCTGAGTTACGAAATCGTCGCCAGCCTGACGGAGGCCGGTCTGGGGCAATCCACCGTGGTGGGCATGGGGGGGGACAGAGTGGTCGGCCTTTCCTTCCTCGATCTCCTCAAACGTTTCGAGCGCGATGAAGCCACGCGGGCGGTGGTCCTGGTGGGGGAGATCGGCGGCAGCGCCGAGGAGGAGGCGGCCGAGTTCATCAAGACCATGTCCAAACCCGTGGTGGCCTACGTGGCCGGTCGCACGGCGCCGCCTGGACGGCGCATGGGCCATGCCGGAGCCATCGTGGAGAGGGGACGGGGCACGTACGAAAGCAAGATCAAAGCCCTGGACGCCGCCGGCGTCCGGGTTGCCTCCTTTCCGTGGGAGGTGCCGGCCCTGGTGTCGGCCGCCCTTGCCCTTGCCCCCTGACCCAGGCCGGCGCGCCTGGGACCTCCTACCGCCCCTCAGGTCCGGGCGGCGGCCCGCAGCTCGCGGAGGACGGCGGCCGCGCGCGGCCGATCGGCCACGTCCTTGCCCACGTAACTCCAGGTGATGCGTCCCCTCGCATCCACCACGAAGACGGCGGGAGCCGCCAACTCGTCGCCCAGGAGATTGAAGACGCCGTAGGCGGTGGCCACGTCCGTGGTTTCATCCGACAGCACAGGATACTGAAGACCCAGGTTGGCCCGGCCCTCCCGGTTCTCCTCCAGCGGGCGGACGCTGATGGCCAGGAGCTCGCCGCCGGCCCGCCGCACCTCCGGATAGATGTCCTGCAGCTCCACGAGCTGCTGCTGGCAGACCCCTCACCCGAAGGTGCGGAAGAAAACCAGCACCACGGGTTTGCCCTGCAAGGAGGCCAGCGACACCTGTCGGCCCTCGGTGTCGGGCAGGCTGAAGGCCGGTGCCGCCGCCTCCGACGGCAGCCGCCCGGCCGGTCGGGCCAGGTACGCCGTGGCTGCCGCCGCCAGAGCCAGCACCAGCGCGGCCGCGTAGATGCCGGCGCGGCCGCGGCGGGCCCGCTGTGTCCTCATGGGCTTGTCCCGGCGGCGCGCGGCGCCCGCCCCTTGTCTTGCCTTCTTTCCCATCCGCTCACCTCCTCCGCCCCGCGCCGTGGTTTGAAACCGCCGTGCCGGCGCCCGCGCCACGAGGTGCCTCACCGCCGGCAAGGTCACCAGCGCAGTCCCAGGGAGGCTACCATGGCCACGTCCGCCTCCACCTCTCGCCCGGGGGTGGTGAGATAGCCGCCGACCAGCATGGCGTTGACGCCGGCGAGGAAGCCCAGGGGCTGCAAGGGGCCCAGGGCACCCTCCCGCCCCGCGGCGTAACGGATGAGCCGGTCCGGCAGGACGAAGCGGAACATGGCGAAGGTTTTGAGGATTTCCTCCGGCGGCAGGGGAGGAGCGCCGGCCAGAGGCGTCCCGGGGCGGGGCACCAGGATGTTGAGAGGCACCGAGTCCACCTCGAGCTCCCTCAGGGTCAGGGCCAGCTCCACGCGCTGCTCCCTGGTCTCGCCCAGGCCGATGATGCCGCCGCAGCAGACCTCCAGGCCGGCCGCGCGGGCCGCCCGCACCGTGGCCACCCTCTCCTCGTAGGAGTGGGTGGTGCAGATCCGGGGAAAGAAGGAACGCGCAGTCTCGAGGTTGTGGTTGTACCGGGTCACGCCCGCCTCCGCCAAGGCGCGGGCCGCTCCCGGGGTGAGGACGCCCAGGCAGGCGCACAACTCGAGCCCCGTCTCCCGCCGCAGCCGGCGGTAGAGGGCCAGGATCCGGTGGAAATCGGGGTCGTCCTCGGTGAAGCCGTAGCCGGCGGTGACGAGGTCGAAGCGGCGGGCGCCCGCCGCCTCCATGGCCCTGGCCTTGGCCAGGACCGCCTCCTCGTCCAAAAGGCCGTAGACGGGTGCGTCGGTGGCATGACGGGCGGACTGGGCGCAGAAGGCGCAATCCTCGCTGCAGTTGCCGGAGCGGGCGTTGATGATGGAGCAGAGCTCCACCCTGTCTCCCGTGAACCGCTCCCGGATTTCGTTCGCCCAGGCCAGGAGGTGGTAGACGTCGGCTCCCTCCAGGTAAAGGAGGTGGAGGGCCTCCTCCCCCGAAAGGGCGCCGCCGGCCAGGACCTTTTCCGCCGTCTCCCTCAGCCGCCGGTCCAAGACCTCACCCCGCCGCTCTATTCTAGACGGACCGGCCGCGCGCCGCGAGGGAAGCCGGCGGTGCGCAGCGTCGGCCTTTCGGATTCACCGGCCGGCTGAACGCCCACCTCCCTTCCCGCGATACCGTATGGGGGTGCGTTGGTCCTTTCGGGGGGATTTATGCCAAGACAAGGTTGAGCGCAGCAGGAGTGGTCCCTCTGGAACCCGGAGTAATCGTCGGACTCGTCGTCGCACTGATCGCCATCGTCGGCTCGAACGCCATGGAGGGAGGCTCCGTCGCCTCGCTTATCTCTCCCTCCGCCCTCTTTCTCATTCTGGGCGGCACCGTGGGCGCCACGTCCATGAGCGTGGGATTGAAGAACGTCCTGCGCGTGCCGGCCCTCATCGCCCAGTCTCTGCGCCGGCCGGGCGGCGACCTGGCGCAGACCATCGAGCGGCTGGTGGGGTTGGCGCAAAAGGCTCGGCGCGAGGGGCTCCTGGCCCTGGAGGAGGACATTCGCGCCATCCCCGACGAGCTTTTGTCCCAAGGGTTGCAGATGGTGGTGGACGGCACCGACTCCGAGGTGGTGGAGGCTGTGCTGGTGACCAAGGCCGAGCTCTCGAGGAAGCATATCCTCACGGGCGCCGGCGTCTTCGAGACGGCGGGCGGGTACGCGCCCACCATGGGCATCATCGGCACCGTCATGGGTCTCATCCACGTCCTCTCCAACCTGGAGAATCCCGACGAGCTGGGCTCCGCCATCGCCATGGCCTTCCTGGCCACCCTGTGGGGTATCGCCACGGCCAACGTGTTTTGGCTGCCGGTGGGGAATAAACTCAAGGACAACGCCCGGCTCCTGGGCGAGTACCAGCAGATGATCATTGAGGGCGTGCTCTCCATCCAGAAGGGCGACAGCCCCGCCATGGTGCGGGAGAAGCTCAGGGCCTTTCTGCCCGGTGAGCGGAAGAAGAAAAAGGAGGAGGGCGAGGCGGGCGTGAGTCCGGCGCCGGCTCCCCAGCCCGGTGAAAGCGGTGCGTGAGCCCCGGCTCCTCTGTGCCGGTGAAGCTCGTGGCTAAGAGGGCCGTCGGGCACGAGGAGGGAGGCCACGGAGGCGGACACGACGGCGCCGGCAGCATGCGCTGGCTCCTCACCTACGCCGACCTCATCACCCTCCTCATGGTTTTTTTCATCGTCCTCTATTCCATCAGCCAGATGGATAAAGCCAAGTATATCCAGCTCGCCCAGGCGCTCCAGGCAAGCTTCCTCCGCTCCAACGTCAGCAACTCCCTCCTGGATGTCTCGCCGACCCCCGCGGACAGCGAGGCCAGGCTGCCAAAGACAGCCGCCAACAGCTTGGAGGGCGCCCGCGGTCCCGGCCTGCAGGAGGCGCGCCGGGCCGAGGGACTCCGTCTCCAGGAGGTGGCCCGCATTGTCCAGAGAGAATTGAAGGCGGCTGGCCTGGCGGGCAAGGTGACCATACGCCTGGAGGAGCAGGGGCTGGTGGTCAGCTTCCCCGAGTTGATCTTTTTCGACAGGGGTTACGCCGACCTGAAGCCTGCGTCCCGGGACATTCTGCACCGCATCGCCCCGGTGCTGGCCGGTATTCCCAACGACCTGGCGGTGGAGGGCCACACCGACGACCTGCCCATCAACACCGCCCGCTATCCGTCCAACTGGGAGCTGTCGGTGGCCAGGGCCGTGGCGGTGGCCCGCTACCTGGCCGAGCGGGAGGGCCTGCCGCCGGGGCGGCTGTCAGCCACCGGTTACGGGGAGTGGCGGCCGCGCTTCCCCAACGACACCGAGGACAACAGGGCCAGGAATCGGCGCGTGGACCTGGTGATCCTCCGCACCCGCACCTGACCGTGCCATCCGCGGCCCCCGGAATGGGGCGCCAAGCGGCACCTCCGCAAGCTGGCCGGGAAGGTCAACCGCCGGCCCGGCGGCCACCGACACAGCCTCCCCGACGTCCGCATAGCCTGGGGGCGCCTCGCCGGGGCGGCGGGTGGGCGGGTTTCCTTTCTGTCAAAAGGCCGAGAGGAATGGCCGCCTGTCTGTCGAAAAAACTCCCCAAAGGAGACACGCCCCGGCCCCCGCGCTTTGACCGCGGGTGGGAGCGCCGGAGGTGACCATCTTGGGGCTTGGCAGCAAGGTCCTGCCTCTCTCCCGCCACAGGTCCCAGCGGCTGGCCGAGAGGCTCATAGACGATCTCTTCCTCTTCGCCCGGCGCTCGGTGGGCGACGAGGTGCTGGCCCGGGCCTTCGACATCTTTTGGGGTGGCGGAGACGACCTTCCCCTGGCCGAGGACGAGGGCAGCATGGGGCGCTTCTTCGATTGGCTGGTCTTTGACTACCGGCCGGGTGGCAGGGGCCGGACGGTGCTGGAGCGTTACGTGGCCCGGTCCGGCAAGGGGGGCGGGGAAGAGACGGAGATCCTCCGCCTCTGGTGCCGCAGCCGACTTGGTGTCTACGAGGTCTTGGCTAGATCGGACGGGGGCGACCTTTTGTTGGAGGACGTGTGCACAGGCGCCAGGCACCGCTGCTGGGACAGGTTGGCGGCCCGCAACCTGCACCGGTTCGATCTCGTCCTGACCAGATTGCTGCCCGTCGGGGGAGAGACGGGTCTGTCGGTGGCCGGCTTGGTCCTCCCCCGTTGGTGGAAGGCGTCCGTCGTCCGCTGTCTCGGGGAGGGTTTGGCCCGCTTCCGCACCCGTCGGCCGGCGGCCGGCTGGGAGGAATACTTCCGCAGCAGAGGCCACGAGATTCACCGAATTCTCCTTGGCGGTCTGCGGGCTGTCGGCACGCCGCGTTTCCACACCCTGAGCGGCGAGGCGTGCGTAGTCTCCCGGGCCTGGTACCGGGTGGGAGATCCGGCGGCCGTGGCCCCGGCTCTTGCCCGTCAGCCCTGTCTCGAGGCGGCGGCTGACGGTGTGTGGCGCTGGTTTGCCCCCCCGGAGGAGAACCCGCCCGGCGGCAGGTTGGTCCTGGGCGTTCTCGTTCTGCGGGGGAGCCGCCTGCGGCTCGAGTGCCTCTCGCTGGAGCGGCTCGAGCGGGGCAAGGGGCTGCTCCTGGCTTGGCTGGACGGCTGCGCGGAGCACGTTCTGGATGAGTTCGAGAGCGTGACCGTGGCGCTTCCGAACTTGCCGGGAGAAAGGAGGCGCGACCGAGGGGAGGAGGGGGGCCTTTCCCTGACTCCTGCCCGGTGGGTGGACGAGCCGGCTCCCGTCCTGGGCGGTTTGACCCCCCGGCAGGCTTCCCAGACGCGGGACGGCAGGGCCCGTCTCCGGGAACTGCTGCGCGTCATCGAGAACCTAGAGGAAAAGAAGAAGAGGGCCGGTCATCCCTACGTGGACGTGGAGGCCATCCGTCGGCAACTGAACCTTTCGGAGGAATGGTGAGGTTGGAAACCCAGGCCCGGCCCGGCGCCGCCGGGTCGGGTGCCGATCCCGAACAGCGCTGGCTACGGGAACGGCAGCGCCGGCTGCGGGAAGAGGTCAAGTTCCTGGGCCGGTTGCTGGGCCGGGTTCTCCGCGAACAGGAGGGGGAAAAGTTTTTCGAGGCGGTGGAGCGCGTCCGCCTGGCCACCCGCCGGTTGCGTTCCGCGTACGAGGCCGGCGCCGAGAGCGAGCTGCTGGCCTTCATCGAGGGTATGGACCAGGAGACGGCCCTCCAGGTGGCCAGGGCCTTCGGCCTGTACTTTCAGTTGGTGAACCTGGCCGAGCAGCACCACCGGGTGCGGCGCAAGCGCGAGTATGATCGGGAGCATCGCCAACCCCAGCCCCTTTCGCTGCGGCACCTGGCGGCCCACCTGCGCTCGGCCGGCCTGAGTGCCCGCCAGGTCCTGGACCTCTTTGCCGGCCTCTCGGTGGAGCTGGTCATGACGGCCCACCCGACGGAGGCGACGCGCAGGACGGTGCTGGCCGTGCTCCGCGCCATCTACGATATGCTGGAGCGGCGCGAGAGCCCCCTCCTCACGCCTCAGGAGGAGGAGGAGAGCGAGCGCGAAATCCGGGAACTCCTGGTGCTCCTCTGGCAGACCAGCGAGGTGCGCGCCTTCCGGCCGCAACCGGAGGACGAGGTCCGGCTGGCTCTCTTCTACTTCGATCAGACCCTCTGGGATGTGCTGCCGGACGTGCACCTGGCCATGGAGCGAGAGCTGGCCCGCCACTACCCGGAGATAGAGGAGATCCTGGAACGACGCGGGACGGTGCTGCCCGACTTCCTGCGGTTCCGCAGTTGGGTGGGCGGCGACCGGGACGGCAACCCCCACGTCACGGCGCGCGTCACATGGGAAGCCCTCCGCTTGCAACGCGATCTGGCCGTGAGGAAGTACCTGGCGGCCGTCAGCCAGCTGATGGCCCGCTACGGTCAATCCACGCTCCTGGTGCGGGCCGGGCCCGCCCTCCTGGACTCCCTGGCCGAGGACGAGCGCTCCCTGGGCGACTTGCCACCCGACTTCGTTCGCTGGGACGAGAGGGAACCATACCGGCGCAAGCTGTCCATCATCCGCTGGCGCCTCGAGCAGCTGCGCCGCCACAACCTGGACATGACACCCGGCGATGCGGTGCGGAAGGGCGCGGCGGATAGGTGGCCCGGTCGGTATCGCAGCCGGGAGGAGTTCCTGTCCGACCTCCTGGTCATGGAGGAAAGCCTGCTCGCCGGCGGGGGCCAGGCGGTGGCCCGCGGCTCCCTGGGCCGCCTCATCCGGCAGGTGCGCCTGTTCGGCTTCCATTTGGTGCCGCTGGAGGTGCGCCAGCACAGCGAGGTGCACGGGCGCGTCGTGGGCGAGATCCTCCGGCGGGCCGGGTTGTGCCAGGAATACGAGGGTCTTGCGGAGGCGGAACGCAGGCAGGCGCTGGAGCGGGTGCTGGCCGACCCGGACCAGGCCGCGAGGGTGGGCCGGGTGGCCCGCGACGGGGCCGCTCTCAGCGAGGAGGCCGGGGAACTGCTGGCGGTGTTCTCCCTCTTTCGGGCGGCGGAAGCCGAGCTGGGGCGGGAGGCCATGGACACGTACATAATCAGCATGGCCCATGAACCGAGCGACTGCCTGGAGGTCCTCTTCCTGGCCGCCGTCAGCGGGCTGGGGGGGCCGGCCGAGCTGGGGTGGTTCAACGTGGTGCCTATCCTGGAGACCACGGCCGACCTCGGGCGGGGTCGGGAGATGCTGTCCACCCTTCTCCGTTCCCCCCTCTTCCGGCGTTGGGCGGAGGCGCGCGGGGGCACCGTGGAGGTCATGCTGGGTTACTCGGACACCAACAAGGACGCCGGCTACCTGGCGGCCAACTGGGAGCTGTACCTGGTTCAGAAGCGGCTCCTGGCGGCCGCGGAGGAGGAGGGGGTGCGCGTCCGCTTCTTCCACGGCCGGGGCGGGGCTCTGGGGAGGGGAGGCGGTCCCACGGGGCGCGCCGTCATGGCCCTCCCCGTCGGGTCCACCAGGTACGGTCTCAAGATAACGGAGCAGGGGGAGGTCCTTTCGGACCGTTACCTCATTCCGGGCATCGCCTTTCGCAGCCTGGAGCAGGTGGTATGGGCCGCCGCCGTCAAGCTCCGGGAGACGGAGTCGCCCGGGCGGGCGGCGGGTGGGGCGGAGAAGCCGGGAGGATCCGTTCCCGCCGCGTGGGAGGAGACCATGGCGGAGCTGGCCCGCCACGCCCACGAGGCTTACCGGGACTTCCTCTTCGGCGGGGAAGAGGCAGGGCTGCGCTATTTCTTCGCCGTCACGCCCATCCACCACCTGGGCGAGCTGAACATCGGCTCCCGTCCCGTGGCGAGGCGACCGGGCCACCGCTTCGAGGATCTGCGCGCCATCCCGTGGGTCTTCGCCTGGAACCAGTGCCGTCACCTCCTGCCCGCCTGGTACGGGGTCGGCACCGCCCTGGACCGGTGGACGGAGGAAGGGCGGGGTGGTGCGGACCTCCTGCGGCGCATGTACCGGGAGTGGCCCTTCTTCCGGGCCGTGCTGGACAATCTCCAGATGGCCCTGGCCAAGGCCGACATGCACATCGCCCGGCGGTACGCGGCCCTGGCCGAGGATCGGCGTCTGGGGGAGGAGGTCTTCCGCATCCTGGCCGCCGAATATGAGCGCACGGTGCGCCACGTGCTGGCGATCACGGGGCAAAGGGAACTCCTCGAGAAGGAGCCGGCCCTGCAACAGTCCATCAAGCTGCGCAACCCCTACGTGGATCCCCTGAGCTACCTGCAGGTCCGCTTCCTCCGCCGGTACCGGCAGACGGAGGAAGCCGCCGCCGATCTCGACCGATTGCGCTTCGCCATCCTGGTCACGATAAACGGGATTGCGGCGGGTTTGCGGAACACGGGCTGAAGGGGCCGGGTCGTTCCCCCTCGCCGGGACCGCCGCAAGGCGGGTGCCCTGAACGCAACGCAGACCCCCGCGGGGGTGGGGCCATGTCCCTCTGGCTGTACGCGCGGCGCGCCGTCCTGGCGGCGGGTGAGACGCCGGCGGTGGCGGACCTGATCCGCCGGCACGGCCTCGCCTTGGGTGCCCGGCGCTTTGTGGCCGGGGAGGATCTGGAGGACGGCCTGGCGGTGGTGGCGGACCTGGAGCGCCGCGGGTTCCGCGTGACCCTCGACATCCTGGGCGAGGCGGTGGCGGACGCGGCCGCGGCGCGCCAGGCCCACGCCGCCTATGTCACCGCTCTCTCCCGGCTGCGAGGGGCGGGGCTGGCGAGCCACGTTTCGGTCAAACCGACCCAACTCGGCCTGGACGTGGACGAGGGACTCTGTCTGGCCCACGTGCGGGAGCTGGCCCTCCTGGCCGGTGAGCACGGCTCCTTCCTGCGCCTGGACATGGAGGACTCCAGGTACACCGAGGCCACCCTGCGTCTCTTTGAGGCGGTGCGCCGAGAGACTCCCGCGGTGGGGGTGGTGCTCCAGGCGTACCTCTACCGCACGGAGGCCGACCTCTCCCGCCTGCACGCCTTCGCCGCCGCCCTGCCCGCGACGGGGGGAACGTCTTCGGCCTCGCCCGGCGCGGCCGGCCCGGCGGCGAGGGGCCTCCTCAACGTAAGGTTCTGCAAGGGTGCCTACAGCGAACCGCCTGCACGCGCCTTTCCCCTCCGGGCCGACGTGGACGCCAACCTCGTCCGCCTGGTGCGCCGTCACCTGGCGGCGGGCCACTTCGCCGCCGTAGCCACCCACGACGAACGGCTTCTCGAGGAGCTGTTCGCCTGGATTCGCCAGGCCGGCATCCCGCAGGAACGCTGGGAGGTCCAGATGCTCTACGGGGTCCGGCGCGACCTGCAGGAAAAGCTCCGGGACCGGGGCCTGCCGGTGCGCGTCTACGTCCCCTGCGGCCGCGAGTGGTACCGCTACTTCCTGCGGCGCCTGGCGGAGCGGCCGGCCAATCTCAGCTTCCTTCTACGGCAGCTTCTGGCGGAGGGTCTGCGGGTGCCGCGCCGGGGCTGACGGCCCGCGCCTCGGGGAAGACGAGCCCGAGGACTCGTCGCGCCACCTGGACGGCCTCGGCGGCGTCGGCGCCGTGGCCGGCCGCCCCGATTTCCCGGGCGAAGGCCTTGTCCGTGGCCGCTCCTCCGATGATGACGGGGATGTTTAACCCCTCGCGCCGGAAGAGGTCCACCACCTCTTTCATGCGGGGCATGGTGGTGGTCATGAGGGCGGAGAGCCCCACGATGTCGGCGCGCTCCCGCCGGGCGGCCTCCAGGATGCGTTCGGCGGGGACGTCGCGGCCCAGGTCCACCACGCGGAAGCCGTGGTTCTCCAGGAGAACGGCGCAGATGTTCTTGCCTATGTCGTGGATGTCTCCCTCCACCGTCGCCAAGACGATGGTGGCCTGGGGTGCGGCGGCCTGGCGGCGGGCCAACTCGGGCTTGAGCCGCTCGAAGGCGGCTTTCATGGCGTTGGCCGAAAGGATGAGCTGGGGCAGGAAATATATGCCCTGCCCGAAGAGACGGCCCACCTCCTCGATGGCCGGGATCAGGACGCCGTTCAGCAGGGCGAGGGGGTCGCGGCCGGAGCCCAGGGCCCGCTCGACCAAGGGCAGGATGCCCTGCGGGTCCCCCTCGAGGACGGCCCGGTGGATGGCCCGGTCAAGGGGATCCCCTTCGTCCTGGGGCGGGGGGGCGTCAGGGGATGGGGCGCCGGGCTCCGGTGCCGTCGGTGGGGCGGCCGCCCGGGTCGCCGCTGGACGGCCCGCCATGACAGCCACATACTGACGCGCGTCGGTGTCCCGCCGGAGGAGGACGCGGGCCGCCAGCACGGTGTCCATGGTTGCCTGGTCGAGGGGATTCATGATGACGGCGTCCAGCCCGGCCGCCAGAGCCATGGCCAGGAAGGTGGCGTTGAGCAGGGGGCGCTCAGGCATGCCGAAGGACACGTTGCTCAGGCCCAGGACGGTGCGGACGCCGAGCCGCTCCTTGACGAGGCGAACGGTCTCCAGGGTCTCCAGGGCGGAGGCCTGGTCGGCCCCGACGGCCATGGCCAGGCAGTCTATGAAGATGTCCTCCCGGGGGAAACCGGCCTCCTCCGCCGCCCGCGTCAGCCGTTCCGCCACGGCCAGCCGGCCGGCGGCCGTGGGAGGGATGCCGCCGTCGTCCAGGGCGAGAAAGATCAGGGCTGCTCCGAAGCGGCGGGCCAGGGGCAGGACCGCCTCCAGGCGCCCGGCCTCGCCCGAGGCCGAGTTGACCAGAGGTTTGCCCACCGTGGCGGCCAGCCCGGCCTCCAGGGCGGCGGGAGTGGAGGAATCCACACAGAGCGGCAGGGAGGCGGCCTCCTGGACCGCCAGGACGGCCTCGCGCATGGCGGTGGCCTCGTCCACCCCCGGCACCCCCACGTTCACATCCAGGGCCTGGGCGCCGGCGGCGGCCTGGCGGCGGGCTTCGGAGCGGACTAGGAGGAAACGCCCCTCGGCCACGTCTTGCTGGAGCTTCTTGCGACCGGTGGGGTTGATACGCTCGCCGATGATCAGGGGTAGGTTCTCCTCCCGGAACCAGAAGGTGCCGGTCCGGGAGGCGAGCCCCGTGGCCGGCGGGCGCCGCCGCGCCGGCCAGGGGGGTAAGAGGCCGGCCACGGCCGCGGCCAGGCGGCGGATGTGCTCGGGACCGGTGCCGCAGCACCCGCCCACCAGGCTGGCACCTGCCGCCACGAGCCGCGGCCCCCAGGCGGCGAACTCCTCCGGTCCCAGGGGAAACACCGTCTCCGCCCCGCCGACCAGCCTGGGCAGGCCGGCGTTGGGCTGCACGCTGACAGGCACGCGGCCCACCGCCGCCATCTCCCGGACCACGCGGACCAGTTCGGCCGGCCCCACGGAACAGTTGGCCCCCACCACGTCGGCCCCGGCCGAGGAGAGCACGAGGACGGCCGTCTCGGGGTCGGTGCCGGTGAAGGTGCGTCCTCCCTCGGCGAAGGTGAGCTGGGCCACCACGGGCAGCCCTGTCTCCTTGGCCGCCAGGACGGCGGCCCTGGCCTCTCCCAGGTCGGCCATGGTCTCCACGATGAAAAGGTCGGCTCCGGCCGCGGCGCAGGCCGCCGCCTGTTCGGCGAAGACGGCGTGAGCTTCCTCGAAGCTCATCTCGCCCAGGGGAGCGACGAAGAGGCCGGTGGGCCCCAGGGAGGCCGCCACCAGGGCCCGCTCCCCCGCCGCCTCCCGGGCCAGGGCCACGGCGCGAGCGTTCAGCTCCTCCACGCGGTGGGCCAGGCCGTAGTGGGCCAGCTTGATGCGGTTGCCCCCGAAGGTGTTGGTCTCCAGGATGAGGGCGCCCGCCTCCACGTAGGCGCGGTGGACGGCCGCCACCGCTTCGGGACGTTCGGCGTTCCAGATCTCGGGGCAGCCGCCGGCGGGCAGGCCCGCCGCCTGGAGCATGGTTCCCATGGCGCCGTCCCACACCAGGACCCGTCGGCCGAGCAGGGAAAGGAAGGATTCCACACCGGGCCTCCCCTCGCTGATCGAAGCCATTTTAGCGCAGGCGGGAGAAGGCTTCCCGGCCGGGGCGTGTGCCGCCCCTGCCGGCGGGGTTGGCGCCCGCCGGTCGGCGGATGCTGGGCCGCCCCGGCCGAGGAGGAAACGGGACGCGGGGGAAGAATGTTTCCAAGGCAGAGGGATGGTGCCGCCGGTGCTCTCTGCCGGTCAGGCGCAGCCAGGGAGAGAAGGGGGAACGGCGGTGGTTGCGGAGACGGGGGAGTTCGGCGCGCTGGAGCGTTATCGTGCTCCCCAGGGGCTCTTGGTCACGAGCCTCTACCTGCCTCTCGATCGGGCGCGCGACCAGGCGCGCGGTTACCTCAAGGTTTTCCGGTCTCTCCGTCACGAAATGGAGGGCACGGGCGAGTCGCTGCCCCGGCAGGCGCGGCAGTCCCTGCGGGAGGACCTGGACCGGATGGGAGCCTGGCTTCAGACCCAACGTGGTTTCGCGGCCAAGGGAGTGGCCTTCTTTTCCTGCGCGGCGGACGGCTTCTGGTCCGTCCTGCCCCTCGGGGAGAGGGCCGGCCCCCTGGCGGTGGCCGATCGGGTGACGTACCGGCTGCCCCTGCTGGAGCGGGCGTGGTTTCTTCCCCCGGGACTCGTGCTGCTGGTGGGTCGCCAGACGGCCCGCTTCCTGGGTCTTGTGGACGGTGGCCTCGTGGAGCGGGGCGGCTTCTGCAACGAGGTGCCCCAAAACGTGCGGGAGGGTGGCTGGGCCAATCTGGAGGAAAAACGGATTGACCGGCACATACTGGACCACCTGGTCCGGCACGTGCGGCAGGCCGTGGACGCGCTGGGCGGCCTGGGGAGCGGAGGGGCGGAGTGGCTCGTCCTGGCGGGGCCGGCGGAGATCAGGTCCCTGGTCCGCCAGGAGCTGGCCCCGGACTGGACTCGGCGCCTCCTGGAGGAGGTGGATGTGGCCGCCGACACAGCCGCCGCCGACTTGGAACCGACCCTCCTCAGCCTCGTCGCCCGGCGGCGCGCCGCCCGGGGGGCGGCCCTCCTCCGGCAGGCGGAGGAGCTGGCGGCCAAGGGGCAGGCCGCCCTGGGGGCTCGTGACGCCGCCGCGGCCGTCCAGCGCGGTGCCGTGCGGCAGCTCATCCTGCGCTCTGGTCTCCGGTTGCGGGGTTACGAGTGTTCCTGCGGCTTTGTCACCCCGGCGGCCGAGCCGTGGCGCTGTGTCCGGTGCTTGGGTGAGAGCAAGGGGCCTCCGCGGGAGGCCGCTCAGTTCCTGGCCGACGCCGCCCTCGGCCAGGGGGCCGAGGTGGCCTTCGTGCGGGGGGAGGACCTGGGGGAGGGGAGCCCGGAGGTGGCGGCCGTCCTGCGTTTTTGAGGATTTAGAAAGTTTGACCTTTACTAATTACGGGGCCGGTGCTAGAATCCCTCCGACACGGGGCGGAGGGGCGCCGCCCTGAGAGGAGGGGGAGAGGCATGCCGAGACAGCCAAGGGAGGTCAAGCCGGGTCCCATGGAGGGTTTCACCGGGCGGCAGCTCGATGAGCACCACGACGTCCTGTACAAGGGTTATGTCAACAAGTTGAACGAAATCGAGAGCAAGCTCGCCGAGGCCGACCCCGCGGAGGCCAACGCCACCTACAGCCTCATCCGGGAGCTCAAGCGGGAGGAGGTGTTCGCCACCAACGCCATCCGTCTGCACGAGGGTTACTTTGAAAACCTGGGTGGCGGCGGAGGCAGGCCCGGTGGCGAGATCGCGCGGCTCATCGAGGAGGACTTCGGCTCCTACGAGGCATGGGAGCGGGAGTTCAAGGGGCTGGGCATCGCCGCCCGGGGTTGGGTCGTCCTTGCCTTCGATTGGTCCGACCGCAGGCTGCACAATTACCTCTCGGACATCCACTCCGACGGCGTGTGGGACGCTTCGCCGCTCCTCATCCTGGACGTGTACGAGCACGCCTACTTCCTCGACTACGGGACCGCGCGCAAGGCATACATCGAGGCCTTCATGAAAAACGTCAACTGGGAGGCCGTCAACGAGCGGGTGCGGAGGCTCAACCTCTTCGCCCACCGCGGCGACCCGGTGGCCCGGGCCTGAGCGGAGCGGCTGAGTTCCTTCAGAGGAGGCGGCGGCGCCCCCCGGAAAGGCATGCCTGCGGCACCCGCCGGAGGAAGGCTACATAACTTGTCGTCTGATAGGGAAAGTTGGTCTTGACAGCCTGTCCGGTATGGGGTAGCCTCGTGAACGTGGTCACAAGCTGGTGGTGACCGCAAACGGCCGGCAGGCCCACTAAAAAATGAGCCGAATCCCGCGGGTTGTCAACCGCGGGTACGGGGGACCCAGGTTGTGGGGTGAATCCGCCGGCAGGCGGTAGGCTCACCTTCTCTGCCGAACCCGTCAGCTAACCCCGGAGGCTCCAGAAGGAGTGTGGCTCCTTGCCTGGCAGGCTGAGCCCCCGCCGTTGGCTGTCGTTGATCTTCATGGTGTCCGTACTCTTCCACGACGTCCCCTTTCTACCAAAGCAGCTCTCCTTCCTCACGGAAAGGCCCCTGGCGAGGATGTCCCTGGCGGCGCTCCCGGCCGTGCCGGCGGCCGCCGGGTCCCCCGCCTCCCCCCTCCCGCCGGAGGAGGAGCCCTTGCCCGACGCCGACGCCGTCCTGCTGCCGCCGGAGGAAGCGGAGTTTCTTTCCCCGGAGGAGGTGCCGGCTCCGGAGGAGCCGACCGCGGCGACAGGTCCCGCCGCCGGCAGGCGCCCGGCGGCGGCTGTCCGGGTTGAGACGGCAGCCGTCGCGGCGGGGGGCGGTCCGAGCGGATCCCTGCTCTGGCCGGCCCAGGGCTACATCTCATCCCGCTACGGCTGGCGGCGGGGGGAGTTCCATCGGGGTGTGGACATAGCGGGCCGTTACGGCAGCGAGGTGAGGGCGGCGGCGCCGGGGGTGGTGACGCTGGCCGGGTGGTACTACGGGTACGGGCGCACCGTGGTGATCCGCCACGGTGACGGCAGCGAAACCCTTTACGGCCACAACTCACGCGTGCTTGTGTCGCCGGGTCAGCGGGTGGAGCGGGGGGAGCTGATAGCCCTCATGGGCTGCTCCGGGCGGTGCACGGGGCCCCACGTCCACTTCGAGGTGCGCGTGGGCGGCCGCGCCGTCAATCCCCTGCGTTACCTGAGATGAAGGGGAGGACGCCTCAGGCCATCAGGCGAAGAAGGTCTCGCACCTGCCCAGCTCCACGGGAAACCTTTCCTCGATGAAACGGGTTGCCGCAGCCAGGACCCGGCGGACCATTCCCTCCTGGCTGCCGACGGCGGCCAGGCCCAGCTCGGCAACCTGCACCGCCTCCAGGGACCCGACCTCGGCGGCGGCGAGGCGGAAGCGGTCGTGGACCTGGTCCAGGGCGCTCTTGACCACGGACCGCTTGTCCTTGAGAGTGCGGGCCTGAGGCAGGTGGAGCACCAGGCGGCAGGCTCCCACCACCATGGTCTGTCACTGGGCGGCGGCGCCCGCCGCCGCGTGTTCCTGGCTGCGCCGGGACGCCTCGTGCCGCCAGAGACCGTACTCGATGCTGTCCACCAGGGCCTGCCAGCTGGCCTCGATGATGTTCTCGGAGACGCCGATGGTGCTCCAGGATCCATCCTCGCCCGCCGTCTCGATGAGGACGCGCACCTTGCTCCCCGTCCCCTCCTTTTCGTCGAGGACCCGCACCTTGTAGTCCACCAGGTGCATCCGCCGGAGGGCGGGGTAGACCCCTTCCAGGGCCTTGCGCAGCGCCCGGTCCAGAGCGTTGACGGGGCCGTCCCCCTCGGCGGCCGTGTGCAGGGTGCGGTCTCCCACCCGCACCTTGACAGTGGCCTCGGCCGTGGCCGGCTGCCCGGGCTGCTTGTGCACGTGGACGCGGAAGCCCTCCAGCACGAAGAACTGAGGGAATCCTCCACGAGCCTTGCGGAGGAGCAGCTCCAGGGACGCCTCGGCCGCCTCGAACTGGAACCCCTGGTATTCGAGCTCCTTGACCCGGTCGAGGATGGCCGCCGTGGCGGGATCGTCCTTGTCCAGGTGCACCTCCCGCTCCCGAGCCAGCCAAAGCAGGTTGGACCGCCCCGCCAGCTCCGATACCACCACCCGGCGCGTGTTGCCCACCGCCTCGGGCTCCACGTGCTCATAGGTGTGGCTGTCCCGGAGCACGGCGCTCACGTGGACGCCTCCCTTGTGGGCGAAGGCGTTGGCCCCCACGTAGGGGTAGGAGGGATCGTGGGTGCGGTTGGCCACCTCGCTCACGAAGTGAGACAGCGCCGTCAGTCCCCGGAGGTCGGTCCCCGGCAGGCACCGGCACCCCATCTTCAGCCGGAGATTGGGGATGATGGTGCAGAGGTTGGCGTTGCCGCACCGCTCACCGTAACCGTTGACGGTCCCCTGGACCTGCCGGGCGCCTCCCAGGACCGCCGCCAGAGTGTTGGCCACGGCCACGCCCGCGTCGTTGTGGGTGTGGATGCCCAGCCGGCAGTCCAGGGCGGCCCGGACCGCCGCCACCGCCTCGGCCACCTGATGCGGCAGGGCGCCGCCGTTCGTGTCGCAGAGGACGATCCAATCGGCGCCTCCGCGCACGGCGGCCCGGAGGGTTTCCAAGGCGTAGGTGGGGTTGGCGCGGTACCCGTCGAAGAAATGCTCGGCGTCGTAGATGACCTCGGGTACGTGGGCCTTCAGGTGGGAGACGGTGTCCTCGATCATGGCCAGGTTCTCCGCGGGCGTGGTCTGAAGGGCCTGCTCCACGTGCAGGTCCCAGCTCTTGCCGAAAACGGTGACCGCAGGCGTTTCGGCCTCCAGGAGAGCTCGCAGCAGGCGATCCCGGCCGGCGGAGGTGCCGGGACGCCGGGTGGCGCCGAAGGCCACGAGACGGGTGCGGAGGCGAAGCTTGCGCGCCTGGCGGAAGAACTCCAGGTCCTTGGGGTTTGACCCGGGCCAGCCGCCCTCCACGTAGTCCAGGCCGAACTCGTCGAGCCGCTCCAGGATGCGCAACTTGTCCTTGAGCGAAAAGGCGAGCCCGGCCTGCTGCGCGCCGTCGCGCAGGGTGGTGTCATAGATGTAGATCCGCTCTCCGCGGGTTTCTTCCACCTGCCGTCCGCCCCCTGGAACGGCTCCAGCATAACAGAGGCGGGTTGACCCCTCAACGGTCACGGCGCCGAGGGGGCTGCCGGGGCGGTCGGCGCCGGTGCCCGGCCGAGAAAGGGTCCGAGCGCCGCCACCAGCGACGGGCGCGCCTCCTCCGGCACGTAAACTTGCAGGGCCGGCCGCGGAAGCCGCGCCAGCCGGTCCACCAAAGGCGACACGTCGCTTACTTCCCGGAGGGCACCGTCGGGCCCGAGGATCAGGATGGGCGTCGCCGGCTCCTCCCGGCCGGGGGCGGGGTCGTAGACGTCGTAGGGCGCCAGGGACGGGCTGTCCACGGCCAGGTGCCAGGCGGGGGTATAACCGCCCCCCGCCAGGACGGAGGCCGCCGCTTCCAGCGCCTCCGCGGACAGCTCCGTCACGGGTTCGGGCAGGACGGGTTTGAGGTAGCGCCTCTCCAGCACCCGTCCCGCCAGCTCCCGCAGGACCGGGTCGGCGGCGGTGCGCCAGCTCTTGAGGGCGGCCAGGAGGTCGCCGTCGTCCACCTCCAGGAACACGCCGAGGGTCACCTCTTCCCCCGCCAGGAAGGGGCGCAGGGATGGCGGCGTGTCGGGCGGGTTTCCCGCGTCGAAGAGGTGGCGGGCACGGCGCCAGGTCAGGGCCAGGGTGGCCTCGGCCGCCCGCACCGTCTTGTGGAAATAGACGCGACGGTACATGAAGTACCTGGCCAGCAGGTACTCTTCCACGCTGGCCAACCCGCGGTGCCGGACGGCCAGGCGCCCTCCGGCCGGCGCCAGGGAGTGCACCAGCCGCTCCAGGTCGAAGCGGCCGTAACCCGCACCCGTGAAGACGGCGTCTCTCAGGAGGTAATCCATGCGGTCCACGTCCAACTGCCCCGAGAGGATGTCGCCGAGAAAGGCCTTGCCCCGGGGAGCGAGAAGGTGGAGGACCCGCTCCGGCAGGTCGGGCGCAGCCCGCCGCAGGATGCGGTTGACCATCGTCTCGCCGGCGATGACGGCCCGGGTCCAGGTCTCGTGCGGCACCCCCGTGAGGCGTTCCCACAGGTGGGAGAGGGGGCCATGGCCCACATCGTGGAGCAGCGCCGCCGGTGTCATGGCCTCCCAGTCGGCCGCCGCCGCGTCGGGGTGGCCCGCCAGCCTGGCGCGGATCAATTCCAGGACATGCATGGTTCCCAGGGAGTGGCCGAAGCGGGTGTGCTCGGCCCCGGGGTAAGTGCCGGCGGCCAGCCCCAGCTGCCTTATGCGGCGGAGGCGCTGGAACTCGGGCGTGTCCACCAGGGCCAAGGCGAGGGGGCCGCGGATCACCACGAAGTCGTGCACCGGATCGCAGACGACCTTCTCCACCGGCCTGGACCCCCTTTCAGGATTCCGCCGCACCCGCGGCGGGTGGGCGCGGGACGAGGGCGGGAGGAGAGTCCGGCCCCCGGACGGGCGGAAACCAGGTGGCGGCCAGGAACCGTTCCTGGAAATCCGGCCGGGTGGCCAGGGCCACGTGCCTGACCTGTCCCGCCCGATCCTCCAACTCCCGTCGGGCCTTCTCGTCCAGGAGACAGAGCATGCCCCCCACGCCGGCCGCGTTGCCGACGGGAACGACGCTCTCCGGGGGCACGGGCGGTAAGAGGCCGACGGCCAGGGCGCTCTCCACACGGACGTAGTTGCCGAAGGCGCCGGCCAGGAGGACGGCGCCAAGGTCCGTCGGCTCCAGGCCCCGTTCCGCCAGGAGCACGTCGCAGGCCGCGCGCACCGCCGCCTTGGCCAGCTGGAGCTGGCGCAGGTCGGTCTGGGTGAGGACCACCGGCCCGCGGGGCCCCTCCGCCAGCACCACCGCCCCGGCCCCCTCCCCTCTCACCCGCGCGGCCAGGCGGGGCGGCAGAGAGGCCGCCCTGTCCACGCACAGGCGGCCGGAGCTGTCGAGAATACCCGCCCGCAGAAGGGCGGCCGCCGCATCCACGGCGCCCGATCCGCAGAGACCGTCGGGCTGGCCGCCACCCTCCACCTCCACCAGCAGATCCGTCTCCCCGTCCCGCTGCGCCAGCGCCACGGCCGTGACGGCTCCCGGCCCGGCCCGCCGGCCGGAGGAAAGGCCAGACCCCTCGAAGGCCGGGCCCGCCGGCGCGCTGGCCACGAGGATGCCATCCCTGTCGCCCAGCAGCACCTCGCCGTTGGTGCCCAGGTCGAGGACCAGCACCGGGCGTTCCGCCTCCCAGAGGCGGGTTGCCAGGAGGACGGCGGCGATGTCGCTGCCCGCAAAGCCGCCCAGGAGGGGGGGGAGATAGATCACCCCCCGGGGATGGCACCTCAGTCCGAGAGCGGCCGCCTGCTCCCAACGGGGGGCCGTGGAGACGGGAGCGTAGGGAGCGGCGGCCAGGCCGTCCACCGGCAGGCCGAGAAAGAGGTGGTGCAGGGCGCTGTTGCCCACGGCCGTCACGGCCCAGACCCGTCCCGGGTCGGCGCCCGCGCGGCGGCACAGGGAAGCCAGCAGGCCGTTGATCCCCTCCACCAGGAGACGGCGCAGTTCGCCCTGGCCGTCGCTCCTAAGGGCGTGGCCCAGGCGCGTCATCACGTCGGCGCCCAGGACCCCCTGGGGGTTGGGAGCGGCCGCCGCCGCCAATTGGCGGCCCGTCTCCAGGTCCAAGAGATACCCCGCCAGGGTGGTGGTGCCCAGATCCACGCTCATGCCCAGGACGGCGTCGCCGGGCAGGCGCTCCACGGCCAGGAGTTCGTTGCCGGTGAGGAGGCAGCGCAGTGCACCCCCCCGGCGGAGGGCGGGGGCCACCTCCCGCAGGGCGGGCAAGGCCGCCTGCAAGGGGCGGCCCAAGGCGCCCGCCAGCCGCTCCAGGTCCCCCGCCGTCTCCTCGGCCGTCGGCCGCGGCAGAGTCACGGTGCGGCTCTCCACCAGGGGCGAGCGAACGGTGACGGCGCCCGGCGCCGCCGCTCCCTTGACGTCGGCGGGGAGGGTCGCCCTCTCTCCGCCCCTCCCCACCACGGTAGCGGGTGTCCAGGAAGGGGCCAGAGCTATCTCAGCCCCGGCGGGCGGGAGGTGGCGACAGGCCAGCCGCCAGCCGGAGGCCAGTTCGCCTTCGCTCAGAAGGCGGCGGTCGGCCCCGCCGGGCACGGGTGCTCCCGTCAGGAAGAGAACGCGGCAGCGGCCGCAGCGTCCGAGCCCGCCGCAGGGGCTCTCCAAGGGCACGCCCGCGGCCGCCAGGGATCGGTGGAGGGTTTGATCGGCGGGAACCGCCAGGTCTTGCCCCGCCCACCGGATGGTGACGGTGTCAGCTTTGCTGGGGCTGTGCATGGTTTCGTTGTATCATGATGGTTACGGTTACTCCAGCACCGCGATCGTTGCAGAAATCGCGGAGCGAGTTGCCGTCCCCGCCGCCGGGGAACCGGCGGGAGGGGCGGCTCGAGGGGTGAGGTCCCTGACCCTGGCGGAAAAGCTGGCCGGCCGCGCCTTTCTCCTCACGGCGGAGCTGGACCCGCCCCGCGGTGCCGATCCCGCCCGCCTGGTGGAGCGGGCGCGACAGCTCAAACCCCTGGTGGACGCCGTCAACATCACCGACTGTCCCCTGGCAAACGTGCGGATGGGCGCCGTCGCGGCCGCCCACCTGGTCCAAAGAGAGGCGGGTGTCGAGGCCATAGTCCACGTCACCTGCCGCGACCGGAACCAGATCGGCCTCCGGGCCGACCTGCTGGGCGCCCATGCCCTCGGGATCCGCCATGTGTTGGTGCTGCACGGGGACCCGCCCGCGGGCGGCAACTGCCCCGAGGCGCGGGGGGTCTACGAGCTGGACACCCCCGGCCTCGTCCGGCTCATCGCCGAACTAAACGGCGGCCGCGCCGGCTGCGCTTCCCTGGAGGCGCCCACCTCCTTCCTGGTGGCGGTGGCCGCCAATCCCGCGGCCGACGACCGCGAGCGGGAGGTGGAGCGGCTGGCGGCCAAGGTGGAGGCGGGCGGAGCCTTCGTGCAGACCCAGCCCGTCTTCGAGGCCGAGGACGCCCTCCGCTTCCAGGAAAGCTGTCGGGCGGCGGGGCTCCGGGTGCCCATCTTGTACGGCATCATGCCCCTCCGCGATCTGGAGTTCGCGCGGCGGGTTGCCGCCATCCCCGGGGTGAGAGTCCCCGAGCGGTTGCTGCGCCGCCTCCAGGTGCGCGGGGAGACGGCGGGTGTCGAGGCGGCCCGCGAGTTGGCCCGCGAGCTGGCCGCCTTTGCCGATGGCATCCATGTGTTTCCCATGGGCCGGGTGGCCATGGTGGCGGCCGTGGCGGAGGCGGTGGCCGAGGGTCAGGGACGGGCCAGGCGCGCCGGCCAGGTCTAGGAGGGTCACCGTGCCGCAGGGTGAAGCGCCGCCGGACAGGCGGGATGCGGACGGCAGGACGATTCCTCCGGTGGATCGGGTGGACCTCAACCTGGACGCGGGCGAGGGAGTCGCGGACCCGCACTTGGAGGACGAGCTGATCTCTCTGGTTTCCTCGGTGAACGTGGCCTGCGGTTTCCACGCCGGCGATCCCTACGGGATCAGGCGGGTGGTGGAGTCGGCTCACCGGCGGGGGGTGGCGGTGGGAGCGCACCCGTCCCTGCCGGACCGCTCCGGTTTCGGTCGCCGCTTCCTCCGCGTCACCCCCACGGAGGTGGAGGCCGACGTGGCCTACCAGGTGGGAGCCCTGGCCGCCCTGTGCGCTCTGGTCGGCGGCAGGCTCCACCACGTGAAACCCCACGGCGCTCTCTACCACCTGGCGGCCCAGGACGCCTCCCTGGCGCGGGCGGTGGCAGCGGCCGTGGCCCGCACGGCGCCGGATGCCCTGGTCTACGCTCCGCCGGCGTCCGCCCTGGAGCGGGAGGCCAGGGCCGCGGGCCTGGCCGTGGCGCGGGAGGGCTTTACCGACAGGGGCTATGACCGCCGGGGCCGCCTGTTGCCCCGCGGGCATCCCGGCGCTCTCCTGACGCCGGAGGAGGCGGCCGCCCAAGCCCTCCTCCTGGCCCGGGGCAGGGTGCGGGTGGCGGGAGGGGACGAGCTGGCCCTGGCCTGCGAGACCCTTTGTCTGCACGGTGACACACCGGGGGCGGTGGAGGTGGCGCGCCAGGTCCGGGCCTCCCTGGAGGCGGCGGGCGTGCGCGTGGCACCGCCACTGCCGGCGCGCGGCTGCCATTGCGACGTGGACCGACCGCCTGGCGGAGCGCCCGGAGGCTGGCGAGGGGGAGAGCCTAGACCCGGCCTCGGGCCGGGACGGCGGTCGGGCTAACGGGACGCCGCGGCGGCCGGCTTCTCCTGCACGAGCAGCGTCCAGCGCTCACCGTGGTCCTCCGCCAGGACCGTGGCTCCCTCCCCCTCGGGATAATAGAGAAAAGTGGCCACGGCGGGCCGACGCAGGTGGGCGCGGAGGGGGCCGCCCGCGACGAGGGTGACCCGCTCGCCGCCGGCGGGCAGGGTGAGGGCGCCGGAGTCGGTCACCACCTGGGTCTCGTCCGGCAGGACCTTCACCGCCCGGACGCCTGCCAGGCGCAGGGTCTCTCCCACCCGGGTGCAGGTCGCCGTTCCCCCACCGTTCAAAGGAAACCCTCCTTCCCGCGATCCTTTGACAGGCTGCGGCTCTTTTTCGAACTCGATCAAGACCATTCGACATGGCGGGCCGGCTTCCTGCCGGCCGGAAGGAGGGAGGGCTGCGCCGTGGTCTTTTCCCACGTCACCCCGCCGCGGGATGTCCGGGTGGTCACCGCGGGAGGGAGGCCCGTGGCCCGATCCGTTCGGGTAGTGGCCACTTTTGCCGGTCGCCTCGTGGGCGTCCTCGGAGGCTGGCCGGGCGGCGGCGACGGCATTCTCCTCGCCCCCTGCCGCGCCGTCCACACCTTTTTCCTGTCTGGCCCCCTGGACGTGGCCTTCCTGGCCGCCGACGGCACCGTGCTCCGCCTGTTGGAGGGCATGCCTCCCTGGCGGGTGGCCGGCTGCCGCGGCGCCCGTGCCACCCTGGAATTGCCACCTTCCTCCCTCCGCCGGGCGGGAGTGCGGCCGGGCGATCGTCTCTTCTTCCTCGGCTGCGGCGGTCAGGGGCGCGGCTAAAGGCCGGTGGCGCCTTTGACGACAACGAATCCGGATTGGTTGCCGGGGGGAGGAGACCTTCCCATGTCTGTCAGCGAGGGCAAGTACCTGGTGTTCAGCGTCGGCGACGCCGAGTACGCCGCCGCCATCACCGGGGTGAGGGAGATAAGGCTCCTGGAGGGGGTGACCTCCCTGCCCGACTGCCCGCCCCACGTGCTGGGCGTCATGGACCTGAGGGGCCGGGTGGTGCCCCTTCTGGACCTGCGGCTGCGGCTCGGCCGCCAACCGGCCGGAGAGCGGCCCGTGGTGGTCATCGTGGACGTGGGCGGGCAGGCGGTGGGGCTCGTGGTGGACCGCGTGGTCGAGGTGCGCTCCTTCGCCGGGTCCGTGTGGCAGGAGGTGCCGACCGCCGTGCCCTCCCACGTGCGGGCCTTCGTGAGAGGCGTGGCCGACCTGGCGGGTCGCATCCTCCTTTGGCTGGACCTGGACCGGCTTCTGGCCGTGGACGCGGCCGAGTTGGCGCAAGCCGTGGGGGCCGGGGAAGAGGAAGGCCCCGGTTTCAGGGGGGAAGGCGTGGCGGCATGTCGGTCCTAGCCCCGGCCGAGGAACGGTTCGTGGTTTGCTGCCTGGGCGCCGAGCGCGTGGGGTTGGCGGTGGCCTCGGTCCGGGAGGTGGTCCAGTCGTCCCGCCTCACGGCGGTTCCGCGGGCCCCGGCGGGGGTGCGCGGCCTCATCAATCTGCGGGGCAGCGTTGTTCCCGTGGTGAGCCTGGCCGAAAGGCTGGGTCTGGCCGGCGACGGCCCGGCCCAGTGCATCGTGGTCTGCGAGTGGCAGGGGGAGCCGGTGGGGCTCCTGGTGGACGACGTGTTGGCGGTGGTTCCCCTGGCTCCCGAACCCGCCGACAGCCTCGGCACAGGTGTGACGGAGCGGTGCGTGCGGGGCCTCGGCCGAACCGAGGAGGGCGAGCTGGTGCTGCTCCTGGACGTGCCCGCCCTCCTTGCCGAGTGAGGTGACGCCGGTGTCGCTCGTGGAACTGGGCGAAGAGGAACGCAGGCTCTTCCTGGAGGAGTTGGAGGAACAGGTCCAGGTCCTCGAGGAGGGCTTTCTCGCCTTGGAGCGGGAGGGAGCCTCGCCCGAGACCGTGGCGGCCTGCTTTCGAGCGGCCCACACGGTGAAGGGGTCGGCCGGAGCGGTGGGGCTCCTCGACTTGTCCCGCGTGGCCCACGCCCTGGAAAACGTGTTGGACAGGGTGCGTGCGGGCAGCCTGGAGCCGCGGCCCGAGGTGGTGGACGCCCTCTTCGCCGGTCTCGACTGCCTCCGGCGCCTGCGCGTCCAGTTGCTGGAGGGAGGGGAGGTCCCCGAGGTGGAGGCCGTCACGCAACGGCTGGCGGCCGCGGTCCAAGGCGGCGGAGAGGAGACCCCCGGGGAGCGGTCGGTCGGTGAGCTCCCCGTTCCCGAAGCCGTTTGGGAGACCTGGGAAGAGCAGCGGCGGGTGGGGACCCCCCTCTCCGTGCGGGTGCACCTGTCCCAGAGCGGCCCCATGCCGGCCGTGCGCGCCTACCAGGCGTACCTGGTCGCCCAGGAGAAGGCCCTCGTCCTCGGCAGCCGGCCCAGCCTCGACGACATCGAGGCGGAGCGAGTGGGCGACGAGGTCACTCTCTTCGTGGCCACCACCGGCTCCCCGGACGAACTGCGCACCGCCCTCCTCCGGGTGGGGGACGTGGTGGAGGTTACCGTGACGCCCCTGGCCGCACCGGTCGAGGGAGGGGAGAGAGGCGCCGGAGCGGAGCAGCGGACGCCGGCCGCCGCTGCGGGCGGGGGCGGGCAATCGGCCGCCTCCCGGGCCGCCGGCGGCGAACGGGCCGAGGGCGCCGGCGAGGGACGGACGGTCCGGGTGGACGTGTCCATCCTGGACAACCTGATGAACCTGGTGGGGGAGCTCGTCATAGACCGCAACCGGCTGTCCCAGCTGGCCGCCCACCTGAGCGGCGTGGCCGGTGTGGAGGAGCTGGCCGCCGATGTGGCGCGCGTTTCCAACCACCTGACGCGCGTCACCGGCTTCCTCCAGGACGAACTGCTGCGGGCCCGCATGCTCCCCATAGACCGGCTCTTCAAGAAGTTCCCGCGCATGGTGCGGGACCTGGCCCGGAGCATGGGCAAGGAGATCGAGTTCACGGTGCGGGGCGGCGAAACCGAGTTGGACCGGGCCCTCATCGAGGTGCTGGGGGATCCCTTGATCCACCTCCTGCGGAACGCCGTTGACCACGGCCTGGAGACGGCCGAGGAGCGGCGCCGGGCCGGCAAGGACCCGGTGGGACGGGTGTCCCTGCTGGCCTACCAGCGGGACAACACCATCGTGGTGGAGGTGGCCGATGACGGACGCGGCATCGACCCCGAAAGGATGCGCGCCGCCGCCGTCGCCAAGGGTCTCCTCACGCCCGACCAGGCGCGGGAACTGGCCGACCGCGACGCGTGCGCCCTCATCTTCTCCCCCGGCTTCAGCACGGCGGCCGCGGTTAGCGAGGTGTCGGGCCGGGGCGTGGGCATGGACATCGTGCGGCGCAACGTGGAGCGCGTGGGCGGACGGGTGGACCTGGAGTCCGAGGTGGGGCGCGGCACCACCTTCCGCCTTGTGCTGCCCCTCACCCTGGCCACCATCAGGGCGCTCCTGGTGCGGGCGGGCGAAGGCGTCTTCGCCCTGCCCCTGGCCTCCGTGGCCGAGACCATCAGGTTGACGCGCCGGGACGTGCGGCAGGTCAAGGGCCAGGAGGTCATCATCGTCCGTGACCAGGTGATCCCCCTCCGCTGGCTCAGCGACTGCCTCGGCTTCCCCCGGGGGGAGGCGGGCAGCGCCGAACGTTTCTACAGCGTCCTTGTCCACGGCGGCGGCAGGCAGGTGGGATTGGTGGTGGACGCCCTCCTGGGAGAGCAGGAGATCGTCATCAAGAACCTGGGCCGCTTCATCGGCGGCGTGGAGGGGCTGACCGGCGCCACCATCCTGGGCGACGGCAGCCTAGCCCTCATCCTGGACGCCCGAGGGCTTTTGGCGGGTTGGCGGGAACGGAGCGTGGCGGGCCAAGGCGCGGCCCTGGCGGCGAGATAGACGAGGAGGGAGGGGTGCAGCGTGGCCACCATCCTGGTGGTGGACGACTCGGAGTTCATGCGGTTGCGCTGCCGGCAACTCCTGGCCGGCGAGGGGCACTCGGTGGTGGAGGCCGGCAACGGACAGGAGGCGGTGGAGCGGTACCGGGAGCACAAACCCGAGCTGGTCATGATGGACATCACCATGCCCGTCATGGACGGATTGGCGGCCGTGCGGGAGATCAAAAAGGTGGACCCCAACGCCCGTATCGTCATGTGCAGCGCTCTGGGTCAGCAGGCCATGGTAATCGAGGCGGTCAAGGCGGGAGCCCGCGATTTCATAGTGAAACCGTTCCAGCCGGAGCGCGTCCTCGAAACGGTGCGCAAGGTCCTGCTGCAGGCCGGTTGAAGGAGGAGGGGTGACGGTGGGCACCGTGCGCGTCCTGGTGGTGGACGACTCGGCCTTCATGCGCAAGGTCATCTCCGACCTGGTGGCCCGGCAGCCCGACCTGGTGGTGGTGGGCACGGCCAGGGACGGGGAGGAGGCCCTTGCCCGGGTGGAGGAGCTCGACCCGGACGTGGTGACTTTGGACGTGGAGATGCCGCGTGTGAACGGCCTGGAGGCCCTGGCCGGGATCATGGAGCGCTCGCCGCGCCCCGTTGTCATGGTCTCAAGCCTCACGCGCCCCGGCGCGGAGGCCACCGTGCGCGCCCTCTCCCTGGGGGCCGTGGACTTTGTGGCCAAGCCGTCGGGGGCCATCTCCCTCGACATGATGCGGGTGGCCGAGGAGCTCTGGCAAAAGATCAGGGTGGCCGCCCGCGTTCCGCGGGAGCGTCTCCGCGCCTCCGCCGCGGTGAAGCCGCGGGGCGGCGGCGCTGCCGCGGAGGCGTGGGTGCGGACGGAGGCGCGCCCCGTTCCGGGAGGGCGCCTCAGTCGGGTGGTGGTGGTGGGCGCCAGCACCGGCGGGCCGGCGGCCCTCATGGAGGTCATCCCCGGCCTTCCGGCGGGGCTCGCGGCGGGAGTGCTGGTGGTCCAGCACATGCCGGCCGGCTTCACCGCTTCCCTTGCCCGGCACCTGGACGGTAACTCGCGCCTGCCCGTCAAGGAGGCGGAGGAGGGCGACGTGCTGACGGACGGCCGGGTGCTGGTGGCCCCGGGCAACCGGCACCTCTTGCTGGACGCCGCGGGGCGGGTGGCGCTGAGCCTGGATCCGCCGGAGCACGGGGTGCGACCGGCGGTGGACGTGACTCTGGCCGCCGTGGCCCGGGCCTGGGGCGATCGGGCTGGTTGCGCGATCCTTACGGGCATGGGTATGGATGGGGCGAAGGGGGCCATGGCCCTCCGCCGCGCCGGGGGCTGGGTCCTGGCCCAGGATGAGGCCACCTGCGTCGTCTACGGCATGCCGCGGGCGGTGGCGGAGATGGGGCAGGCCGACGAGATCCTGCCTCTGTCGCGGGTGGCCGAGGCCATCGCCGCGCGGGTCGCCGGGCGCCGGGGGGCAAGGACCCCCCTGGCGCAGGCCGCCGGGGGGGTGTGAGGCCTTGGCGGCGACCGTGGGACCGGACGGCGGGCGCGGTGCGCTGGCGGTGCGCCCCGGCGCCCCGGCGGGGGGGGAGGTGCGGGCCGCTCCGGCGGAGGAGCCCGACCCTGCCTTCGCGTCCCTGCGCCGGTCCTTCCTCCACCTCACCGGCATAGACCTGAACTTCTACCGGGGAAAGCAACTGGACCGGCGGCTGCGTTCCTTCCTCCAGCTCCGGGGGATGGCCGACCTGGGCGACTTGGCGGAACGCCTGGCGGGTGAGCCGGGGCTGCTGCAGGCCCTCAAGGATTACCTGACGATCAACGTCTCCGAGTTCTTCCGAAACCCCGAAAAATTCGAGGAGCTGAGGGAGCTGGTCCTGCCGGAGCTTCTGGCGGGGGGAGGGTCGCTCAAAGCCTGGAGCGCGGGCTGCGCCAGCGGGGCCGAGCCGTACACGCTGGCCATCATCCTGGACCGTTTGAGCCCGGGGGGGCGGCACGACATCCTGGCCACGGACATAGACCGCCTGTCCCTGGAGCGCTCCCGCCAGGGGCTTTATACGGCGGACGAGGTCCGGTCGGTCCCGCCGGACGTGCTCGCCCGCTACTTTGCGCGGCGGGACGAGGGCTGGGAGGTGAGCCCCGCCATCCGGCGCGCCGTGCGGTTCACCAGCCACAACCTGCTGGCCGATCCTTATCCGCAGGGGCTGGATCTGATCCTCTGCCGCAACGTGGTCATCTACTTCACCGACGAGGCCAGGGACCACGTGTACCGGAATTTTTCCCGCAGTCTGCGCCCGGGCGGGTACCTCTTCATCGGGGGCACGGAGACCATCTTTCGGTCGCGGGAGTACGGGCTGGTGCCGGTCCGGCCCTGCTTCTACAAAAGGGAGGCATGAGCGGGCGCCGGGACGGCGTCCGCGGGAGGAGGGTCCGGGGTGAAGGCGGAATTCGTGGAACCTTTCGTCGCCGGGGCGGTCCACGTCCTGGGGCTGGAGATGGGGGAGCAGCCGGCCCGCGGCGAGCTGCGCCTGGAGCAGGCTCACTACACCACCAACGACGTGACCTCCATCATCGGGGTGGTGGGAGCCGTCAGCGGCACCGTTCTATACGGCATGTCGGAACGGACGGCGCGGGCCCTGGCGTCGGCCATGTTGGGCAGGACCATCACCGTTTTCGACGGGTTGGCGGAGAGCGCCGTGAGCGAACTGGGCAACATGATCACGGGCAGGGCCAGCGCCCTCCTGGAGGAAGCCGGCTACCTCTGCACCATCACGCCGCCGGCTCTGGTCATCGGGCGGGGCACCGTCATCACCACCGATCCCTTTCAACGTCTGGTCATCCCCCTCACCACCCGTCTGGGTGAGCTGACCATCGCCGTGGCCCTCAAGGAGACCCCCAACCTGGCGGCTACCTTGATGCGCCTCGTCGCCAAGGAGTGACCGCCGCCGGCTGCCGGCCGGCCGGGCCGAGGAGGGCGAGGGCGGCGGTGACGGCCGCCAGGGCGGTGCCGCCCCAGAGGACGCCGGCGGGCCAGGCGGCTGCCAGGTGGGCGGCGGCCGGCGGGCCGAGGGCTGCCCCCAGAAAACGCACCGTGCCGTAAAGGGCGGTGAGGATACCGCGGGCGCCTGCCCCCGTCAGGCCCGTGACCACGGTGTTGAGAGTGGGCAGGGCAAGGCCGGTCCCCGCGCCCAGACCTGTTATTCCCAGCGTGTACCAGAGAGGGTCGGCGGAGAGGGCGGCGGCGGCCAGCCCCGCCGCCGCCAGGGCAAAGCCTCCCGCCAGGAAGAGGCGAAGGCGGCCGTTGCCGGTTTCCTGCAGGGCGAGGCCCGCCACCAGCGTGGCCAGAGCCATGCCCAGGAGGGGGACGGCCAGGACCAGGCCCTTGCCAAAGCCGTGCACGCGCCACCTGGATTCCAGGACGTCCGAATAGTGGCTGAGAACCCCGAAGAGCAGGAAAAGGGCCACCAGCCCGGCGAAGAACGAATAGACCAGGCGGCCCCGGCCCTGGGACCAGGCGTTCCTCACCTGGGCCAGATAGCGGGAAAGGGGCTGATGCTGCAGGCGCTCCTTGGGCGGTTCGCGGGCCAGTAGGCCCACGGCGGCGGCGCTGGGGAGAGCGAGGACGGGGTAGACGAAGTAAGGGGCGAACCATCCCCAGAGGGCCGCGGCAGCTCCGAGGATCGGCGCCACCACCTTGCCCACACCGTTGGCCGCCTCCAGGATCCCCAAGGCCTTGGCCCTTTCGGTCGACTGAAAGATGTCGCCCGCCAGGGCCATGGCCACCTGGTACATGCCGCCGCCGCCCACTCCCTGGACGGCGCGGGCCGCCAGGATGGCGGCGAAGGGGTGGCGGAGGAGCAGGGGGGCGAGGCCGGCGGCCAGGCCGGCCAGGCCGAAGAGGACCAGGGCCGGCACCATGACGGCCCGCCTTCCCCAGCGGTCCGAGAGGTATCCGCCCAGCGGGATGGTGAGGCCCGCCGGCAGGGAGAAGGCCGTGATGATGAGGCCGGCCTGGAAGGGGCTCAGGTTCATTCCCTTCTGCATGGCGGGGAGGACGGGGATGAGGAGAGAGTTGGAGAGGACCATGACGAAGGGCACCGACGCCAGGGCGGCCAGGCTTGCGCGATATGCAGGCTTCACCTTTCCCAGGCTCCTCTTGGCCGACGCGGGGCGCTCGGCCCCAGGGACGTAACGTGCGCGGGCGGGGCGGCGTCTATGCGAAAGGCCGGCCGGCTGCGCGGGCCCGGCGTCGGCCCCGGCTGACGGTGGCGACGGTCCGGCGGCGCCCGCGCGGGGCCGTTCCGTTGGCTCTTCTGGCCGGCGCGGCAGCCGTCGCGCTCGTCCTGCATTCACCGCTCTTCCGCGTGGACGAGGTGCGCGTGCGGGGCCTGGAGCGGCTGTCCGCGGCCGAGGTGCAGCGTCAGGCCGGTCTCACGAGCCGGTTCTACCTGTGGCAACTGCGGCCGCGGCTGGTGGAAGAGAGGCTGCGCCGGCATCCGCGCGTGGCCGGAGCGCGGGTCCTGGTGCGCTGGCCGCGCCACGTGGTCCTGGCCGTGGCGGAGCGGCACCCCGCCGCCTACGTCCGGGGCGTGGGTCCGCGGTGGCTGGAGGTGGACGCCGGCGGCCACGTGCTGTCGGTGGCGGGCGACAGGGTGCCTCTTGCCCTGCCGCTCGTCACGGTCGAGCGGACCTTGCGGGCCGAGCCGGGCCGGAGGCTGGGGGTGCCGGGCCTGAAGGCCGCCCTGCAGGCGGCCGTCCTTCTGGGGGCGCGCTGGGGAGAGACGGCCTCCGAGATCCACGTGCGGCAGGACGGGCAGTTGGTGCTCTATCTGGCGGACGGCGTTCCCGTGCACCTCGGGTGGGGGGAGGACGTGGCTGCGCGCCTGAGGTTGGCCTTGGGGATGATGGCGGCCGTGGAGCGCCGGGAGGCCGTGGCCTACGTGGACGTGCGTTCCCTCCGGCGGCCCGTGGTCGGTCTGCGGGAGGGATTCGCCGCGCCGCCCCCGCCGCCCCCCGTGCCGGCGGACCTGGCGGTTCCCTGAGGCGAACCCTGCGCCCGGGGCGGAGGCGGGGTCCTCCTCCTGCGCGCCCACCGGCCGCCTGCGCGGGAGCAATGCCGGCCGGGCGGCAGGGAAAGACGCCCGGCGCGGAGAACTGAAAGCTGATCTCGGCCGGGGGGTGGGCTCTTGCCCAGAAGGCGCCTGCTCTGCGGGCTGGACGTGGGGACCACCAAGGTCTTGGCTCTCATGGCCGAGATGGAGGGCAGCCGCCTCGAGGTGGTGGGCGTCGGCCAGAGCCCTTCCCGGGGGCTGCGCCGCGGTGTGGTGGTGGACATCGAGGAGACGGTCCGCTCGGTGCAGGAGGCCGCCCACCGGGCCGAGCGCATGGGCGGGCACCGGTTTCAGTCCTGTTACGTGAGCGTGGGCGGACCTCACGTGGCCTCCCACAACAGCCGCGGCGTGGTGGCCGTGACGGGCAGGGACCGGGAGATCACGGTCCTGGACGTGGAGCGGGTCATGGAGGCGGCCCGCGTCATCACCATTCCGGCCGACCGGGAAATCTTGCAGGTGCTGCCGCGGGGTTTTGTCGTGGATGGCATCGAGGGCATCCGCGACCCGGTCGGCATGGTGGGGTCCCGCCTCGAGGCCGAGACCCACATCGTCACCGCTTCCGGGAGTGCCTTGCAAAATCTCCACCGCTGCCTGGACAGGGCCGGGATCGAGGTGGAGGGATTCGTGGCCGGGGTGGTGGCCGCCGGAGAGGCCGTGCTCCTCGACGACGAGCGGGACCTGGGCGTGGCCCTGGCAGACGTCGGGGGCGGCACCACGGAGCTGGCCGTCTACCAGGGGGGAAGCGTGGCCCACTCCCAGGTCCTGCCCATGGGCGGAGAGTACATCACCACGGACGTGGCCGTGGTCCTCCGCACCGCCCTCGCCCAGGCCGAGGTGGTCAAGATTGACTACGGTTACGCCCTGGCCTCCCTCGCGCCCGCGGACCGGGTCTTCACCGTCCCGGGCGTGGGCGGGCAGGGAATGCGCGAGGTGACGGCGAAGGAGTTGGCCGAGATCATCGAGGCCCGGCTGCGCGAGATTCTGGCGGGCATCCGGGAGGCCGTCCGGGCCTGTCCGGCGGCGCGGACCCTGCCGGCCGGCGTGGTGCTGACGGGCGGGGTGGCGGCCACGCGCGGCCTGGCGCAGCTGGCGGAGGAGGAGCTGGGCCTCCCGGTGCGGGTGGGGCAGCCCGAGGACATGGGCGGTTTGGCCGACATGGCGGGGGCCCCCGGTTTCGCCGTGGGGGTCGGGCTCCTCTACGAGGCCGCCAGGCGCCAGGCCGGTCAGGCGGCCCGCCGGACGGCGGCCGGCGGGTTCCTCGAGAGGGTGGCCTGCTGGCTCCGGGAGGTTTTTTGAATCCCCGCGTCGCCGGCTCCGTTGACGGCCGGCGCGCGGGAGGGAGGGGGTTGACCGTGGACGGTTTCGGCGTGGAGGAAGGGGATTACGCGCGGATCAAGGTGGTCGGGGTGGGGGGAGGCGGCAGCAACGCCGTCAACAGAATGATCAGGAGCGGCCTGCGGGGGGTCGAGTTCATCGCCGTCAACACCGACGCCCAGGCCCTGTCCCTCTCGGAGGCGGCGGTGCGGGTCCAGATCGGCGGGCAGCTTACGCGGGGTCTGGGCGCCGGCGCCAACCCGGACGTGGGTGAGCGGGCCGCCGAGGAGTCGCGGGAGCAACTGGCCGAGGTTCTCCGGGACGCCGACATGGTCTTTGTCACCTCCGGCATGGGCGGCGGCACGGGCACCGGCGCCTCGCCGCTGATAGCGCAACTGGCCAAGGAGGCGGGGGCCCTTACGGTGGCCGTGGTGACCAAGCCCTTCCCCTTCGAGGGGCGGCGGCGGATGAGCCAGGCCGAGAGGGGCATAGCCAGCCTGCGCGAGTGCGTGGACGCCCTCATCGTGATCCCCAACGAGCGCCTCCTGCAGGTAGTGGAGCGGCGCACGTCCATGATCGAGGCCTTCCGCATCGCCGACGACATCCTGCGGCAGGGCGTCCAGGGGATCTCGGACCTCATCTCGGTGCCGGGCCTCATCAACCTGGACTTCGCCGACGTGCGGACCATAATGAGCGACACGGGCACGGCACTCATGGGCATCGGCGTGGGCCGGGGCGAGAACCGGGCCGCCGTCGCCGCCAAGGAGGCCATCTCGAGCCCCCTCCTGGAGACATCCATCGAGGGGGCGCGGGGCGTGCTCCTCAATATCACCGGTGACGCCAACCTGGCCCTCTACGAGGTCAACGAGGCGGCCGAGATAGTGGCGCAGGCGGCCGACCCCGAGGCCAACATCATCTTCGGCGCCGTCATAGACGACACCCTGCAGGACGAGGTGCGGGTCACCGTCATCGCCACCGGCTTCGATCGGCGCTCGGCCAGGGTGTCGCCTCTGGAGGGCCTGGAGACGCGCCCCTTCAGCGCCGAGGACCTGGAGATCCCGGCCTTCCTGCGGCGGGTGGCCGGCGGGCGGGGGCGCTGAGACCCGGACGCCCGGGGAGGGGGTTGCGCCCGGGTCGGGACCCGCATGGTGAGGCCGCGGGCGGCATAGGCGAGTCGGCGCGAGCATAGGCATGGGGCAGGCGAGAGGGTGTGACGGCCGGCTTGACGCCCGTTTTCGGGGACGTGCTCCTCCTTACGGAATTTTGCTTGGAGCTTGTCCTGCTCTTCGCCGCGGGCCGGCTGGCGGGGGTCAGGTCGGGACCCCTGCGGCTGGCCGGAGCGGCCCTCCTGGGCGCCCTCTACTCTCTCGGTTTCGCAGCCTGGGGCGGCGGACCCCTTTACCACCCGGCCGTGAGGCTGGCGGCGGGGGCGGTCGTCGCGGCCGCCGCCTTTGCGCCCCTGCCCCTTCCGCACCTGGCGCGGGCCGTGGCCTGGTTCTACGCGCTGGCGGCCTTGGCGGCCGGAGTGGCCCTGGGCTTGGACCGGCTTTTGCCGGCGGGGGACGCCGGAGGAGCGGGCGCGGCCTGGTGGCCGCTGGGCCTGGCGGCGGGCTTGGTCCTCGCCCTGACACGCGGCGCCTCGGGGTGGAGGAGGACCCTGGCCGGCCCCGGCGCGGTGGTGCCGGTGACGGTGTGGTTCGGGGAACGCGCGGGCACCTTGTGGGGGCTGGTGGACAGCGGCCACCGGCTGCGCGACCCGGTGACGGGCGGGCCGGTGATCCTGGCGGAGGCGGGTTCCCTGGCGGACCTGGTCCCCGGCGTCGCGGCCCGGGGGGGCGGCGTGGAGAGCCTGGCCGAGCTGCCGCCCTCCTGGCGCCGGCGGGCGCGGCTCGTAGCGTGCCGGACGGCCCTGGCCAGCGGGCTCCTGCCGGGCTTCCGGGCCGATCGGGTGGTGGTGGAGGCGGAGAGGGGCCGGCGGACGTGGCGGAACGTGACGGTGGCCCTCACGGGGGAGAGGCTCAGCGGATCGGGCCGCTATCAGTCCCTGTTGCCGGCCCTCCTGGTCGGGGCGGCCGGGGGAGGAGGGGAGAGCCTTGAGGAGAAGGGCGATGCGGCGTCCCGGATGGCGCGCAAGGGCATGGCTGCCCTGTGACGGCGGGGCGCCCCCGGGCTGGACGGCCGTCCCCTGGCACCTGCGCCTGCTGTGGCTCAGGCTTTTGGCCCGGCTGGGCGTCCTGCCGGAAACCCATTACGTGGCGGGCGGGGAAGCCCTTCCCCCTCCCCTGACGGCCGGGGAGGAGGAGGACCTATTGGAGCGCCTGCGGGCGGGCGACGAGGCCGTGCGGACCGTCCTCATCGAGCGCAACCTGCGGCTGGTCGTCTACATCGCCCGCAAGTTCGCCAACACGGGCATCGCCACCGAGGACCTGGTCTCCATCGGCACCATCGGGCTCATCAAGGCCGTCAACAGCTTCGACCCCGGCAAGCGCATCAAACTGGCCACCTACGCCTCCCGCTGCATCGAGAACGAGATCCTGATGCAGCTTCGCCGCCAGAGCCGCCTCCGGTGGGAGGTGTCCTTCGACCAGCCCCTCAACGTGGACCTGGACGGCAACGAACTGGTGCTGGCCGACGTCTGCGGCACGGAGCCCGACGTGGTCTACCGGCGCATCGAGGAGGAGGCGGAGCTGAGCCTCCTGCGCCAGGCCCTGGGCCGCCTCAGCGGGCGCGAGCGCCGCATCGTGGAGCTGCGCTTCGGCCTGCGCGACGGCCGGGAGCGAACGCAAAAACAGGTGGCCGACTCCCTGGGCATCTCCCAATCCTACATCTCCCGTCTCGAAAAGCGGATCATTCGGCGCCTCCGGCGCGAGATGGCCGTCGGCGACTGACGGGGACCGCCGCTCCGGCGGCCGAAAGAAAGCTTTTGACGCCGCGGGGACCGCGCCGCGCCTGATGCCTCTGCGCGCCGCGCCCCCCTCCGCGGACGGTTTGCCTCCCGGCGCGTCCAATTAAATGTAACGCATGTAACGGCTTCCCTCGGGCGCATAAACCAGGAGCACCCGGCCCATAACTACGGGCGAGGGGGGTCGTCCCTTGAACAAGGTGGAGATTTGCGGCGTCAACACGAGCGAACTCCCGGTCCTGAGCAACGAGCGCATGCGCGTTCTCTTCCAGCGCCTGCGGGACGGCGATGAGGACGCCCGGCAGGAGCTGATCCAGGGCAACCTGCGCCTGGTGCTGAGCGTGATCCAGCGTTTCCACAACCGGGGCGAGCACGTGGACGACCTTTTCCAGGTGGGTTGCATCGGGCTCATGAAAGCCATAGACAACTTCGATCTGGCGCAGAACGTGCGCTTCTCCACCTACGCGGTGCCCATGATCGTGGGCGAGATCAGACGCTACCTCCGGGACAACAACCCCATCCGTGTGAGCCGCTCCGTGCGGGACGTGGCCTACCGGGCGCTGCAAGCCAGGGATACCCTCACCCACCGCCTCTCGCGCGAGCCGACCGTGGAGGAGATCGCCGCCGAGCTGGGCCTGCCGCGGGAGGAGGTGGTCCTCGCTTTGGACGCCATTCAGGAGCCGGTCTCCCTCTTCGAACCCGTCTTCGATGACGGGGGAGACCCCATCTACGTCATGGACCAGATCCATGACGAGGCCGCCGAGGACGCGGCCTGGCTGGAGAGCCTGGCCCTGCGCCAGGCCATGCGCCGGCTGGACCACCGGGAGAAGCTGATCTTGGCCCTGCGGTTCTACCAAGGCAAGACACAGATGGAGGTGGCCGAGGAAATAGGCATCTCCCAGGCCCAGGTCTCCCGCCTGGAGAAGGCGGCTCTCACCCAGCTCCGCAAGTTGGTGTGACGGTGGGGAAGGGCGAGGTCCGCCGCCTCCTCCCCGCCGCCGCGCTCCTGGCGGGTTCCCTCCTCTTCCTGCAAATGCGCCTTCTGGCGGGGGCCCCCCGGGCAGCCTATCCCCCTTGCCCGGCGCGGGAAGCCGGCGGGGAGGTCGTGCGGCTGCACGTGGTGGCCGCGGGCGACGCTCCCGCGGATCGGATTGTCAAGGGCAGGGTGCGGCAGGCGGTGGCTCCTCTGGCGGTGCGCCTGGCGGCGAGCGCAGGGGGGCCGGCGGAGGCGCTTGACCGCCTGGCGGCGGAAAGAGGGGCTCTGCGGCACGCGGCGGCGCGGGCCGCGGCGGAGGCCGGCGGGCGGGACCGGGTCGGGGTGGAGGTGGGCTGGCACCGGTTTCCCGGCGGGTCCCTGGCGGCGGGGTGCTACCCCTCCGTGGTGGTGACCATCGGCCCCGGGCGGGGTTCCAATTGGTGGTGTGTCCTCTATCCTCCCGTGTGCCTGCCTCTGGCGGCGGCGTCCCCCGGGCCGGGCGGCGCCGCGTCGGGGTCGGGCGGCCCGCCGGCCTTCGCCGCCGGCGGAGCCGGGCGGAACGGACCCCTTCCTCTGCGCTGGTACCTGACCGAGTTGGCGGCCAGGCTGGCGGGGCGCAGGGCGCCGCCCCTGGCGGCTGCCAAGGTGCAATCCCCCGGGTCTGCGGCGCCGACCGGGTCACATATGCTGGTACGGTAGCGACCCGGCGGCTGCGGGGGGAGCCCCGTGCGGAAGAGTTCCGACCTCAGGTCCCTGGACGTGGTCAACGTCCTGGACGGCAGAAAGCTGGGACCCATCACCGACCTGGAGCTGGACCTGGCGGCGGGCCGCGTCACGGCCATCGTGGTGCCGGCGCCCGGCCGGTTCTGGTGGTTCCTGGGGGGCGAGAAGGAATACGTGATCCCCTGGGAGAAGGTAGTGAAGGTGGGTGTGGACGTGATCCTGGTGGAGTTTCAGCCGGTGGCCGGCCAGAGAGGCCGGCGGCAGGTGGGCGCGGCCGAGGTCGTGCCGGGGCCGGGATCGAGAGAGAGGCTTGGCTGAGCCCTTTGAGCTGACGTGGCGGGAGGGGTGTCTCTACCTGGAGGGGCGGCTCGGGGACGATGGTCGCTGCCGGGCCGTGGTCAGCACCAGGGTGGGGGGGGTGAGCAGGGGTCCCTTCGCCTCCCTCAACATGGGACTGAGCTCCGGTGACGCCGAGGAGAACGTGCTCCGGAACCGACTGCTTTTTCGGGCGGCCGCCGGGCTGCCCGGCCGCCAGGTGGCCCTCCGCCAGGTGCACGGGGCTCAAGTGCACTGCTTCGCAGGGGAGGAAGAGGGGGAGGAAAGGGCTCTCTGGCGGTTCCTGGGGCGGGGAGACGGCCTGGCCACGGTTCTGGCCGGCCACACCCTCCTGATCCAGGTGGCCGACTGTGCGCCCGTCTTTCTCTACGCGCCGCCGGCGACCGGGGAGGAGGGGGTCGCCCCCGGGGCCGGGGCGGCGACGGGCGATGCCGCCCCTTCCGGGCCGGTTTCCGGGCGGGCCGGCGCCAAAGGCCCCGCTCTGGCCGTGGCCCACGCCGGCTGGCGGGGGCTGGTGGGAGGGGTCCTGCGGACGGCCCTGGAGACCGTCACGCGGCTCGGCGGGGTCCGTCCGGCCCGCGTCTGGGCCTTGGTGGGTCCTCACATCGGACCCTGTTGCTACGAGGTGGACGATCTCGTCCGGGAACCCCTGTCCCGGGTGCTGCCGCGGTGGCGGGAGGCGGTGACGGGGGGCGGTCCCCGTTACAGGCTCGACCTGGGGGCGGCGGCCGCCCTCCTCCTGGAGGAGGCGGGCCTCCCTCCGGGGCGGGTGGCCGTCAGTTCCCACTGCACCGCCTGTCGTCGGGATCTCTTCTACTCCTACCGGGCGGAGGGGGCCCGCACGGGCCGCCTGGCGGCGGCGGCCTGCCTGGTGCCGTGACGCTCCGGGTCAACCTGGAGCGGGTCCTGGCGGCCGTGGAGCGGGCCGCCCGCGCGGCCGGCCGCGACCCGGCGGAGGTCACCCTCGTGGCGGTGGGCAAAGGGGTTCCGCCCGACGTGCTGGCGCGCCTGGTCGCCCTGGGAGTGGCCGACCTGGGCGAAAACAGGGTGCAGGAGCTCCTCGGCAAGGCGGGCTCGCCCGGTCTGGAGGCGGTCCGCTGGCACTTCGTGGGGCGCCTCCAGACCAACAAGGTGCGGCCCCTCCTCCGGCGGATCGGACCGCACCTGATCCACTCCCTGGATCGCCCGGAGCTGGCCCTGGCCCTGCATCGCGAGGCCGTGCTGGCGGGGCGACGGCAGCCGGTTCTGGTCCAGATCAACGTGGCCCGCGACCCGCGCAAGGCTGGTGTCCCGCCCGAGGAGGCGGTGCCCTTCGTGCGCTCCCTGGCGGCCCTGGACGGGCTGCGGGTGTGCGGGCTCATGACGGTGGCGCCCTTGGAGGACGCCGGCGAGGCGGCCAGGCCGTGGTTCCGCGCCCTGCGGGAGTTGGCCGAGCGTCTGCGGGCGGAAGGGATTTCGGGGGTGGGCATGGAACACCTGTCCATGGGCATGAGCGGTGACTATGAGGCGGCGGTGGCGGAGGGGGCCACCCTTGTCCGCGTGGGGCGCGCGCTTTTCACGGGGGTGAGCGGTCATGGTGCGGCGTAGGGACCGCCTTTTTCCCGTTAACGGCGGCCGCGGCTCGGCCAACGGGGCGGGCGGGGAGGCTGGGAGGCGGCCGCGGGTGCGGCAGGTGTGGGAGCGGGCCCTGGCCCTGCTCGGCCTGGCGGAGGACGAAGAGGAGGAAGAGACGGAGCGGGCGGCGTTGTCGCCGGCCTCGCCCCGCCTCACGGTGGTGGCCGGGTCGGGCGAGGGGAGGCCCCGGCCCGGGCCGGCGCGCATCACCCTGCGGCGGCCCGCCGCCTTTGACCAGGCCCGCGAGCTGGCGGAACGGCTGCGGGCGGGAGAAGCTCTCATCCTGGACCTCCGCGCCTGCGACCGGGAAACGGCGCGGCGCATCCTGGACTTTTTGGCGGGCGTCCTCTGGGCCGCGGACGGGGAGGTCCACCGCGTCGGCGAGGGCATCGTGCTCCTGGCGCCCGGCGGTGTCGCGGTGGGCGTCGAGGAGGCGGAGGGAGGTTGCTGATCCTCCAGGCGCTGGCCACCTCCGTCAACTACCTGGCCCGCATCCTCATCCTGTTCATCATCGTGCGGGCCGTCATGAGCTGGTTTCGGCCAGCGGGGTACAATCGCGTCTACCACGAGGTGGAGAGATGGCTGGAGGCCTTCACGGAGCCCATCCTGGCCCCCATTCGGCGGCACCTCCCGCCGGTGGGTCCGGGCATAGACCTGTCTCCGCTGGTGGCGGTGATATTGATAGACGTCATCAGGGGCCTCCTCATCCGGCTCCTCTTGGGGCTTGCCGTCTAGGCGGGTCGGCCCGGGCGGTCGGCGGGAAGAGGCGGGGAGAGGGCCGTCACCCGGCCATGGCGGGTGGGCTCTTGTCGGTTAAAATCGAAGGCGGACAAGGGGAGGGGTGGCGCCATGCTGACGCCGCTTGACATCCACAACAAGGAATTCAAGCGGGGGTTCCGGGGTTACAGCGAGGTGGAGGTGGACTCGTTCCTGGACGAAGTGGTCCGGGACTTCGAGACCCTGCTCAAGGACAACGCCGGTCTGCGGGAGCAGGTCCAGGCCCTGTCCGCCCGGCTGGACCACTACCGGCAACTGGAGAACACCTTGCAAAACACCCTCATCGTGGCGCAGGAGACGGCCGAGGAGGTCAAGGCCAGCGCCCGCAAGGAGGCGGAACTCATCGTGCGGGAGGCCCAACTGGAGGCCGACCGCATGGTGAGGCTGGCGAGCGAGCGGGTGCAAAAGCTGAACGAGGTGAGCGACAACCTGCGGCGGCAACTGCAGCTTTTCCGCGCCAAGATGCGCACCATGCTGGAAGCGCAGATGGAGCTGCTGGAGGCCGACTGGGGTCTCGAGGCCAACCAGGGCCAGGAGGAGGACGGGCGGGCTCTCTCCCTGGCCGCCGAGCTGGCGGCGGCCAGGCCCGAGGTCTCGGCGGCTCTTTCCGAGACGGGGGAGATGCCGGTGGTGGGGACTCCCTCCGCGACGGGCCCCCTGCCCGCTGTGACGGGGCTGGCCGACACGGGGGAGGTGCCGGCGATCGGCAGGGAGCCGGCGCCCGAGGCCGAGGGCGGCGGGGGCGGATTGCGGAGCGGAGGGGAGGGGGCGCGTCCGCCGGCGGACCAGTTGGTGCCTTGAGCGGCGGCGGAGAGGCCGATGCGCTCTGGCGGCGGGTGCCCGAGGGGGTTCTCCTGAGGGTGCGCGCCGTTCCGCGGGCGGCCCGTTCGGAGGTGGCGGAGCCGCGGGGTGGTGCCCTGGTGCTGCGGGTGGCGGCGCCGCCCTTGGAGGGGCGGGCCAACGAGGCCTGCCGGCGACTCCTGGCCCGAGTCTTGGGCGTGGCGCCCGGCAGGGTGCGCCTCGTGGCCGGGGATAGGGGGAGGGACAAGCTCTTTTTGGTCGAGGGTCTCGACGGGGAATCCCTGTTGCGAGCCATGCCCTTCCTGGTCGAAGGACACTAGACGAGAGGGATCTCGGCAGCGGCGTGCGGGTCGCCCCGCGCTGAGAGGAGAGATGGCCTTGGCCGAGTACCGCAGGACGGTCAACCTGCCGCGCACCGACTTCCCCATGCGGGCACAGTTGCCGGAGCGGGAGCCCGCGATCCAGGCCCGCTGGGAGGAGTTGGACATTTACGGACGTCTCCGGCGCCTCCGGGCCGGCCGGCGGCGCTTCGTGCTGCATGACGGCCCCCCCTACGCCAACGGCCACATCCACATCGGCACGGCCCTGAACAAAGTCCTCAAGGATTTCGTCGTGCGGTACGCCTCCCTGCGCGGCTGCGACGCCCCTTTCGTGCCCGGCTGGGACACGCACGGGTTGCCCATCGAGATCAAGGCCCTGCAGGAACTGGGTGTGGACCGGCGGGAGATAGGGGTGGCGGAGCTGCGGGAGCGGTGCGCCGCCTTCGCCCGCGGTTACATAGAGATCATGACGCGGCAGTTCCGGCGTCTGGGGTGCCTCGGCGACTGGGACCATCCCTACATCACCCTGGAGCCGGCCTACGAGGCGGCCCAGTTGCGGGTCTTCGGCGAGATGGCCGAGCGCGGCTACATCTACCGCGGCCTCAAGCCCGTCTACTGGTGTCCCGTCTGCGAGACGGCTCTGGCCGAGGCCGAGATCGAGTATAGGGAAAGGCGCTCCCCCTCCATCTACGTGGCCTTTTCCCTGGAGGAGAGCGGCTCGACGGCCGGCGGCGTCCGGGCCGGGGCGGGCGAGGGCGCGAAGTTGCCGGCGGGAGCGCGGGTGCCGATCTGGACCACCACGCCGTGGACCCTGCCCGGCAACGCCGCCATCGCTCTCCATCCCCGCGGCGAGTACGCCGCCTACGCCACGGAGCGGGGGATCCTGGTGCTGGCCAGGGTCCTGGCCGCCCGTGTTCTGGAACACCTGGGGCTCGAGGGGCGTCCCGCGGGCGGACCCTGGACGGGGGCGGAGCTGGAGGGGATCCTGTGCCGGCATCCCTTCCTCGACCGGGCCGTGCCCATCATCCTGGGTGAGCACGTGAGTCTGGAGGAGGGCACCGGCTGCGTCCACACGGCGCCGGGGCACGGCCCCGAGGACTTCGAGGTCGGACGGCGCTACGGGTTGCCGGTGCTGGTGCCGGTGGACGGGCAGGGCAACCTGACGGCGGAGGCGGGACCCTTCGCCGGCCTCACCTGTCGCGAGGCGGACGAGATCATACCGCTCGCCCTCGAGGAAAGCGGCCACCTCCTGCGACGGGAGTTCATCGAGCATCAGTACGCCCACTGCTGGCGCTGCAAGAACCCGGTCATCTGGCGCGCCACCGAGCAGTGGTTCGCCTCCGTGGACGGTTTCCGCGCCGAGGCGCTGGCGGCCATCGGGCGGGTGCGCTGGATCCCCGCGTGGGGCGAGACGCGCATCGCCAACATGGTGGCCCAGCGTTCCGACTGGTGCATCTCCCGGCAGCGGGCCTGGGGCGTGCCCATTCCGGCCTTCTATTGCCGCGCCTGCGGTCAGGTGCTCCTGGCCCGGTCCGTCATCGAGACCGTGGCCGACCTCTTCGCCCGCGAGGGGTCCAACGCCTGGTTCCTGCGCCCGGCGGAGGAGATCCTCCCGCCCGGCACCCGCTGCCCCGCCTGCGGCGGCGCCGCCTTCGCAAAGGAGACGGACACCATGGACGTCTGGTTCGACTCGGGTTCCAGCCACGCCGCCGTCCTGGCCGTCCGTCCCGACTTGGCCTGGCCCGCCGACCTGTACCTGGAGGGCAGCGACCAGCACCGCGGCTGGTTCCAGTCCTCCCTCCTCACGGCGGTGGCCACGCGCGGCGCCGCCCCCTACCGGGCCGTCCTCACCCACGGCTTCGTGGTGGACGGCGAGGGGCGCAAGATGTCCAAGTCTCTTGGCAACGTGGTGGAGCCGGAGGAGGTGGTGGGCACCTACGGTGCCGACGTGCTGCGGCTGTGGGTGGCCTCGGCCGACTACAGCGGCGACGTCCGCATCTCGCCCGACATCCTGGCCCAGCTGGCCGAGGTCTATCGCAAGATAAGGAACACGCTGCGCTACCTCCTCGGCAACCTGGCGGGCTGGTCCCTGACGGACCGCCGCCTCACGCGGGAGGAGTGCTCCCGCCTGCCGGAGATAGATCGCTGGCTCCTGCTCCGCCTGGCCGAGACGGGGGACGAGGTGGCCCGGGCCTACGACGAGCACCAGTACCACCGGGTCTACCGCGCCGTCCACCGCCTTTGCGTGGACGAGCTTTCGAGCTTCTATCTGGAGGTGGTCAAGGACCGCCTCTATTGCGAGGCGCCGGCGGCGGAGGAGCGTCGGCAGGCCCAGGCCGCCATCTACGAGGTGGCGCGGGCCCTGATCCACTACGTGGCCCCCATACTCCCCCACACGGCCGATGAGGCGTGGTCCCATCTGCCCCGGGCGCTCGGTGAACCCGAGAGCGTCCATCTCTCCGACTGGCCGGTGCTGCCCGAGGCGTGGCGCGACCCCGCCCTGGCGGACCGCTGGAGGGCCTTCCTGGAACTGCGCGCCGAGGTCTACCGCGCCTTGGAGCAGGCCCGGGCGGAGGGCGTCCTGGGCGATTCCCTGGAGGCGGCCGTGACCATCGGCGCGGCGCCGGATCTCCTGGCGCGCCTGGGCCCTCTGGCGGGTGAGGACCTGGCCGGCCTCCTGGTGGTCTCGGAGGCGATCCTGACCCAGGGCGCCGGGACGGCCGTGGTCGTCTCCCGGGCCGCGGGGCGCAAGTGCGAGCGGTGCTGGCGGCGGCGGCGAGACGTGGGGGGCGACCGGCGCCATCCCGACCTTTGCACCCGTTGCGCCCGTGTTGTGGCGGAACATTTTGCCAGCGTCTGAATCCGGCGGTGGTCGGCGGCGCAGCAATTGCCGATCATCTTTCGGTCGGCCGCGGCCATGCTAAGCTCGGAGGTGGTGGCGGCATGGCTGGCAACGGTACCTTGACCGGCGTCAACCTCGACGATTTGAAGTTCGAGGTGGCCGAAGACCTGGCCCACTTTCCGGACCGGATCCAGGACGAGGCCCAGTTCCGGCGGATCCTGGACGATTTCAAGTTCGAGGTGGCGCAGGAGCTGGGCATCCCTCTCAACCGCGGCTACAACGGCGACATGCGTGCGCGCGACGCCGGGCGGTTGGGCGGCAAGATCGGGGGCAAGATCGGGGGCCAGATGGTGCGGCGCATGATCCAGTTGGCCGAGCAGCAGATGGCCGGGGGGACCCCGCGCCGGGGTTGAAACCCGGCGCCACCGACCGTCCGACGGCGGGGAGGCCAGAGGCCTCCCCGCCCGTTGTGAGTGTTCCGCCTCGCCGTCGCCCGGCGCGCCGCGTATCCTTAAGCCGTGGAGGTTTGGAAGAGCTTTGCGGGAAGGAGGGGGGGCGGGTGCCGGAGAAACGGAAACCGGCCGGCGCCGCCGGTTTCCGCGCCGCGGGGGCGGCGGCTGCTCTCTTGGTCCTGGGCGCCCTGGGTGTCGCGGCCCTGGCTCACAAACCGGCAGCCCCGGTTGACAAAAAGCCTCCCCCTCCGGCTTCCCCGCTGGTGGCCCTGGTGGGAGAGGAGGGTTTGTCGCGGGCCGACATCCTCCAACAGCAGGCCCTCATGACGAGCCACGAGGATAGCCCCCCGCCCACCCGGCGCACCGCCCTGGAGGCCCTGGTGCGGGACGTCATCCTGGCGGCCGAGGCGCGCCGGCGGGGACTCGGCCTGGACGAGGCGGCCGCCGCGGACCTGGCTTCATCCCACCGTCGCCTCTACGCCCAGGGCCTGCTGCCGGATGAGGAGGACATCAGGGATCTGATCGCGTCGCTCCGCTCCGTCGGCGTCAGCGAGGACCGTTACTGGCGGGAGCTGGCCCCTCGCTTTTATCGGCGGGCCTACGCCGTGGCCGCCCTAGGCAGCGTGGAGGGGGAGAGGGTGGAGCGCCTCTACTTGCGCCTGCGGCGGGAGAGCGGCGTCGTCATCTTCGACGAGGCGTTTCTCAGGGAAGACGGCGGAAAATGACCGGAGGGTCCCGCGCCGCGCGCGGAACCCTCCCCATCCAGCACAAACGGTCTTTGACGGTTACTTGCAGAACTCGGTGCGCTCGTAGGCCACCACGTTCTTGACGTCGTCGTCGGTCAGGCTGGCGTTGCCGCCCTTGGCCGGCATGGCGTTGCGGCCGTTGGTGACCACGTTGGTGTGGTCGGCCTCGGTCAGGCGGTCGCAGATGTTCTTGGTAGCGTCGGTGGCGCCGGTAGTGACCTTGGGATTGGCCACAAAGCCCGGACCCACCACGCCCTGGCCGTCCGCGCCGTGGCAGGCCACGCACGTGGCGGTAAAGATCTCGGCACCCTTGGCGGCGTCGCCGCTGGGAGCGGCCGCCTCGCCACTGGACTGATCCTCGGCCGGCGGGGTCGCCTCGCCGCTGGACTGATCCTCGGCCGGCGGGGTCTCGCCGCCGGACTGATCCTCGGCCGGCGGGGTCTCGCCGCCGGACTGATCCTCGGCCGGCGGGGTCGCCTCGCCGCCGCCCTTGGCGCAGCCGGCAGCCGCCAGGGCCACCACGAACACCGCCGCGATGGCGAGAAGGATCCACCTGTTCCGCACTAGTTACGTCACCCCCTTTCCGCCCCCGTCTACCTGTTCAAAACAGGCGAGCGGGGCACAAGAGAGCTTGTGCCCCATTTCCCGGAAGCCAACTATTCGACGCCCCTTCCCAAATTCCTGTCTTGGATGGGCTGGAAAATTAAAAATTTTTTAAGGAGGCCCTGTGCCCCTCAGCCAACAGCACCAATACGGCCACAGTTGCTAGGCTGGTGCCCGACCGGGCGGCCCGGAAACCAGGGCGCGGGATTTTTGTCAGCGGGTGCGGGTTATTGGCAGGGCGAAGGGGGCCGTATTAAAATGATCTAGTAATATCCGGCTATTTTCGGCGGGACCTGCGTCCCGGTGAGATGGGAGGAGCAAGGCCGGTGCCTTTGGGTTTGACGCCGGGGCTGGCGGTGACGGTGGCGGTGGCGGCTGTGCTGGTGACGGCCGTTCTGCGGGGGCCGGGAGCCGAGACGCGGTCCCTGGCGGCCGAGGCGGGCCTCGCCCTGGTGACGGGCGGTGTCGGCGGCCTTCTCCTGGGCATGCTCTGGCTGGCCTGGCGCGTCCTCGTGCTGCACTGAGTCGCGCCCCGCACGTCAGATGGCGCGGGGACGGAGGGCGGCGCCCCGCGGGACGACAGGGGACGCGGTAGGCCGCAAAGCGGGCAGGCGGACGGCGGGAGGCGGGCAGTGAGACGCGACATCAAGACGGCAACGGACAGTGGGTCCGATCTCGCCGGCCGGAGGGAAACCCTCCTCCTGAGCGGGGCGGTCTTTGCGGCCTTCGCGGTGCCGGCCTTCCTCTATCTCTATCCTCTTGACCCCACCACCCAGTTTCTGCCCCTCTGGCGGGCGGGCGCCTGGGCGTCCGGCGCCGGGGCTCTGGTGACGGCGGCGGTGGCCCTGCGCCGCCGCGGCCTGCGCGGCGCCCGGTTCCCGGCGCTGGCCGCGGTCCTGGCGGCGGTGGCCGTCCTGGGCGGCGCGGGCACCCTGGCCGTGACGGCCAGGCTCGCCCCCCCGCCTGAGCGGATGGCGGCAGCCCCGGCCA
>FWPU01000557.1_pt1 | contig 121082 bp, 113 predicted proteins | sample 2228361 | NCBI WGS metagenome assembly FWPU01 (sample SAMEA103939777, study PRJEB20133) | metagenome | reverse complement strand
CGCCGCCCGCCTCATCGCCGCCCTCCCCCGCCGGCTCCCCGCCGGGCCGCTCGGCCGCCGGGCCGGGCCGTCGGCCTGCTCGCTCCGGTCGCTACCACGGTGCGGAACCTAGCGCGCAGCTCTCCTCCGCGGTCGCCCTCGCACACGGGGAGCCGTGCTACGGTGGCCCCCGATCGGGCCATGGCCGGCGAGCCGGAGATCTCCGTCGTCATTCCCTGCCTGAACGAGGAGGAGGCGGTGGGGGGAGTCGTCGATCAAGCCTGGCAGGGGATCGCCCGCTCCGGCAAGGCTGGCGAGGTGATCGTGGTCGATAACGGCTCCACCGACCGCTCAGCCGAGGTCGCCGCCGCCCACGGGGCGATGGTGGTGAGAGAGCCGCAGCGCGGCTACGGCTGGGCCTACCTGGCCGGCCTAGCCCGGGCCCGCGGCGCCTACGTGGTTATGGCCGACGCCGACGGGACCTACCCCCTGGCCGAGCTCCCCGTCTTCGTGGACGCCCTGGAGCAGGGAGCGGACGTGGTCATCGGCTCCCGCTTCCGGGGCCGCATCCACCGCGGGGCGATGCCGTGGGCCAACCGCGTCCTCGGCAACCCCGCCCTCACCGGCCTCCTCAACCTCCTGTTCGGGGCCCGGGTGTCCGATGCCCACTGCGGGATGCGGGCTCTGCGCCGCCAGGCCCTGGCCGTCCTCGACCTCCACGCTACCGGCATGGAGTTGGCCTCGGAGATGGTGCTCAAGGCCGTTCGGCGGGGCCTCACCATCCGGGAGGTACCCATCGACTACTACCCCCGAACGGGAGAGTCCAAGCTCAGACGGGTGCCCGACGCCTGGCGCCACGTCCGGCTCATGCTCCTCTACAGCCCGAGCTGGCTCTTCCTCGCCCCCGGCGGGGCCATGCTCCTCGTGGGCTTGGCCGGCATGCTCACCCTGGCCGGCGGCCCGGTGGATGTGTTCGGCCGCCGCTGGCAAATCCACGCCATGCTCGGGCTCGTGGCTCTCACCCTCACCGGTGCTCAGCTCGTCCAGCTGTGGGCCTTCGCCCGCACCTACGCCCACCGCCACTTGGGCGAGCATGATCCCCTGCGCGAGCGCCTCGGCCGCCTGGTCACGGTGGAGCGGGGAGTGGCCCTGGGGGCGGCCCTGACCCTGATCGCCGTCGGCCTCCTCGCCTGGATTTTCCTCCCCTGGGCCCTGGACGGGTTCGGCGAGCTGCGGCACGAGTACGCCACCGCCCTTGCCCTCTGCCTGCTCGGTCTGGGTCTCCAGACCCTGTTCGGCTCCTTCTTCCTGGGGCTCCTCACCCTGCGCCGCCAGAGCCGCGACCGCCCGCAGGGGCCGTGCGGGTCTGCCTGATCTACGACCACCTGTTCCCGGCCACCGTGGGGGGAGCCGAGCGGTGGATGCGGGATCTCGCCCTCGCCCTAGCCGCCAGCGGGCACGAGGTCACCTACCTGACCATGCGCCACTGGCCGCCGGGAGAGGAGCCACGCCTGCCCGGCGTGCGCGTCCTCGGCCTCGTCCCGGCCGGGCGCGTGTACAGGCAGGGCCGGCGGGCGCTCGGCCCTCCCCTCCGCTTCGGCCTAGCCGTGGCCCGGCACCTGGCCCGGACCGGCCGCCGCTACGACGTCGTGCACACGGCCTCCTTCCCCTACTTCCCCCTGCTCGCCGCCGGCCTCCTCCGCCGGTGGAGCGGCTACCGGCTCCTCGTCGACTGGCACGAGGTGTGGACGCGGGCCTACTGGCGACGGTACGCCGGCTCTCTGCTGGGAAGCCTAGGGTGGCTGGTGCAGCGGGCCTGCGCCCGCCTCCCCCACCGGGCCTTCTGCATGTCCCGGCTGCATGCTTCCCGGTTGGCGGCCGAGGGCTACCGAGGCGAGCCGATCGTCCTCCCCGGGCTGTACGCCGGCGCCAGGGAGCCCGCTTCCGGCGGGGCCGTCGATCCCTCCCTGATCGTCTACGCCGGTCGCCACGTGCCCGAGAAGCGCCTGCCCGCCCTCATCCACGCTCTCGCTTTCGCCCGCCGGCAGCGTCCCGACCTGCGGCTGGAGGTGTACGGGGACGGGCCCGAGCGCCCGCGCCTGGAGGCGCTCGTCCGGGAGCTCGGCCTGGAGGCGGCCGTCCGCATTCTCGGGCCGAGACCCGAGGAGGAGGTGACCTCCGCTCTTGCCCGGGCTGCCTGCCTGGCCACCGCCTCCGAGCGCGAGGGCTACGGGCTCGTGGTGGTGGAGGCGGCCGCTCACGGCACGCCCACCGTCCTCGTCGCCGGCCCCGACAACGCCGCCTTGGAGCTCGTTCAGGAGGGGGTGAACGGGAGCGTCGCTGCCGGGCCGGAGCCCGACCTGCTGGGCGCGGCCATCCTCCGCGTCCTCGCCGCCGGCCCGGCTCTGCGCGCCTCCACCTCCGCCTGGTTCGCCGCCCACGCCGACCGGCTCAGGATCGAGGCCTCGGTGGACGTCGTGCTGTCGTCCTACACAGAGTCCCCGTGAGCAGATGTCCAGCGCGTGGACGGACACGGGGCCGGAATCCCCTCCACGCCCTCCGAGGGGCACTGGCTTAGTGCTCTGGCTCGTAAGTTCGCACACGTATTCGCCCGCTCAGGCTGCGAGGCGGAATGCTGGCTGACGCGCGTCGAGCCGTCTCAGCAAGCGATCGAGGTCGGCGCGCGTGAACTTCCACTCGAAGGGCCGCGCGATCGTCTCGTAGTGGCGCTGGAAGGCGAGCAACCGCTCCTCGACGGCGGCGAGGTCGTCGAAGTCGTTGGGGGTGAGCACCTTGCGCTGGACGATCGAGAGGTAGATCTCGACCTGGTTCAGCCAGCTGGCGTGGACCGGCAGGTGGACGAGGATGGCTTCGGGCCAGCGCGGCCACTTGCTACCGAGCCGCTCGACTGCGGCCCGGCCGCGGTGGGAGGAGCCGTTGTCGACGACCCAGAAGACGCGGCGCGCCGAGCGGTAGGGCTCCTCGCCCATCACCTGGCCGACGAGACGTCCGAAGGGCTCGATCCCGCTCTTTCGCTCGCAGCGCCCGAAGAGCTTCGCCCGCCGGACGTCCCAGGCGGGGAGGTAGCAGAGCGCCCCCATCCGCTCGTACTCATGCTCGACCTTCTGCCCGCGGCTGCCGCGGGCGGGCAGCGTCTCGCGCTTGCGCCTGCGCGCCTGGATCGAGGGCTTCTCGTCCGCGCAGAGGACGAAGTCGGCCGGGTGCAGCAGCTTCCCCTCGAAGCGGCCCTCGTAGAGCTCGAGCACCCGCGCTGCCTTCTCGCGGAAGTCGGGGTCGCGGGGGAAGATCCAGGAGCGGTACTGCCAGGGCTTGATCGCGTCCTCGCAAAGCCAGCGCCAGACGGTGGCGCCCGAGAGCTCGCAGACGATCCCGCGCGCGACGGCGGCCCGCGCGATCTCCCGGGTCGAGAAGCGCGAGAGCGGCAGACCACTGGCCGCGGGCAGCTCGCAGGCAAGCGCCTTGACCTCAGCCCGCACCTCCGGGGGGAAAAGCCGGCGGCTTGCCCCGGCGCGGCCGCTCCTCGAGGCCGGGCAGCCCCTCTTCGTAGAAGCGCTTGCGCCACATCGAGACGACCTCGCGCCGCGTGTTCAGCCGGGCTGCGATCTCGTCATTCCGGAGCCCCTGGGCGGCCAGGAGCACCATCTGGGCGCGCACCACATCACGATACGGCAACGTATACTTCCGCGCTCTGGCCTCAAGGATCCGCCGCTGCTCATCGCTCAACTCGATCCTGTACGGACTTCTCCTCGGCATCTTCGGCTCCCCGGGAGGAGGACAAGGATGCCACAGACGTTAGGATCAGGCCCGGACAGAATACGTGAGCGTAACTTTGAACAGGAGCACTTAGGCCAGCACGTGCTCGGGCTGCCCCGCTCCTACTGAGAAGTGCCCACGGGGAGCGGGACGCCGCGCTCGTCCGCTTCCAGTACGATCGGGTTGCGGCGGCGGCGGGCCTCCTCCAGCTCGGCGGGCGTGAAGCCCACCGGCTGGACGCCGGCAGGCGCCCAGGCAAGCAGGAGGGCCATCCTCTCCGGAGCGCGCTCGGGAAGCCCCTCGGCCACCACCAGCACGTCCACGTCGCTCCAGACGTTGAAGTCGCCCCGGGCTACGGAGCCGACGACGAGGGCGGCCCTGATCGTGACCACGCGGGAGAGACGGTGCACGTACTCGCGGGCCAGGCCGAGGAGCCGCTCCTGCTCCGCCCGGCGGGCAGCGAGCGCCTCAGCCACCGAGCGCCTCCCACGCCTCGTCCACGAAGGCGAGGACGGAGGCGGCGTCACGGAGAGCTTCCTCGGCATCGACCGCCCCGTAGTGCGTCGCCGGCGGACCGGCTGAGTGAGCATCCGGGTAGCGGGAGGGGATGTAGTGACGGCTGAGGCGCCTGATGGCGTCAGCCACAGCAGGCGGCGGCTGTAAGCCCGCCTCGGCCGCCATCTCGCTCAGCCGTACGAGATCGTGTCCCCAGGGTCCCCGACCCAGGCCGTGAAGAAGGCCCTTGAGAGCGAGCTGAGCTCCCTGCTCGGCCAGAAAGCAGGCCCAGTTGGAAAGTCCGGCCCGGGTCTGCAGCTCCGCTCCTTCCAGCGCCCGCCCCGCCTCCTCGCGCCAGCGCCGGAACTCATCGCGATCGAGCGGCGGCTCGCGGCCCATGACAGCCATTATCCCCCGGCAACACTGGAGAAGCGCGGCACGGAGGCGAGTCCACCCCGCTCGCCGCCGGCTAGCCGGCGCCGGCGGCCCGGTTGAAGGCCCGCAGGGACGCCTCCACCGCCTCCCGGTCGAGGCCGCGCCCGATGAGGACGAGGCGCGAGCGGCGATCGCCGTCCGGCCAGGCGTCCAGGTGCTGGGGCGGGTGGACGGCGTGCTGGACGCAGTTGACGAGCACCGGCCCGGCGCCCGTGTCGAGGACGCCCTTGATGCGGTAGATGTCGCCGCCTCGGGCCTGGAGGAGCATGGTCAGCCAGACGGCGACGGCAGTCCAGTCCAGCTCCTCCTCGAGGACGAGGGAGATACTCGCGACGCCCGCCGTGTGGGCCGCCTTCCCCGCCGGGGAACGCCAGCGGTGGCGCCGCCGGCGGCCGAGAAGCCGCTCCGGATCGACCCGCCCGAGCACCGCCCGCACGACGTCTGCCTCCGGGTTGAGCCGGCGCAGCTCCTCCTCCACCGACGAGGGGTCGGCGACATCGACCTTGGTCACCACCAGGGTGTCGGCCACCGCCGCCTGCTTCACCGACTCGTCCAGACGGAGGCCGTGGACGGCGTCCACGGTGGTCACCACCGCCTCCACGGCGTAGTGGTGGCGGAGGACGGGCTCGGCCAGGAGCGTGGAGACGATGGGGGCGGGATCGGCCAGCCCCGTCGTCTCCACCACCACCCGCCGGAAGGCGGGCACCTCGCCCCGCTCTCGCCGAGAGAGGAGATCGCGGAGCTCGTCGCGGAGGTCGCCGCGCAGGGCGCAGCAGAGGCAGCCGGAGGCCAACACCACGGTCTGCTCGTCCACCTGCCGCAGCAGATGGTGGTCGAGGGCCACCTCGCCCAGCTCGTTCACGATCACCGCCGTCTCCCCCATCCCTGGATGGCGGAGGAGACGGGAGATGAGGGTGGTCTTCCCTGACCCCAGGAAGCCGGTGACAAGAAAGACGGGCGTGCGGGCCACAGGTCAGCCGAGGGCGGCCACCAGGCTGGGGTCGAGGGGATCGAGGGGGTGCCCGGCCAGCTTCTCCGCCGCTGCCCACAGGGAGCCGAGGTCGGAGGCGAGCGCCACCCTCCCCTTGCGGTCGGCGACGATGTACGACCCCCCCGCCCACTCCCGCAGCTCTAAGCCGAAGTGCTCGAGCACCCGCCCGGCCAGGCGAGCGCGGAGGATGCGGGCCCGCCGGCCTGTTCCTTGCTCGGCCCAGTGGTCGCTGACAAGCACGCCGCACAGCGCGCACATTTAGAGTCCTCTTGTAGCGGACCTGGAGGTGATGAGATGGCGAAGGAGATCCTGTGCGCCTACGGCGTGGACGTGGACGCCGTGGCCGGCTGGCTGGGCTCGTACGGGGGCGAGAACTCCCCCGACGACATCTCCCGCGGCCTGTTCGCCGGCGAGATCGGCACCCCCCGCCTGCTCAAGCTGTTCGACAAGTACCGCCTGAAGACGACCTGGTTCATCCCCGGCCACTCCATCGAGACCTTCCCCGAGCAGACCCGGATGGTGGTAGAGGCGGGCCACGAGATCGGCGTGCACGGCTACTCGCACGAGAACCCCATCGCCATGACCCCGGAGCAGGAGGAGACCGTCCTCGTCAAGTGCATCGACTTGGTGGAGCAGGTGTCGGGCCGGCGGCCCACCGGCTACGTGGCGCCGTGGTGGGAGTTCTCGCCGCTGACGAACGAGCTCCTGCTCAAGCACGGCATCAAGTACGACCACTCCCTCATGCACAACGACTTCCAGCCCTACTACGTGCGGGTGGGCGACTCGTGGACGAAGATCGACTACTCCCAGCCGGCCGAGGCGTGGATGAAGCCGCTCGTCCGGGGCGAGGAGACAGACCTGGTCGAGATCCCCGCCAGCTGGTACCTGGACGACTTGCCGCCGATGATGTTCATCAAGGCAGCCCCCAACAGCCACGGCTTCGTCAACCCCCGCGACATCGAGCAGCTCTGGCTCGACCAGTTCGACTGGGTGTACCGGGAGATGGACTACGCCGTGTTCGCCATGACCATCCACCCCGATGTCTCCGGCCGGCCCCAGGTGTTGCTCATGCACGAGCGCATCATCGAGTACATCAACCGCCACGAGGGGGTGCGCTGGGCCACCTTCGACGAGATCGCCGACGACTTCAAGGCCAGGTGCCCGCGGGCGTAGGCGGCCCCGTCAGCGGCCGGGCGAGACCACGTCCGCCTCCCGAAGCTCCGCCGTGTAGATCTCCTCGCCGAGAGTGTCCACGTCGCGGGTGTCGGTCCAGATGGGGTGGGCCACGCCTCCTGCCGCCGCCAGGCCCTGGTAGACACCGTAGTGGCCGCGGGCGTTGCCCTGGGTGGCATCGGAGGCGACCGAGGCCGCCGCCACCGGCCTCGCCCAGGTAGCCCCCCCGTCCCGGGACAGGGTGCAGGAGTAGCGGGCCCGCTTCCGTCGGGGGTCGCCCAGGGTGTCGTAGAAGCACATCCACACCGTTCCCGTGGACTGATCGACGGCCGCCTGGGGCCAAAACTGGTCGGCACCCAGGGCGGCGGAGGCGGGAGCCACCGGGCGGCCCTCCCCCGTCTCCCGGTCGGGCAAGAGGGGGCGCAGGCGGGCGTCCAGCACGGCCATGTGGGCGGCCTGGCGGCCGCGAAACTCGGTGCGGGCGTAGCTCACGTAGACCCGGCCCGAGTAGCGGCCCCCCGAGGCGTCCACCGCCACCGAGGGATTGGCGTTGACGCAGGTGCGCGGCTGAGCGGGGATGACGATGCCGGCCCCGCAGTGGGGGATGGTGACGGCCACGAACGAGGCCACCTTGCGCTGGTCGGGGAAGGTACGGCCGCCGTCCGAGGACCGGGCGATCCAGATGCCGAGCTCCCCCATGTCGTCCCAGACCACGTACACGGTGCCGTTCCTGGCCACCGCCACGCCGGCGTAGGTGAGCTGCTTGCCGCCGCGGCTCACCTGCACCGGCGCCGACCAGGTGCGGCCGCGGTCGTCGCTCGAGCTCAGGCGGATGGTGAACACGCCCTTCCTGCTCACCCGCGTCCACACCACGTACACGCGGTGCCGGAAGGGGCTCGCCGGGGAGGTATCGACGGTGATGGCCGGCTTGTCGTCGAGCAGGGCCCCGGCCGGGGAGGCCACCCGCAGCGGCCGCGACCAGCGGGCATGGGGCCCCGGCCGGGCGACCACAAACACGCTCTGGGGAGCTCCCTCCCGGCAAGGCCTGGCCCGACCGAAGGAGTAGTACTGCCAGCCGTCCCAGCCGATGGCCACCCCGGCGTCGGAGGAGCAGCTCCGCGCCAGCTGCGCCGGGGGAGGATGAGCGACGGCGGTCGTCCAGGTGGCGCCCCCGTCACCGGACGTGTAGATGCGCATGGTGCCCTCGTCGATGCTCGTCGAGCCGGCCAGGAGGACGCGCGGGTCGCGGGGGTCGACGGCGATGACGGGGCTCGTCTGGGCGCCGGGAAGTCGGGACACGTTGACGTTCGCCGGCGTCGCGCCGGCCGCCGCCAAGGCGGCTAAGGCGGCTGCCGCCGCCGGCGCCCTCACATCCCGCCTGCCTCCTCGGCCACGGCTCGGGCGGGGTCGAGCCCGGCGCCGAGAGCGAGCTGGAGGAGGACGCGGGCTTTGGGCCCGGCCAGGTCGCCGGCAAAGAGGGCTCCTGCCTCGGCCAAGTCGCGGCCCCCGCCGCGCCCGTACACGGGCTCCACCCTGCCCTCGGCGCAGCGGGAGCAGACCACCACCGTCACCCCGGCCGCCACCGCCTCCCGCACCGCCGGCACGACCAAGGTGTTGGCGTTGCCGCGGCCGGTGCCTTCCAGAACGATGGCCCGGGCCCCTTCCCGCAGCGAGGCTCGGATGAAGGCGCCGTCGCTCCCAGCGTAGAGGCGGACGAGATCGACCCGGGGGAGCTCCTCGGGCACAGGCAAAGGGGGGCGTCGCTCGGGCCGGCGAGCGAGTACCACCCGGCCGGCGTCGACGACGCCCACGGGCCCGTAGCCGGGGGAGGCGAAGGCTCGCACGGCGCTCGTGTGGACCTTACGGGCCTCGCGGGCGGGATGGATCTCGCCGGCGAACACGACCAGCGCCCCCCGTCCCCGGGCGGCAGGACAGGCGGCCACGCGGATGGCGTCGCGGAGGTTACGGGGGCCGTCGGTGTCGGGCTCGTCGGCCCCCCGCTGGGCGCCGGTGAGGACGACCGGCGTGTCGCCCCCGTGCAGGCGGTCGATGGCGTAGGCCGTCTCCTCCATAGTGTCGGTGCCATGGGTGATCACGACCCCCGCCACCTCCGGTCGCCGGCAGTGCTGGAGGACGCGCCGGGCCAGGCCCAGTACCCGCTCCCCGTACATGTCGAAGCTGGGCACCCGGGCGAGCTCGTCCAGCTCCAGGGGCGGCGCCTGCGGCCAGGCGAGCATCGCCACCAGCTCCTCGCCGCTCACCGCCGGCACCAGCTTGCCCGTGTCCGGGTCGGGACGCATGGCGATGGTGCCCCCCGTGGAGACCACCACCACCCGGCCGTCCACCGCGCTCCCGGCCTAGCTCTGCGCCCGCTCGGCGGCGGCCGCCTCCCGCGGCACCCGCAGACCTTCCCCCAGACCCAGCTCCTCCTCCACCCGGTACACCGGGGCAGCCCGGAAGCGGGCCCGCACAGCCACCACCACCAGCATGAGCACGATGGCGAGCATGGACACGAGGGTGGTGGCGGTGCCGAGGGCGTACAGGTCGGGGCGAATGGCGCCGGTGAAGGTGAGCCCGCCGATGGTGAGGGGGAGGGTATCGGTGGCCCGCTCCTGGAAGAGGACGCTGCGGTCGTAGTCGTTCCAGGTGAGGGTGAACCCGAACAAGAAGCAACCGAAGATGCCCGTCCAGACGAGGGGAAGCGTAACCTCGCGGAAGGTGCGCTTGGTGTCGGCGCCGAGGTCGCGGGCTGCCTCCTCGATGTGCTCGTCGTAGCGGTTCCACACCGCCACCATGACCAGGAAGCCAAAGGGGATGCCCCAGATGACGTTGGCGCCCAAGACCGTGCGCCAGATGGTGGTATCGGTCCCCATGTAGGCCCAGAAGAGCTGCGTTCCCAGGGCGAGCAGGTAGCCGGGCGTCATCAAGGCCAGCATGATTAGGTAGAAGGCCAGCCCGTCGCCGCGGAAGCGGCGGCGGAAGGCCATGGACAGGGTGAAGGAGAGGACGGCCACGATGGCTCCCGAGGCCAGGCTCAGCCACAGGGAGTTCTGGCCGGCGATGCGGATCTCGGTGGCGTGAGAGATGAACGGGTTGGGCTTGTCGGGATCGAAGATGGCCTGCCACCAGATGGAGCTCAACGGGCCCCGGAAGGGCCAGGTGAGGGCTCCCTGGAGTCCCTGGAAGGAGAGGACGCCCATGAGGATCATGGGGGCGTAGAGGAAGATGATGAAGAGGACGAAGTAGGCGCCCAGGCCCCACTTGGCCAGGTCGGCCCGCCTCTCGGCTCGGCGGCCCCGGCGGCCTGCCTTGGCGTCGCGGGGGGTGTCGGCGGCGGCCACCTACAGCTCCTCTCGCAGGTTGGAGAAGCGGGTGATGACGAACACCCCGGCGACCAAGGCGAGGACGAGGAGGACGGCGGAGGCCGACCCCCGCGGGTAGTTGACGGCCAGCTCCACGTTGGAGTTCACGATCGTCCCCACCGAGGCGATCTTGTTGCAGCCGATGACCCGGGTGGTGGAGTAGTCGCCCATGGTGAGGACGAACACGAAGATGGAGCCGATCACCGCCCCCGGCGCCGCCTGGGGAAGGATGACCTCCTTGAAGGTGCGCCACCAGTTGCCGCCCAGGTCGCGGGCGGCCTCCAGCGCCGCCCGGTCGACCTGGGACAGGGTGAAGAAGAGGGGCGTGATCATGAACAGGATGTAGAGCTGCACCATGGCCAGGCGCACGGACAGGGTGGAGCAGCCGAAGGCGGCGATGGGCTCGTCTACGATGCCGAGGGAGGTGAGGGCCTTGTTGAGAGCCCCCTCCCGGCCCATGAGGGGGAAGGTCCAGGCGATGGAGCGAGTCAGGAAGCTCGTCCAGAAGGGGGCCAGGGCGAGGACGAAGAGGCCGATCTGCCACTTAAGGGTCTGCACCTTCAGGGCCAGGAAGTAGGCGATGGGAAAGCCGAACACGAGACAGGCGGCCACGGCGATGAGGGACGTCTGGAAGCTCGTCAGCATGTTGTCCCAGTAGACGCTGTCGTGGATGATGGAGCTGTAGTTGCTGAGGGTCCAGTCGACCCGGAAGCCCGACTTGGCCCCCTGCTCGTAGGTCCAGAAGCTGACGAGGACGACGAAGGTCAAGGGAGCAAGAAGGAAGAAGCCGAGCCAGGCCGCTCCCGGGGAGGCCCAGGCCAGGGTGACCCAGCCCGACTTGCGCAGACCTGCCGTGCCCTCGCCCAGAGCCTTCTCGGCCTGGGGGGGCTGCTCGGCCAGGAAGGCCTCGGCCTGCTCGACATCCTCCAGCGCCAGCCGCGCCGGCTCGGCAGCGCCTGTCCGGTCAGGACCGGAGGAGCTGGACATCGCTCTCGCTCCAGGAGATTCGGACCCTTGATCCCTCCCGGCCGCGCAGCTCCGGGTAGCGGTCGCCCGGCACCTTGGCCAGCATCCGCTCCCCGTTGGCCGACAGGTGGAGCTTGACGAGATCGCCCAGGTACTCGACGAAGACGACCTCGCACTCGAGCTCGTTCTCGCCGCCGGCGTCGCCCGCTTGCCCGTCCACCCTGACGGCGGCGGCCCGGAAGGCCACCGAGGCGGCGTCGCCCACCCGGTGGGGACTGTCGGGAGCGATGGCGCTCACCCGCACCCCCTGCTCGTCCTCGACCACGATCCGGTCGCCGTCCCGGGCGGCTACCCGGCCCCGGATGATGTTGTTGTCGCCCATAAAGGTGGCCACGAGCTCGTTGGCCGGCCGAGTGGAGATGGTCAGCGGGTCGCCCACCTGCTGGATGCGGGCAGCGTGCATAACCACGATCCGGTCGGCCATGGACAGGGCCTCCTCCTGGTTGTGGGTGACGTGGATGAACATGAGCCCGAGCTGGCGCTGGAGGTTGCGCAGCTCCACCCGCATGCGCAGCTGGAGCAGGCGGTCAAGGTCGCCCAACGGCTCGTCCAAGAGGAGAGCCTTGGGCTTGGTGACGAGCACTCGGGCCAGCGCTACCCGCTGCTGCTGGCCCCCCGAGAGCTGACGCGGCTTGCGGTCGGCCAGCTCCCGCAGGCCGACCATGTCCAGCACCTCCAGCGCCTTGCGCCGGCGCTCCTCCTTGGCCTCGCCGTGCATCTTGAGGCCGAACTCGACGTTCTCCAGCACGGTGCGTTGGGGAAAGAGGGCAAAGTGCTGGAAGACGGTGGTGGTGGGGCGCTTGTGGGGAGGCAGGCCGACCAAGGACTCCCCGTCCAGGCGGATGTCCCCGGCGGTGGGGTGCTCGTGGCCTCCGATCATGCGCAGGGTGGTGGTCTTGCCACAGCCGGAGGGGCCGAGCAGGACCACGTACTCGCCGTGGTCGATGTGGAGGTTGAAGTCCTCCACCGCCACCGTTCCCCCGGGGAAGACCTTGGTCAGGCCGATGAGGTCGAGGCCGGATGCCCCAGGCCTGGAGGTGGCCGCGGTCGCCGCCCCCTCCGACGTCGGCGACGCGACGTCCTCCACCATCTGCTACGCGCTGAGGAACTCGTTCACCTTCCTCACCTGGTACAGGTTCTCGGTGAAGAAGGAGTTCCACGACGAGTAGTGGCAGGAGCGGACGAGGAAGGATCCACCGTCCCGCACCTGGCCCTTCTTGATGTCGCCCACGTTGCCGGTGATGCCGGGGAGGTCGCGCTTGGCCGGCTTGCCCTCGTACCAGAACTCGTACTCGTCGGGCGAGAAGCCGAGCTTCTTGCCGGGCCCGGCGATCCACGGCTTCAGGTCCCTGCCGTTGGCGATGTAGTAGCCCTGGCGCATGATCAGAGCGCCGAGGAACCCATCCGTCATCCAGTTGAGGTAGTCGTAGGCCGCCTGTAGCCGCTGCGGGTTCTTGGCCGCGTTGGCGGTGATCCCCTGGGCGCTACACCACCCGCGCATGCCCTCCTTGGGCTTGGCGTAGCGGCAGTTCACGCCTTGGGCGACGAGCAGCGCCACCGCCGGCGACCACATGGACTCGATGACCACCTCCTTGGAGGCCATCAGGTTAACCGACTCGTTGAAGGTGACCCAGAAGGCCCGGAAATGGCCCTGCTTCTTGTACTTGGTGAGGATCTTGAACAGCCGGTCCATCTCTGCCCGGGTCATGTTGCCCAGGTTCTTGAACTTCATCAGGCCCAGAGCCTGGACGGCGTTGCCGGCGTCCTGGGTGAGGATGCCGGGGTCGTTGAGGAGGGCCACTCGACCCCGCCACTTGGCGTTCAGGAGCTCCGCCCAGGAGACCTGCTCCGGCCGCTTCTTGATGATGTCTCCGTTGTAGCCCATGGAGTCCATGTTGAAGTGGGCGGGCGGGCCGACGATGTAGCGGGGCTGGGGCTTGCCGAAGTAGGGCCGGTTCCGCTTCTCGTCCCACCAGATGACGATGTTCCGGTTGCTCTTCGGCCCCTCAGGAGTGAGAGGAAGGCCGGTGCTCTTGCCGATCCGGTTGGCGCCGGCTCCCTCCAGGTCGAGGAACATGACTCGGAAGGGGGCGTTCCCCTGGCCGGAGGTGCAGGTCTTGGAGCCGGGAAGCACCCGTCCCTTGGTGAAGAGGGGGTAGAAGCGGTTCCAGTCCTTCAGCTTCCGGGTGTCCACCGGGGCCATGTTGCCGGTGGGCCAGATCTGGAAGAACTGGTAGTTGTAGAGGCCGCCCACGTCGAAGCTCTCGGGCGCCGTGATCGCCTTCTGCACCTGGGCGTTGGTGCCCATGAGCTGGACGTTGAACTTGAAGCCGAGATCCTTCTCCGCCTGCTTCTGGGCACCGGGAGGCCACTCCACGCCGAGGCTGATGACGTTCAGGGTGCCCGTGAACTTGCCGCCCTTGGCCGGGGCGGCGACGGCAGGGCCGGTGATGGCCCCCAGACCGGCCACGGCCACGGCACCCACGCCGCCCTTCTTGAGGAGGTCGCGACGGGTCATGCGCAGCTCGGCGGGCGTCTTGGCCCGGGTGACGCCGGGCTCGCTCCAGTCCCCCTTGGATAGCTCGTCCGTGTACCCGAGCTCCTTGGCGTACTCCTGGAGCCGGTCGACGTACTCCTCGTGATCGAAGCCGTCAGTCATGAGCACACTCCTTTCCCCTCGCCGCCCTGTCGAGGAAGTGGACACGCAGGCAGCCGCCGGACGTCCCCGAGTCCCAACGAGACAGCAGATGTTCGGCGCCCGGACAGAGCAGGCCGATTGTATACAGTCTCCCGCCACAGTCAAATGGTGTCTGACATTCGGCCCGGGCTGGCCTGGAGTGGTCTCTGCGGCCTGGGCGGCGATCTCCGCCACGTCCTCCCCGGGCTCACCGCTCTTGCCAGGGGGCGACGAGGGCCTTCGCCCCCCCGCCAGGCCGACTCATCGCCGACCCCCCGCCCTAGCGGAAGCTCGGAGGCTGGGAGGAGGAGGCGCCGCTGACGGCTCCGCCCCGGACGAGGACAGGGGCGGCCAGAGCTTCCAGCCGGACGAGGAGGAGGTAGAGGAGGCCGCCCACGGCCACCCCCCACAGGGCCTTCAGCCACTCGTGCGGGACCGCGTAGTAGACCCCCACCGCCCCGGCCACAGCGGCCAGGGCGGCGACGTTGACGCCCCTCAGGTACCGGTAGGGCCCGGCGGCATTGAACAGGGAGGCCACGTCGATGTGCCGGCGCTTGCAAACGAGGTAGTCGGCCAGGATCACGCCCGTGAGCGGGGCAGCCACGTTCCCCAGATGGACGATCCACGTCTGGGCGTGGTGGACGAAGTCGGGCCAGGCCGACAGGGCGATGGCGGCGGCGGCCACGAGGAGCGTTGCCCAGAGCCGCCCCAGCCGGGGTACCGCGTTCACCAGCGACAGCCCGGCCGTGTAGACGTTGGTGATGTTGGCGGCCATACCCTGGACGACGATGGCGAGGAGGAGCAGGGCGAGCAGGGCGTCGCTTCCGGTCAGGTCGGAGACGGCAATGAACGGGTTCGTCTCCCCCGTGGCGGCGGCCGCGTACCCGCCCACGAAGGTCGTCACCACCACTGCCGCCAAGGAGGAGGCAAGGAGGCCGATGCGCACGTCCCGCCGCGTGGGCGTGTAGCGGCAGTAGTCGGACACGTTGGTGACGAGGGTCAGGGACGCCCCGCACATGACGGTAACCACGGTGGCGAAACCGATCCAGGTCAGGCGCTGGTCGGGAGAGGAGAGGACCCCGTCCAGGGAATAGCGCGGGTTGTCGGTGGAGAGGTAGAGGGCCACCACGACACCGGTGAAGAGGACAGACAGAGGCAGCACTAGGCGGAGGACGTAGCGCATGACTTCGAAGCCGAGCACGGCCAGGGCGGCGTGGACGACGGCCAGGCAGAGGGCCAGGGGTACCAGGGGCAGCCGCTCGCCGGTCATGGCCTCGACCACCGCCTGGATGCCCAGCCCGCCGGCCAGGGCTTGGGCGGCGAACCAGTAGGTGGCAGCCACGACCCGGTAGGGGGAGCTGAAGAGGCGGGCGCCCCAAAAGCCGAGGATCGACCGCAGCGCCACCTGCCCGGGAAGACCGTAGTCCACCCCCACCTGGGCAAAGGGGATCATGAGCAGGTAGGCAAGGGCCTGGCCGGCGGCCATGGCCGCCACCGCCCAGACGAGGGGAAGGCCGCTCGCCGCCACCGCCAGGGCGCCGAGGACGTACATGACGGGATTGAGGAAGAAGGTGAAGTTGATGGCGAAGAGGTCGCGCCAGCGCACCCTCCTCAGCTCGGCCGGGATGGGCTCGACGCCGTACCCCTCGATAGCCGGGGAGCGCGCGCGCTGAGGCGGCGCGCCTTCCCCGGGAGAGGACTCGTTCGACATTCGAGCGCCTTGCCTCCTCGGCCGGCGCCGCTAGCCGGCCTGGGAGTGGCGGGTGAAGAAGGCGGCCACCACCCGGGCGTGCTCCTCGGTCGAGTCGAAGATGGTGGAGTGACCGGCCCCGGCGATGACGTGCTTCTCCGCTCCGGGGATGCCCCGGTAGATACCCTCCTGCCCTACCCCGTCCGGCCCCTGGTCCCAGGGAGTCATGACGTCCTCGTCACCTCCCAGCACGAGCGCCGGCGACGTGATGCGGGAAAGCCAAGGGGTCAGATCCATGTCGCACATGGCCTGGCAGGCGGCGGTGAACACCTCGATCCGGTTGGACTGGCGGAGAATGGCCTGGATCCGGTCGGCCAGGGCCTCCGCTCCCTGCTCGGCCAGGAACCGCTTGGACAGCGCCTGCCAGGTGATGAGCTCGGCCAGGATGCGGCTCCCCGGCCCCTCGGGGTCGAGACGGGCAATGTCGATCCAGTTCTTGAAGATGAGCCGGCCGCCGGCGCCCAGCTTGGCGGCGGCGCAGTTGATGACCACCGACCGCGTCCGCTGCGGGTACTTGCCGGCGAAGACGATGGCGATCATGCCGCCCATGGAGGTGCCGTGGATGTGGGCATCGGCGATGTCGAGGGCATCGAGAAGGCCGGCGAGATCGTCCGCCCACACCTCCATGTCGTAGCGCTGGACAGGCCGGTCGGAGCGTCCGTAGCCGCGCATGTCGTAGTCGATCACCCGGAACCGCCGAGCGAGAAGAGGCGTCACCGGGTCGAAGTTGAAGTGCCCGAAGCCGGCCCCGTGGATCTGGGCCACGGGCTCTCCCTGACCGGTAATGCGGTACCACAGGTTGACCCCCTTCACCTCGACCGTTCCTTCCACGGCTTCCCCCCTAGACGGGCTCGATGGTGATCTCCACGCTCTCGGGGGGCTGGCTCGAGAGCTCGCGGCGGAGCTCGGCCGACGTCCGCACCCCTTTGGGCACCAGCCGGCGCAGGAGCACGAACCGACCGGGGCTGCGGGCGAACGGGTACGGCTCGGCCCGCACCTGCCAAGGCGCCGCCGGGAGCAGGCGCAGGCCGGGGAGCTCGGCCTCCTCCCCCGCCTCCACGTCGCCCATGCAGAAGTAGAGAGACAGCCGGTCGTAGAGCTGGAGGAGGTGGTAGTCGGCCCACCGCCGCTCCTCGTCCACCCCCGCCTCGGCCATGCGGCGGGCGTAGTCTCGCTCCTGCTCGGCCACGAACGCCTCCACCTGCTCGGCAGCCTGGTCGGCCCGGCTCAGGCCGAGAGCAGGGTCGGTGCCGTACCGCCGCCGGTAGATCCCCGCCCCGTGCATGGCGACAAGGAGGCCGGCGTAGGGATCCTCGTCGGAGACGGCGGCGATGGCCGCCCGGTAGAAGGCCAGGTGGGCGGGCACCTGGACGTCCAGGAAGTTGACGGGCTTACCCGTCTCCGGCTCGACCAGAGGGGAGCGCTCCCACACCGCCCAGCCGTCGTCGTGCCGGCGGGCGGCCAGCGCGACCGACTCGTGCCGCGGCCCCCGCTCCGCCCAGGCCTCGGCGAAGGCGCCGGCCAGATCGGCGTGGTCGGTCTGGAAGACCACCTGCCAGGCGTGGCCGAGGTCGCGGACGATCACGCCGCCGCTCCCGCTCGGGCAAGTCCCCGCACATGGTCGATCACCTCCGCCACCGGCACCACATCACCGTACTTGGCGTCGATGTCGTACAGGTTGGCCTCGTGGGCGTCGCGGTTGCGGTCGCCCACCGCCTCCCGAGGCACCACCGGCCGGTAGCCGTGCTGGAGGGCATCCACCACCGTGGCCCGGATGCAGCCGGAGGTAGAGGCGCCGGTGACGATGACGCTGTCGCACCCCTCGGCGGCGAGGAGGCTGGCCAGGGGAGTGCCGAAGAAGGCGGAGGCAAAGATCTTGGTCAGCACCGGCTCCCCCGGCTGGGGGGCGAGGCGGGAATCGATCTCCACGAACGGGCTGCCCGCCTCCAGAGCGAGGAGGGCCGGCACCTTGTCGATGAAGGCCGCGGCAGCCCTCTTACCGGCCTCGTCGTAGGCCACGGTGGTGTAGACGACGGGCAGTCCGGCCCGGCGGGTCTCGGCCAAGAGCCCCTGGATGGCGACCACTACGGCGTCCAGGTCGCAGACGAGGGGCGAGGCGGGGTCGGTGAAGCCGACGGTGACGTCCACCACGAGCAGGGCGGGCCGCCTGCCCAAGCCCGCCCGGCCGTGGAAGCCTGGGAAGCGCTCGCCCACCCGCTACTCGGTGCGGGTCATCTGGCGGTCGCCGTGCTCCCGCACCCGCCGCCTCGCCTCCTCCGGGGACTCCATGGACGCCCAGGGAAGCGGCTTGGGCTTGACCGGCGGGTCGAGGCCGGTCTCCTCCTTGCACCGGGCCAGGATCTTCTCCAGGGGGGGTCCCAGGTCGAAGTCGAGGATCTCCTTCCGCTCGGCTTGCAGGCGCCGGCGCAGGACGGCGGTGGCCTCCTCGTCGGCGACCAGGGTGTCGGGATCGATGACCACGCCGTAGTCTGCCTCGGCCTTCTCCCGAGAGACGAGGCCCTTGCGGACGTCGGCCACCACCTTCTCTACCGGTCGCTCCAGCGGATCCTTCCAGCCCCCGCCGCCGGCGGTGCGGTAGATGAGCATGTCCCCCGGCTCCACCCTGACCTCGTCGCACTTGGACGGCAGCCGCTCCTGGCGGCCGTCGGCGCGAACGAGGATCTTCTCCGAGCGGCGGCCGGGCTTGCCGCCGAGAATGCCCCAGGGGTAGGTGAGCCAGCGGTCGTCGTGAATGGAGACCTCCCCCGGCTCCAGGTAGACGTACCGCTTCTCGATGCCGTTGCCGCCCCGGTGGAAGCCGGCCCCTCCCGAGTCGGTGATGGTGGTGTAGCCGTCGATGCGCACCGGGTAGTAGGCCTCCAGGTACTCGGTGGGAATGTTCTGGAACAGGGGCCACCAGGAGTGGCCGTCCATGCCGTCCCCGATGGGCCGGCCGGGGATACCCCCGTAGGAGATCTCCATGAGGTAGAAGAACTCGCCCCGCCGGTCCCAACCCGAGTAGAGCATGTAGGGGCTGGTGCCGTAGCCGGCGGCGGTGGTGTGCTCGGGGCTCCTGCGGGCGAGAGCGCCGCCCAGGATGTCGAACAGGCGGGTGAGGGCGTGGGTGCGGCAGCCGAGGGCGGAGGGGAACTTGGGGTGAAGGAGGCAGCCGTCGGGAATGACGATGTGGAGGAGGGGGTAGAAGCCGTCGTTGAAGAGGATCTGGGGGTCGAAGACCATGATCAGGTAGACCCCGATGAACATCTTGAACATGGCCTCGGAGAGGTAGAAGTTCACCGGGCCCATGGCCTGGGGGTCGGTGCCCGACCAGTCGAAGTAGGCGTGCTCCCCCTCCCGCCAGATGGTCAGCTTCATCTTGAAGGGGCCGTGGCCGAGGCCGTCGTCGTCGATCCAGTCCTCGAACGACTGCGGCTCCTCGGGGATGGCACCCACGATGAGCTTGGCCATGGCCTTGTAGGTGCGGTCGAGGAGGGCCTGGCAGGCGGCCAGGTAGGTCTCCTTGCCGAAGCGCTGGCAGAGCTCGTGCACCCGCTTCTCGGCCGTCCGGCAGCCGGCCACGATGCCCATGAGGTCGGCCCGGTTCATCTCCGGCTGGCGGACGTTGTTGAGGATGAGGTCGAAGACGTCCTTGTTCGGCCTCCCCTCCCGGAACAGCTTCACCGGCGGGATGCGCAGCCCCTCGCCGAACACCGTCTTCGCCCCCGTGGGCAGGGAGCCGGGGAGCGGCCCGCCCACATCCATCTGGTGGCCGAACATGCTCGCCCAGCCGATGAGCTCGCCGTCCCAGAAGATGGGTAGACAGACGAGCCAGTCGTTGACGTGGGAGATGGCGCCGCCGCACTTGTAGGGGTCGCTGGTCATGATCACGTCCCCCTCCACGATGGGCTCCTCGAACGCCTCCAGCATCTCGGCGATGTAGGAGCCGAACTGGCCCACCACCATCCGCCCCTGGGGATCGGTGATCATGGGGAACTCGTCGTGCTGCTCCCGGATAACCGGGCTCATAGCGGTGCGAAAGAGGGTGGCGTCCATCTCGAACCGGGTGCTCTTGAGCGCCCCCTCGATGATGTCCAGGGTGACGGGATCGACCTTGATGTCGGGAATCTCTGCCACCTTGACGCCGTTCACGTCCCCTCCTCAGCCGTTGGCGGGATTGATGATGAGGTTGAGGAACCGGTCGACCTCGGCCTGGAAGCCGGCCAGGACGACGGTGGTGGAGTCGAACTCCGTGATCACGGCCGGCCCCGGGACGCGGTTGCCGGGCAGGAGCCTGGCCCGATCGTAGATCCTGGTGGGAAGCCACGCCCCGTCGAAGTAGACCTCGTGCTCGTCCACCACCGCCTGGGAGGCATCGGGCCCGGCTCCGTCCTCTACCTCGGTCAGGCGGGGCTTGGGGACATCGCCGTAGCCGACGGCCCTCAGGTTGACGATCTCGCACGCCTGGCCCTCCATCCGGAACCGGTAGAACTGCTCGTGGAGCTGGTTGAAGCGCTCGGCCAGCATGGCCGTCCCGTCGCCGGCCAGGAGGGCGGGGTCGATCTCCACCGGGATCTCGTACCCCTGGCGGTAGTAGCGCATATCCACGTTGAAGCTGACCCGCTGGGCCTGGGGCGGGATGCCTTCCTCCTGGAGCCAGCGGCGGGCCTCGTCGCCCAGACGGTCGAGGACGGCCCTGATCTCCTCGCCGCTCGTCCGGTCGATGGTGCGGATGAAGGTCTGAGCGAACTCGCCCCGGAAGTCGGCCACGAGATCGCCGGTGGCGCAGAGGAGGCCGGGAGCGGGAGGCACGAGGACGGGGAAGGAGCCCATGACCTTGGCCACCGCGTTGGCGTGCATGGGCCCGGCGCCGCCGAAGGCGACGAGGGCGAAGTCGCGGGGGTCGTAGCCCCGCTGCACGGACACGAGCCGCAGGGCGCCGGCCATGTTCTCGTTGACGATGTCGAGGATGCCCTGGGCGGCCTGGTAGACGTCCAGACCGAGAGCGTCGCCCACCCTCTTCACCGCCGCCTTGGCCGCCTCCACGTCGAGCTGGATCTCGCCGCCGAGAAGCTGGGGCGGCAGGTGGCCGACGATGACGTTGGCGTCGGTGACGGTCGGATCCTTGCCTCCCTTGCCGTAGCAAGCAGGGCCGGGGTCGGCTCCGGCCGACTGGGGCCCTACCCGCAGCGCCCCGGTGACCTCGGGGACGTGGGCGATAGAGCCCCCGCCCGCGCCCACCGACCGCACGTTGACGCTCGGCACCTTGATGGGGATCACCTCGCCGGGAAGGCCCCATCCGTAGGGCACCTCGGTCTGCCGCTCGATGGTCACCTGGCCGTCTTGGCACAGGGCCACGTCGGTGGAGGTGCCGCCCATGTCGAAGGTGAGGATGCTCTCGTAGCCGGCCCGGCGAGCCACGTACAGAGCACCGGCCACGCCCCCGGCCGGCCCCGACAGGATCCCGTAGATGGGATGCTCGGAGGCCACCTGGGCGGTCATGAGGCCGGCGTCCGACCGCAGCAGGTTCAGCTGGCCGGAGACGCCGTACTCCTTGAGCGAGGAGTCGAGGCCGCGGACGTAGGTCTCCACCCGAGGGCGGACGTAGGAGTTGAGACAGGCGGTGAGAGTGCGCTCGTACTCCCGGAACTCGGGCAGGACATCGGAGGAGATGGTCACCGGGAAGCTGGGGTAGAGCTCGTGGATGAGATCCCTGATCTCCCGCTCGTGGGCGGGATTGGCGTAGGAGTTGATGAGGGACACGGTCAGGGTCTCCACCCCCGACTCGACCAGGTCACGAACGATCTCCCGCACCTGCTCGCGGTCGACCGGCTCCACCACCTCGCCTTGGGCGCTCATCCGCTCCCGAGCCTCACGCGTGTCCTCCAGCGCCGCCGGCGGCTCCGGCTTGATCATGATGATCCAGCCCGCCAGGGGCCCGGGGGTCTGGGAGCGGGCAAGGTGGAGAATCTGCTTGAAGCCGCGGGTGGTGATGAGGCCCACCCGGGCCCCCTTGGCCTCCAGCATGGCGTTGGTGGCCACCGTGGTGCCGTGCTGGACGAAGGCGATCTCCTCCGGCGCCACCCCCGACTCCCGGCAGATGCGGCGCACCCCGGCCAGGACCCCCTGGGAGGGATCGGCGGGAGTGGACGGCGTCTTCACCCGGTAGGTGGCGCCGGTGTCGTCGTGCACGAGCAGGAGGTCGGTAAACGTCCCTCCCACGTCGACTCCCAGCCTCCAGGCCATTCCCTTCCTCCTCTCAGGCCGCCACTGGGGCGAACGTCCCTGCCCGGTACACCTGACCTTCCAGCTGCCGCCCCAGGATCCCCTCCAGCCACGCCGCCACGCCGATCAGGGCCTCCAAGTCGATGCCCGTCTCCACTCCCTCGCCGTGCAGGAGGTAGACGAGGTCCTCGGTGGCGATGTTGCCCGTGGCCCGGGGGGCGAACGGGCAGCCGCCGATCCCTCCCACCGACGCGTCCAGGACCGACGCCCCCGCCTCCACCGCCGCATAGGCGTTGGCGAGACCGGTGTTACGGGTGTTGTGGAGATGAACCCCTATGGGCACCACCGCCGTGGCCACGGCCCGCCCCACGATCTCCCGGATCATGCGGGGCACGGCCACGCCGATGGTGTCGGCAAACACCACCTCGTCGGCACCGGCGGCGGCCAGCCGGGAGGCGATGTCGAGGACGCGGCCGGGATCGACCCGCCCCTCGAAGGGACAGCCGAAGGCCGCCCCCACCGTTACCGTGGCCCGGCGACCGTCCTCGTGGGCGCGGGCGACGATGCCGGCGGCGGCCTGTATCGACTCCTCCACTGAGGCGTTCTGGTTGCGCCGGTTGAAGGTGTCGGTGGCGGCGAGGGCGAAGTGCACCTCGTCCAGCTGCGTCTGCCGCAGCCGCTCGTACCCCCGCTCGTTGAGGACGAGGCCGGCGTAGACGACCCCGGGCCGGCGGTCAATGGCCGCCGCCACCTCCTCGGCCCCGGCCATCTGGGGCACCCGGGCCGGATGGACGAAGCTCGCGGCCTCGATGCGGGGAAGGCCGGCCGCGGCCAGCCGGTTCACCAGCGCGGCCCGGACGGTCGGCTCCAGCACCCGGGGGTCGTTCTGAAGGCCGTCTCGGGGGCCGACGTCGCAGATCGTCACCCCGCCTGCCCTCCCCTCCCTAGGTCTCACAGCACCCCCTCCGCCTGAAGCTGGGCCAGCTCATCCTCGGACAGACCCAGCATGCCGCCGTACACCTCCCGGTTGTGACTCCCCTCCTCCCAGGGGGCCGACCAGCGCACCGCCCCCGGCGTCTCCGAGAACTTGGGCACGATGCCCGGCCCGATGTACTCCCCAAACTCGGGATCCACGTGCTTGACGAGCATGTCCCGGGCCCAGTAGTGCTCGTCGGCGAAGATGTCGGCGATGGTGTAGATGGGCCCGCAGATGACGCCGGCCTCGTTGAGGATGCGGTCGATGTCGGCGGCGTCCCGCTCCTGCGCCCAGGCAGCGACGATACCTTCGATCTCCTGTTGGTGCTCGCCCCGGGCCTGGTGGGTGGCGAAGCGGGGATCGTCGGCCAGCTCCGGGCGGCCCATAGCCTCGCACAGGCGGCGGAAGACGTTGTCGGCGTTGGCGGCGATGACCATCCACTTGCCGTCCCGAGACGGGAAGATGTTGGATGGGGCCACGCCCTGGAGACCGGTACCCCCGGGCCCCCGCACCACCTTCAACCGGTCGTACTCGGGCACCATGCTCTCGAGCAGGGCGAAGCAGGACTCCATGAGCGACACGTCCACCACCTGGCCGCGACCGAAGCCGAGAGCATCACGCTTGTAGAGGGCGGCCAGGATGCCCATGGCAGCGAACATGCCGGCCAGGGAGTCGCCCAGAGAGATGTGCATCCGGGGCGGCGGCTCGCCGGGAAAGCCGTTGATGTACCGGATGCCGCCCATGGCCTCGGCCACGGAGGCGAAGCCGGCCCGGGGGGCATAGGGGCCCGTCTGGCCGTAGCCCGACACCCGGCAGATAACGAGCCCGGGGTTCGCCTCCCACAGCCGGTCGGGGCCGAGGCTCCACCGCTCCAGGGTGCCGGGTCGGAAGTTCTCCACCAGGACGTCGGAGCGCTCCACCAGCCGGAGCAGAAGCTCCTGGCCCCGCTCTTGGCGCAGGTTGAGGGTGATGCACTTCTTGTTCCGCGACTGCACCGGCCACCACAGGGACCGCCCCTTGTAGCGGGCCTTGCCCCAATCGCGGAGAGGGTCGGGCTGGCCGGGGGGCTCCACCTTGATGATCTCCGCCCCCATGTCGCCCAAGAGCCTGCCCGTGAACGGCCCGGCCAGGAGCATGCCCAGCTCGATGACTCGCACCCCGCTCAAGGGCCCCGGCCCGCTCGTATCCCGCTCCACCGGCTGGGCGGTGGCCGCTGTCTCCGTCACTCTGCCTGCTCCAGCTCGCGGAGGCGGGTCACGAGCAGGTCGCGGGCCTCGAACACGTGCTCCTTCATGAGCAGCTCGGCCCGCTCGGCGTCCCTCATCTCCAGAGCGCGGGCGATCTGCCGGTGGTAGTGCACGGACAGGTGCCGCTGCTCAGGGGAGTACCAGACGTAGGAGCGGTAGACGAGGGGTAGCTCGATGACCTTGCGCACCATGGCCGCAAGCCGAGCGCTGCCGGCGGCGTCGTGGATGGTGCCGTGGAAGAAGAGGTTCTCCCGCACGAGATCGCGCACCTCGCCCCGCTCTGCCACCGCCTCGAACCGCTCGCAGCTTCCCCACAGGAGTGCCGCCGTCTCGTCGGTCATGCGGACGGCGGCCCGGCGGGCGGCGTAGCCCTCGAGCAGAGCCCGCAGCTGGTAGAGGTCGTCCAGGTCCTCGGCCGTGTGGGCGCGGACGGTGGCGCCTCGGTTGGGAGCGGCATCGACCAGCCCCTCCGCCTGGAGAACGAGGAGGGCCTCCCGCACCGGGGTGCGGCTGATCCCCAGCTCCCGGGCCAGCTCCTCCTCCTTCAGCCGCCGGCCCGGCGGCAGCCGGCCGTCGACGATGGCTTGCCGGATCAGCTCGGTGGCCACCGCGCTGGCGTTGCGGACGAGGGGCTCGCCGTCCTCGAGGATCCCGGCCACGAGGCCAAAGAATACAGTATGCAATCTGCCCGCGCCGTCTCCTTCCACCGGCGGGTCCGGCAGCGGAGCCGACGACTAGCCGGAGCGAGCTACGGCCCGGGGCAGGCCGGCCGCTACCACCGCCCCGGTCAGGGCCAGGCCGCCGGTGCAGATCCAGAAGGCGTCCCAGCCGATGCGGGCGGCGAGCGCCCCCAGGGGGGGCGTGGCCGCTGCCGAGGCCAGGAAGACTACGGTGGCGGCCACGGCTACCGAGCGGCCGGCGAGCTCGGGATCGGCCCGCTCGCCGGCGCTGACGTAGACAAGAGCGTTCCAGCCCAGGGCCCCGAAGCCGAAGACGATGGCGGCGGCGACCACCGCTGCCGGGCCGGCATGGAGGGCCACGGTGAAGAGGAGGGCCCCCACCGCGGCCACCAGCCCCGCCTCCACCAAAGTCCTCGCCCGTCTCGACCCCTGATGGCGATCGGCCACCTTGCCCCAGACGATGCGGGCCACCATGGCCGTAACGTTGACGGCGAAGTACGTGGCCGAGGCCACAAAGGGCGACAGCCCGGCAGCTCGAACGGCCGGCACCGTGTAGGAGAGGACGGCTTGGAGGACGACGATGTAGAACCCGGCCACCACCAACAGGCGCCGCATCCCCGGCGCCCGCCAGATGGCGCGGAAGGCCCCTTCCCGCCGCTGCCGGGGACGGCGCTCCTGCTCCGACAGGAGAGCGAAGGAGGCCCCGGCCGCTACCACCGCCGCCGCTGCCGCCGCCAGAGCAACGGTCACCCCGCCTGCCCGCTCCAGGAGCGGCATGGCCACCGCCGCCACCGTTCCTCCCAACGGCACCGCCATCTGCCGCACCCCCAGGGCCCAGCCCCGTCTCGCTCCCGGATAGGCCCGAAACAAGGCTCCGGCGCCGGCGATGGGCACCACCGCCGAGCCGATCCCGAACAGAACGAGGGCGGCTAGGAGCAGCTCGCCGGTCGAGGCGGTGGCGGCTGCCGCCAGGCCGGCTCCGGCGAGGAGGGTGCCGGCCAGCGTCGCTGCCCGCGAGCCGAACCGATCGACGGCCGCCCCAGCCGGAATCAAGGCTAGACCGGAGCCGAGCAGGCCGGCGGTGAGGACCGCCCCCAGCTCGGCCAGACTGAGGTCGAGCTCCGCCCTCAGCTCCGGGCCGATGGCGGGGAGGCCGAAGCCGACGAAGGACACCGCCGCCTGGGCGGCGGTGGCTGCCGCCAGGACGCGCCGCGGCGAGGGGGACGCAGGCACGGCTCGATTATGGTTGCCCCGTGGACCTGGACGTCCTGGCACGGGTCCAGCGCCGCCGGCAGGCGCTGGAGGCTCTCGAGCTCGAGCGCAGCCGAGAGGCCGCCCTCCGCGACCAGCTGGAGGAGGTGGCGGCCGAGCTGGAAGGTCCTCAGGTGGACGCCGACGCCTTTGCCCGCCTGACCGCCGAGGACGCCGACCTCGTTCGCGCCACCCTAGCCGACATGGGCGACCAGGACCTCGACCTGGGCGAGGAGCTCCTGTCTGGATGGCCGACCGAGGAGGAGCCCCTGGACCCCCAGGCCGAGCGGGAGGAGGGGCTGGCCGAGATCGAGCGGCTGCGAGCGGAGATCGCCGCCTCGCGGCGGCGCCAGCGGGCCCTCCAGCGGTACCTGGCCGCCGTGGCCGTCGGCGGGGCGGAGCGGCACCCGACGGGCGAGGACGGACGGATCAGCGGGTCTGGGGAAAGCCAAGGTTGACTCGGCTTGTGGCCGGATCGGGCCAGCGGGCGGTAACCACCTTCCCTCGCGTGTAGAACTGGATGCTCTCCGGCCCGTAGGCGTGGAGGTCGCCGAACAGGGACGCCTTCCAGCCGCCGAAGGAGTACCAGCCCACCGGCACCGGGATGGGCACGTTGATCCCCACCATGCCCGCCTGCACCTCGAGCTGGAACCGGCGGGCGGCGCCCCCGTCCCGGGTGAAGATGGCGGTACCGTTGCCCCACGGGTTCTCGTTGACCAGCCGCACCGCCTCGTCGTAGGTGTCGACCCGCACCACGGACAAGACGGGACCGAAGATCTCGTCCCGGTAGCAGTCCATATCCGGCGTCACCCGGTCGAGGAGCGACACGCCCAGGAAGAAGCCGTCCCCGTCCGGAGCTGTCTCCCGGCCGTCGACGACGACGGTCGCCCCCTGCTTCCGCCCCGAGTCGAGGTAGGAGGCGACCCGGTCGCGGTGCTCGCGGGTGATGAGCGGCCCCATCTCCGACGAGGGGTCGAGACCGTCGCCCACGCGCACCTTGAGCGCCCGCTCGCGGATGGCCTCCACCAGAGGGTCGGCCACCTCGCCCACGGCCACCACCACCGACACGGCCATGCAGCGCTCGCCGGCCGACCCATAGGCGGCCGACACGGCGGCGTCGGCGGCCATGTCGATGTCGGCGTCGGGCAGGACGACCATGTGGTTCTTGGCCCCCGCCAGCGCCTGCACCCGTTTCCCGTGCTTGGTGCCGTTCTCGTACACGTACCGGGCGATGGGAGTGGAGCCGACGAAGCTCACCGCCGCTACGTCCGGGTGCTCCAGGATCCGGTCCACCGCCACCTTGTCCCCCTGCACGACGTTGAAGACGCCGTCCGGCAGGCCCGCTTCCTGGAGAAGCTCGGCCACGCGCAGGGAGGCGGAGGGGTCCTTCTCGGACGGCTTGAGCACGAACGTGTTCCCGCAGGCGATGGCCGGCGCCCACATCCACATGGGCACCATGGCCGGGAAGTTGAAGGGGGTGATCCCGGCCACCACCCCCAACGGCTGACGGATGGAGTAGACATCGATACCCGTGGAGGCCTGCTCGGAGAAGCCGCCCTTGAGGAGGGTGGGAATGCCGCAGGCAAACTCGATGACCTCCAGGCCCCGTGCCACCTCGCCCAGGGCATCGGAAAGCACCTTGCCGTGCTCGGAGGTGAGGATGCGGGCGATCTCCTGGCGGTGGGCGTGAACGGTGTCGCGGATGGCGAACATAAGCTCGGCCCGGCGGGAGAGGGACAGCGCCCGCCAGGCGGGAAAGGCCTCCTTGGCGGCGGCGACGGCCCGATCGACCTCCTCCGCCGAGGCGAGGTCGACCTCGGCCTGGAGCTCGCCGGTGGCCGGGTTGTAGACGGGACCGGCCCGCCCCGACGTGCCGGGAACGGGAGCTCCAGCGATCCAGTGGCCGACCCGCGGCAGCTTCGGTTTTCCGGCCCGGGCGGGCGCCTGCACGACCTCGGTCATGGAATTCCTCCTCTCGTGGTGACCGGAGGGTAGCGCGGCCGGGCCGGCCGCGGCGGGGACGGGGAGCTACCATCGCCGGCGACGCCGACATCGAGGAGGTGGCCGTGGCAACCGTGGAGCAGAACGCCGCCCAGATCGTGGCCGACGCCAAGGAGTACGTCATCTACTCCTGGTCGGTCCAGGACTCCATCAGCCCCATTCCCGTGGCCGGGGCGGAGGGCCGCTACTTCTGGGACTACGACGGCAGGCGCTACCTCGACTTCGCCTCCCAGCTCGTCAACGTCTCCATCGGCCACCAGCACCCGAAGCTGATCGCCGCCATCAAGGAGCAGGCCGACCGCCTCTGCACCATCGGCCCCCCCATGGCCACCCAGTCGCGGTCGCGGCTGGGGAGGCTCCTGGCCGAGATCTCGCCCGGGAACCTGAAGATGTCCTTCTTCACCAACGGCGGCGCCGAGGCCAACGAGAACGCCATCAAGCTGGCTCGCTGGTACACGGGGCGGCACAAGATCGTCGCCCGCTACCGCTCCTACCACGGCGCCACCGCCGGAGCCATCTCCCTCACCGGCGACCCCAGGCGCTGGTTCGCCGAGCCGGGGCTACCGGGCATCGTGCGCATGCTCGACCCTTACACCTACCGCTGCCCCGCCGGCCACCCCGATCCCTGCCCAGTGTGTACGGGCGGCCCCCACCTGGAGGAGATCCTCCAGTACGAGGGACCGCACACGGTGGCGGCGGTGGTGATGGAGACGGTGGTGGGGACGAACGGGCTCATCGTCCCGCCTCCCGGCTACCTCCAGTCGGTGCGGGAGGTGTGCGACCGCTACGGGGTGCTCCTCATCCTGGACGAGGTCATGGCCGGCTTCGGCCGCACCGGCCGCTGGTTCGCCTGCGAGCACTGGGAGGTGGTGCCCGACATCGTTACCGTGGCCAAGGGCATCAACTCCGGCTACGTGCCCTTGGGGGCGATGATCGTGTCCGAGCCCATCGGCGACTGGTTGAGGGACAAGTTCTTCGCCGGCGGGCTTACCTACTCGGGACATCCCCTCGCCTGCGCCGCCGCCGTCGCCTCCATCGAGGCCTTCCGCGAGGAAGGGATCGTGGAGCACGCGGCGGCCATGGGCGATGTGCTCGCGGCCGGGCTGGAGCGGCTGCGCGAGCGCCACCCCTCGATCGGCGATGTCCGCGGCCTCGGCTGCTTCTGGGGCCTGGAGCTGGTGCGGAGTCGGCAGACGCGCGAGCCCCTCGTCCCCTTCAACGCCACCGGCCAGGCGGCCGAGCCCATGACCCGGCTCGTTCGGGTGGCCCTCGACCGAGGCCTGTACCTCATGACCCATTGGAACGTCATCATGATCTGCCCGCCCCTCACCATCACCCCCGAGGAGATCGAGGAGGGGCTGGCCATCCTGGACGAGGCGCTGGCCGTGGCCGACGAGTGCTACGTCGACTAACCCGAGCCCGCCTCCGACCGCCGGGGAGCAGTCCTGTGACCACCCTGTCACGTGAGGCGGTGCCAGGCACCGTCCCCCGCGTGCTCGTCACGCAGCGCTTGCTCGCTCCCGTCCAAGCCGAGCTCGGCCGCCGGCTCGCCCTCGACGTCCACGACTCCGACCGGCCCCTTCCCCGCCGCGAGCTGCTCCGCCGGGCGCGCGGCTGCGCCGGCCTCGTCACCACGCCCACCGACCGAGTGGACGAGGAGCTCCTGGACGCCGCCGGCCCCGGCCTGCGGGTGATCGCCCAGCACGCCGTCGGATACGACAACGTGGACGTGGCCGCCTGCACCCGCCGCGGCATCCTCGTCGCCCACACCCCCGGCGTCCTCACCCAGGCCACCGCCGAGCTGACCATGGCCCTCCTGCTGGCCCTCCTCCGGCGGGTGGTGGAGGGCGACCGGCTCATCCGCCGCCGCCGGCGGTGGGTGTGGAGCCCCACCTGGATGCTCGGCACCGGCCTCCAGGGAAAGACCCTCGGTATCGTCGGCTACGGGCGCATCGGGCAGGCGGTGGCTGAGCTCGCCCGAGCCTTCGGCATGGACGTCGTCTACACCAGCCGCTCAGGCGGGATCCCCTTGGCCGACCTTCTCGGCCTCGCCGACGCTGTCAGCCTCCACGTCCCCCTCACGCCCGAGACCCGCCACCTCATCGACGGGCACGCTCTCTCCCTGATGAGGCCGACGGCGGTGCTGGTGAACACGAGTCGGGGGCCGGTGGTGGACGAGCAGGCCCTGGTCGAGGCCCTCCGGGAAGGGCGGATCGCCGGCGCGGCGCTGGACGTGTACGAGCGGGAGCCGAAGGTGAGCGAGGAGCTGCTCCAGCTCGACAACGTCGTCCTCACCCCCCATCTCGGCTCGGCCACCCGGGAGACCCGGGAGGCCATGGGCATGCTGTGCGTCGAGGCCCTGCGGGCGGTCCTCCTCGACGGCCAGCCGCCCCCACACCTCGTCAACCCCGAGGCGCTTTCCGCCCGGATGAGTCCCCGCTCCCAGGCACCTGGCTGATCCCAGGGCGAGAGGAGCTCGCTCCCCCAGCCGTCCAGGCTCGCCGCTCCTCGACGGCGACGACGATGACGGGCCCGTGGGGAGGCCGCTCCCGGTACTGACGGTACTTGGCTTGGAGGAGCGCCACTGCCCGCTCGGCCTCCGGGCCTGCTGCCACCACCCGGGCCCGGCCGCGCAGGCGCACCCACCACAGCCGCGACCAGTCCTCGTCGTAGCCGTCAATGAGTACCTCCACCCGGGGGTCGCGCTCGATGTCGGCCAGGCGGGCGAGAGCCCGGGTGCGCTTGGGCTTGTCGTCCACGACGGTGTAGAGCCTGTCCCCGGCCAAGACGAAGCAGATGGGGACGAGACGGGGCGAGCCGTCCGGCCGTACGGTGGCCAGCCGGGCCACCGGGGCCTTCTCAGGCGACGGCCACCCCGGGGCGGACAAGAGCGTGGGGCCGGGCGAGGCCGCTTGTGTCCACCGGCGGGTTCCACGGCTCGGCCAGGGGCGGGGCGGCGAATGAGGCGGCCACGCGCTCGGGATCGGGGCTGCCGTACAGGGTCGTCCGCTGGCGGGGGCGGCGGCCGGCGGCCCGGATCAGGGCCTCCATCCGCTCCGGCGGCATCTCCTGGCCGAAGCCGGCCCCGGCGGCGCGGGAGATGGACTCGTTCATGAGGGTGCCCCCGACGTCGTTGGCTCCTGCCCGCAGCGCCGCCTTCGTTCCCTCGGGGCCCAGCTTCACCCACGACGCCTGGACGTTCCTGATCCAGGGGTGGAGGGCGAGACGGCCCACGGCGTGCATGAGCAGTACCTCGCCGAAGGTGGGGCCGCGGCGGGCCAGCCCCTTCAAGTATATGGGCGCCTCCATGTGTACGAAGGGGAGGGGAATGAGCTCGGTGAAGCCTCCCGTCCGGCGCTGCTGCTCGCGGGCGCGGAGGAGGTGGCGGGCCCAATGCCGCGGTCCATCCACGTGGCCGAACATGATGGTGACGTTGGAGCGGAGCCCGACTCGGTGGGCGGCGTCGTGCACCTGAAGCCACTGGTCGGTGGTCACCTTGTCCGGGCAGATGAGGCGCCGCACCTCGTCGTCCAAGACCTCGGCGGCGGTCCCGGGAAGGGAGCCGAGGCCGGCGTCGCGCAGGGCGTGCAGGTACTCGCCCAGAGGGAGCCCGAGGGTGGCCGCGCCCTGCCACACCTCCAGCGCGGAGAAGGCGTGCACGTGGATATCGGGCACCGCCGCCTTGATGGCCCGCACTACCTCCAGGTAGTAGTCACCGGTGAAGTGAGGGTGGATGCCCCCTTGGAGGCAGACCTCCACCGCTCCCCGCTCCCAGGCCTCCTCGACCCGGCGCACGATCTCCTCCAGAGGCACGAGGTAGGCGGGACCGCGCAGGTTCTCGGCCAGCTTGCCCTTGGAGAAGGCGCAGAACCCGCACCGGAAGTAGCAGACGTTGGTGTACTGGATGTTGCGGGTGACGACGTAGGTGACCTCGTCCCCGCACAGCTCCCGGCGCAGGCGGTCGGCCGCCGCCAGCACCCGCTGGCGCTCCTCCCCCCGGGCTCGGAACAGGCGGACGATCTCCTCCTCCCCCAGCTCGTCCCGAGTGTCGATGGGGAGAGCGTCCCTGGGAACGAACGGGAGCGGCTTTTCTGCGCCCGGTGCCCACTCTCCCTCCCGCGCCAGACCGAGGGAATCGGAGGCCCGGAGGACGTAGGGCAGGACGTCGCCGTCGATCCAGGCGGCGTCCACGTACTCGGGGTAGACCGGCAGGCGGGCGGCGAGCTCGAGACCGGCCGCCCGGGTCGCCTCCTCTAGGCGGGCGATCTCGGGCCAGGGGGCCTCCGGGTTGACGTGGTCGACGGTGACGGGCGAGATCCCGCCCCAGTCGTTGATGCCCGCCTCGAGCAGGCGGGGAAAGTCGTCGTAGGATAGGTTGGGAGGAGCCTGGAGGTTCATGTCCGGCCCCAGCACCAGCCGAGCGGCGGCGCAGGTCCACAGAAGCTCCTCCAAAGAGGGCTCGGGGCAGCCGGCCATGCGCGTGCCCGGCTTGGCCCGGAAGTTCTGGACGATGACCTCCTGCACATGGCCGTAGCGGCGGTGCAGGTCGCGGATGGCGAGCAGGGCCTCGATCCGCTCGGCCCGCGTCTCGCCGATGCCGATGAGGATGCCGGTGGTAAAGGGGACCCGTTCCTCCCCGGCCAAGAGCAGGGTATGTAGGCGGGCGGCCGGGTCCTTGTCGGGCGAGCCGTGGTGGGGCCCGCCCCGGGCTGCCAGCCGTGCCGCCGTCGTCTCCACCATCATCCCCTGGGAGGCTGTCGCCCGGCGTAGGCAGGCCAGGTCGCGACGGGTGAGGACGCCGGGGTTGGCGTGGGGCAGAAGGCCTGTCTCCTCCAGAACGAGCCGGCACATGCGGGCCAGGTAGTCAATGGTGGTGGCGCAGCCGAGGGAGGCCAGCTCCTCCCGGGCGACTCGGTACCGCAGCTCCGGCCGGTCGCCCAAGGTGAACAGGGCCTCCCGGCAGCCCGCCGCCGCCCCCGCCCGCGCTACCGCCAGCACCTCGTCGGCGGCGAGGTAGGCCCGCTCCCCCCGCCGGGGCGGGCGGACGAAGGTGCAGTAGTGGCACACGTCCCGGCACAGCCGGGTGAGAGGGATGAACACCTTGGGCGAGTAGGTGACGAGCCTTCCCTTGCCCTGCTCGCGCAGCCGCCACGCCGGCTCGAGCAGCGCTTGGGAGGGCAGCCGCACGAGCTCGAGCGCCTCCTTCCGGGTCAGCACGGGGTGAGCATACGCGCAGTCGCTATGGTCACGGCGTGCGTGCCCACGTCCTCGTCCCGGTGAAGCGGCTGGAGCAGGCCAAGACGAGGCTGGCAGCGGAGCTCGACGCGGCCGGGCGGGCCCGGCTCGTGCGAGAGATGCTCGACCTTGTCCTGGCGGCTGTTGCCGTCGCCGACGTGGGCCCCGTCACCGTGGTCTCGCCGGAGCCCCTCCACCTGAACGGCATCCTCCGCTTCCACGACGGCGATCTTCCCTGGAACGAGGCCCTGGCCGCAGCCATGCGCCAGGTGGTGAGCGAGCCCTGCGTCGCCGTGGTGTCGGCCGATCTGCCCCTCCTCCAGCCGGCGGATGTGCGGGCCCTGGTCGCGGCCGTCCCCGAGCGGGGCATCGCCGTCGCCCGAGCCAAGGACGGCGGCACCAACGCCGTGGCCATGAGACCTCCCGGGGTGCTCCCCACTCTGCTCGGCCGACCCGAGAGCTGCCGTCTCCACCAAGAGGCGGCCCGGCAGGCAGGGCTGGCGGCGGTGGTGGTCGACCTTCCCGGCCTCGCCTTCGACGTGGACACCCCCGAGGATCTCGCCGCGTGGCGGTGATCCTCGGCTACAAGGCGTCGGCCGAGCAGTTTGGGCCCCGGGAGCTCCTCGACCTCGCCGTCGAGGCCGAGCAGGCGGGCCTGGAGCTGATCGCCGTCTCCGACCACTTTCAGCCCTGGCGCCATCACGGCGGGCACTCGTCGTCGGTGCTGCCTTGGCTGGGAGCGGCCGGCCAGCGAACAACGAGGGCTCTCCTGGGGACGAGCGTCCTCACTCCCACCCTCCGCTACCACCCCTCGGTGGTCGCCCAGGCCTTCGCCACCCTGGCCTGCCTCAGCCCCGGACGGGTGTTTCTGGGCGTGGGCACCGGCGAGGCCATGAACGAGACCCCCGCCACCGGCAACGAGTGGCCGCCGGCCAAGGAGCGGCGGGAGCGCTTGGCCGAGGCCATCCACCTCATGCGCCGGCTGTGGAGCGAGGAGAGGGTCACCTTCCGGGGACGCTACTACCGGACCGAGCGGGCCACCGTCTACGACCGCCCGGAGGAGCCGGTACCGGTGTTCGTGGCCGCTTCCGGCCCGCTCGCCGCCCGCCTGGCCGGGCGCCTGGGGGACGGCTTCATCTGCACCAGCGGCAAGCAGGCCGAGCTGTACCGGGAGCTCCTGGACGCCCTCGAGGAAGGGGCCCGCGCCGCCGGCCGCGACTCCCGTCGCATCGCCCGCATGATCGAGGTCAAGGTCTCCTACGACCGGGATCTGGACTACGCTCGGGAGGCCTGCCGATGGTGGGCCGCTCTCGCCCTGACCACGGAGGAGAAGTCGGGCGTGGACGATCCCCTGGAGATGGAGCGTCTGGCCGACGACATCGCCGACCGGGCCCACACCCGCTTCATCGTCTCCGCCGACCCGGACGAGGTGGTCGACCGCGTCGCCGACTACGTGGCTCTGGGATTCGACCACCTGGTGTTCCACGCTCCCGGCTCCGACCAGCGGCGCTTCCTCCACCAGTTCGTTCGGGACGTGGTGCCGCGGCTGCGGGCCCGGCTGTAGCCCGTCCTGGTCGGCGGCGGAGCTAGGCGTTCTCCCCCTTGCCCGACCCGGCCAGGGCGGCGCCGAAGGCCTGCGCTGCCTCCTTGCCCCGCACGGCGAAGATGACCCGGCCCAGCGACCGAGGCTGGAAGCGGCGGGCCACCCCGACCATGATCGCCGCGCACCGGTCGAGGGGGAAGGCGCCTACGCCGGTGCCGAAGGCAGGCAGAGCGATGGAGCGGCAGCCGAGATCGTCGGCCACCTCCAGGCAGCGCCGGGTGGTGCGCTCGATGAGATCGGCGCTCGTGCGCAAGTCCTGGCCCATGACCGCTCCGTGGACGACGTAGCGGGCCCTCAGCCGGCCGGCCCCGGTGGCGACGGCGTCGCCCACCTCGATGGGCCCCTTGCTCACCGCCTCCCGCTCGATCTCCTCGCCGCCGGCACGCTTGATGGCCCCCGCCACCCCACCTCCCATCCACAGGTGGTTGTTGGCGGCGTTGGCGATGGCATCCACCTCCAGAGTGGTGATGTCCCCTTCCACCAGCTCCAGCTCCAGCCCGGCCACCGATGAACAGACTAGCGCCAGCCGGCCAGAGCCAGCTTGGCCTCGTCGGCCAACCCGGCCAGGATCCTCAGGCTGAGCTGGTCGAAGGCCGCCCCCGCTGAGGCGGCGGCGATGAGGAAGCCCATCCGCCCGTCGGCGGAGGCGAAGGGGGCCAGGGCCACGTCACGCCCTCTCCCGAGCTCGGCCGCCCCGGGGATGGCGGCGTAGTCCTGGGGACGGAGGACGATCGGCCGGGACGCTCGAGCGAAGGGCTCGGCGATGCCGGCCGGGTACCGCCGCTCCAGCACCTGCCGGCGAAAGCCGGGGTCGGGATGCCAGGCGGCTACCGGGACGAGGTCGCCTCCCTCATCGCCCTGGAGCCACAGGGACGCCGAGTCGCTCCCCAGAGTCTCGGCCGCCTGCTCCACGATCCGGTCGGGCACCCGGCAAGGGTCGACCATGGCCAGGGCGCGGGCGAAGGCGAGCAGGGCGTGGGCCACGTGCAGGCTCTCCTCCCGGTCGCGGCGGAGGAGGGCCTCCTGGAGAGCGGTCGAGGCCCGGTAGCCGAGACCCTCGAGTAGGCGCAGGCGGGTATCGGTGAAGTGCTGGCGGGGGCCGCTGACTCCGATCCAGCCCCGCAGGCCGGATCCTCCCCGGAGAGGGACGATGGCCTCCGCCGCCGGCCTGCCCGGATGGGGGCCGAGGAGCTGCCGCCGCTCGTCCCCGACGAGCAAGAAGGGAGAGGCGCGGCCGTCCAGGAGGGCTTCCGCCACCAGCCTCGGCACAGCTTGGGGAAGCTCCTCCCCGCCCTCCCCCGTCCAGGCCAGCCGTCGGTAGCTCTGGCTCGGCCCATCCTCCAGCCACAGGGATACCCGCCGGGCGCCTACCAGCCGGGCTACCGCCCTCACCGCCTCCTCCTGGAGCTCCTCCACCGACGTCGCCGCCGACAGGGCGTCCAGGAACTCGAGCCAGGCCTTGGCGTTCTCCGCCTCCTGTCGCGCCGCCTCGTACAGGCGCGCGTTCTCCACAGCCACCGAGGCATACCCGGCCAAGACCTCTATGAGGCGGAGGTCGTGGTCGTCGAGCTGGCCCACGCCCAGCTTGGACACGAGCACAACGCCGTTGACCCGGGAGCTGTAGCGGAGAGGGACGGCGATGACCGACTCCGCCCCTGCTCCCATGCCGGGGGTCTCCCCCGCTTGGTCGCGCTCGGACGCATCGGCCACGAGCACAGGGCGCCCGGTGAGAGCCACCTGCCCCGGCACCCCCTCGCCCACTCTGATCCGCCGGCGGAAGAGCTCCTCCTCGTCGGCAGCCAGGTCGCCCCCGACCGCCACCGGCACCACCCAGTCGCCGTCGACGACGTACACCCCACAGGCGTGGTAGTCGATGAGGCTGCGCAGCTCGGCCACAAACGGCCTGACCGATCTCCTCCACCCCGCACAGCCGGCTGAGCTTGTTGACCAGGCTCTGGAGAAGCTTGAGGTAGGCGAGGGAGCGGACGTCTCGGGCCGGGTCGGCCTCCCCCGGGCGCTCGCCGGCGTCCTCGCCGAAGACGACGATCTGGCTCTTACCCCGCGCCTTGGCCGTCATCATGGCCGTCTCGGCGCAGGCCGCCAGCTCGCGAGGGTTGGCAGCGTGCTCGGGGCCGGCGGCGACGCCGATGGACACGGTGATCTCCACCCCCTCGCCCAGGGGGCTCGCGTCCAGGTGCTCCTGGAGGCGGCGGGCCAGGCCGAGGCCGTCGCTGGCATGGCAGGAGGGCATGATGACGGCGAGCTCCTCGCCGCCCACACGGCAGACGATGTCGCTGGTGCGCACGAGAGAGGAGAGCGCTTCCGCCAAGGCCACCAGCATCTCGTCTCCTGCTGCGTGACCGTAGATGTCGTTGACCCGCTTGAAGTCGTCCACGTCGATCATGAGCACCGCCACCGAGTCCCCCACCCGGCTCGCTCGGGTCAGCTCCGCCCGCAACCGCTCGTGGAAGACGCGGTGGTTGTAGAGGCCGGTGAGCGAGTCGGTCTGAGCTTGGTGCTCGAGCCGGGCCCGCACCTGGGCGTTATCGATGGCCAGCGCGGCGGCGTCCCCGAAGCACGCGGCCAGCTCGAGCTCGTCCTCCTGGAAGCGGGCGCCTTCGCCCACCCGGTAGATGCTGAGCGCTCCCTTCAGCGCCCCGCGGGCCACCAAGGGCACCGAGATCAGGGCCTCGGGCTCCGCCGGCGTCCCCGGGATGAAGGCCACCCGCGGGTCGAGGTGGGCCTTGTTGGCGAGGACAGGACGCCGGTGCGCCGCCGCCCAGCCGGTGATGCCCTGCCCGAGGCGGGGCCTGGTGCGCATGATCTCCTTCGCCCACTCGCTGCGAACGAGTACGGGCACGAGCTCGCGGCGGGCGAGATCGGCCTCGTACACGTGCAGCGCGTCGTAGGGGACAAGCTCGGCCAGGGTGTCGGCGATGCGGTCGAGCAGGGAGTCGAGGGTCTCCTCGGACAGGATGAGGTGGAAGACCTCGGCCAAGCGGCGGTAGGAGTCGACCAGCGGGCGCCGGCTCGATCCGCTGCCCCCCGAGGCCGACCGGGGAGGGGAGCGAGAGACATCGGTGGCCACACGGCCCCTATCGGCAGACGATTAGGCTCGCTTGAGGCGGGGCAGGGGTGCTAGGGGAAGAGATCGCGCTCCCGAGACATGACGAGGTCGCGCCCCGAGCCCTCCCCAGCTACCGCCAAGCCTCGCACCACCGCCGCCGGCACCCCCCCTGTCTTGCCCATGACGAGCTCGGCGGCGGAGGCGATCTCGTCCGCCACGGCCACCACCGTGGCGTGGAGCTCGTACCCGGCCGCGTCGCGCCGCCCGCGCAGGTCGAGCAGAGGGCACACCCCCGCCACCCCGACCGCCACATCCACGATCCCCTTCCGCCACGGCCGACCGAAGGAGTCGCTGATCACCACCCCCACCCGCCGACCCGTGAGCTCCTGCAAGCGGCGGCGGATGCGTCGAGCGGAGGCATCGGGATCGACGGGCAGCAACACCACCGTGTCGGGAGCGGGAGCGTTGGAGGCGTCCACTCCGGCCGAGGCGCAGACGAGCCCGTGCCGGGTCTCGGCGATGACGAGGGGCGGTCGGGCGCGCACGATGCGCACCGCCTCTCCCAGGATCACCTCCAGCCTCCTGGCGTCCTGGCCGGCGGCCAGGGCCACCGCCAGGAGCGAGGGCTCCACGTCGGCCAGGCGCACCACCCTGCCTTCGGCCTTGGAGACCACCTTCTGGGACACCACCACCACGTCCCCGTCCTCCACCGCCGCTCGGGCGGCGATGAGAGCGCCCACGTCGTCGCCCTCGCCGATCTCGGGCAGCCCCTCCACCGGGATCACCCGCAGCTCAGGCACAGGCCAGCACCGCCTCGGCCAGCCGCCGCCGAGCGGCGGTGTCGGCCATCACCGTGGTCGTCACCACCGGCCGCACCCCCTGCCTCGCCACCTCGCCGGCACCGGCGGCATCGGACTCGTCGATAACGAGCGCGTCGATGAGCCCCCGGTAGCAGGTGGCCACCCGTCCCGGAGACGTCCCCCCCGCCAGCCGCTCCAGCATCCGGTCGGCCGGCCCCTTCAGCGCCCGCCCGCCCACCAGCGGGCTCACGGCCACGCACGGCGCCCGCCGGCGCTCCAGGGCCGAGCGCACGGCGGCCACAGCCAGAGTGGGCCAGATGCTGACGAAGGGGTTGCTGGGGGCGATGGCGATGAGCTCCGCCCCCTCCAGGGCCTCCACCACCCCCGGGGCGGGGCGGGCCGTCTCCTCGCCCTCAAAGCGCACGCGGTCGACCTCATCCCGGTGCTCACGGGCCACGAACCACTCCTGGAAGGGGAAGCTTCCGGCGGGCGTGTCCACCCAGGTGCGCAGACGGTCGTCGGTGGCGGGAAGGAGGGTTACCCGCAGGCCGAAGGCCGCCGCCAGCCGGGCGGTGACGGCCGACAAGGGCTCCCCCCGGCGAAGAGCCTGGGTGCGCACCAGGTGCAGACCCAAGTCGCGGTCGCCGAGCCGAAACCAGGTCTCTCCGCCCAACCGCTCCACCTCCGCCAGAGCGTTCCAGGTCTCCTCCGCCCTGCCCCAGCCGCGGTCCTCGTCGGCCACCCCGGCCAGGGTGTAGAGGACGCTGTCCAGGTCGGGGGAGACGTGAAGGCCCATCACCTCCACGTCATCGCCCACGTTGCCGATGACCGTCACCTGGGAAGGGTCGGCCGTCTCCGCCAAGCCGCGGACAAACCGGGCTCCCCCTACCCCCCCGCAGAGGACGGCGATCCTCCCCACCGACGGGGCTAGGCCGCCGCCCCGGGGCCTGTCGTGGTCCACTCGGTGAGGTCGAACCAGTGCGAGGCGCGGAGAGCCGCCACCACCTCCGGCGCCGTGTGCCGGGCGAAGTAGACGTGGTGGTCGAGATCGCAGCAGATGGAGAGCTCGTCCAGGGACAGGGCGGTCAGCTCCAGGTTGAGGAGAGCCTCGGCCGGAAGCGCCACCTCCCGAGCGGTGTAGTGCTTGAACTGGAGGTCGGGGGCGACCTCCATGAGCTCGGGCCAGTCGGGGCAGGTTCGGTAGCTCATGGAAAGCCTATTGTCGCAGCCGTCGCCGTCTCCTCCAGCGACCACCGTCCCTGGAGCCGCACCAGGCCGGTGGGACCGTGGGCGGGGTACACGAACAGCCGGGCGGCGTCGTCCAGCCAGTGGTATAGGCGCTTGCCGGCCTGGTCGGCGAGCTCGAGCCGCAGCCGGAACCGCCCGTCCGCCAGGGGCAGGCTGTCCACGTCGTAGCGGAGCAGGTGCTCGCGTCGCTCTTCCTGCCAGCCGAGCTCGGCTGTCTCCACCATCCCCGAGGCGAGCACCAAGCCCGCCTCATCGTGCACCGTCCAGGTCAGCCGGGGGGCCGGGACGGGGGGGGCCGAGCGGAGACGCAGGCGCAGGGACAGGGGCTCGCCGGGGAGGAACTGGGAGCGATCCTGGCCGTCGGCATCGAGGAGGCGCACCTCGGCGATCCGTACCTCGCCGCTTCCGTACTCGCGCAGTCCGGCCCGGCGCTCGTCGGGGTCGCGCTCCTCGGCCAGGAGGGCGTGGTAGCGGGCGATGACCTCCCGCACCGGCCCGTCCACCTCCACCCTCCCTTGTCGCAAGAGGACGCCGCGGCTGCACAGCCGCTCCACCGCCGCCGCGTCGTGGGATACGAACACGATGGTCGTCCCCCGCCGCTTGAGCTCGAACACCTTGCCGAAGCACTTGCGCTGGAACTCCTCGTCGCCGACGGCGAGCACCTCGTCCAAGAGGAGGACGTCGGCCTCCAGGTGGGCGGCTACCGCGAACCCCAGGCGCATGACCATGCCCGAGGAGTAGGTGCGCACCGGCAGGTCGATGAAGCGCTCCAGCTCGGCGAAGGCCACGATCTCGTCCAGGTAGCGACGGATGGTCCGCCGCCGCAGCCCCAGGATGGAGCCGTTCAGGAACACGTTCTCCCGGCCCGTGAACTCGGGATGGAAGCCGGCTCCCAGCTCGAGCAGACTGCCCACCCGGCCGCCCACCGCCACCCTGCCTGCGGTGGGCTTGAGGATGCCGGCCACCAGCTTGAGCAGGGTCGTCTTGCCCGACCCGTTGCGGCCGATGAGGCCCACCGCCTCCCCCGGGTCGACGGCCAGAGACACCTCCCGCAGCGCCCACACATCGCGGCCCTGCACCCGCCGGCGGGCGACCAGGAGCTCTTTGAGGGTGCGGACGGGCTGGGGGTAGACGCGGAAGCGGCGGCTGGCCGCCTCGATCTCGATCCGGCCGGGGCGCACTACGCGACCGAGGGTAGCGCGGCCGCCCGGCGGACGATGCCGGCTAGGACGCTCACGAAGGCGGGATCGGCGTTGGGCATGGCGATCCGCTCCAGACGGATGCCCAGCTGGCGCGCCCGCCCGGCCGCCTCCACGTCGATGTCGTAGCCGATCTCCAGGTGGTCGGAGACGAAGCCCACCGGGCAGACGAGCACGGAGCGGACACCCCGCGCGGCCAGCTCCTCCAGGTGGTCGAGGAGATCGGGCTCCAGCCAAGGCTCCCCCGTCTCCGCCTGGGACTGGTAGGAGAAGGACCAGTCGCGCACGGCCGCCTGCCGGGCGACGAGGGCTGCCGTCTCGAGCAGCTGGTCCTGGTAGGGATCGCCCTCGTCGAGGATGCGGGCAGGAAGCGAGTGGGCGGTGAAGACGACGTGGGCGTCGCTGCCCCGCACCCGGGCGGCCAAGAGATCGACGAAGCCGGGCTCGTCGTGCCAGCTGGTCACGAAGGCAAGCCGGGCCCGGCCGGCCAGGGCCTCCTCGAGCCGACGGCGGTAGCCGCCGATGGAAAGGCGCGAGTAGTGGGGAGCGAGAACGAGCCCGACCACCGTCCTTGCTCCCGCCCGGAGGGCTTGCTCGGCCGCGTCGGCGATGCGGGGCCGCCAGTGCTTCATGCCGGTGAAGACGGGCAGGCGGAGCTCGCTTGCCAGAGCCGCCCGGACGGCCTCGGTGATGGCGTTGAGGGGGCTTTGGCCCCCGTCCAGGCCCAGGCGGCGGTAGCGCGCGGTCAGCTCCTGCACGAGCTCGGGAGGAGCCGGCCGGCCGCCGCGGATGTCGCTGAGGTAGGCAGGGACGTCCTCCAGCCGGTCGGGGCTCCCGTAGGCCATGAGGACGACGCAGGTGTCGCTCATCCCGTCTCCCTTCCTGCCCCCCGCTCGTGCACCAGCTCCACCAGCCGCCGGAGCACGCCCGGATCGGTGTCCGGCAGCACGCCGTGGCCCAAGTTGAAGACGTGGCCCCGCCTCCCTGCCGCCCGAGCGAGGACATCCAGGGCGGCCCGCTCCACCCCTTCCCAGGGGCCGAGGAGACAGGCGGGATCGAGGTTCCCCTGGACTCCCCGGTCGAGGCCCACCGCCGCCCAGGCCCGGTCCAGCTCCACCCGCCAATCGAGGCCGATGACGTCCCCTCCCGCCTCCCGCATGTGGGCGAGGATGCCGGCCGTGCAGGTGCCGAAGTGGATGGTGGGGACGTCCACCGCCGCCAGCACGCGGGCGGCGTAGGGGCCGGCCACCTCTCCATAGGCGGTGGGGGAGAGAAGGCCGGCCCAGGAGTCGAACACCTGCACCACGTCGGCGCCGGCCTCGGCCTGAGCGGCGGCGTAGGCGGCCAAGAGCTCGGCCAGTCGGTCGAGGAGCGCCCGCCACAGGTCGGGCCGGCGGAGCATGAGGGTACGGGCGGCGAGAAAGTCGCGGTCGGCCCGCCCTTCCACCAGGTAGCAGGCAACCGTGAACGGGCCGCCGCAGAAGCCGACCACCGCCTTGTCGGGCGGAAGCTCCGCCCGCACCAGCCGCAGCGCCTCGAGCACGGGAGCGAACGCCTCCTCCGGCTCGGGCAGACGCAGCCGGCGCAGGTCGGCGTCGGTGCGGAAGGGAGGGTCGATCACCGGTCCCACCCCCTCCACCAGCTCCACGTCCACCCCCGCCGCCCGCACCGGGGTCATGATGTCGGCGAAGAGGACGGCCGCGTCCACTCCGTGCCGGTGTACCGGCTCCAGGGTTACCTGGGCGCACAGCTCCGGACGGTCGGCGATCTGGAAGAAGCCGTACCGCTGCCGCAGCGCCCGGTAGCCGGGGAGCGACCGGCCCGCCTGGCGCATGAACCAGACCGGCGTGCGCTCCACCGGCTCGCGCCGGCAGGCCCGAACGAGGAGCGGCAAAGGCACCAATCTAGACTACTCAGGTGGCCGGGCCCCTCGTCGCCCGCTTCGTCTCCTGGTCCTTGGGCCCTGTCCGGGCAGGCGCCCGGACGCGGGCGCGGGTGACGGTGGAGAATGCCGGCTCCGCCCCTTGGCGCGCCGACATCCGCGCCTCCTACCACTGGCTGGACGAGCGGGGCAACGCCATCGTCTGGGACGGTCTGCGCACGCCCTTTCCCGGAGTGGTCGAGCCGGGACGGCGGGTGGCCATCGACCTGGCCGTACGGGCGCCCATGCCTCCCGGCCGGTACCGGATCGCCCTCGACCTCGTCGCCGAGGGACGGGCCTGGTTTGCCGAGCTGGGCGGCGACTCTCCCCAGGCGGAGGTGGAGGTGCGACCGCGGGTGGAGGAGGCAGCCCTCCTGGAGGCGGCCATCGTCCACCTCCCCCCCTGGTGCCGCCCCCATGAGGGGTGGGAGGAGCGGGTCTTGGCTGCCCACGCCGAGGGCTACGCCGTGGTGGCGGGAGCCATCGACCCGCCCCGGCGCCTGCGACGGGCCCTCGCCCCCTGGGCGCCGGGGCCGGGGCGGGTGCCCGGCTTCAGCCACCCCCTCCTCTGCCCGTCGGTGCTCCCCGAGGTGGAGCTGGAGCGACTGCCCGACGTGCACGGGCTTCCCGCCTTCCGCCCCCCGGCCGACGAGCCTTGGCTCTACGACGGCAGCCTGGTGATCACAGCTCGACCGCGATCCGGTCGTCCACGCGGCTGAACACGAGGGCCCCCAGGGCCAAGGCGGCCACGGTGGCGCCCAGGAGGTAGAGGAGGTCGGCCAGGGCCGGCAGCTCCCCGAAGAAGAGGGGCGCCCGCAGGGCCTCGATGGGAGGGGTGACGGGATTGGCCCAGCGCAGGAGATCGACCACCGTTCCGTACCGGTCGAAGCCGCCGGGCAGCTCGTCCAGGGAGTAGAGGATGGGAGTGAGGAAGAACCAGGGCAAAAGCAGCGCCGACACCAGGTGCTCCACGTCCCGGAAGACGACGTTGGCGGAGGCCACCGCCAAGGCCAGGCCGGCCACCAACGCCACCAGGCACAGGGCGAGCGGGATGGACAGCCACACCGTGTCCCGGGTGCGGGGCAGGACGGCGGCGTTGACGACGATGAGGCCGGCCAGCATGGCCAGAAAGGCCACGAGCTGAGTGGCCACCGCCGACAAGGGGACGAGCTGGCGGGGAAACCGCACCTTCTTGATGAGCTCGGCGTAGTCGAGCATGGAGCGGGAGGCGGCCTGGAGGGAGGAGCTAAAGAAGATCCACGCCGCCAGCCCGGACAGGAGGTAGAGGGGATAGTGGTCGATGCTCGTCACCTTCCACAGCAGGGAGAAGACGAGCACGTATACGGCCATGAGGAGGAGGGGGTGGGCGAGCGACCAGGCCAGCCCCAAGACGGTGCCCTTGTAGCGAGCCCTGAGATCGCGCCGGAACAGGCTGGCGAAGAGCTCCCGGTAGCGGAAGAGGTCGGCGTAGACGGTCATCGGGCGGGCAGGCGCCGACGAGAGTGTAGGGGACGGCCCCGGCGGCCCGGGCTCGCGCCCCGCCCCGGCGCTGGGGCAATCTCCACGGCTACCACAGCCGGCGGGCGTATAGGGACACCCCCGAGTAGCCGTGGCAGGACTGGGAGAAGAAGGTGGCGGCGCTCCTCCCCACCCCGGGCAGGCGGAGGAGCCGGCCTGCCACCCGGCGACCGGCCAGGTCGGCGTACCCCTCGGCCTGCTCCACTCGCCGGACGAGGAGCCCGGCCCGGGCAAACGCCCACAGGTAGGCGTACAGGGTGTGCACGTGCTCGTTGATCCCGTACCGGCGCTCCTCGGCCTGGTCGGGGACCTCCCCCGACCGTCCCCAGGCCCGCGTCCCCTCGTTGAGGGCGCACACGTGCCCGCCCCGCCGGGTCACGCGGGCCATCTCCCTGACCATGGCCGCCAGGTCGAGGGCGTGGTGGAGGGCGGCCACGCAGAAGACGAGGTCGAAGGCCTGAGAGGCGAAGGGCAGCCGCTCCCCATCCGCCTGCACCCGCAGGAAGGGGCCGGCGCGCCGCTCGTAGAAGGCGCCCCGGCCGAGGCCGATGTTGGGGTCGACCAAGAGGTCGCAGGCCACGTACCGACAGCCGAGGGGCAGCAGGTGCTGGGCGGCCCAGCACTTGGCCGCCCCCACCTCCAGCACCCGCATGCCCGGGCGGACGCAGCGGCGGAGGAGAAGGTCGAAGGAGTGCTCGCTCGCCCGCCAGGTCTTGTCCTCCCAGCCCAAGTCGCGGCAGAGGTAGGGAAGGTGGGCGTCCACCTCGTCGTCGGGCTCGTACCACCCCTGGGCTCGGGCCAGAGCCGTCCACCCCTCCATCTCCCGCCGCTTGGCCGCCATCCCCGGCGCCCGCTCGTCCACCAAGCGCGGGATCCCCTCCTCCACCGGGTAGGTCGCGCCGCAGCCGAGGCAGCGCAGGTCCGCTTCCCCGCCGGCCAGCGCGCCGGCGCAGGCGGGGCAGCGGAGGAGGTGGAGGGGGAGATCCGTCACCCGTCGCCCCTAGTCTGTATGCGGGAGGCCAAACACGTGCTTAACAGGCCTCGACTACCCTTCCCGCTCGTGCCGCGTGACAGCACCGAGAGGGCGGCCGGGTGACGGCTGTAACGACCCTGGTGGCCGCGCCGGCGGCGGCCCTCGTCGTCTTCGCCCTCCTGCGCTCGCCGCTGCGGAGGTGGATCGTGGCCTCCCCCTGCCAGGACCGCTGGCATGCCAGCGCCACCCCCGCCCTGGGCGGGATCGGGATCGTCGTCGGCCTGGCCGCCGGAGTCGGCCTGGCCGTGGCCGCCGGGCAGGTGGACCCGGCCTGGGAGCTGGCCGGCATTCTCGGCGGGGCCGGGCTCGTGTTCGCGCTCGGGCTGGTCGACGACCTGCGTCCCCTTTCCCCGGCGGTCAAGCTCGCCGGCCAGGCGGCGGCGGGGGGGGTGGTCCTGGCCTCCGGCATCCGGGTGGAGATCGTGGACAACGGAGTCGCCGCCACCTTCCTCGGCCTCCTCTGGCTGGTGGGTATCACCAACGCCTTCAACCTGCTGGACAACATGGACGGCCTGGCCGGCACCCTGGCCATCGTGGCCGCCGCCTTCTTCGCCGTGGACGCCGTCACCGTCCACCCCGACCGGCTGCTTCTGGCCGTGTCCCTGTCCCTGGCTCTGGCCGTGGCCGGCTTTCTCCCCTTCAACTTCCGGCCTGGGCGGCCGGCGGCGGTGTTCATGGGCGACTCGGGCAGCCAGGCAGTGGGGATGACCTTGGCCGCCCTTGGGCTGGCCACGAGCTGGAAGGTGGCGGAGACGACCGTGGCCACCCTCATCCTGCCCCTGCTCGTCTTGGCCGTGCCCATCCTCGACACCGCCCTCGTCACCGCCGTGCGGCTGGTGGAGGGAAGGCCGGTGCACCAGGGGGGGCGCGACCACGCCTCCCACCGGCTGGTGCGAAGCGGCCTGTCCGAGAGGGTCACGGTGGCGCTCCTGGCCGCGATCGCCGCCGGACTGGGCGGCACCAGCCTTGCCTACTCCACCCTGGACAACGGCTGGGTGACCATGGTGGGGGTGCTCGTCACCTTTGCCCTGCTCGTCCAGCTGGGCGGCTTCCTCACCGACCTCGACCAGGGCGCCCGCCCGGCGCGCCTTGGGGCCATCCTCTTGGCGCCCCGGCGACTGGCCGAGATGGCGGTGGACTTCGCCCTCGTGTCGGCCGCCTTTACCGCCTCCTACCTCCTCTTCGTCCCCGGCAGCGGCAGCGACTACCAGAAGCACATCTTCCTCGTCTCCCTGCCCGTCCTCCTGGCCGCCCGCTACCTCGCCTTCATCCCGGCCGGCCTGTACAGCGGCGTGTGGCGGTTCGCCGGCGCCCGGGAGGCGGCGGCCGTGGTCGTTGCCGTGGTGGTGTCGGAGGCGCTGGCGGTGGGGGCGGTACTGGCCATGTTCGGCCCGTTGGGAGACTTCCCGGCCCGCATCTACGCCCTGGACGCCCTCCTCTGCGCCGCCCTCGTCGGCGCCTCCCGCTTCGCCGAGCGGGCCCTGTTCCGGGCGGTGGCCGTCCTCCGCGACCGCTCCGGCGGCAGGCGCACGCTCATCGTGGGGGCTGGCCGGGGCGGCCGCAGCCTTCTCCGGGAGCTGCGGGAGACCGCCGGCGAGCGGGTGGTCGGGTTCTTGGACGACGATCCCCGCCTCCGCGGCCGACGCATGCAAGGCGCCCCCGTGCTCGGCCGCCTGGACGAGATCGAGGGCGTCCTTCGCCGGGCCCTGCCCGATCTCGTCCTGGTCACCATCCCCGACGCTCCCCGGGAGCGGCTGGAGGCGGTGGTTCGGGGCTGCCGGGAAGCCCGCATTCCCTGCCGGTTCGTGCGCCGCCAGCTCGACCTCGATCCCCTGGTGGCCATGGGGGCGGCGGCCGAGTGACGTCGCCCCCAGCCGGGGGAGCCGGCCGCCGGTGAGCACCGCCGCCGCCCGCCGAGAGGCGGCTGCTTCCGCCATCTTCCTCCTCGCCCGCCTGTCCCAAGCCCTGCCCGTGGTGTCGGTGTTCGTGTGGCTGGCCGCCCTCTACTCCTGGCAGGCCTGGCGCCACCCCACCCCCTGGCTCTTCACCGACGAGCTGGAGCTGACCCAGCTCTCCCGGGCCATCGCCGACACCGGCGCCGCCGCCCGCCGAGGCCAGCCGTACTTCTTCCAGACCCTCTATGCCTACCTCCTCGCTCCTGCCTGGTGGGCGGGCAGCGTGGACAGCGCCTACGGGGTGGTGAAGCTCGTCGGGGTCCTCACCATGACCGCCGTCGCCTTCCCCGTCTACCTATTGGCCCGCACCCTCGTCGCCCGGCCGGCGGCCCTCTTCGCCGCCGCCGCCAGCGCCGGCACCCCCGCCCTCGCCTACGCCCCCATGGTCTTGGAGGAGCCCCTGGCCTACCCCTACGCCGCCCTCTGCTTCCTGCTCATGACCAGGGCCCTGGCCCGCCCGTCGGCGCGGTCGGTGGCGGCGGCGGCGGCCGCCTGCGCCGTTGCCTTCCTCGTGCGCAGCCAGCTTGCCATCCTCGTCGGCGTTCTCTTCCTGGCCGCCGCCATCTTCCTCCTCACCGGCCCCCGGGGAAGGCGGTGGATCTCCTCCTGGAGCTGGGGCGACTGGCTGGGAGCGCTCGTCCTCGCCAGCGGTGGCGTCGTCCTCTTCAGCGGGCTCATGGGCTACCTGTCCGATAGCTGGATCGTGGCCACCGGCCACTACCGGGGGAGGATGGTGGAGTACGGCCTGTGGGCGGCCGGAGCCCTCGCCATCGGCGTCGGCCTGCTGCCGGTGCTGGTCGCCCTGGCCGGCCTTGTCCGCCCCCGAGGCGAGGCTCCCTCCCCCGAGCTCCGGGCGTTTCGGGCGGTACTCCTGGCCGCCTGCATCGGTTTCGGCCTGTACACAGCCGTCAAGGCCTCCTACCTCTCCACCGTCTTTGCCACCCGCATCGAGGAGCGCAACCTCATCTACCTGGCCCCCCTCCTCTTCATCGCTACCGCCCTGTGGCTGGAGCGACCGCGGGTGTCCCTGCCGGCGTTGGCGGTCGCCTGTGCCCTGGGCGCCTACCTCGTCGCCACCACTCCCCTGGCCCTCGACACCGTGCCCTACGCCGACGCTCCCGGGCTCTCCATCGCCCAGATGGCCAACCGCAACCTGGCCTTGGACGAGAACGGGATCCGGATCACCCTCTCCGTGGCGCTGGCCGTCGCCGTGGGGCTGGTGACGACCGCTCGCCTCCTCGCCCGGCGGCCGGCCGCTCGGGCGGTGGCGGCGGCGGCGGCCGGCCTCGTCCTGGCCTGGAACCTGGCCGGCGAGGTATCGGCGGCCAAGTACGGGGGCGACTCGGGCCGGCTCATCCTCCGCAACTTCCCCCGCCCGCCGAGCTGGCTGGACGCCGTCACCGGCGGCCGGCCGGCCCTGTACCTGGGCCAGAAGGTGGACTCGGGGAGCGCTCTCGGCGTGTGGCTGACGGAGTTCTGGAACCGGTCCCTGCGCCGAGTGTGGAGCCTGGACGGCACCGCTCCCGGCCCGGGGCCGATTCTCACCCCCGACCTGGCGGCGGTGGACGGGCGGCTGTACCCCGACCCCCGCCTCCCCTACGTCGTGGCCGAGCGGGGCATCGAGGTAGACGGGACGATCGTCGCCCGGCCCCCCCGATCGGGGCGGTGGACCGTCTACCGTGTGCGCAGGCCTCTCCGGCTGACCCACTCCCGTACCGGCGTCTACCCCGACGGCTGGATGGGGGAGGAGAGCGCCTACAACCGGTACGCCACGCCCGGGAACCGTCCCGGCTACGTAGCCGTGGACGTATCCAGAGCCGCCTGGCGGGGACCCGACAAGCCGGGCCGGGTGACCATCTCCGTCGGCCCCCTGGTCAAGGGCCCCGACAAGCAGCCCCACCTAGGGAAGAGAACGGCGGTGCGCCGCCTGATCGTCCACAGCGGCATGGCCCGGCGGCTCCTTCTCCCCGCTCCTCCGCCCCCGTTCCGGGTGGAGGTGAGGATCGCGCCCACCTTCTCTCCCGCCGACTACCCCGGCTCCAGCGACCGGCGGCAGCTGGGCGCCCAGGTGGCGTTCACCTTCCTGACCGAGAGGCCGCGCACACGTAGCTGAACCGGAAGCGGAGCAGCAGCCTGGCCAACGGCCCCGTCCGCTCGGCGACCCGCAGAAGCGCCGCCAGCGGGAGCGGCGGCGCCAGCCGCTGGGGGTAGAAGAAGGGCCGGACGTGGAGGCGGTCGAAGCCGGCTCTCTCCAGATCGGCCCGCACCTGGTCCAGGCGGTACCGGCGCGGATCGAGGTCGAACACGAGCTTCCTGTCGGTGAAGCCGGCCACGTGTCGGAAGAAGGCCCTCAGGTCACGGGCGTAGTAGAGGGCTCGGAAGCAGGTGGTCGCCGCCACCGGCTGGGGCGGCCGGAAGTCGTTGAGGTCGGCACAGAAGAGGGAGGCCCGGTCGCCCAGGCGGGCCCGTGCCGCCTCCACCATGGGCCCGGACAGGTCGACCCCCAGGTAGCGGAGACCGCGGGCAAGGAGGGCCTCCCCCAGGCCGCCGTCGGCGCAGGCCAAGTCGAGCACCGTGTCCCCGGCCCTGAGGGCCGGGCCCAGGGAGACGACGAGATCGGCCCGGCGGGAGAGGTAGCCGGCGGCATCGGCGTAAGCCCGCTCGCTCCAGCCCCAGGCCACCGGGTCGTACTTGGCAGTGGTAGTCACCACAGGGCTCGCAGCCGCTCGGGGTGCTTGCGGAGGAAGCGGAGGATGCCGCGCCAGTGGGCAATCGTCCTCCCGGTGAGGAACCGGCGGTCGGTGACCCGGTCCCACCGGTGGCGCACCACCGCCTGGGGCACGTACCAGCGCTCCCAGCCAGCCTTGGCCGCCCGGTAGCAGAGATCGATGTCCTCCCCGTACAGGGGAAAGCCCTCGTCGAGACCGCCCAGCTCCTCCAGCATGGCCCGCCGCAGCATGAGGAAGCCTCCCAGCATCCAGTCGGCAGGGGCAGGTTGGCTGGGCCGCTCGTCCAGGAGGTAGTGGCGGCGCTGGTACCGAAGGGGGGGCAAGAGCAGGCGGAGGGGCGTGCGCCGCACCAGAGTGCCGGCCACGGTGGGGAACCGCCGTCGCGACGGCTGCCACGACCCGTCCGGGTCGAGCAGCATGGGGCCCGCTACCCCGCAGCGGGGATGGGCCTCCATGAACGCGCGCAGGGCCGCCACCGCCCCCGGCTCGGGCACGGCGTCGGGGTTGGCCACGAGGACGAGCTCGCCGCTCGTGGCGGCCACGCCGGCGTTGACGTTGGCGGCAAAGCCGCGGGGACGGGGACTCTCGATGACGCGCGCCCCGGCCGGGTCGTCGGGGGCGCTGCCGGGGACGTTGGCCACCACCACCACCTCGTCCACCTGGGGAGCGAGAAGGGGAAGGGAGCGGGCCAACTCGGCCCGGTGCCCGTGCGAGACGACCACCGCCGACACCCTCATGGCCGCCGAAGCACCGCCCGGTACACGGCCAGGGTCCGCCGCGCCGCCGCCTCCCAGGAGAAGGCCCGAGCCCGCTCCAGGCCGGCGGCGGCCAGCCGCTCCCGCTCGGCCAGGGCCCGCCGTACCCCTTCCGCCAGCCGTGCCGGCTCTACGAACACGGCTGCCTCGCCGGCCACCTCGCGCAGGGCAGGATCGGGGGCCGCTACCACCGGCGTGCCGCAGGCCATGGCCTCCAGCACGGGTAGGCCGAAGCCCTCGTAGGAGGAGGGAAAGAGGAGGCAGGAGGCGCCCCGGTACAGATCGACCAGCTCCTCCCTGGACACGTACCCCCGCACCTGGACGCCCCGGCGGGCGAGGGCGCGGGCGAGCCTGCTGTCGCGCTCCGGCCCCACCGCCACCAGGGGCAGGCCGACCTCGGCCGCCGCCTCGGCGGCGGCCAGGGGATTCTTGCGCCTCTCGATGGAGCCCACCAGCAGGAGGTAGCTTCCCCCGTCTGGGACGGGAGCGGGAGCGAAGGCGGGGTCGACGCCGTGCCGGGTCACGGTGACGCGCTCCGGGGGAATCCCGTACAGCTCCACCAGGTCGCCCTTCGTCCGCTCGGACACGGCCAGCACGTGCGCTGCCCGCCGCAGCGACCAGGGCACCATGGCCCGGAACACCATCCGCTCCCACAGGGGCATGAGGGAGGGCCGGCGCCGGAAGGAGAGGTCGTGAACGGTCACCACCGCCGGCCACGGGCAGGGCACGGGGAGAGCGTGCTGGAAGTGGACGAGCGCCGGCTCCAGCCGGGCGAGGACGCGGGGCACCGACCAGGCCATGCGCACCTCCTGGAGTCGGGCAGGCACGACCACCGCCTCCACCCCGGCTGGGACGAGGTCGGGCCGGCGGGTGAGAGCAGCTACCCGCAGCTCGCCCCCGGCCAGATGAGGTAGCCGCCGGAGGAGGTTGTCCACGTACGTCTCGTCCCCGGTGCGCTGCCGGCCGAGGACGTCGGCGTCCACGACCACGAGCGGCGTCCTCATCCCACCGCCTCCCGATACACGGCAGCCGTGGCCGCCGCCGTCCGCTGCCAGGAGAAAGCCCGAGCCCGCTCCAGGCCCAGGCGGCGGAGCTCCTGCCGGCGGGCCACCGCCTCCTCGATCCCGGCAGCGATGGACACGGGGTCGAGGGGATCCACCAGCACCGCTGCCTCCCCGGCCACCTCCTCGGTGGCGCCGCCGGCGCTCGTCACCACCGGCGTGCCGCAGGCCATGGCCTCCAGCACGGGCAGGCCGAAGCCCTCGTACAGGGAGGGGTAGGCAAGACAGAGGGCGCCTCGGTACAGGGCCGCCAGCCTGGCGTCAGACACCCGGCCGAGAAGCCTCACCCCGTCGGGAAGGGCCACCTGCCCCCAGCCGCGGGCGCCTGCCACCCACAGCTCCAATCCCAACCGAGCAGTGGCCGCGGCCAGGCGGGGTAGGTTCTTCCGCGGCTCCACCGTTCCCACCGCCAACACGTAGTCCCCCTCCGCCGCCGGCCCCTGCGGCCGGAAGCACTCGGCCACCCCGTTCGGTATCACCCGGATCCGATCCTCGTCGACGCCCAACAGCTCCACCACCTCCCGCTTGGTAAAGGCGGAGACGGCGATTACCAGCCTCGCCGCCTGCACCACCCGAGGCACGCAGTACCGGCTGTAGCGCCGGGTCCAGAGGTTGAACGTCTCCGGGTGGCGCAGGACGGCGAGATCGTGCACGGTAACCACCAGCGGTACGGGAGGAGGAGACAAGGGCCCCCGGAAGGTGGGGCAGTGCAGGAGATCGAGCTTCAGGCGCCGGCTCAAGCGAGGGAGAACGGCCGGATACCAGACGGCGTCGCGATAGACCGTGGCCGCCCGTCCCTTGCCGCCACAGCGAAGGGAGACCATCTCGACGCCGGGAAGCCTGCGCAGGTGGGAGACATGGCGCGCCGTGCCGGCCTGCGTCTGGTCGAGCGGCGACAGGTCGAGCCCGACGCGTATTGTGACGGTGCCAGGCACGGCTACAAGAGTGCGTCAGAGTAGCCTGCCAGGAGCATCCGGCCCGTCTCCAGCCAGGAGAAACGGGCGGCGTGAGCGAGGCCGCGGCGGGAGAGGTCGCTCCGCCTCGCCAGCGCCTCCTCGATGGCGGCGGCGATGGCCTGGGGGCTGGCTGGATCGGCCCGCACCGCCGCCTCGCCGCAGGCCTCGTTCAAGGACGGATGGGAGGAGCACACCACCGGCGTGCCGCAGGCCATGGCCTCGATCACTGGTAACCCGAATCCCTCGAACCGGGAGGGGTAGACGAACGCCGCCGCCCCCCGGTACAGGCGGGCAAGCTCGGCGTCGTCCACGTGGCCGAGACGCACCACCCCCGGCACGTCCAGGGGCGGTTGCTCGCCCCAGCCGGCTGCCCCGGCCAGAGCGAGGAGCAGGTCCCTTCGCCCGAGCAGCCGGTAGGCCTCGACCAAGGCGCCCAGATTCTTCCTCGGCTCCAGGGTGGCCACGCTGAGGAGGTAGGGCCGCCCCAGCTCCGCCCGCTCCCCCTCCGGCCGGAAGCGGTCGTCCACCCCGGGCAGAGCCACCCGCACCCGCTCCTCGGGCACGCCCAGGAGGTCCACCACCTCCCGCTTGGTGTAGGAGGAGTTGGCGAAGATGACGTGGCAGGTGCGGGCGGCGTGGCGGTACTTGGCCACGTGCATCCGGCGCGTCCTCGCCTGCACCCAGCCGGGGAAGCGCAGAGGGACGAGGTCGTGGATGGTGGTGGCCCGCACCCCGGCCCGCTGGGGCGGGTACATCCAGTCGGAGAAGTGGAGGACGTCGATGGGCCCCAGGAACCGCTCTACCGGCGGCCACCCCAGCCGACTCCACCCCTGCCGCCAGGCGTGGGCGAAGGGGAGGAGACGAAGCCGCAGCTCCACCGGGATGCCCTCTAGCACCCGGGGAATGGCGCCGAGCCCCCGGGGGCTGGTGGGGGCGAAGGCCACGATCTCGTGCTCCCCGGCGGCCGCCTGAGCCAGCCCTGCCAGCGACCCGCGCAGGTAGGTACCGATGCCCGAGCGGGGATGGGACAGGGGCGAGACGTCGAAGGCGATGCGCACTCCGCTAGGGGGGCGTGTAGACGAACCGGTTGAAGTGGACGCCGAGGGGGCGGGGATCGGGGTTTTGGCCGCCGGTCACAGCTCTGGGGACGAGCGTGGTGGCCGCTACGAACCGCACCGAGCACACTCCTGCCCGGGGACGTAGGGGAACACGGAGCAGCCGCGCTCCCTGGGGGGGAACCGACACCCGGGCTACCGGCCTTCCCGCCACGTAGGCCACCACCGTGTTCGCCCTCCTGTACAGAGCCGGGTCGCTCTGGAGCTCCACCGCCAGCCGGCCGCCGCCGCAGGAGAGGCGCCTGTAGACGACCGTCCGCCCCGACCAGGTGTCCTGGGGGTACAGCCCCTCCACCCGGGACAGCTGCCGCAGCGGCCCTCCCACCCGGTAGAGCACCATCCCCTTGCGGCCGTCCTCGGCCACCAGCTGGCCTTGCAGAGCCAGGCTGCCGTCGGTAAGGACGTACTCGGCCCGAGCCACCCGGCCGTCCGGGCGGCGCATGAGGCCGCTCGTGCCGTCCACCGTGAGCCGCGTCTCCGGCAGGTCGCCGGCCAGGGGAGAGCCGGTGTAGTAGAAGGAGCGCAGGCTGCGGTTGAAGAACTCGTTCTGCCAGATGGAGTAGCGGTCGGTCCTGCCCGTCCAGATGACCGCCACCCGCGCATCCGATCCCACCGCCCGATCGACCCAGTCGGGATGGGAAGCGGTAATGCCGGCGAACAGGTTCAGCTCCGAGGCTCGGCGCCACTTTCCCTCGATGGGCTTGTGGGCCAGCGCGAAGTAGGCGGTGACGAGGAGGGGGAGGAGGAGCGCATACCGGCGAGGGAGGGCCAGGAACAGGGTCCCCGCCGCCGCCGAGGCCACGACCACCACCAGCCGCACGTGGTCGAGCCCCACCCCGGAGTCGGCCAGCGACCAGAGGGGAAGGAGGGCCGGGGTGTCGGATACGGCGGGTAGCCCGATGAGCTCCCGGTAGGGGAGAAAGCCGGGTAGAGAGGCGGCAGCAGCGGCGCCGGTAGCGGCGGGGAGGAGGGGCCTTCGGCTCCCCTCCTCGCCCCAGACAAGAAGGGAGATGAAGAAGAGGGGGGCCACGTAGAACATGCTCCGCTCCTCTACCCGCAGGGCGTGCTGGGAGGCGAAGGCGGCCACCTCCAACACCAGCCAGAAGGCGAGCGCCGCTCCTCCGGCCAAAAACGCCCGCTGGTGATGGTGAAGGCGGCGGGCCCCCAGGGCCAGGGACAGGAAGGCGGCCACCGGCACCACCCCCACAGCCACGGTCAGCTCCGACCAGTGGTAGAGGAGCCACTTGGCGACGCCGGAGGCGGTGTAGCTCGACCGGCTGGCCACCTCGTAGGCCCCCAGGATCCCCGCCGGCGAGGCGCCCCGCACCGCCTGGACGACGGCGACCGAGGCGGCCGCGGCGGCGACGAGGAGGTACATCGCCCGGTACCGGCCGAGGGCCCGCCGGCCGGCCACGAGCACGGGGGCGGTGAGGATGGCCGCGACCACAGCGACAGCCTGAGCCCGCGTCAAATAGGCGAGGAGCGTGATAGCTGCCAGGAGGAGGGTGCGTCCCGGCGTGGGCTCCTCCAGCCAGGCCACGAGAGCCCAGGCGGCGAGGAGGAAGACCGGGTAGAAGGCGTTCTCGGTCATGAGGGTGCCCGTGTACAGCATGGGCGGCACCGCCACTGTCATGGCAGCGGCGGCCAGGGCGGCAGCGGGCGCCAGCACCCGGCGGGCGAGGAGGAAGGCGGGCACCGCCGCCAGGGACATCACTAGGGCGTTGATCGCCTTGGCCGCCGCGTAGGCGTCGGGAGCCGCCTGGAAGAGCGCCCACGCCGGGCTGATGAGGAGGGGGTAGACGAAGCCGTAGGCTCCCGTCTCCTGGCCGCGGATGAGGAACTGCCCCGCCTCGGCGAAGCTCTTGGCCAGGTCCGAGTAGATGAGCTCGTCGACCATGATCCAGGGGGCGGCCACGCCCCTTGCCAACAGGTAGCGGACGACGGTGGACACGCCCACAAGGGCGGTCAGCCAGCCCCACCCGGGAACCGCCCGCACCAGCGCCAGGACGCGCGCCTGGGCGCCGGCCGCCGCCTCAACCGCCAAGCCCGACCTCGCGTAGGCGGTCGGCCACCTCCCCGGCCTGGCCGTCGCCGGGGCCGATGCCGACGTCGGCCGCCGCCTCCGCCACCTCCCGGAGGACGGCCTCCCGCACCAACCCGCCGCCGGCGGCCTCCTCCAAGACGGTCGTGTACAGCTCGGCCACCTGCTCCAGGGCGTGCTCGCCCTGGGCCAGGCGGCGAGCCTCCTCCCCCAAGCGCCGGCGGGCGGCGGCGTCGGCGGCCAGGCCGTCGAGGGCCGCCGCCAGGGCCTCGGTCTCCCCCTCTCCCACCGGCACCTTGACGACCGCCCCCTCTGGGAGCTCCGAGAACCAGCCCACGTCGCTGATCACCAGAGGCTTCCCCAGAGAGAGAGCGCGCATGACGATCCCCGACGTCTCGCCCATGGTGGGCGCCCTCAGGCTGACGAGGATGTCGCAGCCGGCCATGAGCTGCCACAGCCGGGCCTCCTCCACGTACCCCTCCCGGATCGTCCCCTCGGGGGGGGTAATCCCCTCCACCCGGGCCGAGGCCCGGCCGACGACGAGCAGGCGGGCCCGGGGCCGGCCCGCCCGCAGGACCCGGAACGCCTGGTAGAGCTGAGGCAGACGCTTGGCCTCGTTCAGGTGACCGAAGCAGCCGATGACAGGCTCGCCCTCCACCGACGCCGGCTCCGTCGGCGGCTCCGGCCAGGCGGGGTGGGGGATCCGCCACACCGGCCCCCGGAAGCCCGACGCGCGCACGCCCTCCTCGGCGTAGCGGGAGTGGACGATAACCCCGGCGGCGTGACGGAGCACCTCGCCGGTGAGAGGGAAGTCCTGGGGTCGGGTCTCCCAAAGGGGCGGGATGCGGTTGTCGAGGACGCCGTGAGCGAGCAGGCGCCCCACCAGGCCGTGGCAGCGCTCCATGGCGTCGAGGTAGGCGGCGGCGTCGCCTCGGGCCAGGGTCATCCCCGCCACCAGGTGGTGCAGCACCAGCTCGTGGAGGACGACCAGCCCCGGCCGACGGGCGAGGGCGGCCACGATCCAGCCGTGGGCCTCCGGGTCGTTGCCCACGTGGTAGAGACAGACGTCGGCCCGGGGCGGCCGCCGCCAGCGGCCGGGGCGGGCCACAGCCACCTCCATCCGCTTCCGCAGGGCGGGGAGAAGGAGGGCGCTGTAGTCGGCCACCCCGGACGAGGAGGGCGGCAGAGGAGAGTAGTAGGCCACCCTCATGGCTCGAGCAGCCGCTCCACCGCCCGGTCCCAGGTGAGAGCCTCGGCGATGCGACGGCCGGCCCGGCCCAGCGCCCGTGCCTCCTCCACGTGGTCGCGCAGCCACATGCAGGCCCGGGCTAGAGCCTCGGCCCGAGGCTCGCAGACGAGGCCGGTGCGGCGGTCGCCCACCACCTCCAGCGGGCCGCCGGCGTCGCTGGTGGTGACCACCGGCTTCTCGGACAGGAACGCCTCGAAGGGCACCATCCCGAAGTCCTCGTCCACGGGGGCGTAGTAGACAGCCAGGCAGCGGGCGTACAGGTCGGCCAGCTCCTCTTTGCCCACCCGGCCGGCGAAGGTGACCCGCCCGTCCACATGCCGCCTCCGTGCCAGCTCCTCCAGCCGGCCCCGGTCGGGCCCGTCCCCGGCTACGACCGCCCGCAGGGTGGGCTCGGCGGCCAGCGCCTCCAGCAGCAGATCGACCCTCTTGGCCCGGTCGAGCCGGCCCACGGACAGGAGGAAGTCGCCGTACTCCTGGCAGCGGAAGGAAAGAGGCTGGGGTGGATGAGGTAGCACCTCGGCCTCGAGCCCGGTGGAGCGGTGGAGGCGGTCGGCCACGTTGCGGGAGGTGGCGAAAATCCGGCGAGCCTCGCCCAGGCATATTCGGTCGAGCCGCTGCACCTGCCGGCGCAGGGCCCGGTCGCGGGCAGCCTCGGAGAACTGGCCCAGGGGCGTGCGGTCGAGCTCGTAGGCCTGCCGAAATTGGTGCAGGAGCCACACCACCTTGCGCGGATGACGGGCGCAGTAGGAGGGAAACTTGGTGGCCACCACCATGTCGATGGGGCGGCCGTCGGCCTCGGTGAGGTCGGCCAGGCGCCAGAGCAGAGCCTGGGTGAGGACCCGCTCGCCCGGGTACCACTTGAAGGGGAGGGTGACGAGGTCGGCCTCGTGGCCGCGGGCGGCCAGCTCCGCCACCAGGGTGTCGGCGAAGATCTCCGCCCCGCCGCGGGAGAAGGGTACCTGGGGGAGGAGGACGGCGATTCTCACCGCCGCCTCCCAGGGGCCCGCTTCCCGACGGCCCCATCTCCCCGGGCCCTGGGAGACCCCACCTCCCCGACCCACGGCGCCAGCCTACCGCCCCAGGCCGAGCCTGGGGGTAACGGAAGAGCGCCAACACCGTGACAGCGACCGGGGGTCACGTCCAGGCAAGGACGGCGTAGTCGAGGGGGGAGAAGAGGATGTCGTTGACCCGGCGGGCGTTCTCGGCCAGGACGGGATCGTCAGGGAGGACGAGCTTCTCGGCCGGCTCGTTCAGGAACCGGGTCTCCACCCGCCGGAACCCCGCCTGCTCGGCGAGCAGAGCCAGGGTGTCGGGGACGAGGGGCTGGACGTGAGTCAGATCGGCGAAGTAGCTGCGGAGAGCGAGCGGGGACAGGGGGTTGATGGTCTCCACCACCAGCAGCCCGCCCGGCCTGAGCTTGGCCGCCGCCAGCCGGAGCAGGCGGACGAGGGTGGGCGGCGGCAGGTGCTCGACGAGCTGGGCGGAGAAGATGCCGCCCAACGACCCGTCCGCCACGCCCTCCAGGTAGGTAACGGCGTCCGCCTGCTCCACCTGCAAGCCCTCGCCTCGAGCGTAGGCGACCATGTCGGCGTCGGCGTCCACCCCCCACGCCTCGATGCCCGCCTCGCGCAGGAGCGATAGGAACTCGCCCCGGCCGCAGCCCAGGTCGACCACCGGCGCCAGCCCGCGGAAGTCGTCCACGTACACCCGCTGCCGGGCCCGCACCTCGCCGCTCGAGCCCCGCATGCGGGCCTCGAAGGCGAAGTAGTCGGGAAGGGCGGCGGCCTGGGGCTGGGCCGCCACCGTGGGGGCAGGGGGCGGCGTCTCCGCTTGCAGGCGACGCTCGAGCCGGCGGAGGCGCTCCTCCGTCTCCCCCCGCCGCCTCTCTGCCTCCTCGAGGCGGGCGGCCGCCTCGTCGCCCCGTCGGGAAAGCTCGTCCACCAGCCGCAGCACGGCGTCGTTGAACGCCCGCTGCTCAGCTGCCAGGGGCTCCACGTACCAGCGCAGGAAGGGGCGCAGCAGGCGCTTGACGGGGAGGGCGAGGGCGCCCCGCACCCCCGGTCGGCGCCGGAGGGGACGCTCGGCGGTCACGGCCCGGGCGCGCTCAGCCTCGGCCCGCCAGAAGGCGCGGGCGTCGGAGAGGGCAGCCCCGCCCCGGGCGAGCTCGTCTGCGAGCCGCTCGTAGAGAGCCGCCACATCCACCTCCTGGGGAGGCAAAACCCCTGCAGTCGAGCCCTTTTTCCCGCTACGGCCGGGCATCGGGCCATCATAGCGGCGGCCTGTTACGGGTTCGTTAGCGGCCTTGGCAGGCGCTACCCTCGCCGCATGCGGCGGATTCTCGCCCTGGCCATCATCCTCGCCTTGGCAGCGGCTGCTGCCCTCGTGCTGGGGCTGGCCGTGGGCGGCCAGGGGAGGAGCTTCCGGGGAAGCCGGCCGCCGGCGGGAATCACCCTCCCCGACTTCGTACTGCCCAGCGTGGACGGCCCTCTCGTGCGCAGCCGCGACCTCCGCGGCAAGGCGGTCGTCGTCACCTTCCTCGAGTCCAAGTGCCGGGCCGCCTGCCCCCTGGTCGCCTTCCAAGTCGCCCGCGGCCTGCGACTGCTCCCGCCGCACGACCGGGCCCGAGTGGCCGCCCTGGCCGTCTCCGTCCACCCCGGCGACGACACGCCGCCGAGCGTCCGCGCCTTCCTCCGCCGGCAGCGGGCGGAGGGCGAGATCACCTACCTCGTGGGAAGCGAGCGCCGGCTCCGCCCCGTCTGGCGTGCCTTCGGGGTGCTGTCGGCCCTGGATACCGGCGATGCCAACCTCCACTCGGTGCCGGTCAGGATCTTCGACCGGGACGGGGTGTGGGTGTCCACGCTCCACGCCGGAAGCGACCTCACCCCCGCCAACCTCCGCCACGATCTCTTCCAGGCCCTGTCCTCGTGACCGCCCTCGCCCGCGCCCGGTACGACCACGAGAGCCGGCTCGCCCGCCGGGCCGGCCTGGCCGGGATGACGGCGGAGGGGCTCATCGCCGCCGCCGCCCCTACCGTCGGCGAGGGTGTCGACAGCCGGCGGGGCGGGGACGCCTGTGCCTGCCCATGACCGGGAAGCCGGTGCGATGCGCCTTCGTCTACGCCAACCCGCGGCGGCCCCTCCTGCCCGAGATCGAGGCCGGCCGGGCCCCCGACACCCCCCTGCTCGGCCAGAATCACTTGGCCCGGCTGGGTATCGACGCCCGGGTGCACGACCCCCCGCTTGCAGGCGGGCGCCGGCCGCTTCTCGCCCGCGTCGCCTGGCAGGCGCGCGAGCTCCTGCTCCCCTGGGAGCTCGGCCACGTGGACGTGGTGTGCACGCCCCTCGCCCTCCTCTTGCCCCTCGCCGCCCGCGGGCGCGGGCGCCTACGCACCCTCGTCCTCAACATGGGCCTCTGCACCCGGCTCCGGCGGGCCTCGCCCCCGCAGCGGGCGCTCATCCGCGCCGCTCTCAAGGCGGCAGCGGGCACCGTTTGCTTCGCCGACAGCCAACGGCAGCGCCTGCTCCAGCAGACGGGCCTGCCGCCGACGCGCGTGCACGTCGTCCCCTTCGGCGTGGACGAGCGCTTCTACCCACCCACGCCGCTTCCGCCGGCGGGGTACGTACTCGCCGTCGGCCGCGACCTCGCCCGCGACTACGCCACGTTTGCTCGGGCCGTGGCGAGCCTCGGGGTGCGCGGGGTGGTCGTCGCCAGCCCCCGCAACCTGGACGGAGTGCGCCTGCCCCCTACCATCGAGGCCCGCCTGGACGTGTCGTACGGGGAGCTCCGTCGGCTCTACGGGGAGGCGGCCTGCGTCGTCGTCCCCACCCGCCGCGAGAGCTTCCCCTTCGGCGCCGACTGCTCCGGCCACACGGTAGTCCTGGAGGCGATGGCGAGCTCCCGCCCGGTCGTCGTCAGCGAGCGCTCGACCAACGCCGAGTACGTCCGCCCCGGCGAGACGGGGCTCCAGGTGCCGCCCGAGGACCCGGCGGCGCTGCGGGAGGCCATCGAGCGCCTGCTCGCCGACCGCGACCTCGCCCAGCGCCTCGCCGCCGCCGGCCGACGGGCCGTGGAGGAGCGGTTCACCACCCGGCACCTGGCCGAGCGGCTGGCGCCGCTCATCGAGGCGGCGGCGGCCGGGGAGCGAGGGAAGTGCGCGTAGGCCTCAGCCTTCTCACCCTCGTTCCCGGGGTGGTGGGAGGCTCGGAGCGGTACGCCCGCGAGCTCGCCCGGGCTCTAGCCCGGGTGGGCGAGCACGAGTACCTCGCCTTCCTCCCCTCCATCGCCCCCGACGCCGCCCACGGCCTCCCGGCGGAGGTGGTGCCCGAGTACCGGGCCTCCTTCTCCACCCTCGGCCGGCTGGCGGCCATGACCCTGGCCGCCGTCGGGGGCGGCGGCATCCGGCGGCGGCTCGCCGCCGCCCGGGTGGACGTCCTCCACTTCCCGCTGTCGGTGATGCTGCCGCGAGTGGCCGGCCTGTCGGCGGTCGCCACCATCCACGACCTCCAGCACGAGCACTTTCCCCGCTTCTTCTCCCCCGCCGAGCTTGCGTACCGCCGGGCCGCCTACGCCTGGACGGTACGGCGGTCGGCGCTCCTCATCGTCCTGTCCGAGCATACCCGGGACACCCTGGTCGAGCGCTACCGGCTCCATCCCGACCGGGTCGTGCCCATCCCCCTGGGTGTCGACCGGGCCCGCTTCTACCCCGACGGACGGCCCCGCCGCCCCTTCCTCCTCTACCCCGCCAACCGCTGGCCCCATAAGAACCACCGCCGCCTGTTCGAGGCCTTCGCCTTGCTCCGGCGACAGCGGCCGCATCTCCGCCTCGTCCTCACCGGTAGAGGCCACGACCGCCTGCCCCTGCCGCCGGGTGTCGAGTGGCGCGGCCGCGTCAGCGACGACGAGCTGGCTGATTTGTATCGGTCGGCGGCCGCCCTCGTCTTCCCCAGCCTGTACGAGGGGTTCGGCCTGCCCCCGATCGAGGCCATGGCCTGCGGTTGTCCCGTGGCCGTGGCCCGCTCTACCTCCTTGCCCGAGGTCTGCGGCGACGCCGCCGAGTACTTCGACCCCCGGTCTCCGGAGGACATGGCCGCCGCCGTCCTCCGCGCCCTGGAAGGCCGCCTAGTCGACCGCGGCCTGGCCAGGGCCGCCGCCTTCACTTGGGAGGCCTGCGCCCGCCGGCACGACCAGGTGTACCGGCACCTGGCCGGCTGACGTCAGCGGCGGAGGAAGGCCAGCCGGGCCACATCGCCGTCGGCCGCCGTCACCTCCCGGGCCAGGACCCCGAACAGGGGGCCGAGAGGGACGAGCCAGGGGAACGAGCGCACGTACACGGCGTTCCAATTGGGCTGCATCCGCACCACCTCCAGGGAGGCCAGCTCCAGGGCGGGCGCGGCGGCAGCCAGCCGCTCCAGCCGGGGCCGGTCGTACCAGCGCTGGAAGAAGAAGCGGCCGCCGACCGCTCCCTCGTGGCCGTAGGTGGGCCGACGGCGCCAGTCTTCCCGGTAGGAGCGGGCGTAAGGCACCGTTACCAGCACCCGCCCGCCCGGCTTCACCACCCGGGCCAGCTCGCGCAGGGCCTGCTCGTCCCCGGGCTCGGGGATGTGCTCGAGGACGGACACCGAGTAGGCGTGATCGAAGCTGTGGGCGGGGAAGGGAAGGCTCCGCCCGTCGGCCACAAGAAGCTCCAGGTTGGGCTCGCCCGCGGTCAGCCGACGCCAAGTGTCGATCTCCTCTGCCAGCCGGTCCACCGCTGTCACCGCCAGGCCCCGCCGAGCCAGAGCGAGGCTGAGGAGCTTGGGTCCCGCCAGGTCGAGCACCCGCGAGCCGGCCGCGGCCTGAAGGTGAGCAAGGACCCAGGGAAGCTCCAAGTACCGGCTGGGGTCGAGGGGGATGACCACCCGCACCACCGCCTCCCGCAGATAGCCCCGGCGGAGGAGATGGCGGAGCCCCAAGCCCACGCTCGTGGCATAGAGGGAGCCGAAGCCGCGCACATCTGTCACGGTGCCAGGCACCGGCCCGGAAGCGCAACACTCTGGTAAAGCCACCGTGGCGGGTACTCTTGATGACTCGATGGCTGGGCCAGGAGCCGACTCCGTCTGGACAGAGGCGGCGATCACGAGTCTGCGCAGGGAGCTGGGAGACGTGTACGCCGGCCGTACCGTGGTCGTCACCGGAGCCGATGGCTTCATGGGCTCCCACCTCACCGAGGCCCTGGTCGAGCTGGGCGCCCAGGTGATCGCCTTCGTCCGCGCCACCTCCAGCGGCGCCCTCAACAACATCGGCCACCTCCGCCACCGGCTGCGGGTGGTGTTCGCCGACCTCACCGACAAGACCTCGGTGGACCACCTCATCCGCGACCTCCTCGCCGCCACCGACCGCCCGTTCATCTTCCACCTGGCCGCTCAAGCACACGTGGGCGAGTCCTGGCACCGCCCCTACGAGACGGTCATGGCCAACGTGGTGGGCACCCTCAACCTCCTCCAGTCCATCGTCGACCACGGCCTGGAGGTGGAGAAGTTCAACACCGCCGGCACCTCCGAGGAGTACGGCAACGTCCGCGAGGCAGTGGCCCATCAGCACGACTATGACGATCAGGGAAGCGTCGTCTTCCACGAGCGCTCGCCCATCAACCCCAAGTCGGTCTACGCCACCTCCAAGGTGGCCGCCGACTTCCTGACCATGAACTACCACGACGCCTTTGGCCTACCCGGCGTCGTCACCCGCATGTTCAACAACTACGGGCCGCGGCAGAACCCGCGCTACGTCACCGGCACCATCATCACTCAGGCCCTGGAGAGGGAGCGGGTGGAGCTGGGCCAGCTGGATCCCATGCGCGACTTCTGCTTCTGCACCGACGGCGTCCGCGGCCACCTCACCGTGGCTGCGCACGGCATCCCCGGCGACGTCTACGTATACGGCCAGGGGAAGAACATCTCCATGCGCGACTGGGCCGAGCTCATCCTCCGCATCGGCGAGGAGGAAGGTTACTGGCCTCCCGGCCGCGAGATCGTGAGCGTGCCCGAGCGGTTCCGGCCGGGCGCCAGCGAGGTGATGGCGCTGCGGGTAGGCTACGACAAGCTGGCCCGGGAGACGGGCTGGAGGCCCCTCGTCTCCTGGGAGGAGGGCCTGCGCGCCACCATCGCCTGGTACGCGGCCCACCGCGACCGGTGGCTGGGCCGAGTGGACTGGCTCAAGCCAGCCGCCCCCCTGCCCTCGCCATGAGGGCCCTCGTCACCGGCGGGGCCGGCTTTCTCGGCTCCCATTTGGTGGAGCGCCTCCGAGCCCGGGGCGCCGAGGAGGTGGTGGTGCCGCGCCGGCGCGACTACGACCTCACCTCCATGGACGATGCCGCCCGACTGTGGGCCGACGCCCAGCCCGACGTCGTCTTCCACCTGGCCGCCGAGGTGGGCGGCATCGGCGCCAACCGGGCCAACCCAGGCCGCTACTGGTACGCCAACCTCATCATGGGCGCCCACGTACTGGAGCAATGTCGCCTGCACAGCACCGGCAAGCTGGTGCTGGTGGGAACCATCTGCGCCTACCCGAAGCACGCCCCCCTCCCCTTCCGGGAGGAGGACCTGTGGGCCGGCTACCCCGAGGAGACGAACGCCCCCTACGGGATCGCCAAGAGGACCCTGCTCGTGGGCGCTCAGGCCTACCGACGGCAGTACGGCGTCAACGCCATCTACCTCCTCCCCGTCAACCTGTACGGGCCCCGGGACAACTTCGACCTGGAGACCTCGCACGTCATCCCGGCCCTCGTGCGCAAGATGGTGGACGCGCAGGAGAAGGGGGAGGAGGAGATCACCCTGTGGGGAGACGGCTCCCCCACCCGGGAGTTCCTATACGTGGAGGACTGCGCCGAGGCCCTGGCCCTGGCTGCTGAGCGCTACGACGGCCCCGACCCGGTCAACTTGGGCACCGGCGAGGAGATCTCCATCGCCGAGCTCGCCCGCCTGGTCGCCGAGCTGACCGGATTTACCGGGAACATCCGCTGGGATACGAGCAAGCCCAACGGCCAGCCCCGCCGGCGGCTGGACACCTCCCGGGCCGAGGCCCTGTTCGGATTCCGGGCCCGCACCTCCCTCCGCGAGGGCTTGGCCCGCACTGTGGAGTGGTACCGGAGCACCCGCCCGGCGCCCTGACAGGCGGCGCGGCCGCCCTCGGCCGCCGGGTCGTCGGCCTCCGCAGGCGCATCCCCCTCCGCCAGCCGTGGGCTGTCCTCGCTCCCCTCCTCCTCGCCCACTGGGCGTCGCTGGCCGTGTTCGCCGCCAGCGTGCCCCGCAACGGCTGGCTCTTCTACCAGGGAGGCGACCAGATCTGGTACTGGACGGCGAGCTGGTTGCTCGCCCATGGGTGGGTGAGCCTGTCGCCGGTATCGCAGGGGTGGCCCCTCCTCCTCCTCCCCCTGGCCGCGGTGGGGGGACCGGGGTTCGTGGCCGGGCTCCCCGCCACCCTGCTCCTGCAAACCCTCGTCCTCGCCCCGCTAGCTCTGTGGGCCCTGTACGAGATGGGCGCCCGCATCGGCGGCAGGCCGGTGGGCTACGTGGCCTGTCTCCTGTGGACCTTCGGCCCTTACCTGGCGGTGCCCCTGTTTGCCGACCGCTACCACGAGAAGTACGTCCACCAGTTCCTGCCCCATCCCCTCGGCCTGACGGCCATGGCCGACTACGCCGGCACCGTGCTCCTCCTCGTCGCCGCCGCCCTCTCCCTGCGGGCCGTGGACGACCCCACCCTCCGCACCGCCTCTCTGGCCGGTCTCACCGCCGGCTTTGCCGGGCTCATCAAGCCCTCCAACCTCATCTTCCTCGGCGCCCCCCTCCTCCTCTTCGCCGCCGCCCGCCGCGGGCGCCAGCTCCTCTCCTTCGCGCTCGCCCTCGCCCCTGCCCTGGGCGCTCTCACCGTCTGGAAGTTCCAGACCCTGGGCTACGTGCCCGCCTTCCAGACTCAGCCTCAGATCCGCCTCGCCTTCGACGCCGGCGTGGTCCTCGAGCCCTACAACCGGTACATCCACATCGACTGGCGCCACCTCGACGCCAACCTACGGGGGCTGGCCGAGAACTTCTTCAGCCTGCGGGCCCTCCAGTGGCTTCCCTTTGCCGGGGCGGTGGCGGTGTGGCGCCGCTCCTTCCCCGCCGCCCTGTTCGTGTCCGCCTGGTTCTGGCCGTTTCTCCTCCTCAAAGGGTCGAACGAGCTGTCGTCGGTGGACAGCGGGTCCTTCTTCCGCTTCCTGCTGCCGGCGGTGCCGCCCCTTGTGGTCATGGCCGCCTCGCTGCTCCTGCTCGTGCCTCGGCACGGGCCCGCCCTCGCCCGTCGCCTGGCGCCGCCCCCGCCCCGGCCTCCTTCCCGCCGGGCGGTGGCCGCGTGGGCGGTGGCCCTCGGCCTTCTTCCCCTGGCGGCGGCGACCGCGGTCAGCCCCCTGCGCGACGGCGACCGCTCCCTCCGCGTAAACCAGATCGGCCTCCCCGTCGACTCCGGTCTAGGGCTGCGGGCGGAGGTGCGGGGCGGGACTGTCCGCCTCGCCTGGCAGGCTCCCCCCACCGCCGGAAGCCGGGTGTTCTACAAGGTATTCCGAGCGCAGGGCCCGACCGACTACACCTGCGGGGGAGAGATCGGGGCGGTGCAGTGCGACGTCTTCGGCGCCCCGGCGCTCGTGACCCGCCGCAGCCGGGCATCGGACCGGCCGGACACGGGCACGTGGACCTACCGCTTGGGCGTGGCCGCCAACTACCTGGACGACCCCGCCTTGGGCGACGTCTACCTCGTCAGCCCGCCGGTGACCGTGAGAGTGCCCTAGTCGGCGGCCTCGGTCCTGCTCCGGCGAAGCCGTTCCTCCAGCAGGGCCAGCCGCTGGGCGAGGATGGCGTTCTGATCGGCCAGCTTGGAGATGGCGGTGGAGTAGTCGAGGAGGACGAGGAGGATGAACAGGGTGGCCACGGCGAACAGCACCGCCGGCGGGTAGGTCTCGATGCCCACCCAGGAGGCGATGGTGTTCAGCCCGTCCCGCCACAGAGAGAGGACGAGCAGGGCGACGCCGGTGACGAGCCAGAGCAAGGCGTAGCGCTCCTTCAGGCGTCGCTTGCGGATCAGCTCCAGCACCACCAGCACCAGAAGAACCGAGGCGACGGCGCCGGCGATGGAGACGGTGAGAGGGGTCACAGCGTCTCCTCCAGGAAGACCACGTCCCGGCGGAACAGGCCCACGAACAGGGCCAGAAGCACCTTGGCCATGTAGTACACGGAGCCTACCGCCCCGATGGAGGACTGCCCGGCCGACCGCTCCCGCATGGCCACCGGCACCTCCACCCGGCGCAACCGGTGCCGGGCGACCATGACCGTGGCCTCCACCTCGGGGTAGTCGTGGGGATAGTCGCAGGCGAAGAGGGCGATGCCCCGCCTGTTCACCACCTGGAAGCCCGAGGTGGGATCGGTCACCCGCTCGCCGACGAGGAGAGACACCACCCGGGCGAGGAGGCGGATGGCCGCCCGCCGCGGTCGCGACGAGCGGTAGCCGTCGCGGCCGGCGAAGCGGGAGCCCACGGCGATATCGGCCGCTCCGCTCAGGACCGGCTCGGCCAGCCTGGCTGTATCGCCGGGATCGTGCTGGCCGTCTGCGTCCACCCGCACTACCAGCTCGAACCCGTTCTCGTGGGCGTAGCGGAACCCTGTCTGGACAGCGCCGCCGATGCCCAGGTTGAAGGGGAGGCGGATGACCCGGGCACCGGCGGCGGCCGCCACCTGGGCGGTGCGGTCGGTGGAGCCGTCGTCCACCACCAGGATCTCCATGTCCGGGTCGAAGGCCTGCAGCTCGCCGATGACGGCGGCCAGGCTTGCCTCCTCGTTGTAGGCAGGGACGAGGGCCAGCCTCCTCAGGGAAGCCAGTCGCGGATCGACGCTGCCTCCCTCGGCCTGGACGACCTCAGCCACCGGCCCCCACCACAGCCGGCGAGCGCAGGCCGATGACTTCGAGCAGCCTCCGCGCCCGCTGAACGTAGGTGTGCTCGTCCAAGGCCCGTTCCCGGGCCGCCCGTCCCAGCTCCACGGCCGCCCCCGGATCGTCCAGGAGCTCCCGGTAGGCGGCCACCGCCTCGTCGGCGCTGGTCACGACGACCACCTCCCGCCCCGGCTCCAGCCACCGTTCCAAGCCGGCGTGGGGGTTGGAGACGATCGTCGCCCCGCACATGGCCAGCTCGAACAGCCGGGCCGTGGAGGAGGCGGGGCAGGCGGCGTGGGCCCGGCGGGTGATATTGAGGTTGATCCGGGCCGCCGAGATGACCCTGGAGAAGGAGTTGAAGGGGATGTCGCCGATCTCCCGCGCCCGCCCCACGTCGCCCCGGAAGTCTCTGCCGCCGAGGACGAAATCGGCCCGGAGGAGGCGACGGCTGGGCTCGCCCACCATCGCCCGCATCCACTCCCGGCGGAACTTGTCGCCGTAGCCGTAAAAGAAGACGTCCATCTCCTTCTCCACCGCAAGCGGTCGAAAGAGCTCGGGATCGGCGCCCCAGAACACCGCCTCCGCCCGACGGGCCCCCAGCTCCCGCAGGCGCCCCAGCCCTCCCTCGGAGTTGGAGACGACGACGTCGTACTCGGACGGATCGGCTCCGTGGTAGTAGTTGAACCCCGTGTCCATGCCGCCGAACTCGGGCAGGCTCATGGGCACGTCCCCGTCGTAGAAGACCACCGGTACCGAGAAGCGCCGGCGGAGAGCGGTGGGTATGCCCCGCAGGTGGCTCATGGGTACGGTGAACACGACCACGCAGTCCACATCCCGCTCCCGGGCCAGGATCCGCTCCAGGTGTCGCTGCCACCGGGGCGTCACCCACCGCCAGACGACCTCCCGCACGAGCCGGTCGGCCACAGTGTCGGGGGGGGAGTCCTCCCGGCGCCGAAGCAGCGTGTCCCCCTTCAGCCGAGCCGCCGCGGCGCGCCCCAAGGCGAACGCCTCCCCTTCCCGGTAGCAGGGGTTGGGCTCGGTGCGCCACCACGGCGCTTCCACCGGCCGGCCTCGGTAGGGCGTGACGATGAGGTCTACCCCGACCTCGTACAGCCCCTTCCAGAGCTGCCACCACGCGGGAGTGCAACCGTACCGGAAGTCGAGGTCGACGGCGGAGGCGACCGCCACGATCTTGGGAGCGCGCCGGCTCACGGGGTCAGTATGGCGAAGGGAGACCGGGGTCCAAGCGGGGTCAGGGGTCCAAGCGGGGTCACCAAGCGGGGTCAGGTCTTGCATTAGCGCATAAGGACGGGCGGGCCGCGACATCCCCCTGCCGGGGGACGCTATGCGCTAATGCAAGACCTGACCCCATTTCTCGTGACCCCATTTCTCGGCGCAGGAGTGGAGAGGGGAAGGGCGAAGCCACTCCCGTGACCGACAGGCGGGAGTGGATTCCGGCGGTGGCGGCTCCCCCCCGGCCCTGCTCCCCCCTTCCCGGCCCTCTCTCCCCCGAGCTCGTCCTCGTCCTGCCCGCCGACGAGGCGGCGATGGCCCGGGCGGCTCTCCCCGACCGCCCCTGGCAAGCCCTCCTTCCTGCCCGCCCGTCTCAGCCCCCCCGACCGGCGCCGCCTCCGACGCCCGCGCTCGTCCTTGCGCCTCCGCCCGCGGCGGCCCCCGCCCAAGAGGAGCGCCGGCCACCGGGCCGCCGGCGCCTGCGGGCGCTCGCCTTGGCCGCAGCGCTGACTGCTGTCGTTGCCTTCCTGGTCGTTCCCGCCCTCCTCCCCCTGGCTCCCCGCCCCAGCCTGGAGGGAGAGTCAGTAGGCCCCGCGCTGGGAGAGAACAGCCGGGATGGTCTTGGCCAGAATGGAGATGTCCAGCCAAATGGACCAGTTGTCCAGGTAGTAGAAGTCCAGCCGGACGAGGTCGTCGAAGGAGAGGTCGGAGCGACCCGAGATCTGCCACAGCCCGGTCATGCCGGGGAGAACGAGATGCCGCTTCAGGTGCCAGGGCTCGAGCAACCGGTAGTCGCGCACCGGCAACGGCCGCGGCCCGACCAGGCTCATCTCCCCCCGCAGCACGTTGACCATGTTGGGGATCTCGTCCAGCGATAGGCGGCGGAGGAAGCGGCCCAGCGGCGTCACCCGGGGGTCGCGGCGGATCTTGAACAGGGCCCCCCCCGCCTCGTTGGCCGCCTCCAGCTCCCGCTGGCGCCTGGCCGCATCCACGTACATGGTGCGGAACTTGAGCATCTCGAACTCCCGCTCGTGCAGGCCGACACGGCGGTCGCGGTAGAAGACGGGGCCCGGGGAGGAGAGCTTCACCGCCGCCGCCACCGCCAGCCACAAAGGCAGGCCCCCGAGCAGGACGAGGAGCGATACCACCAAGTCGAAGCTGCGCTTGAGCAGCCAGTCGGCCCCCACCAGCACCGGCGGTCGAAGCTCGAACAGGGGCGCTCCCTGGCCGGGGACGAACTCCGCCCGCTGGGTGAGGAGCTCGGTGGTGCGCGGTGCCACCCGCACGGGCACCCCGCACCGGTGGGCCTGCTCGACCATGTCCAGGAGCTGCCGCTCCTCGAAGTCGGAGTCGGTCACGATCAGCTCGTCCACGGCGTGCTCGGCCAGGATGGTGCGCAGCTCTCCGGGACGGCCGAGCACGGGCAGGCCGATACCGACCGGGGCATCGGCCACCGCCCCCACAAACTCGTACTCGATGCCCCCGCGCCCCCAGCCAAGAGCCCGGTACAGCTGGAGCAGGTGCTCCCCTTCGCCGGCCAGAATCGCCCGCCTCCGCACTCCCAGGAGGCGGAACATCTCCCGGGTGACGGCGTCGTAGCTGGCCCGGAACAGGCCGATGAAGAGGGCGGCCAGCACCAGGGTGGTGGGGATGAGGCCGAAGGTGGAGAACCGGTGCCCGGTGCCGACACCGAAGGCGAGGGTGAGGAGGGCGACGACGAAGAGGGAGGACACCACCCGGCCGAACCCGGCCCTTCGCTCCCGGCGGGCGTACAACCCCCCCTGCCAGAAGACGAGCATGGTCACCAGGGCTACGAACGGCAGCCACTCCGCCTCGGCCTCCCAGAGGAGGCCCCACAGGATGGGGGTCTTGCCGTAGTAGACCTCCCGCGCCGCCAAGGCCAGGTACAGGGCCAAGGCCAGCCCGCACACGTCGAGCACGACGAGGGCGGTTACCGACAGCAGGCGCAGGGGCGCCCGGGCGAGCACGTAGGGCGCGCTCTGCCTGACGTCGCCGACGAACCGGCGCGGCCTCGGCTCCGCAGCGGAGGAGGTCGACGGAGCCGCCGGAGGGGCTGGCTTCGTGGCCACCGGCCGACCATGTTACTGGGCGGCAGGTCTACACTCGCCCCGTGGAGCCACTAGAGCAGCGGGAGCGGCTGGAGCGGCTGGAAGACGGGTACCGCCGGCACCATCGGGCGCACCGCCACCGCGAGTTCGTCTTCTGCGGGCCGGAGCGATCGGCTCTCTTCCGGGAGTGGGTGGGAGGGCCCGGCCTACGGGTGGTCGATCTCGGCTGCCGGTACGGGGCCCTGTCCCGAGCCTACCTGGAGGGAAACCAGGTGGTGGGCGTGGACGTGGACCGGGAGGCCCTGGCCGAGGCGGCCAGGCTGGGCCTGGAGACCGTCTGGGCCGACCTGGACGAGCCCCTGCCCTTCCCCGACGAGAGCTTCGACCGGGTGGTCATGGGGGAGGTCTTGGAGCACCTCCGCTTTCCCGCCCAGGCGGTGGCCGAGGCTCGGCGCGTACTCCGGGCGGGCGGGGCGCTGATCGGCTCGGTTCCCAACTCCTACCGTCTGAAGAGCCGGCTCCGGTTCCTGCTCGGACGCCCGCCCGAGTTCGCCGACGACCCCACCCACCTGCGTATCTTCCGGGGCGAGGACGTGCTCGCCCTGCTGGAGGGGCTCGAGCGGCCCGAGCTCCGCTACGTGGCAGGGCGCCTGGTGGCCCTATCGCCGCGTCTGTTCGCCAACGACATCGTGTTCAGGGCCTGGAAGCCACTCTGAAGGCCACCTCGGGCAGGGCCGGCAGGCGGTCGAGAGCCGTTGCCGGCCGACGCAGGCCGATGAGACGGAGAGCCGCGCCGAGAGCGCGCCGGCGGCCGCTCGCCAAAAGGTCGGTGTCGTGGAAGTAGACGTGGACGTAGGCGGGCAGCGGGCCCAGGGCGGCCCGGGCGGCCATGCCCAGGGAGTGGGTGGCGGGAAGCTCGAGCAGCCGGGCCCCGCTCGGCAGCCGCAGCCAGGCCGGCCCGGCCAGCTCCAGCCGGGGAGCCTGGGCGGGGAGGTAGGCAGGCCGGAAGGCGGTGGCGGTGCAGTCGGCGTAGCCGAGGTCGGCCACCACCTCCGCCACCGCCTCGTCCAGGTACCAGCCGCCGCCGCAGAACAGGCGCGGCCGCAGACCCCGCTCGCGAAGCCAGGCCGCCTCCCGCCGCACCCGCCGGCCGTGGCTCGGGTCTGGCGCAGGCGGCCGGGCGTGGCGGGGGGAGACGAAGTGGGTGTGGTGCCCGAGAGGACCGAGGGCAGCCAGCGTCCGTGCCCGGGCAAGCCAGCGCTCCTCGTCCTCGTGGAAGGCCGGGTCGGGCGGTCGCACCAGGGCGGCCACGCTCAGCCCCCCCGGCCGGCGCTCCATGAGCTGCCGCAGGAGCGTGAAGCAGCGGTCGTCGAGAAGCCGCTCCACGTGGCAGGAGACGAGAGCAGAGGGGACCGCGTACCGTTTGCCGTCGGTGTGCGGCATCTGCGGAGTAGTAGCACCCGACCGGGAGCCCGACCCGGCCCTGGTGGAGGCGATGGCGGCCGCCCTCGTCCACCGCGGGCCCGACGAGGGGGCGGTGGAGGTATACGGGCGCTGCGCCCTCGGCGTCCGCCGCCTGCGGGTGATCGACCTTTCCACCGGATCCCAGCCGGTGACGAGCGAGGACGGGTCGGTGGTGGCCGTCTTCAACGGCGAGATCTACACCTTCCCCGAGCTGCGGCGGGAGCTTGAGGCCCGCGGCCACCGGGTGCCGGGCACCGGAGACACGCCGGTCATCCCCCACCTGTACGAGGAGTACGGCCCCAGCTTCCCCGACCGGCTGTCGGGCATGTTCGCAGCCGCCGTGTGGGATGGGCGGCGCGAGCGCCTGGTGCTGGCCCGCGACCGGGTAGGCAAGAAGCCCCTCGTCTACACCCAGCTTCCCGACGGCAGCCTCGCCTTCGCCTCCCAGGTGAAGGCGCTCCTGCGCCTGCCCGGCGTCTCCCGCCGGCCCCACCCGGCCGCCGTGGACGCCTTCCTCGCCCTCGGCTACGTGCCCGGCGGCACCGGCATCGTCGGCATCCACAAGCTCCCTCCGGGGCATGTGCTCACGGCCGAGAAGGGCCGGGTGACGGTGGAGCGCTACGCCCGCCTCCGCCCCCTGGGCCCGCTCAGCGACCGGGAGTGGCTGGAGCTCGTGCGGGAGCGGGTGTCGGCGGCCGTGCGGCGGCGCCTGATCAGCGACGTGCCCTTGGGAGCCCTCCTCTCCGGAGGTCTGGACTCGACGGTGGTGGTGGCGGCCATGGCCCAGGCCTCTGCCCGCCCCGTGCGCACCTTCACCGTCGGCTTCGCCCACGATCGCTACGACGAGCGCGCCTACGCCCGCACGGTCGCCGACCGGTACGGCACCGAGCACGAGGAGGTGGTGGTGGAGACGGACGTGGCCGACACCCTGCCCCGCCTGGCCGCTGCCTTCGACGAGCCCCACGGCGACGACGCCGCCCTGCCCCTGTTCCTCGTCTGCCAGGCCGCCAAGCGGAGGGTGACGGTAGCCCTGACCGGGGACGGAGGCGACGAGGCCTTCTGCGGCTACGAGCGGTACCGGGCTTGCCAGCTGGCGGGACGGGCGGCCCTTCCCGGGGTGGGCGTGGCCGGTAGGGCCCTGCGCCTCCTCGGCGGCGAGCGCCGGTCGTGGCCGGCGCGGGCAGCGCGGTTCCTGGAGGCCGCCGCCGCGCCCGCCGGCGAGCGCTACGCCCAGCTCGTGGAGGTATTTCCCGCCTCCCTCCGCCGGGAGCTCCTCAGCCCGGAGTTCGTGCCCCATCCCGCCCCCACCGCCGACCTCCTCGGCCCGCCCCCGCTTCCCGGGCTGTCCGGCCTCCAGCTCCTCGACATCCACCGCTACCTCCCCGACGACCTCCTGGTCAAGGCCGATATCGCCTCCATGGCCCACTCGCTGGAGCTCCGCTCCCCCCTCCTCGATTGGGAGGTGCTGGAGGTGGGCCTGTCTCTGCCCGACTCCCTCAAGGTGCGTGGTCGCCGGGGCAAGGAGGCCCTGAGACGGGCCTTCGCCGCCGATCTCCCGCCCGAGGTGGCGGGCCGAGGCAAGACGGGCTTCGGCGTGCCCTTGGCCGACTGGTTCCGCGGCCCGCTCCGGGAGCCGGCCTTCGATCTCGTCCTCGACGGCGCCCGCCGGCGGGGCCAGCTCCGTCCCCGGGTGGTGGAGCGGCTTCTGGCTGAGCACCAGACCGGCCGGGCCGACCACGGCCACCGCCTGTGGTGCCTCCTCATGCTCGAGCTGTGGCAGCGCCTCCATCTGGAGGCGGCGGCGCCGGCGGAGGCTGCTTCTCTCGGCCGGTGAGCGGGTGAGAGTCGTCCACGTTCACCGCATGCGGGGGATCGGCGGCTCCGAGCGCCACCTCCTCGCTCTCCTCCCCGCCCTGGCCGCCCGCGGTCTGGAGGCGGGCTTCGTCGGCCTGGACGATCCCCGGGGCGACCCGGAGCCCTTCTACGCCCAGCTTCGCGCCGCCGGCATCCCCTTCCTGCGGCTCGCCTGCCCCCGCGACCTCGACCCCCTCCTTGCCCTCCGCCTCGCCCGCGCCCTCCGCTCCCTCCGCCCCCATCTCGTCCACACCCACCTCGTCCACGCCGACGTCTACGGCGCCGCCGCCCCCGGTACGCCGGTGGTATCGACCAAGCACAACCCCGACCCCTTCCGAGCGGGGCCGTTCCGGATGGTGGAGCGGCTCCTCGCCCGTCGCGCCGCCCGCCTCATCGCCATCAGCCGGGCTGTGGCCCGCTTCTACGAGGAGCAGGTGGGCGTTCCCGCCGCCAAGCTGGCGGTGGTGCACTACGGCCTCGATGCCCTGCCGCCGGCCTGGCGGCAAGAGCCCGCCCCCTTCCCGGGAGAGGGAGCCCGGCTCCTCCTCTGCGTCTCCCGGCTGGAGCCCCAGAAGGGCGTGGACACGGCCGTCCAGGCCCTGGCCCTGGTCCGCCGCAGGGAGCCTGCCGCCGTCCTCGCCGTCCTCGGCGAGGGGCCCGAGCGGCCCCGCCTGGAGCGCCTGGCGCGCCACCTCGGCCTGGACGGAGCCGTCATCCTGCCCGGCCGGGTGGGCGACGTGGCCGCCTGGTACCGGCGGGCAGAGATGCTCGTCCACCCCGCCCGGTGGGAGGGATTCGGCCTGGCCATGCTCGAGGCCATGCTGGCGGAGCGGCCGGTGGTGGCCTCCCGGGCCGGCTCCGCCCCTGAGATCGTGGCTCCCGGCCACACCGGCCTCCTCGTGCCCCCCGACGACCCGGCCGCCCTAGCCTCGGCCCTGGTCGAGCTTCTCGCCGACCGGGAGCGGGCGGCACGGTACGGGCAGGCCGGCCTGGAGCGGGCCCGACGTCTCTTCTCGGTGGAGCGGATGGTGGAGGGAACCCTGACCGTCTACCGGGCCGCCCTCGACCGACGCCGCTGAGGACTGCCGTCCCCGCCGCCGAGGGCGGCCCGGTACAGGAGCTCGGTGCGGTCGGCGCACCGATCCTCCAGGAAGCCCGACAGGGCCCGACGGCGGCCCCCCCTACCCATGGCCGCCGCCCGGTCGGGATCGGCCGCCAGCTCCACCATGGCCCGGGCCAGGGACTCGGCTGCTCCCGGCTCCACCAGCAGCCCCGTCTCGCCGTGGCGGACGAGCTCGCCCAAGCCGCCCACGGCGGCGGCGATGACCGGGCGGGCCCGCTCCATAGCCTCCAGCGCCACCATGCCGAAGCCCTCGCCCAGGGACGGCACCACCACCGCGGTGGCGGCCTCGATGGCCCGCTGGACGGGCGCCACGTAGCCGAGGAAGCGCACCGATCCGGCCAGGCCCAGCTCGCGGCAGAGGGCCCGCAGCGCCGGCTCCAAGGGACCGCGGCCGGCGATGTCGAGAGTCAGCTCCGGCACCTCCTCCCTGGCCTGCACCAGGGCCCGGAGGAGGACGATGTGGCCCTTGATGGGGATGAGCCGACCTACGCACAGAAGCCGCGGCGCTCCCTCCGGCGGGGGCGGCGGCTCGGGGCCGGGGCTGATCCCGTAGTGGACGATCTGGAAGCCGTCCTCGGCGAACCCCTCGGTGTGGGCCAAGTAGCGGGCGAGACCGCGGGAGATGGCGATGTGGAGCTGGGCCAGCCCGGCCACGCCCCGGTCGGCCAGGGCAAAGAGGCGGCCCTCCCGGAACTCGTTGAAGCCGTGCTTGGTGGAGACGCGCACCGGGATGCCGGCCAGGGCGCCGGCGATCTGCCCGTAGGCGTCGGCGTGCACCAGGTGGGTGTGGAGGATGCGCGGCCGCTGCCGGGCCAGGTAGGCCAGCAAGCGCAGGAAGGCGACGGGGTCGACGTCGCCGGCGATGGGTATCTCGTCCCAGGGAACGCCGCGGCCGGCGAGGGCGCGGGCGAACTCCCACGCCCCCGGCTCGTTCTCGTGCAGCATGAGCAGGCGGGCATCCCAGCCCCGCTCCCGCAGGCGCGGCAGCAGGGACAGGAGGTGGGCCTCCGATCCCGAGATTCCTGCCACCTTTTGGAGGTGGAGGACCTTGACGCCGTCTCCGCTCACCCTCGCGCCACCTCCAGGATACGGTCGGCCCAGCCGCCCACGGCGTGCCGCTCGGCCACCCGCAGGCGGAGAGCCCGGCCCAGGGCGTACCGCTCCTCTACGGGAAGGGCGGCCAAGGCGGAGATTCGCTCGGCCAGGTCGGCCGGGTCGTGGCGGCGGAAGCGGAGGGGAAGGGCGAGGCCGTCCAGGAGCTCGTCGAGCACGGGGTTGGAGGCGAGCACCGGCAGGCAGCTCGCGGCCGCCTCGTACACCACCTTGTCCGGCGCCCCTGCCTCCATGTTGTTGACGAGGCAGTCGACCCGGGCGAAGAGGTCGGGCACCTGGGAGCGGAGCACCGCCGGCTCCAGCCGCACCCGCCTCTCCAGGGCCAGCTCCGCCACCAGCCCCTCCAGGCGGCGCCGATGGGCCCGCTCGGCGGCGCTGAGGGCCGGCCCGTGCACCTCCAAGCGCACGTCCAGCCCCCGCCGCCAGGCCAGGGCCACCGCCCGCACCACCGTCTCCAGCCCCTTGGCCGGCGAGTAGCGGCCCAGGGCGAGGAGCCGGAAGTCGGGTCCCCGCTGGCCGCAGGGCCGACAGGGAAGCTCGGCCAGATCGATACCGTGGCCGATGGCCACCACCTTGGGCGAGGCCAGGGGTACCGACCGGCGGTCGACGCTGACGATGGCGGTGGACAGGCGCTCCGCCGCTTGGAGCAGCCGGGTGCGCTTCCAGTGGGTGAACCAGAGGAGGACGGGGACGCCCAACGGCCGGGCCAGGGGAGCGGCCAGCACGGCGTAGACGGGGCACATGTGGGCGACCACGGCCAACGGCCGAGGCCGGCGGAGGAGCTCCCGGGCCAGGGCGAGCTCGAACCGGGCGCCCCGCCCTGCCCGATGACGGGCGGCAAAGCTCAGGCTGCGGCAGTTGGCGGGAAGGGCGCCGGGCAGCACCCGGTCGGCCAGCACCACCACCTCGTCCAGACGCTCGGCCAGCGCTCGGATCTTGGGCACGGTAGCGGCCAAGGCCGGGTGGGCGGGGTCGACTTGCTGGGTGACGAAGAGGAGGCGGCCGGCCACGGGATCCGGGCTCAGAAGAAGTCGGTGTCCCCCAGCGTGAACCGCCAGGAGGCAGGGTCGGGGTCGAGAGGCTCGGCCAGCGCCCTGCCCAGGAGGTGGAGGGTGACGGGGGTGGGGAGGAAGCCGCAGGCGAGAAAGGCCCGCCTCTGGCCGGGGCCGGGCAGGGCGACGAGGACGCGGGCGCGGGCGGCCCGGGCGGCCCGGCGGAGGAGACCCGGTACCTCCCCGTCGGGGGCCACCAGATCGGCCAGCACGGCCACGGTCCGTCGGCGATGGCGCTTGGCCGGCCGCACCACCGCGTAGCCGTGGGGCGAGCGCAAGACCAGGTAGCCCCGGGGGGAGTCCAGGTACCGCCAGCGGAGGTATTGAGCGTCCCGGACCACGTGGTTGGGCCAAGAGCGGGCGGCGTCTCCCTCCACGGCCGGCTCGCCGTCTCCCTTCTCCCGGCCGCCGCCCATCACCGGCCGGGCCCACACCCTCAGCCTGCCGATCTCGGTCCAGCCCAGGGGACCGAGGAAGATGGGCGCCGTCGGCGGACTGGCGAAGGCGAGGACGCAGGCCACCCCCCGGCTCTGCGCCTCTTCCTCGTGCCTCCGCTCAAGAGCGGTGAAGATGCCCCGGCCGCGGGCCGAGGGGTCGGTGACGGCATGCACCGAGAAGGCGGCCAGCCGCTCCTGGCCGCCCAGGGACATGCGGAACAAGCTGTGGGCGGCCACCCCCACCACCCGACTGTCCAGACAGGCCACCGAGGCCAGGCTCCCGGCCGGGTTGCCGAAGAACCACCAATCGAGCTCGGCCGGCGACAGGGCCTCCTCTCCCCAGGCCTGGCGCAGGAGCCGCAGGTAGTCCTCCCGGTGCTCGGGGCGGAGGGGCGCGAGCTCGAGGGAGCTCATTTGGTCGACGTGCCCAGAGCGGCGTTGAACAGGCGCCGGGCGTGGGTCCCGGCCACCGTGTCCTTGAGGGCAATGAGGTCGCAAGCCCCGGCCAAGACCAGCTCGAACGTGCGCGCCGGGTAGGGCTCCACGTTGTAGCGGTGGAGCTGGAGGGGATCGGTGCCGGGCCCGTTGGCGCCGGAGATGGAGGTGAAGGCAAGCTCGTAGCCCGCCTGGCGGAGGAGGCTTAGGTGCACCGGCCGGTAGTGGGCCTCCGAGCCCTTGACGTAGGCGAACGCCTGCACCGGCCGTCCCAGGGCCTCCTCCAGGCGCAGCTTGGACAGGGTGATCTCCCGGGCCGCCTCATCCACCTCCAAGTCGGCCAGGGGACGGTGGCCGATGCCGTGCGACTCCACCCGCACCCCCGCCGCCTCCAGCTCGGGCAGGTCGGACCAGTCCAGGGTACTGTTGATCACGCCTCGGCGGGCCAGGTGCTCGTCGTGGGGCAGAGGACGGGATCCGCCCAGGTAGCCGATGGGAACGAACAGGACGGCCGGGTAGCCGTACCGGCGGAGGATGGGCACGGCGTTCTCCAACGTGTCCCGGTAGCCGTCGTCGAAGGTGATGAGCACCGCCCGGGGCGGCAGGGGCACCCCCTCCAGGTAGTAGGCCCGCACCTCCTCCAGGGACACCGGCCGGTAGCCGAGCTCCGCCAGCTGGGCCATCTGCTCGTCGAACAGGGACACGGGCACGGTCACCGAGTTACCGGGAAGGTCGTTGACCTTGTGGTACATGAGCACCCGCAGCGCCCGCCCGCCGTCGGCCACGGGCGCCGCCAGGCCGCCTGCCGCCTCGCCCAAGGCCCGGTAGACGCCGTTCTTGAGGAGCTGCTTCAGCGTCTCTGCCCGCACGCGCCCAGTCTACGCCCGCCCCGTGGTCACCGTCTCCACCAAGGCCAGGAGGCGGCGGGCGAACTCCTCCGGCGACACGATCCAGCGACCGGCCGAGGCTGCCGCCCCTGCCGCCAGCCGCTCGGCCAGCTCCCGGTCGCCGAGGAGGCGGATGATGGCCTCGGCCAGGGCGTCCGGGTCGCGGGCGGGGACGAGCAGCCCCTCCACCCCGTCCGACACCACGTCCGGGATCCCGCCCACCCGCGTCGCCACCACCGGCCTTCCTCGGCAGAAGGCCTCCACCAGCACCCGGCCCATGCCCTCGGAGCGGGAGGGAAGGACGAGTACCCGGGCCTCGTCCAGGGCACGGGCCACCTCCGCCGGGGCGAGCGCTGGGCTCCAGCGCACGCGGCCGGGAAGGTCGCCGGCCAGCCGCCGCACCACCCGGGCCCGGGAGCCTTTCCCCACCACGTGCAGGGTCGCCTCCGGCAGGCGGGCGGCCACCTGTCGCCAGGCCGCCGCCAGCCCGTCCACGTCCTTGTAGCGCTCGAGGACTCCCACGAACAGGGCCCGAGGGGCCTCCGGCAGAGGAAGAGGTGGTCGGTCGGTGAAGCAGGCGAAGTCCATGTAGGCGGGAAACTCGGCCGCAGGCTCCCGGCCTAGGGCGCGGACGAGGCCGCTGGTGTAGGAAGAGACGGTGCGCACGGCGTCCGCCCGGCGGAGGGCCCACAGGGCCACCCGGTCGGCCACCGGGTCGAGGAGCCGGCGGGCCACGGATCCGTACAGCCGCGTGGGCGCCCGCCAGTCGCCGTGGAGATCGAGCACCACCGGCGCCCGGGAGCGAGCAAGGGCACGGCCGAGGAGAGCCAAGGCGGTCTCGTGGGCTCCCTGCACCACCACCGCGTCGGGAGGGCGGCGGCGGAGCTCGCGGGCCACGGCCAAGGGGAGGCGCAGGTAGAAGGCAGGCCCGTCCACCGGGCCGAGGGACGGGAGGAGGGAGAGGACGTCGTCGTCGCCGCCCCGGCCGGCGGCAGCTCGGGCGATGACGCGGAGGTCGAACATGTCCCGGAGAGCGGCCAGCTTCCGCCTTCTCGCCTCGTCCACCGGCAAGGAATAGCGGTCGCGGCCGACGAGGAGAAGCCTCGGTCTCACCGCTCCACCTGCCGCTCCGCCGGCCCGCCCGTCCGGGGGGCGTCCTCCTCCTGCCCCGCCCAGCGCCGGCCGAGGAGCGCGACCCCCCCGGCCGAGCCGACCTCGAGCGGCATCCGGCAGCGGGCGCGGCCGACCACGGGTACCCGCCTCATCCTGCCGCTGCCTCGGCCAGAAGAGCCTCGATCCGGCCGTACACCCGATCGGGAGCGAGGGCGGCCACCGACGGCGCCGCCGCCGCCGCCAGCCGCCGGCGCAGCTCCGGCTCGGCGAAGAAGCGGCGCACGGCCGCCGCCAGCCCGTCCACGTCCCCTGCCGGAGCCAGGAGCCCGTTCACCCCCTCCTCCACCACCTCCGGCACTCCCCCCACCCGGGTGGCGATGACGGGGGTTCCCACCGCCAGCGACTCCACCACCGAGTGGGGGAAGTTCTCCCACGTAGAGGAGAGGAGGGTGCCGTCGGCCGCCCGAAAGAGGGCCAGCACCTGCTCCCGCGGCAGGGGGCCGAGAAACTGCACCCGCCCGTGCAGACCGAGCTCCGCCGCCCGTCGCTCCAGGGCCTGCCGCTCCGGCCCGTCGCCGGCCACGAGTAAGGACACGCCGTCCACCCGTGCTACCGCCGCCAGCGCTGTGTCCAGCCCCTTCTGGCGGCCCAGCCGGCCGGCGAAGGCAAGGAGAGGACCGTCGGCCGCCACCGCCGCCCTGGCCGTCTCCCGGCTCGGTAGCGGCGGCAGACGGGGCGCAGGGTTGGGTACCACCGCCAGCCGCTCCGGCGGTAGCCCCCAGGCGAGGGCCAGGCGGCGCAGGTAGGAGCTGGGGCAGACGACGCGGGCGGCTCGGCGGAGGGCGAAGGTGCGGGCCCAGCGGAGGGCGGCCACGGCCGCCCCGCCCGAGAAGCGCTGGAACTCGTCCATGTCGCCGGCGAACAGCCCTCGCCGCCGGGCCCGCTCGAAGGCCTCGTCGCTGGTGAGCTTCACCACCAGGGGACGGCGGGCGAGGGCGCAGCCGAGGGCCGCTCGGCCGACCATGCCGGTGGCGTAGACCACGTCCGCCGCCCGAGCGCGCCTGGCCACGAGCGCCGCCGCCGCCGCGTGCCGCACGCCCACCGCCAGCCGGCGCGACACCCACCGCACCGGGTAGGCCTCCCCCCTGGGCGGACGGTCGGCCGTGGTCACCACCTCCACCCGGTGCCCCCGCCGGGCCAGGAAGGAGGCGAGGTCGGGGGCGTGGCTGGCAGGACCACCCACGTCGGGAGGCCAGATGCCGGTGACGAGGAGCACCCTCACGGAGCAGCCGCCTCCCCTGCCTCGGACGGGACGGCGGCCAGGGGCTGGCGGCGGACGCGGGCCAGAAGCCCAGCCCACAGGGCGCAGAAGACGGCGCTCGCCGCCAGCACCCCGCCGGCCGCCCCGGTTGCCCCCCACCGGGCGCCGAGGACGACCACCAGGGGGATCATCACCGCCGACTCCACCCCGTGGGCCACCACCCGCAGGCCGGGGCGGCCGATGGACACGGGGAACGACTTGGACCAGCCCACCACGAACTGGAGGGCCGCCGCCAGGAGGATGAGCCGGGCCGCCTCGGCGGCGGGGCCGTAGCTTCCGCCGTACAGGAGGCGGACAAGCTCGGGCATGAACGCGTACACGGGGGGGACGAGGACGGCCATGACCGCTGCCGCCGCCAGGGTGTAGCGGCGGATGCCGGCGAAGACAGCCTTCCTCTCCCCCCGAGCCCAATCGCGGGTCTGCTCGGTGAGGAGGATGAGGCGGGCGGGAGCGCTGAGGGAGCCTAGACCCTGCTGGGGCGCCTGGGCGATGCGAAAGTAGCCGACCTGCACGGGCTTGGTCACGATCCCGAGGAGGAGGGGAGCGAGGGCGCCCCGCAGGGAGAGGATGCCGGTGGCCAGGCTGGATTGGACGACGAAGCGGACAACGGCCCGGCCATCCTCGCCCAAGGCCTCTGTCTGCCGGCGAGGGAAGCGGCGGAAGGCGGCCAGGGCGGCGGTGCCGAGTACGGCCGTAGCCGCCGCCTGGGCCGACACCACGCCCACCACCGCCTCCGTCACCCCGTACCCGGCCCCCACCGCCAGGCCGGTCATGCGCAGGCCCATGGAGCAGGCGAGGAGCCAGGCGCGCAGGTCGTAGCGGCCGCGGAGGATGACGGCGGCGCTGGCCACGCCTTCCGGGCTCTGGAGGAGGGGGAGAAGGGCCGCCACGAGAAAGGGCACGAGCAGGCCGGAGCCTCCGAACAGGGCATCGGCAGCCGGAGCAAGGCCGGCCAGGGCGGCGGCGGCGAGAATGCCGCCCGCCCCCTTGATCACCACCGCTCGCACGAACAGGCGGCGCAGCTTGCCCCACCGCTCCTGGGTGGCGTAGTCGAAGCCGTACTTGACGAGGGCCTCCTCGGCGGTGAGGTCGAGCAGGCTCTGGAAGAAGCCGGTGGCCACGAGCACCACCGAGAAGAGGCCGAAGGCCTCCGGGCCGAGCTGACGCGCCGCCAGGAGCGTCCCTACAAACCCGAACCCGACCGAGAGGTAGATCCCCGCCGCGGTCGCCGAGCGGCGCCAGAGAAGCGGCAAGCGCATCGACCCGGCCAGTATAGAGACGGTCCCCGTTCCCGCCGCCGAAGCCGCCCTGGCGCCCCCAGCGAGGGCGTACCGTTCAGCCGTGCGCCTCCTCCGCCCCCTCGCCCGCCATCCCTATCTCCTGGTGGCGGCGGCGTCCGCCCTCCCCCGTCTGGCCGCCCTTCTGTACGAGCGCGGCCGCATCCTGGAGAGCTTCACCGACAAGAGCGACGACTTCGCCCGCACCTTCGTCGAGAGCGGAACGTACGGCTTCATCCCCGGCGTCCCCTCCGCCTACACCCAGCCCCTGTACGGCTTCTTCCTCGTTCCCCTCTACGCCGTGGTCGGACGGGGCTGGGCGGCGGTGGGGCTCGCCCAGATAGCGGTGGCGGTGGCCACCGCCTGGCTCGTGTACGAGATCGGCCGACGCGTCTTGTCCAGGCGGGCCGGCCTGGCGGCGGCGCTCCTCGCCACCCTGCATCCCTACCTCGTCTGGCACGACGTCCACCTGAACCGGGAGATCGTCGACGGCCTGCTGGCGGCCGCGCTCGTCCTCGGCGCGTTGGTGGTGGAGGAGCGCCCGACGCCGGTCCGGGCCGCCGCCCTCGGGGCGGTGTCCGGGCTGGCGGTCCTGGGCAATGCCCGCCTGGCTTTCCTCCTGCCGGTGGTGGTGGGGTGGCTCATCGTCCGCCGGGGGTGGTCGCGGCGCCTGGCCTGGGTAGCCCTGGCTGCCGTCGCCGCCGCCGCCCTGGTGGTGTCCCCGTGGCTCATCCGCAACCGCATGTCGGTGGGCTGCCTCGCCCTCACCACCGATGCCCGCGCCCTGTGGAAGGCAAACACCGTCCACACCTACCGGGTACTGGCCCAAGGAGGCTGGATCGACGATGTACCCGACTTCCCCGGGGCGCCCCCTACCCCCGAGATGGCAGGCGCCCTCTACCGTCAGACCGGCCGCCTGGTGGCGGTGGATGAGTGTCGGCAGATGCGGCTGTACCAAGACCGGGTCGTCGCCTTCTGGCGCCGGCATCCCGGCCACAAGCTGCGCCTGGCTGGGCAGGCGGCGGCCATGCTCTGGCAACCGACGGTGCACGAGACGCAGGGCCGACCGGGGGCGGGCACCTGGCTCGACCAGGCCCGCCGCCTAGTCGAGCCCTCGTTCATGGCCTCCCTGTACGCCCTGGCTGCCGCCGGCCTGGTCGTGGCCGGGCGGAGGTTTCTCGGCCTCGCTCTCCTCCTCCTCGCCTACCAGACGGCGGCGGCCGTGGTGTTCGCCGGGGCCACCCGCTACCGGGTGCCCTGGGACTTCCTGATCGCGGTCATGGCCGCCGCCGGCCTCCAAGCGGTCGCCCGCCTGGCCGGCGAGCTGGGGAGGGGCGGGCTGCGCCGAGCCGCCGCCCGACGGCCCGCCGGTCCGCCCCCGTAGGGACGGCCAGTATAGTGGCGGCCCCGATGGCCCGACCCGCCGGCACCCTGGGCCTGCTCCTGCCAGCCGATTCTCGGGGAGGGCGGCCAGCCCTCCCCGCCTTCCTCCTCGCCTTTCTCCTCCCCCTCGTCTTCCTCCATGTCCGCTACCAGCCGTCCCTCGAGATCGAGGCCGGGTCGACGGTGGTGGGGATCCAGCTCGCCGACCTGGCCGTGCTGGCCGCGGTGGCGGCCGGCGCCCTGGCCGGACTCCGCCTGGGCTTCCGGCCCCTGCGCGCCGCCCTGCCTGTGTGGGCGACGGCGGGGGCGCTCCTCCTCCTCATCGGCGCCGCCACCCTCCATCCCCTCCTGTGGCGACAGGGATACGCCTTCTCCTCCCACCTCGTCAGCGCTCTCAAGCTCGGCGAGTACGCCCTCCTCGCCCCCGCTCTCGCCCTGCTCCTGCGCGACGCCAGGACCCTTCGCCTCCTCGCCTCCACCCTCGTTGCCTGGGCCGCCGCCGCCGCCGGGTTCGGCCTGCTCCAGTTCCTGGGGCTGGCAGGCACCTTTGACGGCTCCGGCCCAGGCCGGCGCCAGCCCTCCTTCCTCGGCATCCACGACTTCGCCGCCCTTTCCGGCGCCTCCCTGGCTCTGGCCCTGGCCGTGCTCACCTTGGGCCCCGGCCGCAGGGGAGACCGGCGTCTCGCCTGGCTGGCCGGAGCCAGCGGCCTCGTCGGCCTCGTCCTGTCGGCGGCCGTGGCCGCCCTGGTCGGCCTCGGCCTGGCGGCAGCGGCGGCCCTGGCCGTGGCCCGCCTGCGGGGCGCCCTCACTGCCGCCCGGACGGCGGCCACGGTGGCGGTGGTGGGCGTGGCCGCCGCCGGCGTCCTGCTCATGCGGGCCGGCGACATCACCGACTTCGCCCGCTTCCTCGGCCTCGGCCGGCAGGAGGAGACGACCGTGCAGACGTACACCCAGCGCACCCTCCTCGCCTACATCGGCCTCCGCATCTTCCTCGACCACCCGGCCACCGGCGTCGGCTGGCAGGGCTCGGGCGAGCCCCACAGCTTCCAGCCCTACCTGGCCGACGCCCGCCGGAGGTTTCCCCACGCCCCTCCGCTGGCCTTCCCCTCCCCCGCCCACCCCTGGGGCGTCCAGAACGCCTACGTCCAGGCTCTGGCCGACATGGGCGTGCCCGGTCTCGCCCTCCTCGTCGCCTTCTTCGCCTCGGTGGCGGTGGTCGGGCTGGGAGCCGCCCGCCGCGCCCCGCCCGCCCTAGCCGTGCCCGCCCTGGCGGCAACCGGCTGGCTCCTGGTGGCGGCGGGAGCCTGGAACGGGCTCGGCTTGGTAGCCGGCATCCCCCTGGACGCCCTCACCTGGACCGCCACCGGCGCCGTGGCCGCCGTGGCCGCTCAGACCGGACGTGGCCGCCCCTGAGCGCTGGCCGGGAGAGGAGCACCGCCGGCCCCGGCGAAGCTCGGTCACCTACCCTGTCCGCTCCGCCCTCTCCGCCTGGCTGGCCGGGGAGGCTGGCCGCGCCGCCGCCGACCTCGGTCGCTACCGCGTCCTCGACGTGGGCTGCGGGATCAAGCCCTACTACCCTTTCTTCCGGCCCTATGCCAGCGAGTACGTGGGGGTGGACGTGGACAATCCGGCCGCCGACCTATCGGGGTCGGTGGAGGCGCTGCCGGTGGAGGACGCCTCCTTCCACTTGGTCGTCTGCACCCAAGTCCTGGAGCACGCCTCCGACCCCGACCGAGCCGTGCAGGAGCTGTGGCGGGTGACGGCCCCGGGAGGACGGGTGCTCGCCTCCACCCACGGCGTCCAGGTCTACCACCCTGCCCCCGGGGACTACTGGCGCTTCACCCACGCCGGCCTCGAGCTCCTCTTCCGCCGCAACGGGGAGTGGCGCTCGCTGGCGGTGCAGCCGGTGGGCGGGGCGGCCACCTGCCTGGCCGCTCTCACCGCCGTCTACGCCGACCTTTTCTGGCGGCGGGCGCGCCTGCCCGTCCTGGCCCGGGCGTCGGTGCTTTCCCTCAACCTCCTCGGCCCCGCCCTCGACCGCCTCGTCCCCGCCCTTCGCCGGCCGGGACCGGGCTCCCTCTTCCTCAACTACCACTTGGTGGCGGACAAGGCCGATGGGTAGGCGCGTCCTCGTCACCGGCGGAGCCGGCTTCATCGGCTCTCACCTGGTGCGGGCCCTGCTCGAGCGGGGGGACGAGGTGCGCATCCTGGACAACTTCTCCACCGGCAACCGGGCCAACCTGGACGGCCTGGACGGGGAGGTGGAGGTGATCGAGGGCGAGCTACGGAGCTACGAGCGGGTGCACCACGCCGTGCGGGGCTGCGAGCTCGTCTTCCACCAAGGGGCGCTGCCCTCGGTGCCCCGGTCGGTGCAGGATCCCCTCACCACCCACGCCGTCAACGTGGAGGGCACCCTGAATGTGCTCTTGGCCGCCCGGGACGAGGGGGTACGGCGGGTGGTGTTCGCCTCCTCCTCGTCGGTGTACGGAGACCAGGACTCCCTGCCCCTGACCGAGCAGGCCCGGCCCGACCCCATCTCCCCCTACGGGGTAGCCAAGCTGGCCGCCGAGCAGTTCTGCATCAGCTTCAGCCGCGTCTACCCCCTGGAGACCGTGGCTTTGCGCTACTTCAACGTGTTCGGCCCCCGCCAGGACCCCCGCTCCCAGTACGCGGCGGTGGTGCCCCGCTTCATCACCGAGCTGGCGGCCGGGCGGCCGGTGCCCGTGTACGGGGACGGGGAGCAGCGGCGCGACTTCACCTACGTGGCCAACGTGGTCGAGGCCAACCTCCTCGCCGCCGACGCCCCCGCCGGCAACGGGGCCGTCCTCAACGTGGCCGCCGGCCGGGCGGTGAGCGTCAACGAGCTGGCCGAGACGGTGGCCGCCACCCTCGGCTGCCCCCTCCGCCGCCGCCACCTGCCGCCCCGCCCGGGGGAGGTGCGCTCCTCCTGGGCCGACATCAGCGCTGCTCGCCGGCTCCTCGGCTGGGAGCCGCGGGTGAGCTTGGAGGAGGGCCTGCGGCTGACCGTGGACACCCTTGTCGGCGGCTGACCCCGTCCGTGTCCTGCGGGTCATCGCCCGCCTCAACATGGGCGGGCCGGCCCTGCACGTAGCCTACCTGTCGGCCGGCCTCCGCCACCGCGGCTACGAGACGACCCTGGTGGCAGGCAGCCTGGCCAGGGGCGAGGGATCCATGTCCTACGTGGCCGAGGAGCTGGGCGTGGCCGTCCTCGCCCTGCCCGAGCTCTCGCGGGAGATCTCCCTCCTCCGCGACCTCCGGGCCGCCCTCCGCCTGGCCGGGCTCATGCGGAAGCTCCGGCCCCACATCCTCCACACCCACACCGCCAAGGCGGGAGCGGTGGGCCGCATCGCAGCCCTCCTGGCCGGTCGGGCCCGCCCTCCCATCATCGTGCACACCTTCCACGGCCATGTCCTCCGCGGCTACTTCGACCCCGTCCGCACCGCCCTCTTCCGCCTCCTGGAGCGCCGGCTGGCCGGGCTGACCACCGCCCTCGTGGCCGTCAGCCCCGAGGTACGGGACGACCTGGTGGCCCTGGGCGTGGCCCCGTCGGAGCGGTTCCACGTCATCCGCCTCGGCATCGAGCTCGAGCAGCGGGTGGGCGACGCCCGCGACGGGCGGGCCCAGGCCCGGCGCATGCTCGGTATCCCCGCCCACCGGTTCACGGTGGGGTGGATCGGCCGGATGACCGCCGTCAAGCGCACCGACGACGTCCTGGTTGCCTTCCGGCGCCTTCTCGACCGCGGGACCGACGCCTGCCTGTGTCTGGTCGGAGACGGGCCCGACCGGGAGCGGGTGGAGCGGCAGGCGGCGGAGCTCGGCATCATCCGCCGCTGCCTGTTCCTGGGCTACCAGGACACGGTAGCTCCCTTCTACGCCGCCTTCGACGCCCTCCTCCTCCCCTCCGGCAACGAGGGGACGCCGGTGAGCGCCATCGAGGCCCTGGCCGCGGCCAGGCCGGTGGTGGCGACCAGGGTCGGCGGGGTGCCGGACGTGGTGCGGGACGGGGAGGACGGCTTCCTGGTCGAGCCCGGCGACGTGGACGCTCTCGCCGACCGGCTGGCCCTCCTGGCCCGAGCGCCCGACCTCAGGCGGCGCATGGGGGAGGCAGGACAAGTCCGCGTCCGCTCCCGCTACGCCGTGGAGCGGATGCTGGACGACACCGATCGCCTGTACCGGGCCCTGCTCGCGGGCAGAGGCCTGGCTCCCCCCTCCCCCTGACCGGTCACCGGGGCAGGCGGCGGAAGGCGGCGAAGGCCGGCTTCCTGCGGCCGTCGGCGGTCATCAACCCCGACTGCCAGCCGGACAGGTGGGGCTCGTCCCGGAGCAGGAACCAGAGCATCATGTCGATTTGGGGATGGGCGCGGGCCATGGCGAAGGCCTGGGTCAGGTAGGCCGCCTGCTTCTGCCAGGAGACGCCGAACAGGGGGTCGGGGGGGTTCGTCTGGTAGCCGTACTCGGTGATCCACAGCCGGCGGGGGCCGTACAGGCGGTTGAGGGCGTCCAGGAGGAGGTCGATGTTGGCCAAGGTCACCGCCGCCTGCTCCGGCTTCACGTCGGCGCGGGGGCGGGTGGTGGGGGTCTCCTTGGGATAGGTGTAGTAGGGGTGGTGGGCGTAGGCGTCGAACCGGCGGAGCCCGGCCTTCTTGAGGGCGGCCAAGAACGCGATGGGAGCCACCGACGGCCGGGCGCCGGCCGGGTTATTGTTTCCGCGGGGAGCGGTGACCCCGCAGGCCACCTGCTCCTCCCGCAGCAGGGTGGCGTGGACGCCGGCGTAGACCGCCTGGCAGATGCGGGCGTAGTCGCGGGCGCTCTGCATCACCCACCGGCCCCCTTGCCGCCGGTACTGGGGAGCCAAGAACACGGGGTTGTTGGGCTCGTTCCAGGCGGTCCAGCGCACCACCTTGGGCAGGGGGTTTCCCGCCCCGTCGGTCCAGGTGCCGCTGTAGCGGGTGGCGGCGGCGAAGGCGAACTTCCGGAGCTCCTGGAACGAGGTGGGGGCCCGGTTGAGGCCGCGGCCTCCGTTGGCCCAGGCGGGGGTGCCGAAGATGGTCAAGACCACCTGGATACCGAACCGCTCGGCGTAGCGCAGGGTGCGGTCGTAGGCGTCCCAGTCGTAGGCGGGATCGTTGGGATCGGCGCCGTTGAACGGACGCCGCTTGGCCACGCCGAACCTCCCGCCCCAGTAGAGGTTGAGGCGCAGCACCTGCACCCTGAGCGAGCGGAGCAGGGGAAAGGAGGACTCCGGGCTCCCGTACAGGGTCTGGGGCTCGTCGTAGATGCCGACCAGCATCCCCGGCGCCGCGGCGGCGGGTCCCGCTCCCAGCCCCAGGCAGGCGGCCACGGCCGCCGCCGCCCACGCCGACCGTCTAGGCACCTACCGTTTCCGGCCGCGGCCGCAGCGCCTCGAGCAGGCGCCTCAGCCCCTCCTCCAACCCGATGCGAGGCTCCCAGCCGAGGAGCTGGCGGGCACGGGTGATGTCGGGCTGGCGCACCTGGGGATCATCCACGGGCAGAGCCTCGAAGACGATCTCGCTCGCCGACCCCGTCACCCTGAGCACCGTCTCCGCCAGCTCGAGGATGCTGTACTCGCTGGGGTTGCCGAGGTTGACGGGCAGGTGCTCGCCGCTCTCGGCCAGCAGGTAGAGGCCCTCCACCATGTCGTCCACGTAGCAGAAGCTGCGGGTCTGGGAGCCGTCTCCGAACACGGTCAGGGGCTCCCCGGCCAGGGCCTGGCGCATGAAGGTGGGGATGGCCCGCCCGTCGTGCGGCCGCATGCGGGGTCCGTAGGTGTTGAAGATGCGGGCGATGCAGGTGTCCACCCCCTGCTGGCGGTGGTAGGCCATGGTCAAGGCCTCCGCGTAGCGCTTGGCCTCGTCGTACACCCCCCGCGGGCCGATGGGGTTGACGTTGCCCCAGTAGCTCTCCGGCTGGGGGTGCACCTGGGGATCGCCGTAGACCTCGCTGGTGGAGGCGAGCAGGAAGCGGGCCCGCTTGACCTTGGCCAGGCCGAGGGCGTTGTGGGTGCCGTAGGAGCCGACCTTGAGGGTGTGGAGGGGCAGCCGCAGGTAGTCGATGGGGCTGGCCGGGCTGGCCAGGTGGAAGACCACGTCCACCGGCTCGTCCACGGTGATGCGCTCGGTCACGTCCTGGTGCAAGAACACGAACTCGGGCGAGCGCAGGTGCTCGATGTTGGCCAGGGAGGCCGTCTCCAGGTTGTCCACGCAGATGACCCGGTAGCCGCGGGCGAGGAGGTACTCGCAGAGGTGAGAGCCGAGGAAGCCGGCCCCCCCGGTAACGACGGCCGTGCTCACTGGCCGGACATGCTACCCGGCCGGGCCCAAGGCTCCCGCCGGAGTCGCTCCGTCAGCGCAGGTCCTTGTTGCGCTCCATGTCGAACCACATGGCAAACAGGGTGAGCTGGGAGCCGAAGACGAGGAGTAAGGCCACCAGCACCACCGTGGCGGCGGGAATCTCGTTGCCGAGAGCCCGGAGCACGATCTCTGCCACCCCCAGGCCCAGGCCGATCAGGAAGAGCGCCACCCCCAGGACGTAGAAGAAGACGAGGGGGTGGAAGTCCCGGATCACGTACTTCTGCCACAGGCGCCAGAGGAAGGCCTTGACGAGCAGCCAGGAGATGGTCGGCACCACCCGCGGGTAGCGGATGCCCGACCGCTCTCCCACCCCGTACACGGGACGGGAGGGCACATCGCGCACCCGGGCATCGATGACGTTCAGATGCACCAGCATGTGGTTGGGAAAGCCGTAGCGGGGGTAGAGGCGGTCGAGATCGAGGCGCTCCAGAGCCGACCGGGAGAGGGCGGTGTAGCCCGACTGGGAGTCGGCCACGTGCCAGTAGCCGGAGGCGATCTTGGTCAGGAGCGACAGGGTGGCGTTCCCCAAGTAGCGAGCCCGCGGCATGAGCGACCAGGCCTCCCCGGTGACGAGACGGTTGGCCTTGGCGTACTCCACCTCCCCCCGGGCCACCGGCTCCACCAGCGATCGCAGGTCGGCCGGGTCCATCTGGTTGTCGGCGGCCATGACGCAGACGACGTCCATGCCGTCGGCCAAGGCCTGCTTGTAGCCGCTGACGATGGCCGCCCCCACTCCCCGATTCTTCTCGTGCACGACCAGCTCCACTCGGGGGTCCGAGGCTCGGGCCCGGCGGGCGCGGTCGGCGGTGGCGTCGTGGGAGCCGTCGTCCACCACGTACACGCGGTCGACGAAGGCCGGGATACCGGCCAGAGTCACCGGCAGCAGCCGCTCCTCGTCGTAGGCCGGCACCACCACCGCCACCGTCCTGCCCTCGACCACGGCCGGGAGACTAGGCCCGGCGGACGCGCACCCGGGCGACGAGGGGCTCCCAGACGAAGGCTGCCAACATGCCCACCAAGAAGCCGATGACGCCGCCCACGATCATGCTCGAGCGGCGGCTGGGCGGCTCGGCCCGAGTGACGGTGGCCGGCTCCACCACCCGCGCCCGCTCCACCTGCTTGGCCAAGGCGATGAGATCGCCCAGGGTGAGCAGGGTGTCCTCGAGGTTGGCCTGCCTTTGCTCGTTGAACTGGAGTGTGTTGTTGATGTTGGCCAGGAGGAGCAACTTCTCGGTGGCCGGGAGGGCGCGGTTGGCGATCAGAGCCTGCTGTTGGGCACGGGCGTTCTCCAGCTCGGCGTTGACGGTGTCGAGCTCCCGCTCGGCCCGAGCCTGCCGCGCCCGGTAGGTACGCAGCTTCTGGTCGACGTAGGCCGAGAAGTCGCGGGCGACGAGCTTGGCCAGGGCGTTGGCGGCGGCCGCGGCCTTAGCCCGAGGCAGGTTGCGGACGGTGATCTCGGCCAGCGGCGCCACCCTCTCGAACCGCCCCTGGGTCAGCCCGGCGATGGGCTTGGTGGAGATGGAGGCTCGCAGCCGGGCCGGCCGCACGCCCAGCCGGGCGGCCAGCGTCCGCACCGTGGACTCGGCGAACACGAGCTGGCCGGCGAAGCCGAACCGAGAGGGCAGGCTGAGGATCTGGCTTGTCCCTCCCGGGGCGTAGGGCTGACCCAGGTAGACGACCGCCCTTGCTTCCCAGGGTCGGCTGGCCCCGATGAGGGTGGCGAAGCCGGCGAAGACGCCCACCACCAGCCCGGCGGCGGGAAGCCACCAGTAGCGGAGGAGGGTACGCCAGTAGCGAGCGAGATCCACCTCGTCTGCCTGCACGTCGGGCGCCAGCGGGCGGGACTCGGGATCGGGCGTCATCCGGCGCCGACTCTAGCCGAAGCCCACCGCCACTGGGCCGCCAGGCCCTCCTCCAGGGACACCGTCGGCGCCCAGCCCAGCTCCCGGCGGATGCGGCTCGTGTCGGCCGAGGTGCGGCGCACGTCGCCCGGCGCCGGCGGAAGGAGACGCACCTCGACCGCCCGGCCCGACACCCGCTCGGCGGCGGCGATGGCCTGGCGCAGGGTGGCCTCCGCCCCCCCGCCCACGTTGTACACCGCCCCCGCCGGCGCCCGCTCCATGGCCGCCACCGTGGCGGCCACGGCGTCGGCCACGTAGGTGAAGCTGCGCGACTGGTCGCCGTCGCCGTACACCTCGAACGGCCTCCCCTCCGCCAGGGCCGTAAGCAGGCGGGCGAAGGCCATGTCGGGCCGCTGGCGGGGCCCGAACACGGTGAAGTAGCGCAGGCACACCCAATCCAGCCCCCGCCCGTCGGCGTAGGCGGCCAGCAGGTGCTCGCAGGCGAGCTTGGTGACGCCGTAGGGAGAGACAGGCCGGGGCGGGGCATCCTCGGGGGTGGGGTGGCGCTCGGCGCGCCCGTACACGGACGAGGAGGAGGCAAAAAGGAGGCGGACTCGGGCGGCCGCCGCCGCCTCGGCCACCCGCTGGGTGGCGACCAGGTTGTGCCGCACATACAGGGGGAAATCGGGGCCGAAGCTCCCCCGCACCCCCGGCTGGCCGGCCAGGTGGAAGACCCCATCCACCCCGTCCAGATCGAGGTCCTCCTCGGCCAGATCGAGGCGGAGGAGGGGAAGGCCGCGGGCGTTCTCCTCCTTCACGGCCGGGTCGTAGTAGCCGGTGAGACAGTCCACGGCCACCACCTCGTGGCCGGCGGCGACGAGAGCCTCGGCCAGGTGGGAGCCGATGAAGCCCGCCGCCCCTGTGACGACGTAGCGCACCGGGAACCCGGCTAGGGGTCGTCCCGGTCGCCGGCCACCGGTTGGGGTAGCTTCTCGGCGAACGGCTGAAGCTCCCCCTCCTCCCCGGGCACCAGGCTGAGGTGGGAGAAGAAGCGGGTCATGACGATCCCCTCCCGGAAGCGGCCCAGTTGGGGCCGCGGCCGCTCGCCCTCGGCCAGGGCCAGCGCCAGCTCCGGGTAGCGGCTGCCGGCCGCCCGGGGCAGCGGGAACGCTCCCCCGAAGCGGGGGTTGACGTCGGTCACGGGCAGGCTGCCGTCCGGCTCGCGGAAGCACTGGATGTTGGCCGGGCCGACGATGCCCACCGTCTCCGCCACCCGCCGCCCGTGGTCGATGAGCTCCCAGTCCTTGACGGTCATGCCCTTGATGGACTCGCCTCCCTTCGACTGGATCATGGTGCGGGGGATGGCGTTGAGGCAGCGGCGATCGAGGTCGCAGAAGACGTCGATGGAGAACTCCTCCCCCAGGCACAGCTCCTGGACGAAGGAGTCCACCGGGGTGCGGCCGAGGTAGAAGGCGAGGGCCTCGGGGTCGTCGGCCCGGTAGATGTGGCGCGAGCCGAAGCCCCGTCGGGCCTTGACGAGCAACGGGTAGCGGGCGTCCGAGGGCACCTGCCCGGGAAGCCAGCTCCTCGGGCTGGCGATGCCGTGCTCCAGGAAGAAGAGGTGAGCCTGGTACTTGTCCTGGACCCGCTCGCACACCTCGGCGGCGGGGAGGAGGACGAGGGCAGGCTCGAGGGCCTCCCGGGAGCGGGCGAGGACCACTTGGTCGAGGTCGGCCAGGGGGACGATGAGCCGGACGTCGTGCTCGGCCACGAGCTCGGCCAGGGCGGGGATGTAGGCGGGGTCGTCGATGCGGGGGACGAGGGCCCGGTAGTCGGCGTGGTAGAGGGCGGGGGCGAGGGGGTCTGCGTCCACCGCCACCGTCGTCGCCCCGGCCCGGGCGAACTCGGTGACGATGTCCACCCGCTGCCCGGCACAGGTAAAGAGGACGGTGGTCACGGCGGAAGAGCGTATCGGCTGCCGGGGGCGGGGCGCCCGCTTCTCCCGCCTCGCTCCACCCGCCTATCGGGGAACCTGGCCGGCGGCTCCTCGGCCCTCGCCTGTCCGAGGATTCCTGCGTTGCAACCGCTCCATGAGACCTTCCAGAGACACGAACTCGACCACGAGGTCGCCGTGCCGCTGCCGCCACGGACGGACGACATCGGCGGCCACTACCAGGTTGTCGCCCTGCCCATGCCGCTTGCGGAAGGCGCGGAGGCCGGCCGGCTGGAACCCGTCTGCCTTCCACTTGCACTCCACGGCGATGGGAGCGGCGCCGGCCGGGGCGATGACGAAGTCCACCTCGTGGCCGCGCTTGTCTCGCCAGTAGAGGATGCGTCGTGTTTGCAGACGTCCGTGCAGCTCGTTGAGCACGTAGTGCTCCCACAGCTCTCCCAGATCGCCCTCCCGAAGCTCATCCCATCCGCGAGCTTGGGCCACGAATCCGGTGTCGAGACCGTACACCTTGGGCGCGGCCACGATCTCGGTGGCTGCCCGCTGCGAGTAGGGCCGGATGCGATGAGCGACAAGGGTGGCCTCGAGAACGGCCAGGTAGTTTCGCACCGTGGTATGGCTCACCCCACAGTCGCGGGCGTAGCGGCTGGCTTGGAAGATGCCGCCGCTCTCGGCTAGGACAAGCTCGGTGAGCTGGAGGAAGGAGTCCCGCCTGCCCAGGCGGAAGAGCTCTTGGAGATCCTTGGCCCAGTAGGCGTCGATCCAGTCCTGGAAGTCCCGCTCCATGGGAGTCTCTGCCAAGAAGAAGGGGGGAAGACCACCGCGCTGCAACCGCCTCTTCAGGTCGCCGCTCTCGAAGGCGGGAAGATCGACACTGATCATGGGGGTGAGCCATACCTGCTCCCGGCGGCCGACCAGGGTATCCCCGAACTTGGCCGAGGCGGCCAGCAGGGACGACCCGGTGGCCAGCACGGCCACGTCCGGGTAGTGGTCGGCGGCGATCTTGAGCACCCGGGCAGGATCGGGTAGGCGGTGAGCCTCGTCCAGGACGATGCGCTTCCCCCGTAGCCCGTCGAGGAAGCTCTCCGGATCGCGAAGCTGCCGACGGACGCTCGGAAGCTCGCAGTCGAAGTACTCCACGCCCGCCAGGGACTGACAGAGGACCGTCTTCCCCACCCGCCGTACCCCGGCCAGCCACACGACAGAGCGGCGCCGCCAGGCATCCTCGAGCCGGTCGAGCCAGTACTGACGCCGGTACCACATGAGAACTCGGTTTCGAATAGTAGCATCAAATGAAAGTCTGATGTCAGATCGTTCCCGGCGGCCCCGGCTGCCAGCCCCCCGTCTTTCCCTTGTAGATGCCCCGAAAGAGGACGAGGGGCGTCCTGGCCAGGATCTGGACATCCACCCAGGGCGAGCGGTGCTCGACATACCAGAGGTCGAGCTCGATCCGCTCCGGCCAGGAAAGCCGGGCCCGGCCGTGCACCTGGGCCCAGCCGGTGAGGCCCGGCTTCACCTCCAAGCGTCGGCGCTGGCGGGGGGTGTAGCGCTCCACCTGGTAGGCCAGCGTCGGCCGGGGGCCGATGATGCTCATGTCCCCCCGAAGGACGTTCCACAGCTGGGGTAGCTCGTCTACCGACAGGCGCCGCAGCACCCGCCCCACCCGGGTGATACGGGGATCCCCCTCGTCCACGGCCCAGCCGGCCCCCTGGCTCTCTGCCCCCGGCACCATGGTGCGCAGCTTGAGGAGGTCGAACTCGACCCCGTCCTTCCCTACCCGCCTCTGGCGGTAGAGGATGGGCCCGCCGTCCTCCAGCTTCACCGCCAGCGCCGCCAGGGCGAGTACGGGCGAGGCGAGGAGCAGGCCCAGGCCGGCCACGGCCACGTCGGCGACCCGGTTCACCGACCCTTCCTCCGGCCTCGGCGAGTAGGAGCCCTCACCGCGTCCCCTCCGCCTTCTCCCACACCGCCGGTACCCCCCGCTCCAGGTAGTTGCGGAGGGCCTCCACCGTCGCCCAGGTGACGAGGACGTAGTAGCGGGCCAGACCCGGCCGCCTCCCCGCCTCCGCGAGTAGGGCAAGCTGGGCGAGCAGGGCGGCCCGGTAGATCCCCCCCCGCGGAGCGAGAGCGACACTCGAGCCGAGGAGGGCGAGGTGGAGGAGGCCGCTGGCGTAGCGCAGGTGGCGGTGGGAGAGGAGCTTCACCAGGTAGCCGACAGGGAGCCCCTCCAGCATGCGGCCCCGGTGGAGGATGAGCCAGCAGTGCTCGAGCATGCGCACCTTGCGCCGGTACTCGTCCTCGACATCGCGGGAGGGCTTCTCGAAGGCCACCGCCCGCGGCTCGTACACCGCCCGCCGGCCCCGTTGCACCATGAGGTAGGGGAAGGCCAGATCGTGGCCGAAGCGGGGATCCACCTCCACGTAGTCGCCACGGCGGACGGCGTAGATGGCGCCGTTCCCGCCGGTGATGGAGCCCGTCAGCGACTCCTGCTGGCGAAGCCAGGTCTCCAGCCGCCAGTAGGCGCCCTCCCGGTTCGTCCCGTCCGGCTGTTGGAGGACGAGGCGGCCGCACACGTACGCCACCTCCGGATCGGCGAAGGGGCGGACGAGCTGGCGCAGGGCATCCTCGGCCCACACCGCGTTGGCGTCGGAGAAGGCCAGGATCTCCCCCCACGCCTCCCGCACGGCCAGGTTCTGGGCCGCCACTTTCCCTCCTCGGGGGCAGCGCAGGAGGCGCACCCGCGGCTCCCGGGCGGCCACCTCCTCCACCACCGCGTCGGTGCCGTCCTCGGAGGCATCGGAGGCGACCACGATCTCCACCAGCTCCGGCGGGTAGTCGAGGGCAAGCAGGTTCTCCAGCCGGCGACCGATGACCGCCCGCTCGTCGTGGGCGGCCACGATGACGCTCACGGTCGGCGTCGCCTCGTCGCGACGGACGGGGCGGCGAGCAAGCCGGGCGGCGGCGGCGCAGGCCACCGGGTAGCCGGCGTGGGTCCAGGCGAGGGCCGCCAGACTGCCGAAGAAGACGGCCTTGAGCAGGCTCACCGGCTCCGAGTCTATGCCGGCGCGGGCGTCCGGCCGGCCGCCCGCCCGTCGCGCAGCTCGCTCAGCAGCGCCCGGTACCGGCTCAGGGCCACCGCCGTGTCCGCCTCGGCCTCCGCGTACGCCCGGCCCCGCCGGCCCATCTCCTCCAGGTCGAAGCGACCCTCGTAGGCATCCCGGATGGCGAGGGCGACGAGCTCCGGCCGGCCGGGGGGGAGGACGATGCCGCAACCCACCTCGGCCACCAGCCGGGCCGTCTCGCTGTCGGCGTCGGCGGCCACGATCACCGGCCGGCCCGCCGCCATCACCCCGTACAGCCGGCTGGGGACGACGTAGCCGGCCAGGCCGCGGACCAGGCCCACGAAGTGGAGGTCGGCCGAGGACAGGGACTGGGACAGCACCTCCCGGGGCTGGTAGGGGAGAAACCGCACCTGGTCGGCCTGGAGCAGCCTGGCCAGAGCCACCGTGGCCGCGTGGCGGGCGCCGAAGCCGATGATCACCACCTGCAGCCGGTCGAGGTCGCGCAGGAAGGTGGTCGCCCTCACCAGCACGTCCAGGTTCTGGGCGTGGCCCACGTTGCCCGAGTGCATGATCACGAACTTGCCCGCGAGGCCGTGGGCCCGGGCCCACTCGTTGTCCCGGGGCTGCGGCGTCAGGGCACGGGCGTCGATCCAGTTGGGGATGACCCGGATGCGCTCGGGAGCCGCCCCCTTCTCCTCCAGCCGCCGGCGCATGGTGTCGCCGATGGCCACGATGCGGTCGGCCCGCCTCAGATAGAGCTGCACCAACCGGCGCAGCGTGCCCACGAGGAGGCGGTTTTCCAGACGTCCCAGCCGAGTGGCGACCTCGGGAAAGACGTCCTCGCTGATGACGAGCAGGGGCACCCGAAACCGGCGGGCCACCGCCAGGGCCACCGCCCCCACCATGGGCGGATCGGTCATGCAGAGGACGATGTCCGGCCGCGGCCCGAGCAGGCCGGCGACGAGCGCCGCCGCCACGTAGGTGGCGTAGTTGAGGGCCCGTAGGCCCAGGCGGGAGCGCTCGAAGGCGGTGGAGCGCACCCGCACGACCTCCACGCCGTGTCGCACCTGCCGCCGCGGCAGCCGCTCGTGACCGCGAACGACGCCGGTGAGGACGCGCACCTGGTAGTCGCCGGCCAGCGCCTCACAGAGCTGGGTGAGGAGCTGGGCGGTGGCCTCCACCCCCGGCCAGTAGTACTGGTTGAGGACGAGCAGCCGCGGTCGGGAAGCGCCTGGATCGGTGTCTGCCACCGCTGGAAAGGCTAACGTCCGTGCCCATGGGCGGGCGGCCGCTCCGCATCCTGCTCGCCGCCCCGGCTTGGTGGCCGGCGGTGGCTTTCGGCGGCCCCATCGCCTGCGGCCGCGAGCTCGTCCGCCGCCTCGTCGCCCGCGGCCACCAGGTGGAGGTGGTGACGACCAGCCTCCTCGACCTCGACCGGCCGGGGGCGCGCCGCTCGCGGGTGGAGGTCGTGGACGGGGCCCGCGTCACCTACCTCGCCACCCCCCTTCGCTACCGGTGGATGGGCATTCCCCCCACCCTGCCCTTCGCCCTCGCCCGCGCTCCCCGCCCCGATGTCGTCCACCTGTTCGGCTTCCGCGACCCCGTCACCACCGCCGTCGCCGCCTGGGCCCGCCTGCGCCGCCTCCCCTACCTGCTCGAGCCCCTGGGCATGTTCCATCCCCGGCTGCGCAAGGTGGCCCTGAAGCGGGCGCTCGATGCCACCCTCTACCGGGGCGTCCCCGCCGGCGCCGCCTTTCTCATCGCCGCCTCCGGCCGCGAGCGCGACGCCGTGGTGGCGTGCGGGGTGGCGGCGGAGCGGGTGCTGGTGCGCGGCAACGGCTTTCCCGACCCTCCCCCGGAGCTGCCGCCGACCGGCCTGCGCCGCCGCCTGGGCATCCCCGAGGAAGCCTTCCTCGTCCTCTACGTGGGCAGGATCGCCGCCGGCAAGGGCATCGAGCTCTTGCTCGCTGCCCTGGGCGATCTTCCCCACTGCCATCTCCTCTTGGCCGGCCCCGACGACCGCCACGGGATCATCGACACCGTGCGCGCGGCCCAGCGCCGGCCGGCCACCCGCGGCCGCCTGCACCTGCTGGGGACGAGCGAGGAGCCGCCCTTTCCGCTCTACGGGGAGGCGGACGTGCTCGCCCTCGTCTCCGAGGGAGAGAGCTTCGGCATGGCCGCGGCCGAGGCGGCCGCCTGCGGCACGCCGGTCGTCGTCAGCGACCGCTGCGGCGTGGCCGAGCTCTTTCAGGAGGGGGAGGCCCTGGTCGTCCCCTACGAGGAGAGCGCCGTCACCGCCGCCCTCGCCCGCCTGGCGGCCGACGAGGCCCTCCGCCGGACCCTCTCCGCCGGCGGCCGGGCGGCGGCGGCCCGCCACTCCTGGGAGCGAGTCACCGACCTTCAGGAGGAGATCTACCGCCGGGCCCTGGGGAGACGCTGAGCTACCGCTTTCGACCCCCCGCTACGGAGACCCGGCGGGAGTAACGGACAGTCCCACGACACGCGCGGCCTGGCGGAGCCGGCGGTCGAAGCAGGCAAAAGTCATGGCCCCGGGATCGGCACCGGCCACCAGAAGCGCTGAGGCCAGGTGCACCGCGTCGGCGGCGCGGAGGCGATAAACCCCCGCCAGCTCCCCTGCCTCCCGGGCAAGGGCCGCGTCGAGCTCCACGATCACGAGGTCTGCCCAGCGCTGATCGAGATCCCGCGCAGCTCGGGCGGCATCGGCGGCGGTCAACCTCCCGTCCTCGGCGCCACGGGCGAGAGCGGCTCTCGCCTCCACATAGCCGAGCCTGGACGTGGCCACGACGCCCGCCTGGGCGAGAGCGGCGACCACCACCTCTCGGCCCTCCTCGACCACGAACACCTTCACCAGGGCGCTCGCGTCGAGGTAGAGCTTCAACCGCGGTCCTCAGCGATCGAGTCGGAGAGGGAAGGGCCGCCTCGCAGGCGCGGTACGTCCCCCGGCGGTCGGAAGCGACCTCCGCTCCAGGTGACGCGTCCTTGGGCAATGAGGCGGAGGATGTCTTCAGGAACGCCGGCGGGAACGATATGGGCCACAGGGCGGCCACGCTCGGTCACGACGAGGCTCTCGCCCTGCTGCACCCGCCTCAGGTACTGGCTGAGACCGTTCTTCAGCTCGCGGATCCCGACCTGCATAATGGGGCCACTTTAGCAGATACGAAGCTACATAGCGCCCAGCGCTTCCCCGTCAAGCGCCTCCCGGCAGGCGGCGAGGAAGCTCTCCACCGACCGCTCGTACCGCCAGGCGGAAACCATCTGCCGCGACCGGGCCCCCCAGCGGCGGCGCAGGGCGGGGTCGGCGGCGAGCTCGCGGAGGGCGGCGGCGGCCGCCTCCACGTCCCCCGCCGGCACCATGCGCCCGTTCTCGCCCGAGCGGAGGAGATCGTAGGCCGCCCCCACCCGGTCGGAGAGGACGAGGGGAAGAGCGCAGACGGCCGCCTCGTTCACCACCACCCCCCACGGCTCGTGCAGGGACAAGAGAGCGAAGACGTCGGCGGCCGCGTAGGCCTCCACCACCTGCTGCCAGGGTCTGTCCCCGGCGAAGATGGCGCCCGTCCCCAGGCGCCGGTCGAGATCCTCCAGGCGCCGCCGCTCTCGCCCCGATCCCACCAGCACCGGTCGTACCCCCGCCTCGGCGGCGGCCGCGAGCAGGGTGTCGATGCCCTTCTCCTCGCTCAGCCGGGCCACGCACAGGCAGGCCACGTCCTCCTCGGCCAGGCCGAGACGGGCCCGCAGCTCCTCCCGGCGGCAGACGAGACGGTCGTAGCGGGCCAGGTAGGCGTCCACGTCCACGGTGTTGGCGAGGATGCGCACCCGGGCCGGGTCGGCCCCCAGGCGCACCACCGACTCCCGGGCCAGCGACCCCACGGCCAGCCAGGAGGCGGCGCCGCGGACGAGGGGGGGGACCACGCTCGCCTTGACCGCCCGGCGCCAGCCCGCCTTGGGACCGACGTCGTGGCCGACCACGAGGAGTACGTAGGGAATGGCCCGTGCCAGGCACCACGCGACGGCGGCCTGAGCGGCGAAGGTGCTCCAGCCGGAGATCACCACCACGTCCGGGTCGTGCCGCCGGAGCACCCGCCCCAAGCCGACAGTGAGGGGGTAGTCGTGGCGAAGGAGCCGCCGGGCGCCCGGTACCGACACCCCCTCCAGGAACACCGCCCGGTGGCGGAGGGGGATGTCTCCCCACCTGCGCCCGACCACCGTGCGACCGGCGTAGACGACGGTGAGGTCGAGCTCCCGGCAGCGGGCCACCCGGTCAAGGAGGGGAGCCCGGTAGGGGGTCGGCTCGGGGGAGACGAAGACGACCCGCATGGGCCGCCCCTCCAGCCGGCGGGCCGTCTGCCGGAGCGGCCTCGACCACCGGCGGCGATCCTCGGCCCGCGCCGCCCAGCGGGCGACGGCGCCTGCGGCCAGACCGGGGTCGACCGCCGCCGCTCGCGCCACCAGGCGGGGACGGCGGACCGCCCAGCCCAGACGGGCGAGAGCCCGAGCTACCTGTCCGGCCACGGCCTGGGCGTCCCGGTGGCCGTACCGGCGCCGGAACGCCCGTAGCAACGCGAGAAAGGCCTCGGCGGCCTCCTCGCTTGCCTCCACCGGCACCGCCGCGCCCGACCCCACCATCCAGGCGAGCTCGGCTGCCCGCCCGTCGAGCTCGGGAGCGAGGGCGGCGATCGTCCGCAGCGCCACCTGTCGCTGGCACCGTCGCTGGAGATCGCGGCGGCGCTGGGAGGCCTGCCCCGGATGACGGCGGTAGAGGACGAGAGGGGAGGGGAGATTGTCCCCCTCCCCCCGCTCCAAGAGGCGCGTCCACAGGTCGTAGTCCTCGCTCTCGGGAAAGCTGGGGTCGTAGCGGAGCCCTTCCCGGTCGAGGGCGTCCCGATCGACGAGCACGGTGGGGTGGAAGAAGGGGGAACTGAACAGGGCATGCCAGCGCACGGCCGGCGTCCCTGCCGGCATGCGGTGGATTCTCCCCACCCTCCCCTCGGCTAGGAGCTCGGCCACCGCCGTGCCGACCACAGCCAGGGAGGGCCGGCCCTCCCGATAGGCCACCTGGCGCTGCAACCGGTCGGGGAGGGCGAGGTCGTCGGCGTCCAGGCGGGCCGCGTACCTGCCCCCGGCCCGCTCCAAGGCGGCGTTGAGAGAGGCGGCGAGCCCTAGGGATCGGTGGTGGCGAACGACCACCAGGCGGGGGTCTGCTACCTGGTCCAGGATGCGGGCGGTGCCGTCGGTGGAGCCGTCGTCCACCACGATGAGCTCGAGGTCGCGCAGGGTCTGGGAGAGCACGCTCTCCACGGCGGCGCCCAGGTAGCGCTCGCCGTCCCGCACCGCCAGAAGCACGGACACCAGGGGCATGGACTGGGGCTTAGAGGGTAGACGGTGGGGGCCGGTAGGGTGCCGTCGGTGACAGCCTCCCCCCCGTTGGCCTTCGACCTGGTGGTGGCCTCGGTCGACCGCACCGACGAGCCGGCCAGGCTGCTTGCCTCCCTGGAGCGGCAGTCGCACCGCCGCTTCCGCGTCCTCCTCGTCGACCAGAACGCCGACGACCGGCTCCGCCCCGTCCTCGCCGCCCACCCCGGCCTCGACATCGTCCGTCTCCCCTCGCCGCGAGGCCTCGCCCGCGCCCGCAACGCCGCCCTTCCCCACCTCCGCGCCGACCTCGTCGCCTTCCCCGACGACGACTGCGTGTACCCGGACGACCTCCTGGCGCGGGTGGCGGAGAAGCTCGCCCGCCGGGCCGACCTCGACGGCCTGACCGGGCGGGCGGTGGACGAGCAGGGAGCCTCATCGCCCTCCTGGGCTCGGCAAGGGGGCCTCCTACACCCCGACACGCTCTGGAACCGGGCGGTTTCCTACACGGTGTTCCTGCGGCGCCGCGTGGTGGAGCGGGTGGGGGCCTTCGACGAGGCCCTCGGCCTCGGCTCGGGCTACCCCTGGTCGTCGGGGGAGGAGATCGACTACCTCATCCGGGCGGCGCGGGCCGGCTGTCGCATCGAGTACGACCCCCACTTGACCGTCGTCCACGAGCGGAGGCGGCGCTCTGCCGCCGCCCTGCGGGCGGTGGGCTACCGGGATGGAGCCAGCGTGGGCTACCTCCTGCGCAAGCACCGCTACTCGGCGCCGACGGTGGCCCGCATGCTCATCCGCCCCCTCGGCGGCACCGTCCTTGCCCTCGCCCGCGGCGATGCCGCCGCCGCCCGCTTCCACGCCGCCACCCTGCGCGGCCGCCTCCTGGGCTACCTGGGAGGCGCCCGGTGAGGGCGGCGCTCCGCCGGCTGCGGCGGCTCGCCGGTCGCGTCCGCCGCCGCCTCCTTCGGCCGCTCGGCCTCCTCTTTTTTCCGTACCGGCTGTGGCGGGCCCTCTTCCGCCTCTGGCTGGCCACCATCCGCGCCCAACCCGACCGCCGCCGGGCTATGCGCCGGCTTCTCGAGGTCTACGCCGACGCCGTCGCCGAGATGGATCGGGGGGCGATCGACTACGACGGCGGAGTCCACGCCAAGCACCGCCTCACCCGCTACCACGACTTCTTCGTCGAACGGGTGCGGCCCGGCGAGCGGGTGCTCGACGTCGGCTGCCACAAGGGGGAGCTGGCCTACGACCTGGCCCAGCGGGCAGGAGCCGTCGTGGTCGCCCTCGATCTCAGTCCTTGGGCCCTCGACTTCGCCCGTAGGCGCTTCCCCCACCCGCGCGTCACCTACATCCAGGCCGACGCGCTCACCTACCGCCCCGCGGAGCCGGTGGACGTGGCCGTCCTCTCCAACGTGCTCGAGCACCTCGACCGCCGGGTCGAGCTCCTGCGGCGCCTGCACGAGCAGGCCGGGGCCCGGCGGCTGCTCGTGCGTGTGCCCGTGCTGGCACGCGACTGGACGGTTCCGCTCAGGCAAGAGCTCGGCCTTCCCTACTTCAGCGATCCGACCCACAAGGTCGAGTACGACCCCGAGCTCCTCCGCACGGAGCTGGCGGCCGCAGGCTGGGAGATGGGCGAGCCGCTCCTCCTCTGGGGCGAGATCTGGGTGGAGGCGAGGCTTCCGGGCTAACCGGACCGCCCCAGGAGCTCCTCGAACAGGGCCTCGTGGCGGTCGAGCCAGGGGCCGAGGGCGAACCGCTCCACCGCCCGCCGCCGGGCCGCCCGGCGGTAGCAGGCAAGATCGCCGAGTACGCCCGCCACCGCCTCGGCCAGCGCCTCCGGCGGAGGGGGCTGGTCACGCTCGTAGGAGTCCGGGTGGGGCACCCCGATCCCGGCCTCGTCGCCCACCAGCTCCACCACGCCGCCGCTGGCCGGGTACACCACCGGCAGCCCGCAGGCCATGGCCTCGATGACGAGGCTGGGGCAGGGATCGTTGACCTTCGTGTGCAGGAGCAGGTGGGCGCGGCGGAAGAGGGCGGGGGCGTCCCGCTGGGCGTACTCGCCCACGAGCTCCACCCGGCCGCGCAGCCCCAGCTCCTCGATGAGCGGCGCCGCCGGGATGACCAGACGCCCGCTGACGAGGAGCCGGGCCTCCGGATGGGCAGGAAGGAGCGCCGCCAGGGTGCGCAGGCCGAGCTCGAGCCGGTAGGCCTGGGTTTGGTCTCCGCCCAGGAGGAGCACAGGCCCCCCGTCGGGGGGGTCCTCAGCCGGCGTGAAGCGCTCCACGTCCACGGCGTTGTAGAGCACCTCCCAGCCGCCCCGGGGCTCGCCCAGGAACAGGTCGGCCGAGCGCTTGCAGAACTCGCTCTGGTAGAGGACGTAGTCGGCGGCGAGAAGGGCCCGCCGCAGCGGCCGGTTGACCTCCTCCGTCCGCTCCCCCGCCCAGCCGGGATAGCCGACGCCGTCCTGGTTGAGGACGACGGGGATACCCCGCCGGCGGGTAATCCACAGGAGAGGGCGGAGATCGCGGGGAAGCCAGGTAGACCCGAGGTAGAGGAGGGTGAAGCCCGTGGGCGTGTTGGGGAATCGCTCCGCCAGCCGCTGGAACTTGGCCGTCCCCCCCGCCACCCGCTCGCCGGGAGCAGGCACCCGGTCGTGGCCGTAGAAGACGCGCAGCCCCGGCCCCGGCCGGCGACCGGCAACAAGGCGGGCCCAGCGGGCCAGCGCCCGCCCGTACCGCCCCACCCGGGCCCGGTCAACCCTCACCGGGCCTCTCCACGAATCCGCGCAGGAGCTCTGCCCACAGGGGATCGAGCCGCTCCAGGGCGTAGGCCTCGGCCGTCGCCCGCCCCTCCCGGCGCAGGCGGTGGGCCAGCTCCCGGTCGTGGCGCACCCGGGCTGCGGAGCCGGCCAGCGCCTCCACGTCCTCCACCTCGCAGAGGAGGCCGTTGCGGCCATGCTCGACCAGCTCCTGAGCCTGACCCACCCGGGTCGTCACCAGAGGCACCCCCGAGGCCATGGCCTCGAGAGCGCCCTTGGGACCTCCCTCCTGCCGGGAGCAGACGAGGTAGAGATCGAGGGCCTGGTAGCAGCGGGCAAGCTCCCGCCGCGACCGGGCGAGGCGGTGCCGGTAGGGGATGCGCCGCCGCTCCAGCTCCCGACGCACGTAGCCGCGGGCAGGGCCGGTGAGGAGGACGGCAAGCTCGGGAGCCTGCTCTCGCAACCGCTCCAGCACCGCCACCAGCACGTCCGGGCCCTTCACCCGCTTGGGCTCGAGCCCCTCTCCCCAGCCCACCCCGTCCTTCTGGAAGGAGCCGACGACAAAAGCGGCCTGGGGGAGCCCGAGGGCCCGTCGCGCCTCTGCCCGGGCGGCCTCGTCGCCGAGGGGGAAGGTGTCCAGGTCGATCCCCAGAGGGATGCGGAACACCCGCTCTTCCGGCACTCCCGCCGACAGGACGAGGTGGCGCATCTCGGCGTGGGTCACCTGCACGCGGTCGATGCGACGGGCATGCCGGCGCAGCGCCTCGTAGGCCCGGTCGAACTCGGGGTGGCCGGGGGTTCCCGGGCGGCCGTGGTAGTAGGCCGTGCCCAAGCGGTGGCTGGAGGAGAGCCAGCGCGGGTGGAGGGCGGCGAAGTGGCTGGTCAGGAACACCGCCTGCCCCCCGGCGAAGCGCGCCCAGGCGCAAGGAGCGGTGAGGTAGCCGAGCCGGCGGGCAGCCTGGACCAGGTGACGGGCATCCTCGTCCACCGACCAGCCGCGCCCCTCGCCCACGACAAAGAGCCGAGAGCGGGGCGGCCAGGCGGCGGTCGTCACCCCCACGAGGCCGCGGGCGAGGAGACGGGCGGGCGGCGCCACCATCCGGCGGGCACGCAGGGCCAGGGTCAGGGGGCGAGCACCTCCAGGTAGCGGTCGGCCACCTCGGCCAGAGTGGGGATCCGGATCGCCGCCCGCCGGTGGGGAAGCTCGGAGGCGAGCTGCTCCAGCACCGCCGGCAGCTCCTCGGCGGCGGAGAAGGGGAGGCCCCCCTCTCCCACCAGCTCGGCGTGGCCGCCGCTTGCCCGGTAGGCGGCGGGAAGGCCGCAGGCGAGAGCCTCGAGGAGGGCGTTGGAGCAGGGATCGTGGCGGCTGGGAGCCACGTACAGGTCGTGGGCGCGCAACAGCTCCGCCACCTCGCCGCTCGCCACCGGGCCTACCATCCGGATCCGCCGGAACCGGACCGGCGATCGGCCCACGAAGGTCATCTGGTAGCGGCTCCAATCGAGGTTGCCATCAAGCCAGGCAAGGACATCGAAGCCCTTGTTGGGGTTGTCCGACCAGCTCGAGGAGATGAGGCGTAGGCGCCGCCCCCGCACCGGCTCCGGCCGATCCGGGGGGTAGAAGAGGGCCGGATCGACGGCGTTGGGGATGACCACCGGAGCCCGTAGCTCGATGCCCAGCCGGCGGTGGGCATCGAGGCTGTAGCGGGACTGGACGATGGTAGCGTCGGCCAGCTCCCGGTTGATGTCGGCGATGCGGCCGTCGGTGCCGTCATCGAAGCCCCGGTACACCCCGATGGGGCCGTCCACCCGGTGCACCATGCGGCAACCGGGGCGGGCAAAGCGGCGCAGGCGGCGGAAGTCGAAGTTGAACGAGTTGTACAGGCACGCCGGCGTCCGGCCGGAGATGCGGTTCACCTCCACCGTCAGGCCGCGACGGCGAAGCTCGCCCACAAGGGCGAGCAGGAACTGGTTTCCCCCCCCGTAGGGAGGCGGCACGAACCGGTGGAACACGGCCACGTCGGCCCGACTCCGGCGGGAGCAAAGCCAGGCCGCCTCCGTCCCCATCCAGGCCGCCGTCGCCCGGCCGGCCCGCCGGACGCCGCCCGCTACGGCGCGGCCACGCGCTCTCAGCCTCATGCTGTCCGATTTTGGCTACCATGGCGGCTCCCTGCGCCCGTAGTTCCATCCATGCGACGCTTCCTGCCCATCCTCGCTCTCGCCGCTGTCGCCGCCGGCGTGCTCGCTCCCGCCGCGGCGGCGCTGCGGTTCACCGACGACAGCTACTTCATCCCCACCGGCGTCGTGGGGACGCCCTTCCGCCACCAGTTCAAGGGGGAGGGGGGCTGCGGCCCCGGTCTTCCCTACCAGTACCGGATCCTGAGCGGGGAGCTTCCCCCCGGGCTGACCCTGTCCAAGGATGGGATCGTCTCCGGCACGCCCACGCAGGCGGGGACGTGGCGAGCCTGGATCGAGCTCAGCGACCAAGACCCGCCCACGGCGCCGTGGTGCATTCCGGCCAAGGCGCAACGCCTGTTCACCTTCGACGTCCTCCCCGCCCTCAGCATCCAGCAGCAGTCCCTCGCCCCCACCATCGTGGGCAGGCCGTACAGCTTCCAGCTCACGGCCGAGGGAGGAGGGGGCCAGTTCTGGTCCCTCGCCTCGGGCACCCTGCCGCCCGGCATCACCCTGTCCGAGACCGGCCTTCTGTCCGGCACGCCCACTCAGGTGGGCGACTTCCAGTTCGTGGTGCGGGTGACCGACGGCAACATCCGCGTGGACACGGAGACGCTGGTGCTGCGGGTGGTGGAGGAGCTGAAGGCGGCCGCCGGCCCCGTCCCCCTCGCTGAGGTCGGCATCCCCCTCCGGCCGCTCAAGCTCACCGCCACCGGCGGCACCGGTCCCTACACCTGGGCGGCGGCCGAGGGCACCACCCTTCCCGCCGGCCTTGCCCTCAACCCGCAGACGGGCGAGATCACCGGCACGCCGGCGGCGGCCGGCTCGTTCCTCCTCTCCTTCACCGTCAGCGACCAGAACGGCTTCACTGCCTCGGTGCAGGTGTCGCTCCAGGTCAAGGCCGCGCTGACGGTGAAGACGAGGAAGCTGCCGGCCGCCAAGCGAGGCAGGGCCTACCGAGCGCGCCTCCGCGCCATCGGCGGGGTGACGCCGGTGCGCTGGCGGGTGGTCGAGGGGCGGTTTCCCCCCGGCCTCCGCCTCAACCGGCTGACCGGCGACATCACGGGGATCCCCCGCCGCGCCGGAGCCTTCCAGCTCACCTTCCAGGGCCGCGACCGCCTGGGCGCCACCGTGTCGGTGCAGATCACCCTCACCGTGCGGGCCTAGCCTCCCCGGCGCCTTCCCGTGCCGCCCCGGCCCCTGCCCGGCGCAGGAGGCCGTTCAGGCGCTCGACGTAGCGATCCCAGGAGTGAAGGCGCTCCACGGCCGCCCGCGCCCGGGCGCCCATCTCCGCCGCCCGCCGGGCATCGGTGACGAGCTCGACCAGAGCGTCCTCCAGCGCCCGCTCGTCGCCGGGGGGAACGAGCCGGCAGCTCACCCCGTCCTCGACGCCGTACCCCTCCGCCAGGGCCGCCGTCCGCGACACCACCACCGGCTTGGCCATAGCCATAGCCTGGAGGAGGACGGTGGTGGCGCCCGAGTAGCTGTTCTCCCGGACGGGCAGGGCCACCACCTTCCCCCGGGCCAGGCGGTCGGGCACGGCGGCGAACGGCACGTCCGCCTCCACCTCCACGTTGGCCGGCGGGCGCCCCAGCGACCGGGCGTGCTCCCCGGACACCACCAGGCGGAAGGAGAGGCCGGGCCGGCGCTCGGCCATGCGTAGGAGAAGGGCGAAGTCCCGGCGTGGATCGGCCCCCACAGACACCACGTCCACGTCGGGGAAGACGTGGGGACGGGGGCGGAACGCATCCGTGTCCACCCCGAAGGGCACGAACTCCACCGCCCCGTGCCCCAGCTCGGCCCGGAGGACGCGCGCCTCGTAGGCGGAGTAGGCGACGAGGGTGTGGGCGCGCCGGAGGGCGGAGGCGTACAGGCGCCGGCGCGCTCGGCCGCGGAGCTGCTCCAGCCGCTCGGGCAGCCCCACCGCCACGTACACCAGCGGGGGTCGGAGAAGCCCAGCCCGCTTGCACAGGACGAGGGGCAGGCCCACCGTGTCCACCGTGGACAAGACCACGTCGGCCCGGTTGGCCGCCGCCAGCCAGGGGAGGACGCGGGCGAAGTCGCCGCCGTAGCCGCCCCAAGCGGCGATGAGCCGGTTGACGGCTCGGTTCGCTCCCCTCGCCCACGCCGGCGGCTCCCGCTCCAGGTTGTGCCGCACCACCAGCCCCCGGGCGGCGAGCTGGTCGAGGCCGAACAGGCAGTACCGCTCGGGGGAGCCGACGGGGCTTGCGAGAGCCGCCCGTCGTAGCGGCGAGTCCCGGAAGAAGAGGAAGACGGAGGGCCGCTCCTCGCTCGGAGACACGACCGAGAGAGTAAAGGACGTCCCAGTACGCCGAGGTGTCGGGAGTCGTCACCGCCGTAGGCGCTCTAAGAGGTCGCGGTCGTCGCCGTCGCCTTCGCTCGCTGGCACAGACATCACGACCAGGCCCGTGCCGCCGTCCAGGAGGCGGGCGCCCTCGTCGCCCCCGTGGCGGTCGAGACCTTCTCGGTGCTGACGCGGTTGTCGCCCCTTCACCGGGCGCCGCCGGGGCTCGTCGTCTCCTTCCTCCACCACCATTTTCCCGCCCCCCGCTCGTCCTCGACGGCTTCGGCTACGCGCAGCTGCTGAAGGCGGCAGCGGAGGCCCGAATGGCGGGGGGCAGCATCTACGACGCCCTCGTCGCCGCCACCGCCGCCGCTTCCCAGGCGACGGTGGTGACGCTCGACCAGCCGGCCGCCTCCACGTATCCTCCCTCGCCTGTCCCTACCGCCTCCTCACCGCGAGCGACCGGCGGTAAGCTCCCCTCCCCATGCACCGCAAACGCACCCGCTTTGCCGCCCGCGTTCACCGGGTGGCCCTGGCCCTGGAGCGCCGCGGCATCCGGGCGACCTACGAGCTGCACGACCGCCTGCTCTCCAACCGGGCCGCCCGGCGCCGGCTGACCCGCCACCCGCCCGCCCTCGACCCCGCCCAGGAGCGGCTGGTGGCGGGGCTGCGGGGGGAGGGGTACGCCGTCACCACCTTCGCCGACCTCTTCTCGGACGACCTTTTGTGGCGGGAGATCGAGACTCAGGGAGAGCGCTTCACCGCCGCCACCGAGGCCGGCCTTGCCGGCTCCCAGGCAGAGTCCCTCAAGCGTCACGCCGGCAAGGAGTTCGTCGTCCGCCTGCACAGCTACGGGGTCGAGCTGGGAGCGGACGACCCCTGGTTTCGGGCCTGCCTCTCCCGCCGCCTGCTGGACGTGGCCAACGCCTATTTGGGCATGTGGTCGAAGCTCGAGTACGTGGATCTCTGGTACTCCATCCCCCAGCCGCCGGGCGCCGAGCGGCGCGCCTCCCAGCGCTGGCACCGGGACTACAACGACCGCCACCTGGTCAAGGCCTTCCTGTACCTGGTGGACGTGGACGAGGGAAGGGGGCCGTTCCAGTACGTCCCCGGAAGCCAGCCCGGCGGCCCCTACGCCGACGCCTGGCCCTGGCGGCCGTTGGGCGAGACCTACCCGCCCGAGGAGGAGCTCGCCCGGCGCATCCCCGCTCAGGCCGTCAAGACCTTCACCGCTCCCAAGGGCACCCTCATCCTCTGCAACACAAGCGGCTTCCACCGGGGCGGCTTCGCCACCGCCCGGCCCCGCGTCCTCGCCACCTGCACCTACTCCTCACCCGCCTCGCTTGCCTCCCTCACCGAGCGCAGCTACACCTTTCGCGGCGACCTAGGCCGGCTCGACCCCGAGCAGCGCTACGCCGTCAGCTGAGCCTGAAGCTCGCGCAAGCCCACCACCGCCTCCACCCGGTCGCTGGCCAGCGTCTCGTGGAGAAGGGGACGGTTCGAAGACGGGCCGCTCCTTTCATGCCAGAGGTGCAGAAGCGTCGACCGAGGGCCGGCCCAGCCGCAGCGGATGCCGCTGCGTCGCAGGCGACAGGCGAGGTCCTCGTCCTCCCCGCCCCAGCCTTGAAAGCGCAGGTCGAAGCCGTTCACTTGCTCGAAGTGGCGCCGGTGCACGCCAAAGAGAAAGCCGTAGGCATCGTAGGGAGGCCTAAACTCGGGCTGTCCCAATCGCCAAGGACGTCGGCGGTCGCGTAAGGGGAGGATCAGGCCGGGGCGGCCGATATCCCGCCACAGTCGCGCCAGCAGGGTGGGGGTAGACCACCGCCAGACGGGAATGGCCTCGGCGAGGATGCGCTCCGATACTTCCCTCCCCAGCATCACACGCTTGCCGGCGAGAAACCAGCCGGGAAGCGCAGCCCTGATCACGGACTCGATGAGGCGGCGGCGGGGCAGACAGTCTCCGTCGAGAAAGAGGAGGTACTCGCCCTGAGCGGCGAGGGCGGCAAGGTTGAGAATGCGTGTCTTTCGCCACCCTTCGTCAGGCTGCCAGACGTGACCGATAGCCAACCACGACGCACTGCGCCAGCGCTCCACCACAGCCTGCGTCTGCGGCCCCGAGCCGTCGTCGGCGACGATCACCTCGAAGTCCCGCACCGACTGCTCGGCCAGCGCTCGCAGCACGAGATCCAGAGCCTCCGGCCATTCGTAGGTGGCCACGATGACGCTCAGAGCTGGACGGTGCCCAGGCTTCACCGGCGGTTGAAAGCTAGCTTCTCGGCGTACCTCCACCGAGGAAGGGCGAGGCGTCCACGGTCACGAGATCGCCCCGACGGTACTTCTCGAGCTTCCAAGCGGACTGCCTGACCCCGCTGCCCTTGATCGCCCGCTCCACACGGCCGAGGAGACCTTGGCGAAAGCGGCCCAGCTCGCTCACGCCGTCAGCTGAGCCTGAAGCTCGCGCAAGCCCACCACCGCCTCCACCCGGTCGCTGGCCAGCGTCTCGTGGTAGAGGGGTGGCCTGTCCGCACTCTTGTCTCGCCGCACGGGGTGCCACAGGTGGAGGACGGTCGCCGACGGGCCGGGCCAGCCGCAGCGCAGGCCGCTGCGCCGAAGACGGATGGCCAGGTCCTGGTCCTCTCCGTCGTTCCGACGCACGCAGCGGGTGTCGTAGCCGTTCACTCGCTCAAAGTCCTCGCGGCGAAGGCCGAACAGAAAATTAGGCCGACGCCGGCGGCACGAACTCCGGCTGACGCGCGCGCCAAGGCCGCCGCCGATCGCGCGCGGGGACGAGGTAGCCCGGCCGACCCACCTCCCGGGCCGCGCGCAGGAACCACTCGGCAGCCGACCAGCGCCAGATCGGGAGCTGCTCGCGCAGCACGCGCTCCGTGAAGCCCTGCGAGAGCTCGATGCGCTTCGTGGAGAGGAACCACCCCGGTAACGCCGCCCGCTGCAGCGCCGGCAGGAAGCCCCGGCGGGGAACGCAGTCGCCGTCCAGGAAGACGAGGTATTCTCCCCGCGACCGCAGCGCAGCGAGGTTGAGGATACGGGCCTTGCGAAAGCCCTCGTCAGGCTGCCAGACGTGGGTCACCTCGAGCCGCCTGCGCCACTTCTCGACCACGGCCGCGATCTCGGGTCCCGACCCGTCGTCGGCCACCACCACTTCGAACGGATCCCCCGGTTGCTCGGAGAGAGCGCGCAGGACGAACTCGAGCGCGTCCGGCCGCTCGTAGGCGGCTAAGACGACGCTGATTAGCCCGAGGGAGGCGCCCGTCATAGTGCCAGGAAGGGTCGGACGTCGACCGTGACCCGCTCGCCTCGGGCATACCACTCACGCTTCCAGTTGCGGCCCTGTCGGTCCAGCTCGGCGATGTGCGGAGCCGGTCTCGGCGGACGGATTGCCCGCTTCAGCCTGCCGACGAGCCCGCGGTCGAACTCGCGCGACTCGTCGAGGTTCTTCCGCCCCTGCGTCCCGCCGGCGTCCAAGCGCGAGCGGGGAAGGAAGCAGGTGTGCAGGCAGCGGAGTGGGTCGGTCTCCCACGTCGTCTCGATGGCGAGGTCGCGCCGGGACTCCCAATGGTAGCCAGGTCTGAAGACGACATCGCCAGCCTGCAGGGGGTCGGGGCTGTTCCGCCACGACTCCACGGCCGCGAAGTTGAACAGCTTTGTCACCGGCCGGGAAGGCGGGGCAAGCCAGCCCGACGCCCTGCCTGCGTCCTCGTCGAGCTCGTCGCAGTTGAGGACGTGCGCCTTGAGCCGGAAGACGTCGGCGTGGGCTCCCGCCAGAAGCTGCTCCCGCAGCCTCGCCAGGCCGGCGGGATCGTAGAGCTCATCGCCGTCGACGCCGAGCACCCACGTCTCCGTGCCCGCGTACGGCTCAAGGAGACGCTGAGCGTCGGCCGAGTTGCGCGAGCGCCGCGCCCGCACATGGTCGAGGTCCCGCGCGAGGGAGCGGACGATCTCCCACGTCGCGTCTTGCGAGACGTGGTCGACGACCTCAATGCGGTCGCAGAACGCAGCCACGTTGCGGATCGCACGTTCGACGAACCGCTCCTCGTTACGGACGAGGGCGATGCCGACGATCTGCACGGCCTAGCGCTCCTCGGTCGTCCACTCGAGTAGCGGCAACACGGAGCCGCGCAGGCGGCCGGTGAAGAGCCCCCGGGCCGAGTCGCCCTCTCCCGGATCGTACACGTGGAAGGACACGGCCATGGAGGAGGCAGCATGGGGACGGAGCTTGGGGCCCCCCAGAGACACGATGCCCACATCCACCGTCACCAAGCCCTCGTTGAGAAGGTTGCCCGGGATCCAGGCGGTGGACACGTAGTCCCCCGCCTCCGGCACCTCGTGCCAGCGGGGGTCGGTGTCGAGGGCGTTGAAGATGACCCCTCCCTCCCCGTCGAAGAGCTTGATCTTGGGGAACATGGGGATCACCGACCGCAGCACCCGGAAGCCGATCTCGATCCCCACCGGCCGGCGGACGTCCACGCTCTCGGCGGTGCGGCCGTCCTGTACCACCCGCACCCACCGCAGCCGGGCAAGATCGTTTCCGGGCGCCCGCGCCGGGTCCGGCCACTCCCGCAGCGGGCCTCCCCCGGCCCCCGACTGGAGGTAGTGGGACACCACCTCATGGCTGGGCCCATCGAGCACGATCCGCCCCTCCTCGAGCAGGATGGCCCGCTCGCACAGACGGGTTACCGCCCCCATCTGGTGGGAGACGAAGAGCACCGTCCGGCCGGAGCGACCGATCTCCTGCATCCGCCCCAGGCAGCGGCGCTGGAACTCGGCGTCGCCCACCGCCAGCACCTCGTCCACGAGCAGGATCTCCGGCTCCAGGTGGGCGGCCACGGCGAAGGCCAGGCGCACGTACATGCCGCTCGAGTACCGCTTGACGGGGGTGTCGATGAACTGCTCGAGGCCGGCGAACTCGACGATGTCCGCCAGCTTGCGCGCGATCTCCCGCCGCCTCATACCCAGCACGGCCCCGTTGAGGAACACGTTCTCCCGGCCCGTGAGCTCGGGGTGGAAGCCGGTCCCCACCTCGAGCAGGCTCCCCACCCGCCCCCGGATCTCCGCCCGTCCGGCCGTGGGGGTGGTGATGCGGGTGAGGATCTTGAGCAGGGTGGACTTGCCGGCCCCGTTCCGGCCGATGATCCCCAGCACCTCCCCCTCCGGCACCTGGAAGGAGACGTCGCGCAGAGCCCAGATCTCTCGACGGCCGTCGCCGCCGGGGTTGCCCAAGCGGCGGACGGCGCCGGCCAGGGCATCCCGCAGGGTGCCGTAGGCGGCCGGCAGCTCGCCGATCCGGTAGCGCTTGCACAGGCCTTGGGCGGAGACGGCGATGGCCATCAGATGGTGTCGGCGAACCGCGGCTCCGAGCGGCGGAAGAAGGTGAGCCCGAGCAGGAACAGGCCCGCCGCCACGGCCAGGCTGATGCCGAGCTTGGCCGGGTCGGGAGCGGCGCCGTCGAGGACGGCCCACCTCCAGCCGGTGATGACGGCGGTCATGGGGTTGGCCGCCAGCACCCACTGCCACTTCTCCGGGATCTGGTGGAAGGCGTAGGGAACGGCGGACAGGAAGGGCAGAACCTGGAGGAACACCGGGATGGCGTAGGGGACGTCGCGGTAGCGGACGTTGAGGGCGGCCAAGCCGAGGCCGAGGCCGAGGGCGGTGGCGAGCGCCACCAGCACGAAGGGTAGGGCCAACAGCACCGCCGGCCCGGCCGGCCAGATGCCGAACCAGCCCATAAGCCCGAGCAGGACGGCGAAGCCGATGACGAAGTCCACGAAGGGGACGAGGACGCCGCTCATGGGCAGAAGCACCCGGGGGAAGTACACCTTGGTGACGAGAGCCACGTTCTGGACGAGGCTGCCGCTGGCCTGGGTCAGGGCCGAGGTGAAGTACTGCATGGGCAGGATGCCGGAGAAGGCAAGCAGGGGGTAGGGCAGGTTGCCGGACGGGAACTTGGCGAACCTGCCGAACACCACCGTGTACACGACGGCGGTGAGGACCGGCACGAGCAGGGCCCAGACGACGCCGATCAGGGTCTGCTTGTAGCGCACCTTGATGTCCCGCCACACGAAGGTGAGGAGGAGCTCCCGGTAGTGCCAAAGCTCGCCCACGTCCAAGTGGGGCCAGCGCGGCGCCGGCCTGATGACGGTCACCCGCTCCACCCGCTCCGCGGCCGGCGCGGCCGCCGCCGTCTGCGCCGGCGCCTCGGAAACGGCGACGTCGGTGTCGCTCACCAGCCCGATGCTAGCGACACTGCCGGCCCCCTATGGCTGGGCACGCCCCACCGGGCCGTCTGCCGGCCTTCCTTCCCCCATGGGGCGCTCGTTCACCCCCAGCGGCTCCAGCAACGGGCGAAGGAGAGGCTCCGCCCCCTCCCTCGACCGAGCGACCGCCGGCACCACCGCCGCCGCCACCAGGGTCACCGTCACGACCAGAGCAAGGCCCAGCCGGGCCGGGTCGCCGCCCGGCCAGCCTGTCTGGGGAAGCGGCCAGTAGGCAAGCGGCAAGAGCCAAACGAGGGAGAGCCGCGGGCGTGCCAGCGCCACCGACACGACCAGGAGGAGGAAGTAGTGCAGCCAGACGATGGGCGACGAGGCAAGGGCGGCGGCGAGGGCCAGGGTCAGCGTCGCCGCCTCCCGACCCCGCTCGCCGCCCCTGCCCGCCCGAGATACCCACCAGGCGCCTGTCAGCAGAGCCGCCGCCGCAGCCAGGGACAGGCCCAGGCCGACAGCCTGGGGCAGGTGGGCACGGACGGCCAGGGCGGTGACCGAGTAGGACGCCCAGGCCTCCTCGTCCGCCAAGCGGCGGAGGAGAGCGGGGTAGCCGCCGAGCCCGGCGAAGCCGAGGGCAGCCCAGGGAAGGAGGATGAGAGCCGCTGCCATGGCGGCTGCCGCCGGCCCTGCCCACCGCCGGCGGCCGAGAGCAAGCCAGGCAGCCAGGGGCCACAGGAACAGCTTGATGGCGATGGCCACCGCCGCCGCCGGAGGAGCGGCCATGCGGTGCCGCCACCGCCAGGCCGCTGCCACCGCCAGCAAAAGGAGCGGCCCCACCGTTCCCAGATTGACCGCGCTGCGGGTGGCCGGGTAGGCCGCCGCCAGGCAGTAGCAGCGCCAGTCGCGCACGCCGAGAAGCCACAAGGCCGCGACCACGGCTGCCAGGGAGAGGAGGGTCCAGGCCGCGGTAGCGGCCGCCATCGACAGGGGCTCGAGCGGCGCCGCCAGGTAGGCGAGAAGGGGCGGGTAGGCGTAGGTCTCGTCCCCCCGGAAGGCGTAGGGGGATGCCCCCTCGAGTACCCGGGAGGAAGCCCGAAGGAACACCTGGAGATCGTGGGGCGGCTCTCCGGCCGACACTCGGCTCTCCACGTTGGCCACGTAGCCCCTCACCGCCCAGCCTAGGAGAGCGAGGGAGAGGGCGCCGGCGCCGAGCCGGAAGAAGAGCCGCGCCGCCGCCCCCACGGCAGAAGCTTGCTCTCCCCGGAGGGCAAGAAGGCCGGCTGCGGCCAGGAGGAGGAAGGCCGGAGCCACGGGGAGGGCGTAGTGGGCCTGGGCGGGAAGGCCGAGGGCGGTGACGAGGATGACCACCCCGGCCGCCGCCACCGGCCCCGCCAGCGACGTGGCCCCCCGGGGCCGGCGCAGGCAGCAGGCGACCAGGCCGAGGACGAGCCACAGGGCGGCGGGCGGAAACCAGCGGGAGGCCTGGTTGAGACGCAAGGCGACCGCCCGGCTTCCCTTCCGATCGGGCAGGCGGGCTGCCAGATCGCCCATGCGGCGGTGGAGAGCCCGATAGCGAGCCTCGTCGCCGGGGCGCACGAACACCAGGTGGTGCTCCGTGGGTGACGTCCACACCGTGTAGATGCTCCCATCGGGCGTGGCCGGCCCTCCCTCGTGGGGGGCGGGGATGGGCTCGCCCTCGGTCGGCTTAGGCAGTCGTCGGCCGGCGACGACGATGGTCGCCTGGGGCCCTTGCCCATGGCCGCTCGCTCCCGATCCCACCGGCGGCAGGGGACGGTACAGGCCGCGGGTGAGGAGCTCCCCCACGGTCACGGCCACCCCGCCCGCGTAGGCGCCGGGGTGGGCGCGCACGGCCTCCAGGGCCACCTCGCGCAGCCAGCGGTGGTTGGAGCGCCATCCCTTGACCCGGTCGGACAAAGCCACCAGGTCCTCCTGCATGCGGGGGCTGGCCAGGCGGAAGAACTCCTCGAGGGTGATCCCGTACGAGCGGTACGGCTCCTTCGGCAGGAGCTCCCGCGCTACCGCCCGGGCAAGCTCGCGGGAGGCGGGCCCGTTGTCGGGGCGGACGATCTTGTCGATGACGAAGGCGCGGAAGAAGGGCACGGCGGCGTTGCCGCCCCGGGCGAAGGTGTAGTTGCCGTAGCGGATGCCGTTGTGCACCGTCCAGCCGGCGAGCACGGCCGCCATGGCAGCGGCGAAGGCGAGGGCGGCGGCGAGGCGCCGCCGCCAGGGCCCCGGCAGAGCGAGCGGGAGGAGGACAAGAACGAGCAGGGCCTGGTTTCCCGGGCGGATGAGGGCCAAGCCGCCCGCCCCCAGGCCGAGAGCGGCCATGGGCGCCGGCCGTCCCCCGGAGGAGAGAGCGCGCACCGCTAGGAGCGACCACCCGGCGAAGGCGGCGGCGAAGACGGCGTCGGCGGAGAGCTCGTGGAAGAGGATGGCGTAGCCGGGCCAGAGGAGGAGGAGGAGGGCGACACCCAGGCCGGCCACGCCGCTGAAGGTGCGGGCGGCGGCGAACCAGGCGGTCACGGAGGCGGCGTACAGCACCGACATGGCCGGCTCCGCCAGCGCCCCTCCGGCCACGTCGAGGACACCGCCCATAACGAGGGGCGCCACCGGCGTGCGATGGAGGACGTAGCCGAGGTCGACAAGGTGGGCCTGGAAGAGCTGGGCGTAGCTACCGAGGTAGGTGCCGAAGTCGCGCCCGGGCGCCAGCGGCAGGGCCAGGGCTTCCAGCCACCACAGGGCGAGGGCGCAGGCGAACACCGCCGCCGGCGCTCGGGGGCTCGACCCCGCCTCCTCCAGCCCCCGCCGGACGCAAGCCGACCGCTGGGCGATCGCGGCCACCCCGCGAGGCTAGCCGACGGGACCGACGGCCGCCCGCCGCGGCCGCCGGGCCAGCACCACCGCCCCGGGCAGGGTGACGAGGGCGTAGGCAAGGCCGGTGAGCAGGCCGAGCAGGGTAGCCTCGGTGGCGCTTACGCCCAGGGGGGCGAGGAGTCCGACGTAGGAAGCCTCGCGCACCCCCAGGCCGCCGATGGAGACGGGGAGGGCGGACAGGATGAGGACAGGCGGGGTAATGACGGCCAAGTGGAGCCAGGACACGTCCACCGCCACCGACCGGGCAAGGAGCCACACCGAGGTGACGGCCAGGGCCTCGTAGCCGAAGCCGAGCACCGTAGCGCGAACGAGGGAGGGCGCCGCCAGGCCGGCCCGAGCGGCCTGCCAGGCCTCGGCGGCCAGAGCCGCCGGCCGTGCCCACACCCTCGCCCCGAGACGAGGGGCCGCCAGCCCGGCGGCGACCACCACCGCCAGGCCGGCTCCGTACGCCCCGCTCGCCCCTCCCAAGGCGGCCAGCAACGTCGCCGGCGTCCCGCCCGCTGCCGCCGCCAGCCAGCCGAGGGCAAGAGCGCACCCGAGCACGGTCACCCGATCGACCAGCACCGAGGCGTAGGCTCGCGTGCGCCACCCGGGCGGGCTTCCCAGCCAGCCGCGCACGGCGTCGCCGCCCAGGCTGGGGGGAAGGAGGTTGGCCGCGAACGCCCCCGCCAGGAAGGCTGCCAGCGCCTTCCCCAGGGGGCTGGCCACGCCGGCCGCGACGAGGAGAAGGCGCCACCGTACCGCCCCCACCGCCACCGCCACGGCCAAAGCCGCCACCCCGCCGGCAAGCCAGGGCCAGTGGGCGCCGCCTGCCCGCTCGAGAGCGTGGCGGAGGTCGATGTGAAGAAGAAGGGCGGCCAGGACGGCGGCGCTGACGAGCGCCCGCGCCCACCCCGAC